>LNFM01010711.1_pt1 | contig 12779 bp, 12 predicted proteins | sample 596031 | NCBI WGS metagenome assembly LNFM01 (sample SAMN04254537, study PRJNA301005) | activated carbon metagenome | isolation source: dual media filters at the Ann Arbor, Michigan drinking water treatment plant | place: USA: Ann Arbor
GCGACCCGCAGCTGCTGGTGCAGGCGGTGCGCACGGTGTCGCAGGGGCGCAAGTACGTCACGCCCGAGATCGCGCAGATGCTGGTGGAAAGCCTGACCGCGCCGTCCACCGAGAACCCGCACCAGAGCCTGAGCGACCGCGAGTTGCAGACCCTGGTGATGATTGCCAGCGGCAAGCGCCTGGCCGACATCGCCGAAGAACTGACGTTGAGCCCCAAGACGGTGTCGGTCTACCGCTCGCGCGTGCTGGAGAAGCTGGCGCTGGCGAACAACGCCGAGCTCACCGTCTACGCCATCCGCAATGGCCTGGTCGGCCAGTAACTTCCACGACCCCGGGCAGGGCACGCAGGGCGGCGCCAGCCCGCTGCTGGACGACCCGGTGGGCATGCGCCGCGCCGGGCGTGAGCTGCTGTCGCTGGCGCTGTTCGACAGCCGCAACCACCTGCTGCGCCTGCTGGCGCTGGACGAAACGCCGGCCGCGCTGCGCCTGGCGGCGCAGGCCGGCTGGTACCAGGAGTACTGGCTGGCGCGCCACGTGCAGCGCAGCCGCGGCGAGGCCTGCGACCCCCAGGGCCTGAGGCTGGCCAGCATCGAGCCGCGCAGCGACGACTGGCAGCGCGACGACGCCCCGCCCCCCGAGCCGGCCCTGTTGCGCAGCTACCTGGCCGACACCCTGGAGGTGACGCTGGAACTGTTGGCTGCGCTGAACGACAGCACCGAAGACGATGTGAGTCTGCACTTCTTCCGCTGCAGCCTGATGCATGAAGACCGCCTGGGCGAGGCCCTGGCCACGCGCCTGCCCTGGCGCGCGGCGGCGGGCGGGCCGCCCGCGCGGGCCGACCGCGCCGCGCTGTGGCAACCGGCGCAGCGCTGGCAGCTGGGCTCCAGCCCGGGTGGCCTGGTGCCGCACAACGAACGCTGGGCGCACGAGGTGGCGGTGCCGGAATTCGAGATCGACGCCTTGCCGGTGAGCTGGGCGCGGTATGTCGAGTTTGCCGAGGATGGCGGCTACGACAACCCAGACTTCTGGTCTGCCGCAGGCTGGGCCTGGGTGCAGCAGCAGGGCCGGCGGGCGCCGGGGCGTGTGGAACAGCTGCACGGCGGCGTGCTGGTGGCGCGTGGCGCCGGGCCGTCGTCGGGCCTGCAGCGCGCCAGCCCCGCCCAGCCGGCCATGCACGTCAGCCGCTTCGAGGCCGAGGCCTGGTGTCGCTGGGCCGGCCGCCGCCTGCCCACCGAGCCTGAATGGGAGATCGCCGCCTGCCAGGGTGCCGGCCGGGGTTTTGTCTGGGGTGACGTGTTCGAGTGGGTGGCCGGCAGCGCGCGGGCCTGGCCGGGCGGCGGCCCCGCCGCACCGGGCGCGCTGGACGTCGCGCCGCAGCCCGGCCACGGGGTGCTGCGCGGCGCTTCCTTCGCGACGCGGGCACGCTGGCGCCACCCCAAGGCGCGGCGCTACGCGGCGCCTGAACGCGACGACATGTTCTGCGGCTTTCGCAGCTGCGCGCCCTGAAGCCCCAGCCTGATCTCCAAGGAGGCCTGTCTTGTTCTCGCATCCCCCGCCGCCCCAGGGCCCCCCGTCCGAAGCCGTCCGCACCCGGATGCTCGAGGAAGCCCTGTCCGCGCCGGCCTGTGTGGCGCGGTTGCTGGAACAGGATGCCAGGGCCTACGCCGATCTCGCGGCACACCTGCGCCAACGTCCTGGCGACGCGCTGTTGACGCTGGCACGCGGCAGTTCAGACCACGCCGCGCAGCACCTGGCCTACCTGGTGATGGCGCGCATGGGGCGGCTGGTGACCTCGCTGCCGATGTCCATCCTCACGCTGTACCGCTCGCGCCTGCCGACGGCGGCGCTGCAGAGTTTCGCCTTCTCGCAATCGGGCCAGAGCCCCGACCTCGTGGAGCCCACGCGGCTCTTGCGTGCGGCCGGCGCCGGCACCGTGGCGGTGGTGAACGACACCACGTCGCCGCTGGCCGCAGCGGTCGAATTTGTGCTGCCGCTGCATGCCGGTGAAGAACGCAGTGTGGCGGCCACCAAGAGCTACATCGCGCAACTGGTGGCCGGCGCGCGCCTGGTGGCGGCGTGGCAGCAAGACCCGGACCTCGGCGCTGCCGTGGCCGGCCTGCCGGCCGCGCTGGCCGCCGCCGCCGCGCTGGACTGGAGCGCCGCCGTGGCCGCACTGAAAACTGCCGAGCAGCTGTTTGTCATCGGCCGTGGCCCCGGCCTGGCGGTGGCGCAGGAAGCGGCGCTGAAGTTCAAGGAGACCTGCGGCATGCAGGCCGAAGCCTATTCGGGCGCCGAGGTGCAGCACGGGCCGATGGCGCTGGTGGGCGAAGGCTGGCCGGTGCTGGTGCTGGCGCCGCGTGGCCCTGCACAGGCGGGGCTGATGGAGCTGGCAGGCCGCCTGCATGCGCGCGGCGCCGCGGTGCTGCTGGCCCTGCCCGAGGCGCAGCGCGCAGCCCTCGATGCCCGAAGTCTGCCAACGCTGCCCCTGGCCACCACCGGCCACGAAGACCTGGATGCCATTGCGGTGGTGCAGAGCTTCTATCCCATGGTGGAAGCCCTGGCCCGTGCGCGCGGCCGCAACCCCGATCAGCCGCCCTTCCTGGCCAAGGTCACGCGCACGCACTGAGGCACGCCGGGGCGTGCCGATGCGGGCGCCAGAGTTCACGGGCATCATGCCGGCTCGCCCTTGTGCAGGCTGCTTGACTGCCCCCGCCCACCGCTCACCGCCCACCCCGCCATGCCCACCTTGAACCTCAACGGCCGCCTCACCGAGGCGGCACCGCCCGCCAACACCCTGCTCGTGCACTGGCTGCGCGACAGCCTGGGCCTGACCGGCACCCACGTCGGCTGCGACACCGCGCAATGTGGCGCCTGCACCGTGCTGCTGGACGGGCTGGCGGTGAAGAGCTGCAGCGTGCTGGCGGTGCAGGCCGCCGGCCGCAGCGTCACCACCGTCGAAGGCCTGGCGCGCGCCGATGGCACGCTGCACCCGGTGCAGGACGCCTTCATCGCCTGCCACGGCCTGCAGTGCGGCTTCTGCACCCCCGGCATGATGATGAGCGCCGCGGCGCTGCTGGCGCAGAACCCCCGGCCCAGCGAGGCCGAGGTGGTGCACGCGCTGGAAGGCAATCTGTGCCGCTGCACGGGCTACGTGAACATCGTGGCGGCCGTGCAGCAGGCCGCCGCCACGCTGCAGCAGGAGGCCGCATGAACGCGCCCGAGCACCTGCCGCCCGGCGGCCGCTACGGCAGCGGCCACACCGTGCGCCGCATCGAAGACCCGGCGCTGGTGCAAGGCCAGGGCCGCTACACCGACGACGTGATGCCCGCCGGCCAGCTGTTTGTGCACTTCGTGCGCAGCAGCTTCGCGCACGGCCGCATTCGCAGCATCGACACCCGCGAAGCCCAGGCCATGCCCGGCGTGGTGGCGGTCTACACCGGCGCCGACCTGGTGGCCGCCGGCGTCAAGGCCCTGGCCCCGGCCGCGGGCTTCAAGCAGCCCGACGGCCGCGCGATGAACCCGCCGCCGAAAGACGCGCTCGCCGTGGCCACGGTGCGCCATGTCGGCGAATGTGTCGCTGCGGTGGTGGCCGAGAGCCGCGAGGCCGCGCGCGCGGCGGCCGCGGCGGTGCTGCTGGACATCGAAGCCCTGCCCGCAGTGGCCAGCGCCACCGCCGCGCTGGCCCCCGGCGCGCCGCTGGTCTGGGAAGGTGCGCCCGGCAATGTGCTGGCCGAGATGCAGCACGGCGACGCCGCGGCCACCGCCGCCGCCTTTGCCGGCGCTGCGCACCACATCAGCCTGCCCATCGTGAACCAGCGCCTGGCGCCCAGCCCGATCGAGCCGCGCGCGGTGCTGGCCTACCTGGAAGACGGCCGGCTCACGGTGCGCCTGTCGAGCCAGATGCCCACCGGCGTGCGTGGCGGCCTGGTGCACTGCCTGGGCGGTGTGGCCAGCGCGCGCAACACCGACAACGTGCGCGTGCTGGTGGGCGATGTCGGCGGCGGCTTCGGCATGAAGACCGCGCTCTACCCGGAAGACGTGGTCACCGCCTTTGCCGCGCTGCAGCTGCAGCGGCCGGTGAAGTGGCAGGCCGAGCGGGTGGAAGAGTTCCTCACCGCCGTGCACGGCCGCGACCTGCTCAGCCGCGCCGAGATGGCGCTGGACGCACAGGGCAAGGTGCTGGCGCTGCGCATCCGCTCCTGGGCCAACGTCGGCGCCACGCCCACCGGCGCGGGCGTGGCCATCCAGCTGCTGATCGGCCCCTGGGTCACGACCAGCATCTACGACATCCGCACCATCCACCTGAAGATCAGCGCCGTGCTCACGCACACCGCGGCCACCGGCGCCTACCGCGGCGCGGGCCGCCCCGAGGCCATCTACACGCTGGAGCGCCTGTTCGACGCCGCCGCGCGCGAGATGAAGATCGACGGCGCCGAGCTGCGCCGCCGCAACATGCTCCGCCCCGAGCAGCTGCCGTTCAAGAGCCCGATGGGCCAGACCTACGACAGCGGCAACTTCGAACAGCTGCTCGACCAGGGCCTGGCGCTGGGCGACTGGGCCGGCTTCGCCGCGCGGCGCGCCGCCAGCGAGCAGCGCGGCCTGCTGCGCGGGCGCGGCATCGCCACCTTCCTGGAATGGACGGGCGGCAACGCGCTGGAAGAAAACGTGCAGGTGCGCATCACCGCCGAAGGCCACATCGAGCTGACCAGCGCCACCATGGCCATGGGCCAGGGCATCGCCACCAGCTACGCGCAGCTGGCGGTGGACGTGTTCGGCGTGCCGCTGCAGCACATCCGCATCCTGCAGGGCGACACCGACCGCGCCAATGGATTCGGCAGCGCCGCCAGCCGCAGCCTGTTCACCGGCGGCGCGGCCGCGTTCGTGGCTTCACAGCGCGCGGTGGAGGCCGGCAAGCCGCTGGCCGCCGAGGCGCTGGAAGCCGGCGTGGCCGACATCGAATACGCCGCCGGCCGCTACAGCGTGGCCGGCACCGACCTGGGCATCGGCCTGTTCGAGCTGGCGCGGCGCCAGGCGGGTGGCGTCATCCTGGCCGAAGGCGGCGCCAAGGCCAGCGCGCCCACCTGGCCCAACGGCTGCCACCTGTGCGAGGTGGAGGTCGACCCCGACACCGGCGCCGTGCAGGTGGTGGCCTACGCCAGCGTGAACGACATCGGCCGCATCGTCAGCCCCGGCATCGTGCGCGGGCAGGTGGAGGGCGGCGCGGTGCAGGGCATCGGCCAGGCGCTGTGCGAAAACCTGGTCTACGACGCCGAAGGCCAGCTGCTGAGCGCCAGCTTCATGGACTACGCGCTGCCGCACGTCGACGGCTTCCTCGGCTTCAAGACGGCCTTCGACGAGCGCTGGCCCTGCGTCACCAACAGCCTGGGCGCCAAGGGCGTGGGCGAGCTCGGCACCATCGGCGCCACGCCGGCGGTGGTGAACGCCGTGGTGGACGCGCTGGCGCACGGCCGGGCGGGCGCCGGCCAGGGCCGCGCGGCCGAAGCCGTGCAGATGCCGCTGACGGCCGAGACCGTGTGGCGCGCCTGCCGCGGCCACTACGCCGCCACCGCGCTGCCGGCGGACTGAAGACACCGGGCCCGGCGGGCGTTCGCGGCGCAGGGTCGGCGGCGGGCCGCCGCTGCGGCACCGTGCCGAGGCGCGATGTCCGCTGCCGTCGCCCGCAGCGCCGGCTCTAGCGCTTCTGCAGCACTTCGAACAGGGCCATGCCGGCCAGCATGGCCGCGACGAAGACCACCGCCTGGATCTGCCCCATGCCCAGCGCCACCAGCGCCGGGCCGGGGCAGAAGCCCGCAATGCCCCAGCCAACGCCGAAGAGCAGGCTGCCACCGACGAGGCGGCGGTCGATCTGGCGCGACGTGGGCAGCTTCATCTCCGCGCCCAGGAAGGACAGCGTGCGGCTGCGGGCGACGAAAAACGCGAGCGAGCCAACGGCGATGGCCCCGGCCATCACCAGCGCGAGCGATGGGTCCCAGGCGCCGGCCAGGTCGAGGAAGCCCAGCACCTTGGCCGGGTTGGCCATGCCGGAAAGGATGAGGCCGAGCCCGAACACCAGGCCGGCCAGCAGGGAAGCGAGGATCTGCATGCGTGTCTCCTTCAAAGGCCCAGCAGGTGCCGCAGCACGAACACCGTGGCGAAGCCCGCGCCCATGAAGGTCAGCGTGGCCACCAGCGAGCGTGGCGACAGCCGCGACAGCCCGCACACGCCGTGGCCGCTGGTGCAGCCCGCGCCGTAGCGCGTGCCCACGCCCACCAGCAGGCCGGCCAGCAGCAGGGCCCCCCAGGAGGCGTCGATCTGCGTCGCAGGCCAGGCCGTGGCCAGCAGGTAGACCCAGGGCGCCAGCACCAGCCCGGCGATGAAGGCCACGCGCCAGGCGACATCACCGCGTGCCGGCTTCAGCAGCCCGCCCAATACGCCACTGATGCCGGCGATGCGTCCGTTCAGCAGCACGAACATCGCCGCGGACAGGCCGATGAGCGCCCCGCCGGCCAGCGCGGCCCAGGGCGTGAAAACATTCCAGTCGATCTGCATTGGGTTTCCAGGGTCAGGGCCGCGTTCAGGCGGCCGGGCAGTACAGGCGGTACAGCACCGCCAGGATCTCCAGCAGCTCGTGCCGCTGGATGCTGTAGTGGATGTTCTTGCCTTCGCGGCGCGTAGCCACCACGCCTTCGTTGCGCAGCACGGCCAGCTGCTGCGACAGCGTGGGCTGGCGGATGCCGAGTTCCGCTTCCAGTTCGCCGACGCTGCGTTCGCCCTGCGAAAGCTGGCACAGCAGCAGCAGCCGCTCTTCATTGCCCAGCAGCTTCAGGTCGGCCACGGCCGCGGCGGCGGCATGGCGCAGCTGCTGGGGGTCGAGCGTGGGTTGGCGCGGCATGGTGGGTGGGTCTCTGTGGATCGGTTCCTGGCGGTCCGTCTATGGCTGCCCGTCTATCTATCACTTGACAATAATATATTACGCAATATATTGTCTGTCAATAGATTGAGCAACCACCGCTTCGAGGCCCGCCATGCAGACACGCAGCACCGTTCAAGCCTTCTTCGACCCGCGCACCTGGACCGTCTCCTACGTGCTGTGGTGCCAGGCCACCCGGCGCGCCGCGGTCATCGACCCCGTGCTCGACTTCGACATGAAGGCCGGCCGCACCAGCACGGCCTCGGCCGACGCCATCGCCGCCTATGTGCGCGCGCAGGGCCTGCAGGTCGAGTGGATCCTGGAGACCCACGCCCATGCCGACCACCTCTCGGCAGCGCACCACCTGCGCGGGCAGCTCGGCGGGCGCATCGCCATCGGCGCCCACATCCGCGCGGTGCAGGCGGTGTTCAAGAAGATCTACAACCTGGAGCGCGGCTTCCTGCCCGACGGCAGCCAGTTCGACCACCTCTTCGAAGACGGCGAGGTCTTCCGCATCGGCGAGCTGCAGGCCACCGCGCTGTGGGTGCCCGGGCACACGCCGGCCGACATGGCCTATGCGGTGGACGGCGCCGTGTTCGTGGGCGACACGCTCTTCATGCCCGACGTGGGCAGCGCGCGCGCCGACTTTCCCGGCGGTGACGCGCGCCAGCTCTACCGCTCGGTGCAACGCCTGCTGGCGCTGCCGCCGGAGACCGTGGTCTATGTCTGCCACGACTACCCGCCGGCCGGCCGCGCGCCGGCGTGGCAGAGCACGGTGGCCGACCAGCGCCGCAGCAACATCCACGTGCACGAGGGCGTCGGCGAAGACGACTTCGTCGCGCTGCGCCAGGCGCGCGATGCGACCCTGGAGGTGCCCACGCTGATCCTGCCTTCGCTGCAGGTGAACGTGCGCGCCGGCCAGCTGCCGCCGGCCGAGGACGACGGCGTGCGCTACCTCAAGCTGCCGCTGAACGTGCTGGGCCGGGCGGCCTGATTCAGCCGCGCCCCGCCAGCACCGCGGCCAGCTCCTGCAGGCTCTGCAGGTTGTGCGCGGGCAGGAAACGGTCGACGTGCGGCAGCATCGCCCGGATGCCGGCGGCACGCGGCTGGAACTGCTCGAAACGCAGCAGCGGGTTCAGCCAGATGAGTTTGCGGCAGCTCTTGTGCAGGCGCTCCATCTCGAAGCGCAGGGTCTGGCAGCGCGGGTCGTCGGGCGTGCCGTGTTCCAGGCCGTCGCTGATCAGCAGCACGGTGGCGCGGCCGCTGAGGGTGCGGCGCGCCCAGTGCTGGTTGAACTGCTGCAGGCAGGCGCTGATGCGCGTGCCGCCCGACCAGTCCTGCACCTCGTGCACCACGCGCGCCACGGCGATGTCGGGGTCGCGCTGGCGCAGCGCGCGCGTGGTGCGCGTCAGCCGCGTGCCGAAGACGAAGCTCTCCACGCGCGCATCGGCGTGGCCGAGGGCGTGCGTGAAGTGCAGCAGCATGCGCGAGTAGCGGCTCATGCTGCCGCTGATGTCGGCCAGCACCACCAGCGGCGCCGGCTGTTCGCGCGGGCGCCGCCAGTGCAGCTGCCAGACCTCGCCGCCGTGGCGCGCCAGCGCCTGCAGCGTGGCGCGGCCGTCCACGCGCGCCATGCGCCCCGGGCCGCCGGCACGCTCGGTGCGGCGCGTGGTGATGGGCTCGAACAGCGGCGCCATCTGGCGCAGCAGCCGCTGCGCGGCGCGCCACTCGTCGGCCGTCATGGTGTCGAAGTCGGCCTTCTGCAGCAGCTCGCGCTCGTTCCAGGTCAGCGTGGCGTCGACCTCGATCTTCTCGGGCGGTGGCGGCGGGTTGGGGTGGTTGGGCTGGTGCGGGAACAGCGCCTCGCCGAGGCGGCGGTTCTCGGGCAGCGGTGCCTGCTCGGTCTTGGCCTGCACGCGCGGCAGCAGCATGGCCATCATGCGGCCGGCGAGGTCGGGGTCGCGCCAGAACAGCACGAAGGCCTGGTCGAAGAGTTCGCGGTGTTCCACGCGGTCGAGCAGGCAGGCCATCAGCGTGGCGTGGAAGTCGCTGCGGCTTTCCAGGCCCGCCACCTGCAGTGCGTTCAGCGCCAGCTGGATGCGGTCGGTGGGCACCGGCATGCCGGCGCTGCGCAGCACGCGGCCGAAATGCATGACGTTCTCGGCCAGGTGGCCCGGCAGGGTGCTGGCGTTGGGGGCACGAAGCATGGTGGCCGCATTCTCGCGCGGCCGGCGCGTTGTGCGTGCTGCCCGTGCAGGTCGTGCCGGGCGGCCTCAGGGTTTGGCCGGCGCCTGGTAGACGCGCACGTACTCCACTTCCAGCGCCACCGGGAAGATGCGGTCGTCCACCTGCCCGCCGAGGTCGCCACCGATGGCCAGGTTCAGCAGCAGGAACTGCGGCCGGTCGAAGGGCCAGGCGCGGCGGCCCAGGCCCTGGTTGGGGTAGTTCATGTACATGAAGCCGTCCACGCCGAACATCACGCCCTCGGGCGTCCACAGCATCTGGTAGTTGTGGAAGGCGGTGCAGGCCGTGGGCAGCGGCAGCGCGGCCCAGGCGCTGCGCCCACCGTTGCCGGCCAGCGTGTGCACGGCGCTGGACACCTGCTCGGGCGTGCGGTGCCAGTACTCCATGAAGTCGAGTTCGCCGTCATCGGGCCACACGCCACCGCTGCCCAGCGTCCAGGCCGCCGGCCAGGGCCCGCGGCCGCAGGGCAGCTTGGCGCGCACCTCGAAGTAGCCGTAGGTCCAGTCGGCCTTGCCGCGCGTGATCAGGCGCGCCGAGGTGTAGCGCTGGCCGCCCCAGTCGGCAGCGTCCTTCAGTGTTTCCTTGCGGGCCGTGATGACGAGCCGGCCCCCTTTCACCACCGCGTTCTCGGCGCGCGGGCCGCTGTAGTACTGCAGCTCGTTGTTGTGCCAGCCCTGCTTGTTGCGCACGGTGTCGTGCACCCACTTCGCGGGGTCGGGCAGGCCGTCGGCGTCGAACTCGTCCGACCAGACCAGGCTGTAGCCGGCGGGGACGGCCGTCGAGGGCAGCGCCTTCGCGGCAGCGGCTGCGGCGGCGGCCGGGGTGGCGAGCAGCGTGGTCATCAGAAGGGTGCAGAGGATGCGTGGGGCGTGCATGGCGATGGGCTCAGGGAAGACGGCGTCCGTCGGCGTCGAAGGCCAGCGCCCAGGTGGTGTCGGGCTGCAGCGTGAGCGCCATGCCGGGCGCGAGGTGGCCGTGGCCGGCGCCCAGCTTGGCGTTCAGCGGTTCGGCCAGGCCCTCGACGCGCAGGTGCAGCACCGAAGCGTCGCCCAGGTGTTCGGCCAGCAGCAGCGTGGCTGGCACGCCCTGGCCGGCGGCGCCCAGGCGCAGGTGTTCGGCGCGCAGGCCGAGGCGTTGCGCCGCCGGCTGCGGCGCGCCAGCGGCCAGCACGTCCCACAGCGCGCGGTGCGCGCCGGTGGCGTCGGCGCCGGGTCGTTCGACGAGGTTGATGCGCGGCGCGCCGAGGAAGCCGGCGACGAACTCGTTGGCCGGCCGTTCGTACAGTTCCAGCGGCGCGCCCAGTTGCTCGATGCGGCCGCGGTTGAAGACCGCGATGCGCGTGCCCATGGTCATGGCCTCGACCTGGTCGTGGGTGACGTAGATCATGGTCGTGCCCAGCTCGGCGTGCAGGCGTGAAAGCTCGATGCGCATGTTCACGCGCAGCGCCGCGTCCAGGTTGGACAGCGGCTCGTCGAACAGGAACACCTTGGGCTTGCGCACGATGGCGCGGCCGATGGCCACGCGCTGGCGCTGGCCGCCCGACAGTTCTTTCGGCGTGCGGCCCAGCAGCTCGGCAATGCGCAGCACCTCGGCGGCGCGCTGCACCTGCTGTTCGCGCTGCGCGCGCGGCACGCCGGCCATCTTCAGCGCGAAGCCCATGTTCTCGGCGACGGTCATGTGCGGGTAGAGCGCGTAGCTCTGGAACACCATCGCCGTGCCACGGTCGGCCGGGCGCACCTCGTTCGCGCGCTGGCCGTCGATGAGCAGCTCGCCTTCGCTGAAGTCTTCCAGCCCGGCAATCAGCCGCAGCAGCGTGGACTTGCCGCAGCCCGAGGGGCCGACGAAGACGAGGAACTCGCCGTCGTTCACTTCCAGGTCGATGCCCTGGATGACCGGCACCGCGCCGAAGCGCTTGTGCACGCCGCGCAGGCTGAGCGCGCCCATGGCCTCAGCCCCGGCCTGCCGCGCCGCTGCGCAGCGCGCGGCAGCGGGCCAGCAAGTCGCGGTACCACAGCGCGCTGTCCTTGGGCGTGCGCTGCAGCGTGGCGTAGTCGACGTGCACGATGCCGAAGCGCTTGACGTAGCCGCTGGCCCACTCGAAGTTGTCCATCAGGCTCCACACCATGTAGCCGGCCACCGGCACGCCCTGCGCCAGTGCTGCGCCGGTGGCGGCGATGTGGGTGCGCAGGTAGTCGGTGCGGTCGGCGTCGTGCACCTGGCCGTTGACCACGGGGTCGGGGAAGGCGCCGCCGTTTTCGGTGATGTAGACCGGCGGCAGCGTGTAGTCGCGGTGCAGCGTCAGCAGCAGCTCGGTGAGGCCGCGCGGGTAGATCTCCCAGCCCATCTCGGTGAGCGGCAGGCCGCTCTTCGTCACGTCGAAAGGCGCACCGGCGCTGGAGACGTTGCGCGAGTAGTAGTTGACGCCCAGGTAGTCCATGGGCGTGGCGATGTGCGCCATGTCGCCGGCTTGCACCACGGGGGCGTCGGCGCCCAGTTCGTCCAGCACCTCCTGCGGGTAGCGGCCGAGGAACAGCGGGTCGGTGTACCAGCGGCGGCCGCGGGCGTCGTCCAGCCGGGCGAGCGCGGCGTCTTCGGCGCTGGCGGTGGCGGGCTCGTGGTGGCCCAGGTTCAGCACGATGCCCAGCTTGGCGGTGCAGCCGTCGGCCCGCAGCGCCTGCAGCGCCAGGCCGTGGCTCAGCAGCAGGTGGTGGGCGACCTGGAAAGCCGTCTGGCGGTTCTGGATGCCGGGCGCGAAGTTGCCCTTTTCGTGGCCCAGCACGGCGATCACCCAGGGCTCGTTGTGCGTGGTGATGGCGGCCACGCGGCTGCCCAGGCGGCGCTGCACGCCGCGCGCGTAGTCCACGAAGCGGTGCACGGTGTCGCGTGCGGCCCAGCCGCCCTGGTCCTGCAGGGCCTGCGGCAGGTCCCAGTGGTTCAGCGTCAGGTAGGGCTGGATGCCGCGCTTCAGCAGGCCGTCGACGAGGCGCTCGTAGAAGGCCAGGCCAGGCTCGTTCCAGGCGCCGTGGCCCAGCGGCTGCACGCGCGGCCACGACACCGAAAAGCGGTAGGCATTGACCCCCAACGAGGCGATGAGGTCGAGGTCACCTTCCAGCCGGTGGTAGTGGTCGCAGGCGAGTTCGCCGTTGCTGGCGTCGGCGATGACGCCGGGCAGGCTGCAGAAGCGGTCCCAGATCGACTCGCCCTTGCCGTCTTCGCGCGCCGCGCCTTCGATCTGGAAGGAACTGGTGGCCACGCCCCAGACGAAGTCGGGCGGGAACTGGCGGGGCAGGTCGGTGTCTGGGTTCATGGTGCAGGCAAGGGCGGGAGCGAAAGAGAGAGCCAAGGAGAAAGCGAAAGAGCGGCGAGCCGACAACTCACTTCACGGCGCCGCTGGTGAGGCCGGCGATGAGCTGGCGCGAACACAGCACGAACAGCACCAGCAGCGGCAGCGTGGCGATGGCCGAGCCCGTCATCAGCGCGCCCCACTCGGTGTTGACGGGGCTCTGCAGGCTGCGCAGGGCCAGCGGCAGCGTGTAGTTGTCGGCGTTGCGCATCACCACCAGCGGGCCGATGAAGTTGTTCCAGCTTGCGATGAAGCTCACCAGGCCCAGCGTGCCCAGCGCCG
>LNFM01010712.1_pt1 | contig 12778 bp, 11 predicted proteins | sample 596031 | NCBI WGS metagenome assembly LNFM01 (sample SAMN04254537, study PRJNA301005) | activated carbon metagenome | isolation source: dual media filters at the Ann Arbor, Michigan drinking water treatment plant | place: USA: Ann Arbor
CCGGCGAGCCCTACGGCGCCAAGCCACTTGCCCGTGGCGCGCTGTACCTGATGCTGCAGAACCGGATCTATCGCGGCGAGATCGTCCACCGGGAGGCCAGCTATCCCGGCGAGCACGCGGCGATCATCGACGAGGAACTCTGGCAAACGGTCGCCGAGCGTTTGGCAGCGAACCGAAATGAGCATGATAGCGGTGCGGCCGCGCAGTCCCCGAGCCTGCTCGTCCACCTGCTCCATGACGAGACCGGCAAACCGATGACGCCGACGCACGCGGTCAAGAACGGCAGGCGCTACCGTTACTACATCTCGCGGGCTCTAGTGACGGGAAGCCGGACGCAAGCGCCCGGTGGCCGGCGGATCCCGGCCGGCGACATTGAGACTTTGGTCGTCGATCGACTCTGCACGTATCTGACCAACCGCGGTGATGTGCATGACGCCCTCTCAGCCCGCATTCCTGATGCGGCCGAGCAGGAGCAGCTGATTGCACGAGCCGTTGACCTCGGCCGAACATGGAGCAAGCGTCCGGGTGTCGAACAGCGCGTCATGATTTCGTCTCTGCTGTCGCGCATCGATATCGGTGCTGACTGCGTCGACATTCAATTCGATCGCGCACGGCTGGCCGCTCTATTGCGCGGCGATCAGCGCACGAGGCGCTATACCCCATCAGAACCGGGACCGGCGACGGACACGATCGTCCTTTCCGTTCCGGCTCGATTGAAACGCGCCGGGATCGGCAAGCGCATGGTGATCGAGGGGGCCCATGCCGGCGCGCCGGACAATACGCTGATCAAACTGGTCGTGAAGGCGTTCGCGCTGCGCGACAAGCTGCTGGCCGGGGGCGGCATCAGCATCGACGAGCTCTCGGCGCGGGAAAAGCTGACCGGCTCGTACGCGACCCGCCTTCTGCGTCTGACCTTCCTCGCCCCCAATCTCGTCCGCGACGTCCTCGACGGCCGCCATCCGCCGACGCTCACCGCCAACAATCTCATGGCGGACACCCGGCTGCCGCTGGCCTGGAACGAGCAGCGGTCGCAGCTGGGAACAGGCCGGTCCTGATCGCCTCGCACGCACCGCATTCGATATCGAGATCCCGAGAGATTGGTCCGGTCGAGCAAGATGAAGACCCGCTGGCGCCGGCCGGTCCCACGTCATTACGAGATAGATGACCACAGAAGCGCGACGCACCCTGGCGCTGGCGCTTACCTTCACCGCGTCCAAGTCGTACTATTATTTCAACCCAAAGAGACACGGGCCCGAAGTCACTCCGCGAAGCCGCACCGAATCCGTCTCCGTGGCCCCCTCGGCGGATCCACGCCTGCGGAACCCGCGGACGCTCCGGGCGAAGTTCGAATTCGACAACAAATCAAATTTTTACAAGAGATATCAAGTGGTTAGTTGGCGGAGAGGGAGGGATTCGAACCCCCGGTACGGTTACCCGTACTTCGCATTTCGAGTGCGACGCGATCGACCACTCTGCCACCTCTCCGAACCCCGGCGTTGCCGTCAACCCGAACGACTACGACACGCGGTATCCGGCGAACATTCTGGTTTCCGACCGGACCCCCGGGCTTCTAAGCGAAGCCGGGCATCGAGGCAAGTGCTAGATCGCGACCACGGTCGCGCCAGGCGCCAGCCCTGAAACGCCTCGGGCTCGATTGATGTTGAAGCAGGACCGACGAATGATACCGTGGGACGACGATCCAGAACAGAGAACACTCATGCATCCCCTCGCAGGCCGGACGGCCATAGTCACCGGCTCGGCACGCAATATCGGTCGCGCGACCGCAAAGCGTCTCGCTGACCTGGGCGCCAACCTCATGATCCACGCCAGATCGGACGCGGATGGCGTGGCCGAGACGGTCGCAATGCTGCGTACGAGCGGTGCCCGCGCCGAGGGACATCTCGCGGACCTGACCACTGAAGCCGGCGCCACGAGCCTTGTCGAGGCTGCTGTCCGTGCATTCGGTGGCGTCGAGATCCTAGTCAATAACGCAGCGATCCGCCGCAACACGCCGATCACCGAGATGTCGTTTGCAGAGTGGCGCGAAGTCCTGGGAACAAGCCTCGACGGCGCATTTCTCATGACCCGATCCGCGGCACCCCACATGATCGGGGCACGGTGGGGCCGCATCGTCAACATCGGCGGCATTTCGATGTTTCGAGGGCTGCCTGGCCGGGCACATGTGTCTGCGGCGAAATCGGGCCTGATCGGAATGTCACGCTCGGTGGCGACCGAACTGGCACCGCACGGCATTACGGTGAATGTCGTAGCGCCTGGCTCTATCGCAACGGCACGCGGTGCGGCGGCCGGCGCGAAGCCGTCGGCCACTGCGACAGCCGGCATCCCGGCCGGCCGCGACGGGCGCCCCGAGGAGATTGCCCACATCGTGGCCATGTTGTGTCTCCCGGACGCCGCCTACACCACAGGCCAGACCATCCAGGTCAATGGTGGCAGCCACTACTCCTGAATACTCCTGACACCCATCTCAGTCGCGCCGTCACCACGATCGCGAGCCCGGTCTGAAATCCGGCCGCCTCGGGTTGTCGTTTACGTGATGTGCGCAGCGATCTCCTCCTGTGCGAGAAGCATCAGGCGATGGCAGGCAATGATCTGCGCGGCCACGCTCCGCCAGACCAAGATATCGGCTCGAAAACGTCGATCCAAGCGAAAGGAACCGATGAAATGCAGCTTCCTGCAACCATGCTGTCCCGCAGCGGTGCGGCGATGGCCATGACAGCCGCACTGATGGTCTCGGCTTCGGCCGTGGCGCGTGAGGCCGTCCAACCCGGAAAGCCTGCACCGGGCTTCAGCGCCACGGATTCGGGTGGAAAGCCGGTAAGCCTCGAGGCATTCAAGGGCAAGCCCGTCGTGATCGAATGGACCAATCACGACTGCCCCTTCGTCCGCAAACACTATGACAGCGGGACGATGCAGAAGCTGCAGAAGGATGCCACCGGCAAGGGCGTGGTCTGGCTGACGGTCGTCTCGTCGGCTCCAGGTCAGCAGGGGCATGTCGAGGGGATCGAAGCCGACAAGCTGACGGCCGATAGAAAGGCGGCTCCAACCGCCGTTGTTCTAGATCCCAAAGGCGATCTCGGAAGGCTCTACGGAGCAACAGTCACGCCCCACATGTTTGTGATCGATGCCAACGGCACGCTCGCCTACATGGGCGCGATCGACGACAAGCCCTCGGCAAATCCGTCAACCCTGGCAGACGCCAGACCCTACGCGCGGGAAGCGATCGACGCCGTCCTGAAGGGCAAGCCGGTCGTCACAGCCTCCACGCGACCATACGGTTGCTCGATCAAATACGCTGAGCCCCGGAGCTGAACGCCGCCGCGGACATCAGGATGCAATACGAAGCGCCGGGGCATTACCCCGGCGCGAATAGACGTAAGGATGTTTCGAAGCGGCTTCGGTAGCGCAGCCTTCAATTCCACTTCATGACCTGCAGGATGGCCGGACCGAGAATGACGACGAAGAGCACCGGCAGGAAGAAGATGATCATCGGAACGGTCAGCTTCGGCGGCAGTGCCGCGGCCTTTTTCTCGGCTTCCGACATTCGTGCGTCACGGTTTTCCTTGGCCATCACCCGCAGCGCCTGCCCGACCGGCGTACCGTAGCGTTCGGCCTGGATGAGCGCCGTAGCAACGGACTTGATACCCGCAAGCCCCGTACGCTTGCCCAGATTCTCGAAGGCCATGCGCCGATCCTGGAGATAGGACAGCTCCGCGGTCGTGAGACTGAACTCCTCAGCGAGTTCGAGAGACTGGCTTCCAACTTCCTTCGCCACCTTGCCGAACGCAGCCTCGGTCGACATGCCGGCCTGCACGCAGATCAGCAGCATGTCGAGCGCGTCAGGAAATGCCTGGCTGATGGATTGTTGACGCTTCTGCACCAGATTCTCGATCACCATGTTGGGCACATAGAACCCGAGATAGCCGGCGCCGATGGCCATCCCGAATTTCACGATCGGCGGATACTGGAAATTGGACAGAACGAAGAGATAGAACAACGCAAAAGCAGCCACGATGATCGGGGCGACGAGGCGGAAGAACATGTAGGCCACGAGCGGGGCCTGCCCACGAAGGCCGGCCATCTTGAGCCTGTTCTTGACTTCATCGGACTCGAAGCTCGCCCGCAGATTGAACTGATCGACGATCTGCTGCATGAACCCCTTTGGCGCCTGCCGCAAGCGTCCGGACTGCGCATCTTTCCCAAGGTCCGCCAGTCGGGCAGCCCGCATCTTGTCACGCTCGGTGGCCATGACCTTCATGCGCTGCCCCATCCGATCCTTCTGCAGAACCGGCATGGCGATCGTAAGAACAGTGACGAACGTCGCCACAGAGGCGAGCACCATGACCAGGAACTGTGGCTTCATGAATGCATCGATCATGTCGATCACGGCACGCCTCGCTTTTCTCTTGGCAAGAACGGAGCGAACGGTGTCGCCCACGACTCCTGAAATCAGTATTTGAAGTTGATCATCTTGCGCATCACGAGGATGCCCATGGTCATCCAGAACGCAGCCGCCATCAGCATGAATTGGCCGACGCGCGTCGTGAACAGCAGCAGGATGTAGTTTGGTGTCGTGATGTAGACCATCGACATGACGATGAAAGGCAAGGATCCGAGGACCATCGCCGAGGCCTTGGCTTCAGCCGAAAGCGCACCGACCTTCATCGTCAGCTTCTTGCGGTCTCGCAGCACGCCAGACAGGTTGCCGAGGGCCTCGGAGAGGTTACCGCCAGCCTGCTGCTGGATGCCGATCACGATCGCGAAGAATTTCATCTCGGGGAGCGGCAAGCGCTGCATCGTACGCTCGAAGCATTCAGACAACGGCACACCGACGCGGCTCTGCTCGACGATCTCCGTAAACTCTTCCTTGATCGGCGACGGGCTCTCACGCGCGATGATCCCGAGACACTCGTTCAGTGGCAGACCCGACTTGACGCCACGCACGATCACATCGATCGCGTTGGCGAATTCGTTCGTGAACTTGGCCTGGCGCCGCTTGGTCAGAAACGACAGCACCCAACGCGGAAAACCGAGACCGCCGACGAAAACAGCCGCCAGAGAAATCAGCGGTGACATTCCCGGTGTCGAATAGAACGTGCAAGCCCCCGCCATGACACCGGCGACGGCGCTGGCGATCCAGAACGCATTGGGCGTGACCTCGAGGCCAGCCCGCTGCAGCCGCAATCTCAGCGTGATTTTCTCTCGAGCCTTCTGCCGGTCCTCGAGCTCCTTGAGCGTATCAGCGACCTGCTTGCGACGGTTGTGCAGTTCCTCGTCCCGGGCTCGTGCAGGCCCACGCTTCGCGCGGGTCTCCGTAACGCCCTGCAGGCGCTTGTCTCGCTGCACCTCGCCGGACAGGTAGGGATTGACGAATAGGAAAATTCCCGCTGCCGCCGATACCGCAATAATGCCGCCGAGCAGCAATTGCAGCATCTCGGGTGAAAGTTCAGCCATGGTGCTCACCGATCGTGTTACCGAGTTCGTCGCGCACTTCCGACGACGCCAAGGCCTGCATCACTCGTTCAGTCTCGCCATAGTACTGCGCGCGTTCCCAGAATCGTGGTCGCGCGATCCCGGTCGACCGATGCCGGCCGATGATCTTGCCGTTCGCGTCTTCACCCGTGATCTCGTAGACGAACAGATTCTGCAGCGTCACGACTTCACCTTCCATGCCGACCACTTCGGTGATGTGCGTGATTTTTCTCGAACCGTCGCGAAGGCGCGAGGCCTGCACAATGACATCGACCGACCCCGTGATCATCTCTCGGATCGTTTTCGTCGGCAGCGCGAAGCCACCCATCATGATCATCGATTCCATACGGCTGATCGCCTCACGGGGACTATTGGCGTGCAACGTCCCCATCGAGCCGTCGTGACCCGTATTCATGGCCTGGAGAAGATCGAACGCCTCGGGTCCGCGCACCTCGCCCACGATGATCCGCTCTGGACGCATACGAAGACAGTTCTTCACGAGATCGCGCATCGTGATCTGGCCTTCGCCTTCGAGATTCGGCGGTCGCGTCTCGAGCCGGACGACATGCGGTTGCTGCAGCTGGAGCTCCGCCGAGTCTTCGCACGTGATGATACGCTCGTCCGTGTCGATAGATCCGGTGAGACAATTGAGGAGTGTCGTCTTTCCCGAGCCCGTACCACCTGACACGAGGATATTGCAGCGGACCCGACCGATGATCTCCAGCAGCGTCTTTCCGGCGGGCGAAATCGAGCCGAACTTGACCAACTGCTCGAGCCTGAGGCGATCCTTCTTGAACTTTCGAATCGTCAATGCCGGGCCGTCGATCGCAAGCGGCGGCGCGATCACGTTGACACGGCTTCCGTCGGGGAGACGAGCGTCGCAGATTGGACTCGACTCGTCGACGCGACGGCCGACCTGGCTCACGATTCTCTGGCAGATGTTCATCAACTGTGCATTGTCGGCGAAACGAACACCGGTCTTCTGCACCTTGCCGCCAACTTCGATGAAGGTTGTGGTGGCACCATTGACCATGATGTCCGCGATGTCATCGCGCGCCAGCAGTGGCTCCAGAGGACCATACCCGAGGACGTCATTACAGATGTCCTCGAGCAGTTCCTCCTGCTCCGCGATCGACATGACCACGTTCTTGAGCTGGATGATCTCGCTGACGATGTCGCGGATCTCCTCACGTGCCGCCGCCGCCTCGAGCTTGGCGAGCTGCGTGAGGTCGATCGTATCGATCAGCGCGTTGAAGACGGTCGTTTTGACATCATAGTACTCTTCGGAGTGCTTCCGCTGGGATTCGACCGGCTCGGCCTTCGGCTGCGACGGCTGCGCTGCAACCGGCTTCACCTCGCCTCCGACTTTTGCCGGTGCAGCCGGCGCCCCCGCCTGAGGGAGTGCACGCCGCTGATTGCCAGCCTCGTTGGATCGCCTGCCGAACATGGGCCGTTATCCTCAACGCTTGAGTTTGAAACGCTCGAGAATGGGCGCCAGTGCCGACTTCTTCTCGACCTTGTGTTCTTTCCGACCGGAAATCGTCATGGCGATATCGCGGAAATTCTGCACTGCCTTGGCCTTGGGCGTCATTTCCTCCACCATCTGGCCGTTGTTGGCAGCTTGACCGAACGTCTCGGCATCGAATTCGATCACGGCACAGGCTTTGAGATCCAATGCAGCCTCGAAATCCTTGATCGGGATTTCGGGTCGCTTGGGAATGCCGTGCATATTGATCACAAGATGCGGCGGCCGATCGTTCTGGCGCAACTGCTTGAGCAGATCGATCAGATTCTTCGTGTTCCTCAGGGAAGCGAGATCCGGCGACGTCGTCACCACGATCTCGTCCGACTGCATGAGCACGCGCTTCGACCAGGAGGTCCACACGTGAGGCAGATCGACCGTCACGTACGGTACGTTCTGGCGCACGACATCGAGCACGATATCGCAGCTGTCCGCTGAGAGATCGTAGTCGCGATCCAGCATTCCCGGCGCCGCGAAGATCGAGAGATGCTCCGAGCACTTCGTCAGCAGTCGATCCAGAAGAACCTCGTCGAGACGCTCCGGGCTGCCGAGCGCTTCAGCGATCCCCTGAACCGGATCCTGGTTGAAATCCAGACCCGCCGTCCCGAACGGAAGGTCAAGATCGGCAATTACCACGCTGGCCTTGAGCAACTCCGACAGACACCATGAAACGTTGTGGCACACCGTCGACGAACCAATCCCGCCCTTCGATCCGACGAAGGAGAAGATGTGGCCGACCGGATCTGAGTTTGGATCGTTGTAGAGGCCGGAAATGCATTCCATCATCGACATCGGCGAAACCGGCGCGATGAGATATTCGGCCACGCCGCGCTTCAGCAACTCCCTGTAGAGCAGCACGTCGTTGGCGGCGCCGACCACAACCACTTTCGTGCCCGCATCGCAACACTCGGCGAGTTTGTCGAGCGACGACAGAAGCTCGCTGGAGCGAAGCGACGATTCGACGATGATGAGGTTTGGCGTCGGACTTTCCTGATAGTGCGCGACGCCGGCTTCGATCCCGCCCATATGGACCGAGACGTGCGCCTTCGCGAGCCGACGGTCGTCAGCGGCGACCTGAACAGCCTCCGCCGTCGACGCGTTCTCGCAGAACGCCTGGATCGAAATCCGTGGGATCGGGCGCGCCCGGTCCCCGCCGGCGTGGTCCGGAGTTTCATCGCCGGTGATCGTGGAAAGCTCTCGGCTCATTGCGCCCGCAGCCATGACTAGCCCGTCCTTACTATCCAAGCAGATTCTTTAGTTTTCGCTCTTTGCCGAGGCCTTCTCTTCCGCGTCCTTCTTGGCCACGGTCGTGTCGCCCTCGTTGAACTTGCGCCACTTGGTATCGCGGCGTTCGGCCGTTGCCGGCGTCATGGTCCGGGGACCAAGCAGGTCCGCGGGATTTGCGACCTGCATCGCGAAGTTCCGTTGTGTCGCGCAGCCCAGATTCGGATGCGGCAGGTTCGCTGGATCATCAGCGATATTGGTCGGCCAGGATCCGCAATCCGGCGCGTGCGCGACGAACTTGTTGTAGGACACGCGGATCTGCGGATTCCGATCCGAGCCCGCGCGATACGGCGCCACCGCGACGCGCGAATCGTCGATCCCGTAACTCCGCACGATCTCTCGCATGTCCGCCACGGCGCGCAGCGCCGAGATCTCGTTGCTCGACCCCGACGGCACCGAGATGCTGAGCTGCCCGTTCCCCGTATCGCTTCCCCGATAGCGCCCGAGGAAATCGGAGAAGTTGGCGCGTTGATGCGGCGACAGGCCGTCCGAGCCTCGCGACACGGTCAATGCGAGGCTGGCCGGCTCGTCCGATACGATGATCGGATGGCGCTGCGACGGATCCACCATCGTGAATGCCGCCACGTGCCCGATCGGCTCCATCGGGTTGGAGCAACCGGCAAGACCGGCCGACGAGAGCCCGCAGACCGCCGCAGCCAGAAGGGCCCGCGTCCGGCAACCGCTATGCAGAATGTTGAGAGTGGTGATCTTCATTGGATATCTCCGGCACTCTGCCATCAGTCGACGATGAAACCGATCGAGCCGTCCTTGAGGCTACCTTCAGCACGCTCCGGCACCTTGCTGCCGTAGACGCGATTCATGTGGCCGAGAACGTTGCTCTTGAGATCGGATGCAGGCGAAAGCCCGTCGGATGGCCTGGCCAGGTTCTGACGCGCACTCGGCCTGGCGACATAGGGCGTGACGAGCACGACCAGCTCGGTCTCTCTCTTGATGAAGTCCTGGCTCCGGAACAGCGTTCCGAGAACCGGAATGTTCTTGAGACCCGGGAAGCCATCGATGTTCTTGCGCGTGTCTTCCGAGATCAGCCCCGCCATGGCGAGCGTACCGCCCGATGGCAGCTCCACCGTCGACTTGGCCTCACGCTTCTTCAAGGCCGGAAGTGCGACGCCGCCGATCTGGATCGAGCCCGCTTCCGAGAGTTCCGAGACGACCGTGTCGATCTTGAGATTGATCCGGCCTTCCGACAGCACCAGCGGTGTGAACGAAACGCTCACACCGAATTCCTTGAACGTGATGCCGATCTGGCCGTTGTTGTTCGAGACCGGCACCGGATACTCGCCGCCCGCCAGAAACTTCGCGGTTTCGCCGGAGATCGCCGTCAGGTTCGGCTCGGCCAGCGTCTTGATGAGGCCATTCCGCTCCAGGGCCTTGAGGGCATGGCTGACGCAGTTGTTGCCAGTCGCCCATCGACCGAATGAGCCGGAAGTGACACCAACGTCATCAACACCGGAAACGCCTTCGATACTCACACCGCAGCCGTCACCAAATGGACGCGTAAAGTTACGAACCGCCTGCGACGCACCGCCAAGACCGGCAACCGTCGTCACTGGGAACGCATTGTTCGTCATGACACCGGTGACGAAGTTCCCGAGGTTGAGTTCAGTGCCGATGTTGATGCCGAACTGCTTGAGAACGGAGCGCTCGACCTCGGCGACCTGCACGCGGAGCATCACCTGCTCCTCTGCCTCGACCTGCAGGAGATTGATCACCTTCTTCACGTGCCGCGCGTCCGCGTCCGCCGTCGGCGTCACGATGAACCGAGATGCGATATCGGCGGCACGGGCGCTGTCCGATGGATTCCGTACAGAACCCGTCAGAATCACGGTCTCGTTGAGGATCTCGGACTTGATGTTCGAGCCAGGCAACAACCGCTTGTAGAGGGAATCCAGAACCGCCGTATCGTGCTCGACGGCGATTTCGAAGGTCACCATTTGCTGACCGGTCGAATCGAAGAAGAAGGCGTTCGACTGCCCGACTTTCTTCCCGATCAGATAGACCCGGTTCGAGCTCTGGACGACTGCGTCCACGATCTCGGGATTGGAGACGATCACATCGCGGAGCTCGCCCGGAAGCTCGACAAGCATCGACTTGTTGCGGCCGAGCTTGATCCCCCGGTGCAACGGCAGCCCGTCCCGCTCTGAAATTCTCAGTACCGACTGATGATCTGGATTGAATACCGGCTGTGCGGCAGCCGGACGCACATTACGACGGCTGCTCGCATCACTAGCTGAGACGTCCAGACCCGAAATGAAGGGAGCCACGAGGCCGGCGAAACCGGCGATTGCGGCGCCACAAGTGCGAGACGAGTAGTTGCGCATTTTTCAAAGCTTTCTGACGAGCTACCTCGAGCACAGACAGACGCGAACGCAACGAACTACCAGTCACCGAAACAGTTGGCCGTTGGACGAACTAGTTGACGCCGTAGGTCCTGGACTTCACCCCGTACCTCAGAACCTTCACCGAATTGGTGGACTTCACCTCTTTCCGCTTTGCGCCTTCGCCGTCAGTTTTGTTGAAGTCGGCGATGGACCGGAGCGCAAGCGTCAGCTCGCCTTTCGACCGTGCAAGAACGAGTTCCTCCGCCTGGTCGGGAGTGAGCTCGAGCGTCGCGGTATTGCCGTCGGCGTTCTTCTGGCCTTCCTTCACTTCGATCCGCTGGCCGATCGCGAGAACACGGATGTCGCGGAACACGGTCTCGCTCGAGGTCTCTTCCTGTCCATTACGGCCGCGCTGACGCCGCACCAGAATAACGTCGACGCGGTCGTTCGGCAGGATGAGCTTGCCCGCGGCGAGATGCTCGTCACGGATCATGACGGAGACCGCTCTCATGCCCTCGGGAAGAATTGCAGCGAGGACGCCGCCCTCTTTTGCGTTGACGAGCTTGGTCTTCGTGATGGGCTCGCCCATCAGAATCGGCGTGCGGGCGATGGATCCCACGAAGGGGCGCATCCCGGCGGCGGATCCGCCGGCCGATCGGCTGACAGCTCCCGGCGGCACCGCGTCTTGCGGCCATGCCTGCCAGCGAAACGACGACTCCGACGTGATCTGCCCGAGCCCGATGTTCGCCTTCGCGACGAGAACCTCAGTCGTGTTCGACTGCGCTTCGACACGGATTTCTTTCGGCTTGCTGACGATATTCTTCGCGAGGAAGAACGCCCCAAGGCCGCAGACGCCAGCCACCGCGATGCCGATCAACTGTGCTCGCTTCATAGCGCAAGAGGTCCTTTCAAGTCCCGCTCGGGACGAAGAGATGGACCTCAATGTGAGCGACAAACGTCAATTCCCGGTTAATCGGTGCATCAAGCACGACCGGTATCGTCACAGCACCGATGAGACGGGCACGAACCTGTTGCAGCTCAACGCCTCGGACCCAAGGCGCAACGACGGAAAAGCGCGCGACTAGACAGCCAGGTTCGCGAGCCACGGCGTTGAGGGATAGAGCCAGAGGCCACCAGCTGCGAGTGCGATGCCGTACGGCACGCCCCCAGCCTTCTGATGCAGCCGCATCGCCCACTCCTGGCGACACAACCAGAGCGGCGGCGCGATGCTGCGGTAGAGAAGGAGCACGATCACGAGAAGGCCGCCGGCGATGGCAACGAGCAGCAGATACTGCATCAAGCCTTCGAAGCCGAACCACAGGGCCGCGCCCGCCAGAAGCTTGGCGTCGCCACCACCCAGAAGTCCCAGTGAGAACATCCCGATCCCGATGACCAGCATCAGGAGACCCGCCCCGACATGACTGGCGATGGCGTCCCATCCAAGCGGAACGGCTATGGCCGCCACGACGAAGCCGATGATCAACCCGATCGTGATCCGGTTCGGGATCGTCATCGTGAACAGGTCCATCGCGCCGGCAAAGGCGAGCGCGGCTGGAAACGACAGGAAGAGAAGGAACTCGAACACGATACACCACACTGACAGCTTGGCGAGGCACTCCCGCCCGGCGAATCATTGCGCAGGACGGTTAAGATACGACTAACCGTCCGGTGCAATCCGGCCTAGACGGCTGGGCGCTTCTGGAGACCGGTCTGAACGTCCGAGTAGACGCCCGTGAGCTCTGTGCCCACATTGGCGAGGACACCGATGATCACCATTCCGATGAAGGCTGCGATCAGGCTGTACTCGATCGCAGTGGCACCGGACTCGTCATTGAGGAACATTTTCGACACGACCTTCACGCGCTCTCTCCCATCGCTTCACCCACGGCAACACGCGCGCCGTCAGATGGCCTGTCCGCCGCGACCAAGGCTAGCCGGCAAAGATTAATTTGGAATGCGGCATCCAGGCACCGGAACCAAACAAAAAAGCAAAAGCATCGGACAGTAAAATAATGGTAGATGCCCATAAAAGGCTCGGCACACGAAAATAAACCGCCCGGCTCCAGGGGAGCCGGGCGGCTGGAAGGACTGCGTTGCGGCGGCGAGGATCTCGACCGCCGCGAGCGCGCCTTAGACGGCCGGG
>LNFM01013120.1_pt1 | contig 12778 bp, 7 predicted proteins | sample 596031 | NCBI WGS metagenome assembly LNFM01 (sample SAMN04254537, study PRJNA301005) | activated carbon metagenome | isolation source: dual media filters at the Ann Arbor, Michigan drinking water treatment plant | place: USA: Ann Arbor
CGGCGCATGTTTCCTGAAAAGGATCACTCTGAAGCACATTTGGTACAACTTGAACCGGGTGAGCAAAAGGAATTTATCTGGCAGTTTACCAGTGCGGGAACCATTAATTTTGCCTGCCCGTTGCCGGGTCATTTTAAGAAGATGCGTGGAACAATAATTGTGGAGAAGAAATGAAAATACGAGTAAGTACCCTAGTAGCTGGATCAATCATTGCTGTCAGTTTGTTGAGTATTGCTTCACAAGCGGCTGCTACAGCGACCGTTGACGTATATAAAAGCCCGACCTGCGGGTGTTGCGATAAGTGGGTCGATCATATGCGCGAGCACGGTTTTACCGTGAAAACGCATGATGTTGGTAATAAAGAAATAAGAAAAAAATCAGGTATCTCTGAATCGCTGGGTTCGTGCCATACGGCTTTGGTTAACGGCTATGCGATCGAGGGGCATGTGCCAGCGCCTGACATTTTGCGCTTACTCAAAGAGAAGCCTAAAGCAGTTGGACTGGCTGTCCCGGATATGCCGCACGGAACCCCTGGTATGGAAGGTGCTCGTAGTGATCCTTATAATGTTTTATTGATCAAAGAACGCGACGAGGTACGCAAGGATACGACCATTTATAACCGTTATGATCCTTATGCCAAGAAAGCAGAGCAGTCACAGTCAGCCAATCCCGAGCCGGAGAAGAGCGGTTCGGTCATGCGCTTAAAGTAATCGTAACTTTTAATGACAAAGCGAAATTTACTGCTGTGCGGAATAGCGGCATTGCTACTGGGCTGTGGTGATTCTGCACCACTTCGCGCTTTATCCGGGCAATCTCAGATCGATAGTAAAACGGGTTTGGTTAAGCGAAATTTTGACCAAACACAGATCAAACGGGGTGAAATGGTTTATGCCGCAAATTGCGTTGGCTGTCATGGACCCAATGGAGAAGCGACACCGGATTGGCGCAAACCGGGTCCGGACGGAAAATATCCGCCGCCACCATTAGACAGTACCGCGCATGCCTGGCATCATTCAACAGAAGTTTTGAAGAAAACCATACTCAAAGGAACGCCTCCTGATATTGGCTCCATGCCAGCCTGGGAAGGCAAGTTGACGGAGCAGCAAGTCGATGATGTGATTGTCTGGATAAAGTCTTTATGGTCAGATGAGATTTATGATATCTGGTATAAAAATTTTGAAGGCAAGTAGTAAGTTGCGGCTTGTACTCAGAACCCTGCGATAGGGGTGTAATCTTAAACAAGGATATGCAATTGATCGAGCAATAGGCTGCTCGTAAGAACGGTCGAATTGATACCCTCATACAAATTTATTCTTCCGCCTTGTTCTCAAGTGAATTAATTTGATCAAAGATTTCTTTTCTTTCATTTTCCAGTTCAGTATAGCGTGCTTTTAGGCGATCCAAATCATCGGTATATTTTTTAATCCGATCTGCTTTTTCCTGTTTTTCCTGAATTAATTCCTCATGTTTTGGAATCGGTATGCTTTTCGAGGCCGGACTGGGCGGTATCGTGATCGGTAGCGGCGCATCTATTTCATTACGGCGTAATTCTTGAATCATCAGAAATTGCTGATAAGTGGATTGTGATTCTTGTTGTATGCGGGCTAATGTTTTCTCTAGCTGACGTATCTGTGCTGCCGCATCAGCCCCAACTGGAGTGGATAGAGCTAGCAATAACAATAAAAAAACTGTTCGCATAATGAATAAGTATTTATTAATAAAAAATAACCTTTTGGGCTTTTAGGTAGATGCTCGGGTATGTGTTACTCTACATCCAGAATTATTCTACACCTCCTTGACCAAATGAGTTAATGATTCAAAACCACACTTTACGCGCATCATTGTGATGGCTGGTAATAGCCTTATAGAGGCGTGTCTTTTAAAATAGAGTGACAAGTTTTTGTGCTGGTTGATATGAATAGCTTTATGACGATCGAGAAAAAGCACAATGAATATCGATTTACATAACGGGCAGGATGAAAAGCTTTCAATAACTATCATCGCGCTAATTTCTCTCCCGGTGGGAAAACACTCTATAAAATGTAATGAAATAAGCTTGATATCCTAGCCCGGATATTGCATGAATTGCACACGCCCTCACTTGCCTCTTGATTTCACAAGGGATTTTTCGAAGAAGCGGTGTAGTTATTCATACACCCGACTGAGACAAATTCCTTGTGGAATCAAGAGGCAAGTGAGGGCGTGTGTCGTCAACCTTATTCCCGAATCATCGCACAAACCAGAGAAACGGGGTGCTTTGTGTGCTAGCGCACATACTGGTTGTGCTATCCCTGTAATACTTCAACTTTGATTTCAGTGAATACTTACCGGAGAACTTTACCATGACACAACTTAATAACCGTTTTTCCACTTTCTTCTTAATTGCCCTTATGGCTTTATTATTTGGTTGCGCTTCAACGTCCAAGCAAGAGGGGACTGGAGAATATTTTGATGATACCGTCGTGACCACGAAGGTTAAAGCGGCAATTCTCAATGAACCTTCGCTGAAATCCGCAGAAATCAACGTCGAAACTTTCAAGGGTGTTGTTCAACTTAGTGGCTTTGTCAATTCCCAGGCTGATATCAACAAAGCAGTCGAAGTGGTTCGTAAAGTCAATGGTGTGAAGTCTGTCAAGAATGATATGCGGGTTAAGTGACGGTAGGTTATTGCATTGATTATCCATGCAGACAAATGCCGAACAGAATGTCCATGTATTTTTTATCACTACACCTAGGTAGTCATTCGTAGCGCGTTATCAGGATGAGTGCGGAGAGGCAAGCAGACAGATTTTCCGTGCAGCGTTCGGATCTTCATAGCCGCAGCGGCTGAATTACTTTCCCGTATCCACACCACACTGTTTGGAACTTTTAAAGTTTCCCAGAACCGTGTGCGTGTGGTTTTTGACCCGGCATCACTGCAAGTGAGGCGTTCTCTAGCTACCTGACGAGCGATTTTTTTCTAGGATATTTGTGTATGATAAAAATCTGTAATTCACATTTTGCCAACAAGACTGTTCAGCTCCCCTTCATTTCTGCAATTAATTCTGCTTGGGTATACAGTTTTTCAAGAGAATTTAAGTTAGTTACGTACCCATTAAATCGTTGGTTTTATCGAGAGATGTGCAGTGATGTTCCTATCCAACGCGGAACATATTTCTAAATGGACACCAAAGATATTCGTTTTTTCCAGTATTTGCGCCAGTTGAGGGCGAACTTGCGCGATGGCGGCATTCCGCTAACGCACTCTTTTAATGAACCGCCGCTTCGGTCGGAATTGTTCAGCGCCGATCAAATGGAACAGCATGGCAAGAATCTCGCCGCCATGCATAAATTAACGCAGAAACGCTCGCGGGATCAACTGATGAAGCGATTGGCAGCGAATGAGGTCGTTTTGACCGGCGTTTGTGGACGACTTACGGCGGCGGTAAAAACCAATCAGCAGATTACGCCGGCCAGCGAATGGCTGCTCGACAACTTCTATCTGATCGAAGAGCAGATCCGCACCGCCAGGCGTCACATGCCTACTGGGTATAACCATGAACTACCGCGTTTGTTGAATGGCCCTTCAGCCGACTTGCCGCGTGTGTACGATATCGCGCTGGAGATCATTTCGCACGGAGATGGGCGGATAGATTCGGAAAGTCTCAGTCGTTTCGTTGCGGCCTATCAAACAGTTAGCGTTCTCAAATTAGGCGAATTGTGGGCTATTCCCATTATGCTGCGGCTGGCATTAATTGAGAATCTGCGGCGTGTTGCCGTTCGCATTGCCGCCGACAGAGTCGATTGCGACCTGGCAAGCGCGTGGGCGGAGCAAATGATGGCGGTAGCGGAGAAGGATCCGAAGAGCCTGGTGCTGGTGATCGCAGACATGGCGCGCTCGCAGCCGCCAATGTCGAATCCATTCGTATCGGAATTTACGCGCCGCCTGCAAGGACAAAGCCTTGCTTTGGCACTGCCACTGACCTGGATTGAGCAGGTGCTTGCCGAATCAGGGCTGACCATCGAGCAACTGGTGCATACCGGAAACCAACTTCAGGCTGCCGACCAGGTTTCTATCAGCAACAGCATTGGCAGTCTGCGCTTTCTGGGTGCGATGGATTGGCGCGATTTCGTCGAAAGCATGAGTATTGTCGAGCAAACATTGCGTGAAGATCCGAATGGTGCCCATGGCAAGATGGATTTTGCCAGCCGTGACCGTTATCGTCATGCGATTGAAAAAATTGCGAAGCGAAGTTCCTTCACTGAAGCTGAGGTCGCTCGATGTGCGATCCAACTCGCGCATGCGGCTCAAACGGCGCATCCAGAAAGCGGCGAACGCGAAACGCATGTCGGTTTTTATCTGATAGACCGGGGTTTACGTGAACTCGAAGCCCGGGGACAGGTCCGTCCTTCTGTTGCTGAAAAAATCATGAAAATGGGGTCGCAACACGCATTGAGCGTATATCTCGGCGCAATCGTGCTGCTCACGCTGTTTTTCAGCGCTGGCTTGATAACCGTTGCATACGCTCAGGGTGCGCCTGGTGCGTTACTGGTATTGACCGGCATACTCGGATTGCTGGCTACCAGTCAATTGGCGCTCGCTCTGGTGAATTGGCTGGCGACTTTGCTCGTGCAACCGCAACCTCTGCCACGCATGGATTTTTCCGCTGGCATCCCGGTGCAATCACGAACATTGGTCGTCGTGCCAACGATGCTTACGCATCCGCAAAACATCGATAACCTGGTGGAAGCGCTGGAAGTGCGCTTTCTGTCGAATCAGGACGACAATCTGTATTTTGCTCTATTGACCGATTTTCGCGATGCGCACGAAGAAACCCTCGCTGATGACGAATTACTGTTGCAACTGGCTCAGACAGGGATTGAGGCGCTGAATGTAAAATATAGCACGACAGGAAAAAGTATTTTTTTCCTGTTTCATCGACCGCGCTGCTGGAATCCGCAAGAACGTATGTGGATGGGTTACGAGCGTAAACGCGGCAAGCTTGCGGATTTGAATGCATTGCTGCGCGATGAGACGCATAGTAATGCCGCTAAACGTTTCTCACGCATCGCCGGCGATACCGCTTGCTTGACGAATGTGAAGTACGTCATCACCCTGGATACGGATACACAGCTACCGCGTGATGTCGCACGACAGTTAGTAGGCGCCATGGCGCATCCGTTGAATCGTCCACGCTACGACGAACAGCAGCAGCGCGTGTGTGAAGGCTACGGCATTCTTCAGCCACGCGTCAGCGTGAGCTTGGAAGGCACCAACCGCTCACATTATGCACGATTGTGCGGTGGCGAAGTCGGCATTGACCCCTATACCCACGCCATCTCCGATGTCTACCAAGACGTGTTTGGCGAAGGCTCATTCATCGGCAAAGGCATTTATGAAGTGGATACATTCGAGCGCGCATTGAATGCACGCTTTCCCGAGAATCAGATTCTTAGTCACGATTTGCTGGAAGGATGTTATACACGCGCTGGCTTATTGAGCGATGTAAATTTGTATGAGGATTATCCTGCACATTACAGCGCGGATGTGAATCGCCGTCATCGTTGGATACGTGGTGATTGGCAATTGCTGGGTTGGCTGCTGCCAAGGATTCCCGGCCCGGGTACGCTGCGGCTGAATAACTCGCTCTCGCGGCTATCACAATGGAAATTGTTCGACAACCTGCGGCGTAGTCTCGTGCCGATGGCCCTGACAGTACTGTTGTTGTTAGGCTGGGCGGTGCTGGCATCACCCTGGCTTTGGACTTTGGCAGTGATCAGTATTATCCTGGTTCCGCCTTTGATCACCTCAATTCTGGATCTATTTAACAAACCGTGCGACGTATTGTTAAGGCAGCATCTTGCTGTCGCGCGCGACACGACCACTCAGCGCTTGGCGCAAGCAGCGTTTAACGTAACCTGCCTTCCCTACGAGGCCTACTTCAGTATCGATGCGATTGTGCGCACAATAGGACGCATGTTGTTCACGCGCAGACGGCTGCTCGAATGGAATCCATCGGGCGAAGTGGCGCGTAGCAGCCGCACGGATTTTTCCGCCACTTTACGTACGATGTGGATTGCGCCATTAATCGCCATGGCCGCAACATTTTATCTGCTGCTGTTCAAATTTACGGCGCTCGCGGTCGCGGCGCCTATCCTGCTGCTGTGGTTGGGTTCGCCCGCGATTGCCTGGTGGATAGGTCAACCGATTGCACGCCGCAAAGCACGGTTAACGCTTGAGCAAACCATTTTTTTGCGCAAAGTGTCGCGCAAAACCTGGGCGTTCTTCGAAACTTTCGTCGGCCCGGAAGATAACTGGTTGCCGCCGGATAATTATCAGGAATATCGCGGTGCCGCAGTTGCACATCGCACATCGCCAACCAATATTGGGATGGCACTTCTGGCGAATTTAACGGCTTATGACTTCGGCTATATTCCGGCCGGGCAACTCATCGAGCGCACCGCGCATACGCTCGACACCATGCAAATACTGGAGCGCCATCGTAGTCACTTCTACAACTGGTACGACACACAATCGTTGAAACCACTGCATCCGGCATATATTTCGACGGTGGATAGCGGTAACCTTGCAGGCCATTTACTAACCTTGCGGCCGGGGCTGGCCGCGCTTGCCGATGACAAAATCCTGAACACACGCTGGTACTATGGTCTCCGTGACACGCTGGAAATTTTGGCGGATGCGATGAGAAACATTCCATCAGACCTGCTCACCCAATTACAAACAGATATCGAATCGATATGCAAGTCCCCGCCAATCACGCTGGCACTGACATGGCAATACCTTGACCGGCTGGCGAGACGCGCGGAGGAACTTGCCGATAGCCTTGACGCTACCTCGGCAGCGTTGTTTCAAACAGGAAGCGTGCTCGCATCAGCCGAGGAAAGAGAACGGAAGCTGCACGCGGAAACCGGAGGATACTTAAAGGCAGATGAAGATTCCACGCACCACCCAGCTCTGGATCACGCCAGCGCAGTCGTCTCTGAGATAACTTCCGAGAATGACGCAAATTGGTGGGCACATGCATTGGTCCGGCAAAGCCGCGCTACTCTTGACGAATTGACGCTTCTTGCCCCTTGGTTAGCGTTGCCGGCCGCACCGGGTGGATCAATTGAGGATCTCAGCATCACCGCAATCCCAACATTGCGGGAGTTGGCCTGCATCGAGGATAGCTTGCTGCCAATGATTGCGCAGCGAATCATCAGCACTGCGGCACCTGCAGAACGCGAATGGCTGCTTGCGTTTCGAGAAAGCGTTACACAAGCCGCTCAACACGCCAATGAAAGGATTTCAGCGATCGAACGATTAGCCCTGCAAACCGCAGAACTCTCGTACATGGCATATGACTTCCTGTACGACAAGGCATCGCGCCTACTGGCGATTGGCTACAACGTGGACGAGTTACGCCGGGATGTGAGTTGCTACGATCTATTAGCTTCAGAAGCCCGATTGATCAATTTCGTCGCAATCGCACAGGGACAAGTCCCGCAGGAGAGTTGGTTTGCTTTGGGGCGTCTGCTTACGGCCGTTGGCGGTGAGCCAGTTCTCTTATCCTGGAGCGGCTCGATGTTCGAGTACCTGATGCCGCTCTTGGTGATGCCGAACTTTGATAACACGCTGCTCGACCAGACCTATAAGGCGGCGGTTCAGCGGCAGATCGAATATGGACGGCAGCTCGGCATACCGTGGGGGATGTCAGAGTCAGGCTACAACCTGGTCGACGTTCATCTTAACTACCAGTACCGGGCATTTGGCGTGCCTGGTCTGGGATTAAAACGCGGACTCGCTGATGATTTGGTCGTTGCGCCTTATGCCACGGTGTTGGCGCTGATGGTGGCACCGGAAGAAGCATGCTTGAATCTGCAACAATTGACCCTGGAAGGATTGGAGGGAAAGTTTGGCTTTTATGAAGCCATTGATTACACACCCTCACGTCAACGGCGCGGGGAATCGGGCACGGTGGTGCGATCTTATATGGCACATCACCAGGGAATGAGTCTGCTTTCCCTTGCCTATCTGCTGCTGGATCGCCCGATGCAGAAGCGCTTCGAGTCGGATCCACTGTTCCAGGCAACCCTGCTGCTGCTCCAGGAACGGATTCCCAAGACTATGGCGTTCTTTCCGCGCACGGCACAATTTTCTGACATTCGACCGACTTTCACTGCGCCGGAAGCATCGATTCGTGTTTTTAACAGCGCCAATACACCAACACCGGAAGTGCAATTGCTATCCAATGGCCGCTATCACGTGATGATTACCAACTCCGGCGGCGGTTATAGCCGTTGGAAGGGTCTCGCCGTTACCCGCTGGCGCGAAGATACGACTTGCGACCACTGGGGGTCGTTCTGTTATTTGCGCGACGAGAGCAGCGGGGAATTCTGGTCTACCGCGCATCAGCCGACATTGAAGCAACCGCAGCATTATGAAGTGATTTTCTCCGAAGGCCGCGCCGAATTTCGCCGCCGCGATAACGATTTCGAGACCCACACTGATATTGTGGTGTCGCCGGAAGATGATATCGAGCTACGCCGCTTGCGTATTACTAACCGCGCCCGCACCCGTCGTACCATCACGGTGACGAGTTATGCCGAAGTGGTGCTGGCCGAATCCGTCGCCGATGAATTGCATCCCGCTTTCAGTAAACTATTTGTGCAGACCGAGATTGACGAGAAACACCACGCCATACTCTGCACACGCCGCCCGCGTTCACGTAGCGAGAAAACGCCGTGGATGTTTCACCTGATGGCGGCAAACGGAACCGACATCGATGATATTTCCTACGAGACGGATCGATCACAATTCATCGGTCGCGGCCACACTACTGCCGATCCACAAGCGTTAGCTGGCCCGCTATCCCGGAAGCTCTCCGGTAGCCAGGGTTCGGTGCTGGATCCGGTTGCCGCCATCCGCTATGCCATCACGCTTGATCCGGATCAAACGCTCACTATCGATATGATAAGCGGCATGGCAGAAACGCGGGCTGTTGCATTAGGCCTGGTGGAAAAATATCAGGACCGGCGCTTCGCGGATCGTGTCTTTGATGTCGCTTGGACACATGCGCAAGTGGTGTTGCGCCAGCTCAATGCCAGCGAAGCCGATGCGCAGCTCTATGGGCGTTTAGCCAATTCTGTGCTTTATACAAACGCCTTGCTGCGCGCCGATGCCGAAATTTTGCTGCAGAATCGCCGCGGGCAATCCGGTTTGTGGGGTTATGCCATTTCCGGTGACCTGCCGATCGTACTGTTACAGATCAGCGACGCAAGCAATATCGAACTGGTGCGGCAATTGGTGCAAGCTCACGCTTACTGGCGTTTGAAGGGATTAGCGGTGGATTTGGTGATCTGGAATGAGGATCGCGCTGGCTACCGGCAACTGCTTCAGGATCAGATTGTCGGTTTGATTGCGGCGGGCATTGAAGCGCATGTCATTGACAGACCGGGTGGTATTTTCGTGCGGCACGCGGAACAAATATCAAACGAAGATCACATTCTGTTTCAATCGGTTGCGCGTGCCATCATAGCGGACAGCCGGGGAACGCTGGCGGAACAGATTAATCACCGTAGCATCAGGAATGTGCAAATGCCGCGCTTCCGGCCAAGCCGCAGCCGCCGCGCTGATCTTCCGGCCGGTAGTGTGTTGCCGCGGCGAGATCTGATTCTGCACAACGGACTGGGCGGTTTTACCGCGGATGGGCACGAATACATCATTACTACCACAGCCGCACAAGTAACGCCGGCACCGTGGGTGAATGTGCTGGCGAATCCGCATTTTGGCACGGTTATTTCCGAGAGCGGCCAAGCTTATACCTGGAGTGAGAACGCACACGAGTTTCGTCTCACGCCCTGGCACAACGATCCGGTATCCGATGCAAGCGGCGAAGCTTTTTACCTGCGCGACGAAGAAAGCGGTTATTTCTGGTCGCCCACGCCATTACCTTGCCGCGGCACGGATGCGTATGTCAGCCGGCACGGATTCGGTTACAGTGTGTTTGAACATACTGAAGGCGGTATCATCTCCGAGCTGTGGGTATACGTGGCTATGGATGCCGCCGTCAAATTCTCGGTTTTGAAAGTACGTAATGCATCCGGCCGGTCGCGGCGGCTCTCCGCGACCGGCTACGTGGAGTGGGTGCTGGGCGATTTGCGGCCGAAATCGGCCATGCACGTGACGACGGAAGTGGATTCTGCGAGCGGTGCGCTGTTCGCACGCAACCCTTACAACGCAGAATTTGACGGCCGGATTGCTTTCTTCGATGTCGATGAGCCCAACCGTTCAATCAGTTGCGACCGCGCTGAATTCATTGGGCGTAACGGCTCGCTTAAAGACCCTGCGGCGATGGCACGCACCCGGCTTTCCGGCAAGACAGGCGCAGCACTCGATCCTTGCGCTGCGATCCAGGTTAACTTCAATTTGGCCGATGGGCAAGAACGCGAGATTATCTTCCGCTTAGGCCAAGCCGGGAAGCACGATACTGATGCCGCGCGCGCACTGGTAAACCGTTTCCGTGGGTCGGCAGCGGCGCACACCGCGCTCAAAGCGGTGTGGCAGTATTGGAACCATGCCCTCGGCGCAATCCAGGTGGAAACTCCAGATCCTTCTCTCAATGTGCTGGCCAATGGCTGGCTGGTGTATCAGACGCTTGCCTGCCGACTGTGGGCACGCAGTGGCTATTATCAATCGGGCGGCGCCTTCGGCTTCCGCGACCAATTGCAGGATGTGATGGCGCTGGTTCACGCCGAGCCGCAACGCGTGCGTGAGCAAATAATGCTATGCGCGGCGCATCAGTTTGTGGAAGGGGATGTACAGCACTGGTGGCATCCCCCATCAAATCGTGGCGTACGAACCCGTTGTTCTGACGATTATCTCTGGTTACCGCTGGCGGTGTGCCGCTATGTACTGTGCACAGGTGATACCAGTGTGCTTGATGAATCCATTTCTTTCCTCGAAGGCCGCCCAGTGGGCCCCGAGGATGATTCCTATTATGATCTGCCAGGATACTCCGCCGAATCGGCCAGTTTGTACCAGCACTGTGTCCGCGCCATCCGGCATAGCCTAACATTTGGCGAACATGGTCTTCCGCTGATCGGTTCCGGAGACTGGAACGATGGCATGAACCTGGTGGGCTTGCACGGCAAAGGTGAAAGCGTTTGGCTCGGCTTTTTCCTATACGACGTATTGACGCGCTTCGCTGAGCTAGCACAGCGACGGGGTGACGTGACATTTGCCGAACAATGTCAGACCGAAGCCGCGCAACTGCGCCAGCGTATCGAGCAAACCGCCTGGGATGGCGCATGGTACCGCCGCGCTTACTTTGATGACGGCACGCCGCTGGGGTCGGCGGCCAATACCGAATGCCAGATTGATTCGATCTCGCAAAGTTGGTCGGTACTCTCCGGCGCAGGTGATGGCGTGCGTTCGCGCATGGGCATGGATGCTGTATACGCCCGTCTGGTGCGGCACGATCATGCATTGATCCAGCTCCTGGATCCGCCGTTCGACACATCGGATCTGGATCCCGGTTATATCAAAGGTTATGTTCCCGGTGTACGCGAAAATGGCGGGCAATACACGCATGCCGCCATCTGGACCGCAATGGCATTTGCAGCCTTGGGCGATAGCCAGCGTGCTTGGGAATTATTGGCCATGATTAATCCGGTGAATCATGGAAAATCTGCAGCAGGTGTGGCGATCTACAAAGTTGAACCCTATGTCGTTGCTGCTGATGTGTATGCGGTTTCACCGCATGCCGGCCGCGGCGGATGGAGCTGGTATACAGGCTCCGCCGGCTGGATGTACCGGCTGATTGTGGAATCCCTGCTTGGCTTGAGGCTGGAAGTGGATAAACTGCACTTCGCGCCTTGCTTGCCTGCAACCTGGCAAACATTCAAGTTGCATTACCGCTATCGCGAGACTATCTACCATATCGCCGTATCGCAAATGGAAATGGATGCGGGCGATGCGATGCAAAACAGCACGATGCGTGTAACGGCGGATGGCATCGAATGCCCCGATAAAATAATTCCACTGATAGACGATCGCCTAGAGCATACGGTCGAAGTAAAAATATACAAAGCGCTTGAACCCAATCCATCTATGAATACGCTGAACGAGGAACACGATGAAAGCGACGCAACAACTGCATAATCCCGGCCAAAGTGTTTGGCTCGATAATATCACCCGCGAATTGCTGACAAGCGGCACGCTACGCCATTACATTAGTGAACTCTCAGAGACTGGCTTGACCTCTAATCCGACGATCTTTGACAAAGCGATCAAGGATGCAGATTTCTACGATGCCGCCATCGATCAGAAAACCGCTGAGGGTAAATCGGGTGAAGCATTATTCTTCGAGCTGGCCTTGGAGGATTTGACGCAGGCCGACGATCTTTTACGTCCGATTCATGATGCCACTGGTGGAGTGGACGGTTGGGTATCGCTGGAGGTATCTCCCTTGCTGGCGGATGACACGGACGATACCATCAAGGCCGCGGCGCATAGTAATTTGTTATTTTTAAAAGGAGAAGCGGTATGCTTTTGACATTCACAATTTTTTCAACCGATGTTTATGCCGATATCACCATGTTTAAAGGCGATGCGCTTACCTTGCTGAAAATGATGGGATACAGTGCTGCCGAGACTGGTGATATTCCGGCTGCAGATGTTCCTCAAGCACTTCGCCGATTAACTGCCGCTATCGATGCAAAAAAAATCTCGTTACCGGTTAATGATGAAGATGCGAATGAGTCATGGGTGAGTATGGCAAATCGAGGATTACCTTTA
>LNFM01015513.1_pt1 | contig 12778 bp, 12 predicted proteins | sample 596031 | NCBI WGS metagenome assembly LNFM01 (sample SAMN04254537, study PRJNA301005) | activated carbon metagenome | isolation source: dual media filters at the Ann Arbor, Michigan drinking water treatment plant | place: USA: Ann Arbor
CCCGCCCTCGCCACCTGGTTCGCCGCCAAAGGCTGGACCCTGCACCCGCACCAGACCGACATGCTGGCGCTGGCCGCCAACCCCGCCACCCTGCTCATCGCCCCCACCGGCGGCGGCAAAACCCTCGCAGGCTTCCTGCCCACCCTGGCCGAGCTTGGCCCCACCCCAGCCCCCGGCCTCCACACGCTCTACATCTCGCCCCTGAAGGCGTTGACCGCCGACATCCGCCGCAACCTCCGCACGCCCATCGAAGGCGCCGGCCTCGCCATTCGCGTCGAGGACCGCACCGGCGACACCACCTACACCCAGCGCCGCAAGCAGCGCGCCGACCCGCCGCATATCCTGCTGACCACGCCGGAATCCCTCGCGCTCCTTCTCAGCTACGAAGACGCCCCCCGGATTTTCCAAGGCTTGCAACGGGTTATCGTCGATGAAATCCATGCCCTCGCCGAATCCAAACGCGGCGACCAGCTCGTCCTGCAGATCGCCCGTCTGCAATCCATGAACCCCAGCCTCCGCCGGATCGGCCTTTCCGCCACCGTGGAAAACCCGCCCGCCCTCGCCCAATTCCTCAGCCCTGAGACGACAATCCTCGAAGCCGACCCCGGCCCCGACCCCGACATTTCCATGCTGGAAACCTCCGCCCCGCCGCCCTGGTCCGGCGGCGGTGGCCGTTATGCGATGCCCGATGTCCTGAACGAAGTGGCGCGCCACCGCACCACCCTCATTTTCCACAACACCCGCGCGCAGGCCGAGCTGTTCTTCCATGACCTCTGGCTCCAGAACACCGACGATCTCCCCATCGGCATCCACCACGGCTCCCTCTCCCGCGAACAGCGTGACCGCGTCGAACAGGCGATGTCCGCAGGCTCCCTCCGCGCCGTCGTCTGCACCGGCTCGCTCGACCTCGGCATCGACTGGGGCGACGTCGATCTGGTGATCCAGGTCGGCGCCCCAAAGAACGTGAAACGCCTCGTCCAGCGCATCGGCCGCGCCAACCACCGCTACAACGCGCCCTCGAAGGCGCTGCTCGTCCCGGCCAACCGCTTCGAGGTGGTGGAGTGTCAGGCCGCCCTCGACGCCGTCCGCGCCCACACCCTCGACGGCGAGCCCCGCGGTCCCGGCCCGCGCGATGTCCTCTGCCAGCACATCCTCGCCACCGCCTGCGCCGGCCCCTTCGACGCCGACGATCTCTACCGCGAGGTCATCACCGCCGGCCCCTATGCCACTCTGACACATACAGAATTCGACGCCTGTCTCGATTTTGTCGCCACCGGCGGCTACGCACTCAAGGCCTACGATCGCTGGCAACGCCTCAAGCTGACGAATGGCAAATGGCACCTGCGCGATCCCCGCACCGCCGCCGTGATCCGCCAGAACCTCGGCACCATCATCGACATTGATACGCTGAAAGTCCGCCTCAAGGGCCGCTTCGGCGGCACGCCGCTTGGCGAGGTCGAGGAAGGCTTCGCCGCCTCGCTCCTGCCCGGCGACACCTTCCTCATCGGCGGCGAGGTGGTGCGCTACGAAGGCCTCAAGGAACTCACGGTCGAGGTCAGCCGCACCCCCGGCCGCGACCCGCGCGTCGCCGTGTTCAACGGCACCAAGTTCGCCACCTCCACCCTTCTCGCCGACCGCATCCTCGAGATTTTCCAGCAGGAAACCTGGCCCGACCTCCCTGCCCACACCGCTCAGTGGCTCTCCCTGCAACGCGAGGTTTCACGCCTCCCCGATCCCCATTCCCTCCTTCTCGAAAGCTTCCCCCATGACGGCCGCGAACACCTCGTCGTCTACGGCTTTGCTGGCCGCAACGCCCAGCAAACCCTCGGCCTTCTCATCACCAAACAGATGGAAGCGCTGGGGCTTGATCCCCTTGGCTTCACCGCCACCGACTATGCCACCCTGATCTGGGGGCTGGAGCCGGTCACCGATCCCAAACCCCTTTTCGACCTCGCCACCCTCCGCGACGGCCTCGAAAACTGGCTCTCCGGCAACGCCGTGATGAAGCGCACTTTCCGGTCTACCGCGATCATCGCGGGCCTGATCGAGCGGTCGCATCAAGGCCGCCGCAAATCCGGCCGTCAGGCTACCTTCTCCTCCGACATCCTCTACGACACACTGCGCCGCTTTGATCCCGATCACCTCCTCCTGCAGATCACCCGCGAAGAGGCCCTGCGCGGCATGATCGACTTTTCCCGCATCGAACAGCTCATCGCCCGCGTCGGCGGAAACATCCACCTCGTCCGCCGCCCCCGCGTCACCCCCCTCGCCGCCCCCCTCTTCTTCGAACCCGGCCGCATCCCGGTCCACGGTCAGGGCCGCGACCGCCTCGCCTCCGACGCGGCGCAAAAGCTGATGGTCGCGGCCGGCCTTGCCTGAAGCCCAACGCGCCCGACCCTACATTTGCTCTTTTTCCAGACACTCCCGCCGGTGGCTCCGCCCTTGCCAGCACCGCCCCGCCGGGGCAAAACGGGCCCATGCATCACGCGCTCTTCTTCCACGGCCACAGCTTGCACCTCTTGCCTTCGGGCGCGCTCCACTGGCCCGCCGAACGGCTCCTCGTCGTCTCCGACCTGCACTTCGGCAAATCCGAACGCCTCGCTCGCCGTGGCGGCAGCCTGCTGCCGCCCTACGAGACACGCGCCACGCTTGCCAAACTTGACGCCGACCTCGATGCCACCCGCGCCGTGCAAGTCATCTGCCTTGGCGACAGCTTCGATGATGACGCCGCCGCCGAGGGTCTGGACGAGGCCGACGCCCTCTGGCTCACCCGCCTGATGGCTGGCCGCGACTGGACGTGGATCACCGGCAACCACGACCCCGGCCCCGTCAACCTTGGCGGCACGCACCGCGCGGAGCGGGTCACGCGCCCCTTCACCTTCCGCCACATTGCGGAAGCTACAGGAATTGCTGAGATTTCAGGCCATTACCACCCGAAGGCGCGGCTTGCGGGGCAAAGCCGCCCCTGCTTTCTGGCCGACCGCGCGCGCATCGTTATGCCCGCCTACGGCGCCTACACCGGCGGTCTGTGGTGCCACGCGCCGGAACTGACCGCGCTCATGGCCACCGATGCGCTGGCCATTCTCACCGGCAGCCGCGCACTCGCCATCCCGATGCCGCGCTAGGCGGTCAAGCCCTTCGGCTCGGGCAACCCGTTTGCCCGGCAACACGCCGTCAGCGTGTTGGCCAGAAGGCAGGCAATCGTCATCGGCCCCACCCCGCCCGGCACCGGCGTGATCGCCCCCGCAACCTCCGCCGCCGAGGCGTAATGCACGTCGCCCACCAGCTTCGTCTTGCCGTCCCGCTCGATGCGGTTGATCCCCACGTCGATCACGGTCGCCCCAGGGCGCACCATGTCGCCGGTAATCATCTCCGGCCGCCCGACCGCCGCGACCAGGATATCCGCCCCCCGGCAAACCGCCGCCAGATCCTTGGTCCGGCTGTGCGCAATCGTCACCGTGCAGCTGTCGCCAAGCAGCAGTTGCGCCATCGGCTTGCCCACGATGTTGCTGCGCCCAACCACCACCGCATTCATTCCTGCCAGCTTGCCATGATGATCCCTGAGCATCATCAGGCACCCCAACGGAGTGCAGGGCACCATGCTCTTTTGTCCGGTGCCCAAAAGCCCGACGTTCGAAATGTGAAACCCGTCCGCATCCTTCGCCGGGTCGATCGCGTTGATCACCAACTCCGAATTCAGATGCGCCGGCAGCGGCAATTGCACCAGAATACCATGCACTTTCGGGTCCGCGTTCAGCCGCCCGATCAATGCCAGGAGGTCCGCTTCCGAGGTCTCAGCCGGCAGCTTGTGTTCGAAAGAGGCCATTCCGACCTCGACGGTCTGCACGCCCTTGTTGCGGACATAGACTTCCGAGGCCGGGTCCTCGCCCACCAGCACCACCGCCAGCCCCGGCGTGATCCCGTGCTCTTCCTTTAACTGCGCCACATGCGCCGCCACCTCGGCCCGCACCTTTGCCGCAAAGGCCTTGCCGTCGATCACCGTGGCCGTCATGTCGTCATCCCTTCCGCAAACTGTCCGGTCCAAGCCGGCTTTCTTCCCGTGCGATCGACCAGTCGATCAACCGCCGCCACAGCTTTTCCACCAGATCGGGCGGCAGGCCCTCGGCCACCGCATGGCGGCGCACGTTCGCCACCACCTCCTCGACCCGCGCGTCGATCCGGGCGGGCAGATCGACCTCGGCCTTGATCTCGGCAGCGCGGTCGATAAAGCCCGCCCGTTCCGCGAACAACTTGACCAACGCTTCGTCCAGCCGGTCGATCTCGGCCCGGATCTGGGCCATGCTGGTGCAATCCTTCGCCTTCATCGCGGCACTCCTTCAACGGCTGCCCTGACATAATCGGGCAGCCGCGAAAGGGCAACGCGACGCTTAGAACAGCCCTTCGACGTTGCCTGCGTCGTTCAGCCGGATCACTTCCGCGCTTGGCACCTTCGGCAGGCCCGGCATCGTCATGATCTCACCGCAGATCGCCACGATGAAGCCCGCGCCTGCCGACAGCCGCACTTCCCGTACCGGAACCGTGTGTCCGGTCGGTGCGCCACGCACCGTCGGATCGGTGGTGAAGCTGTACTGGGTCTTCGCCACACAGATCGGCAGATGGCCATAGCCCGCCGCCTCCCAGGTCTTCAGCTGGTCGCGGATCGACTTGTCGGCGATCACTTCGTCGGCGTGATAAATCCGCTTGGCAATCGTCTCCAGCTTCTGGAACAAGGGCATCGCGTCGGGATAAAGCGGCGCGAAGTTCGACACGCCGGATTCGGCCAGTGCCACGATCTTGTGCGCCAAGTCCTCGATCCCGGCCGAACCATGCGCCCAGTGCTTGCACAGGATCGCTTCCGCCCCCTGCTCGGCGACATAGGCCTGCACGGCAGCAATCTCGGCATCGGTGTCGCTGAAGAAGTGGTTGATCGCCACCACCACCGGCACGCCGAAAGATTTGACGTTGCCGATGTGGCGGCCAAGGTTCGGGCAGCCCTTCTTGACCGCTTCGACATTCTCGGCCCCAAGGTCGGCCTTCGCCACGCCGCCGTTCATCTTCATCGCGCGCACCGTTGCCACGATCACGGCGGCAGCAGGCTTCAGCCCGGCCTTGCGGCACTTGATGTCAAAGAACTTCTCCGCGCCAAGGTCGGCACCAAAGCCGGCTTCGGTCACCACATATTCGCCCAGCTTCAGCGCGGTCTTGGTCGCGATGACCGAGTTGCAGCCATGCGCGATGTTGGCGAACGGTCCGCCATGCACGAAGGCCGGGTTGTTCTCCAGCGTCTGCACCAGGTTCGGCTGCATCGCATCCTTCAACAGCACCGTCATCGCGCCGTCGGCCTTGATGTCACGGGCGTAGATCGCCTTCTTGTCGCGGGTATAGGCGACGACGATGTCGCCCAGCCGCTTTTCAAGATCGGCCAGGTCCTTCGACAGGCAAAGGATCGCCATGACTTCCGAAGCCACCGTGATGTCGAACCCGGTCTGGCGCGGAAAGCCGTTCGACACGCCGCCAAGGCTGACCACGATATCGCGCAGCGCCCGGTCGTTCATGTCCATCACCCGGCGCCAGACGATGCGGCGCTCGTCGATATCAAGACTGTTGCCCCAGTAGATGTGGTTGTCGATCATCGCCGACAGCAGGTTGTGGGCGCTGGTGATGGCATGGAAGTCGCCGGTGAAGTGAAGGTTCATCTCCTCCATCGGCACCACTTGCGCGTAACCACCGCCCGCAGCGCCGCCCTTCATCCCGAAGTTCGGGCCAAGGCTCGCCTCGCGGATACACACCACCGCCTTCTTGCCGATCCGGTTCAGCCCGTCGCCCAGACCCACCGTCGTCGTGGTCTTGCCCTCGCCGGCCGGGGTCGGGTTGATCGCCGTCACCAGGATCAGCTTGCCATCCGGGCGGCCTTCCAGCGACTTGATGAACTCCTGACCGATCTTCGCCTTGTCATGGCCATAGGGCAGCAGATGCTCTGCCGGAATGCCCAGCTTCGATCCGATCTCCATGATCGGCTTCTTCTTGGCCTCGCGCGCAATCTCGATATCGGTCTTGAAGGCCATGTCCGTCTCCCAAAGGCGTGTTCCGTTTGCGACGTGATACAGCGCGCCGCAGCCTTGCCAAGGGCGGTTTCCGACCTATGCGCGCAGAATTCGTCAGCCCTGACGAAGTCGGCCCGCAGATGATGCCAAATCCGTCATGCCCGCCGTTCGGCTTCCCCTTCGCCAAATATCCCACGGGTGGTCCGGAGGGTGTGAAACCCTCCGGGGGCCGGGGCCTTGGCGCAGCATCACCCCCGCACCGCCGCAAGATGCGCCCAGGCCCTCTGGTCGGGAACGTGCAGCGTCAGCCTGTCGCCAAGGCGCAAGATGCCTTCGCGCTCGACCCAGGCCGTCACCCCGCGCTTGCCCTCGGCCACGGCCTTGAACCGCTTGCCAAAGCCCGGCCGCGCCGTTTCGATCGTCACGGCGGGCTCCTGGCAGGGGCGGTTCTGCATGTCGATCACCAGCGTCACCCCGTCCGGCCCCTGCAACCGGCTTGAGGGCGGCAGGTGGCTGAAATCAGGGATACCCGCCACCACCAGCGACGCGCCAACCCAGGCGTAATTCATCGCCTCCAACCCAAGTTTGCCGGCGACCTCTGCCATCTCCTCGGCGCTGACCACCGACAGTTGCCGCGAGTTGCGGATATCCGTGCCGCGCGGGTGCTGCGCCCGGACCCGGCTGCAGGCGGGCCGCGTCAGGCCGGCGTGGCTTTCGCCCGCGTAGCCGGCATAGCTCAGCGGCATCACCTCCAGCGGCACGGCGGTAATGACGAGGTTTTCCACCGGCGCGGGCTGCGTGCCCAGCCAGACCACGGTTCCGACGATATCGGTGGGTATCAGGGCTGCCATCAGGGCCTCTCGAACAGGAAAAACACGCGCGTGAAGGGAAAGATCACCCGCCCGTCCGGTTGAACAGGGTAAGCCACCGCAAGGGCGGCGCCATAGGCGGCAACAAATGCCCGCGCCTCCTCTACGGTCATGGCTTGCACGAAAGGCCGCATCGCGGTCGTTTCGGTGAAGGCCCGCACCGGATGCCCCTCAGCCACCGGGTCAAGGAACTGGATGTAATCCGTCGTCCAGTCCGTCACCCGTCCCAGTGGGACAAGCATTTCGGCATAGTCCCCGGACGGCAGGACGGGCGATGGCGGCACCGCAAAGCGGCCGGGAAACAGCGCCTCGGCCACCTTGGCCAGCAACCGGTGCGAGGGGGCGGCGTGCTGACGCGGCATCTGCACCGCCAGTACACCGCCCGGCACCAGCATCTCGGCCAGCCTTGGCATCAGGTGCGCGTGATCCGGCACCCAGTTCAGCGCGGCGTTGGAAAAGATCAGCGCTGCAGGCCGCTCCGCCTGCCACGTGGCAATGTCCGCCTGCACCAGCCGGGAATAGCCCCCCGTCGCCCGCGCACCCGCCAGCATCGCCGCCGAGGCATCGACCCCGATCCGCGCCCGTCCGGGAAAGCGCGCGGCCAAGGCCGCCGCGACCGCACCCTCGCCGCAGCCAAGGTCGATCACGCAGCCCTCCGGCAGCGCCGGCACCCTTGCCAGCAGATCCAGCGCAGGCTTCAGCCGCAACTCGCGGAACGCGGCATACCGGGCCGGGTCCCAGTCGGTCACAGCCACTTCTTGGCCCGAAAGATCGCCCAGGGGATCACCGCCGACAGCAGCATCAAACCCAGCGCCATCGGATAGCCCCAGACAAACTTCAATTCCGGCATATGGACAAAGTTCATCCCGTAGATGCTGGCAATCAGCGTCGGCGGCAGAAAAACGAAAGCCACCACCGAGAATATCTTGATGATGTCCGCCTGCCGGATGTTGATCACCCCCAGCGTCGCGTCCAGCTGGAACAGCACCTTCCGGCTTTGGACCGCTGCCGTCTCTTCCAGCGCCCGCACGTCGCGCAGCAGCGCCTTCAGCCGCTGCTTGTCGATGCCTTTCACCGCCGTCTCCGCCACCGGCCCCGAGGGCAGGGACAAATAACCCAGCACGCGCTCGATCGTCGAGAGGCTTTCGGCGATCTTGCCGTTCAGATCCTCCGCCCGCCCGATCCGCTGCAGGATCACCGCCAGCGTCGCCGCCCGCCCACTGGGCCGGTGCGCTTCAAAGATCGCACGGGTCAGGGCATCAAGCTTGCGCGCCTCGCCCTCCAGCACGTCCGCCAGCCGGTCCACCAGCGTTTCCAGCAGCGCCAGCAGGGTCGTCTTGCCGTTCACGCAGCCCATCGAGGTCCGCGTTGCCCGGTCCTCGAACACCTTGAACGACCCCGGCGCATGATAGCGCACCGTCACCAGCCGCCCCTTCGCCAGCACGAAGGTCACCGGCGCCAGCAGCGCCTCCAGTGTGTCGGGCGTGGCCAGCACCTGCGCCGTCAGGAACAAGGCACCGTTCTCTTCGTACAGCCGGGACGAAACCTCGATCTCCTGCATGTCCTCGCGGGTCGGGATGTCCACATCCAGCGCCGCCTCGACCACCGTCTCGTCAGCGGCATTCGGGTCCTGCATGTCGATCCAGACGACAGCGTCCATGTCCTGCGGCGGGCTGCCCTCGACCAGCGACAGGCGTCCGGCATCGGTCCGGTAAATCTTCAGCATGTTCCGCGTTCCCACCCGCCACATAGCAAAAGGCCCCGCGCGCACACGGGGCCTTCGGTCGTTTCAGCTCACAGCGCCGGTTCCGGCTCCGGCCCCGGCTTCGGCGTCTTGGCCCGTGTCTTCGGGATCGCCGCGATCGAAGTCACGCCACCGCCCGAGGCCGGCTTGTCATCGCCGTCAGGCCCGTCCAGCGGCAGGCCCGCCACCACCTTGTGGATCTCGTCGCCGGTCAGCGTCTCGTATTCCAGCAGCCCCTTGGCCAGTCGCTCGAACTCCACCGACTTTTCCAGCAGGATGCGCCGTGCTTCGGAATAGCCCTCGTCGATCAGGGTCTTCACCTCGGCCTCGATCAACCGCTTCGTCTCGGCCGAGACGCTGAAGCCGCCGGTGTTGCCCTGATAGCCCTCATGCGCCTCGGCATAGTCGATGTTGCCGATCTTGTCCGACATGCCCCAGCGCATCACCATCGCCCGCGCCAATGTCGCCCACCGGGCCAGAGGACACGCCCTCCTCGCCGTACTTGATGATCTCGGCCGCCTTGCCCGCCATCGTCATCGCGATGCGCTGCTTGGCCTCGTCCTTGTGCATCTGCAGACGGTCCATTTCCGGCAGGCTGACCACCATCCCAAGGGCCCCGCCGCGCGGAATGATCGTGGCCTTGTAGACCGGGTCGCACTTCGGCAGCGCCATGCCAACGACCGCATGTCCCGCCTCGTGATAGGCGGTCTTTTCCTTCTGGTCGTCGGTCAGCACCATGCTGCGGCGCTCGGCGCCCATCATGACCTTGTCCTTGGCCTGCTCGAAATCGACCATCGTCACGAACCGCCGCCCGACGCGCGCGGCCAGAAGCGCCGCCTCGTTGACAAGGTTCATCAGATCAGCGCCCGAGAACCCGGGGCTGCCGCGCGCAATCGTGCGCAGATCGACATCCGGCCCCAGCGGCACCTTGCGCGCATGGACGTTCAGGATCTTCTCGCGCCCCTTGATGTCGGGGTTCGGCACATGGATGGTCCGGTCGAAACGGCCCGGGCGCAGCAGCGCGGGGTCCAGCACGTCCTTGCGGTTGGTCGCGGCGACGATGATGACACCCTCGTTCGCCTCGAAGCCGTCCATTTCCACCAGCAGCTGGTTCAGCGTCTGCTCGCGTTCGTCGTTGCCGCCGCCCATGCCGACGCCACGCGCCCGGCCCACGGCGTCAATCTCGTCGATGAACACGATGCAGGGCGCGTTCTTCTTGGCCTGCTCGAACATGTCGCGGACGCGGCTTGCACCCACACCGACGAACATTTCCACAAAGTCGGAACCACTGATGGTGAAGAACGGCACGCCGGCCTCGCCCGCAATCGCGCGCGCCAGCAGCGTCTTACCCGTGCCGGGCGGGCCGACCAGCAGCGCGCCCTTCGGAATTTTGCCGCCAAGACGGCTGAACTTCTGCGGGTTGCGCAGGAATTCCACGATCTCTTCCAACTCTTCCTTGGCCTCGTCGATGCCGGCCACGTCGTCAAACGTCACCCGGCCCGACTTTTCGGTCAGCAGTTTTGCGCGCGATTTGCCAAAGCCCATCGCCCCGCCGCGACCGCCGCCCTGCATCCGGTTCATGAAGAAGAACCAGATCCCGATCAGAATGATGAACGGCAGCCACAGCGACAACAGCGACATGAAGCCCGATTGCTGCTGCGCCTCGGCCTGCACATCGACGCCGCTTGCGATCAGCCGTTCGCTCAGAACCTCGCCGTCAGGCTTGATCGCCACATAGGTCTGGCCGTCCTTCGCCCGGATGATCACGCGCTCGCCATCCAGCGTCACGCTGGTGACTTCGCCCGCATCCACCCTTGCGATGAAATCGGAATAGGACAGCGTGCGCGACGTCATCGTCGACTGCCCGCCGGAAAACAGCTGGAACAGCGCCATGATCAAAACCAGCAGCACAACCCAGAATGCAATATTTCGTGCGTTACCCACGAAGCTTCTCCTGAATGATCCGCGCGTCCCGGACGGGCGGCGGTCTTGACACTAAGATAGCCATTCGTGCCAAGGGTTCAATGCGATAGTCTTAAAAGGTCAAAGGGTGCGTCGATGCGTGCCGACCAGCCGTTTTCAAGGCCAGCCAGCGGCGCTGCCACCAATGACTCATTCTGCCAGATTGCCGGCGTCACCGCCAGTACATCACGCGAAAACCCGGTCTCACGCCAGCCGGTACAGGCGCGCAATCCCTCGGCCCCCAAGGCGCGCGCCTCAAGCCCAGGCCGCCACGGCCCCGCGATCATCCACCGCCCGTCCCACAGCGCTCCCGCAGCGCCAGAGCCGGTCGCCTTCGCCTCGCGCATCAGCACACCCCGTCGCAGCCGGCAGCCCCACAGCGTCGCGTCGCGGCCCGCGCTGATCGCCGCCGCCAGCCGCGCCACCGCATCGGCGCGCGGGGCATAGTCGGCGCGCGAAACCCAGGTCAGCGCTGCCACAACCAGCCGTCTGCGCACCTCGCCGGGCAAGGCACCAAACCCCGCCGCGTCAAAGGCCAGCGCGCCCGCAACCTCGGTCACCATCCGCGACGCGGCGTCCGCCGTGGCCGCATCCAGCGCCTCGCGCGCCTCGGCCAGATTGCGCGCCACCACGGCCAGCCCTTCCGGTGTAACGCCCAACGGCTCCAACGCCGCCAGCGTCCTGCGCGCCTTCACCCGCGTGAAGCGGTCGTTCTCGTTCGTCGGGTCGTCGATCCAGCCGATGCCGCTGGCGGTCAGCCAGCCGCGCAATTCGGCCCGCCCCGCGTCCAGCAACGGCCGCACGAACCGCACGCCGCCGTCCACCCACTCGGGCCGCATCCCCGCCAACCCGTCGATCCCCGCCGCCCGCGCAAGGCCCATCAGCAGCGTCTCGGCCTGATCGTCGCGCGTGTGGCCCAGTGCCACCACGCCGATCCCCCGATCCACCGCCCAGTCGCGGATCAGCCCGGCCCTTGCCCGCCGCGCCGCATCCATCAGGTTGCCAGCGACAGCGCCATGCTGCCAGACCCGCACCTCATGCCGCACGCCGAGGGCCGCGCAGTCCGCTGCCACAGCCGCCGCCTCGGCCCCGCTTTCGCCGCGCAAGGCGTGATCCACCGTCACCGCCTCCACCGCGACACCCGCCGCCCGGCACAAATGCAAAAGGGCGACGGAATCCCCGCCGCCCGAAAGCGCAACTCCTACCGTCTGATCCCGTGGCAGGGCGGCCCGCACCAGCCCCGTCAGCCGCGCCTCTACTGGCACCCGAATCCCTGCATCGCCACGCCCGATTGCGTCGCCGCGATGCTGGACGGATAGCGTGTGCCAACCTCGGCCAGCGTCACGCAAGCCTCCTGCACCTGACCCAGCGCCCCCAGCGCCTCCCCGAGCTTCAGCAGCGCATCCGGCGCGAACGGGCCTTCCGGGTTGCCGGAAAACGCCTCCAGATAGGACCGCGCCGCATTCGACGTCTCACCCAGACTGGTCAGCGCCTCGCCGCGCAGGAAATACGCCTCCTGGGTCAGCGGTCCGCCAGGATAGGATTGGGTAAAGGTCGCAAAGAGCGCTTCAGCACCGCGAAAGTCACCGGTGCCGAGCACCTCCCTGGCCCGGTTGAAGTCTTCCTGTTCGCCCACGGCCATCTCGGCCCCGACAGCACCGGTGTCGGTGCCAACGGCGGTCACGGGCGCAGGCGCCGCCGCCGCCCCCGCATCGCCGCCCAGAACCGAGGTTTCGCCCAGCGTCATCGGATCACAACCCTCGGTCGCCTCGCAGAGCCGGAACTCGATGTCGCCGATCCGGTTGGTGCCATCCGACACCACCCGGTTCAGCTTCAGTTCCACCTCTTCGGTGCGCGCGGTCAGCCGCGCCAGCGTCGCCTCGATGGTGTCCATCCGGGTCAGCGCATCACCGCCCGCCGCCCCGCTTGACGCAGCACCCGACGACACCAGCTCCGCCTTCAGCGCGTTGAACTCTGCCGCCAGCGACGCCAGTTCAGCACGGATATCGGCCAGCGTCTGGGTCCGGTCCTGCGCAAACGCGCCGACCGGAACCAGCAGCAACAGCGCCAGAAGGCAAAGCCGCTTCACCTCAGACCCCCGCGCCCGCCGCCAGCACCGTCACGGCGCGGCGGTTCTTGGAATAGCAGTCCTCGGTCGA
>LNFM01010714.1_pt1 | contig 12773 bp, 17 predicted proteins | sample 596031 | NCBI WGS metagenome assembly LNFM01 (sample SAMN04254537, study PRJNA301005) | activated carbon metagenome | isolation source: dual media filters at the Ann Arbor, Michigan drinking water treatment plant | place: USA: Ann Arbor
TGCCCTACGCGCTGCTCAAGAAGGTGTCCAGCCGCATCATCAACGAGGTGCGCGGCATCAACCGGGTGACCTACGACGTGAGCAGCAAGCCTCCCGCCACGATCGAGTGGGAATGATCCAAGATCGGTTTGCATCGTTCAAGGACGGCCAGCAAACCGACAATTTCCTCAGGGAAATCAAAGACTTACAGTCCAAGATCGTTCAGGATCGTTCAGCGACAGTTTGAGTTTGGTGACGGTAAATCTGGCGGTTAAGTTCGGCGCCTCGATCACCGCCCGAGTTTTTACCGTCAGGGGGTCTGACGGTAAAAAGTGGCGGCCTCAAGGACCACCTACATGCTCACCGAATCCAAGCTCGCCACCCTCAAGAAAGCCGAGGACGGCAAGGCCTACAAGGTCGCTGACCGCGACGGTCTCTACGTCTATATCTCGCCCTCGGGCAGCAGGGCATTCCGTCTGGACTACCGGGTCAACGGGCGCAGGGAGACCCTCACCGTCGGCCGGCATGCCTACGTGGCAGGGCAGGCCACCAGGGAACTGAACGAGCTGGCCTACGGGATGGAGGTCTGCCTGGCGGAGGCGCGCCTGCTGTTGACCAAGGCCAAGCGCCAGGTGGAGCAGGGCGAATCACCGTCCCGGGCGAAGGTCGAGGGCCGCGCCAAGGCGGCTGCGGCTACTACGTTCGATGGCTGGGCCCAGGAATACTTCCAGTTCAAAGGGGATCCGAAGTCCGGTGACGAGTGCCTGGCCGACTCCACCCTGGCCATGCGCAAATCGGTCTACCAGCGGACGCTGGCTGGGCCACTGGGCAGTCTCAAGCTTGCCGAGGTCACCACACCCCGTGTTCGCTCCCTGTGCGACAAGATCAAGGAGCAGAGAGGCCCAGCACCGGCGGTGCAGGCACGCGAGTTGGTGCTGCTGATCTTTCGCCACGCCATTGGCAAAGGGGAGCAAGTGACCAACCCGGCCGATAGCATCGCCCCGAAGTCAATTGCGACCTTCAAGGCGCGCGACCGCGCGTTGACGCCGACCGAGATCCGGACCTTCTTCAATGCGCTGGAGGCAACCCCCACCACACCGACGCTGCGCCTGGCCGTGCGCTTCATGCTGCTAACGATGGTGCGCAAGTCAGAGTTCATTGACGCGACTTGGCCAGAGATCGACTTCGACACCATGGTCTGGGTTATACCGGCCTCACGGATGAAGGCCGACCGGCCGCATGTAGTGCCGTTGTCGCAGCAGGCCTGGGACATCCTCGTCGCTTTCAAGGCGTGTTTCTCGGCCAGCAAGTACCTCCATGCCGGTCGATATGAGTCGGACGTGCCCATCAGCAATGCAACCTTGAACCGGGTAATCGACGCGACGGTGAAGCGGATCAACGAAGGCTTGCCGCCGGGCGCGGAGGAGTTCGAGTCGTTCAGCGTCCATGACCTGCGGCGTACCGCATCCACCCTGTTGCATGAAGCTGGCTTCAACCAAGACTGGATCGAGAAGTCGCTGGCGCACGAGCGCAGCGACGTCAGGGCCATCTACAACAAGGCCCAGTACATCAAGCAGCGGCGCGTGATGCTGCAGGCCTGGGCGGAAATGGTCGATGCCTGGGTGAAGGGCGACAGTGCACGGGAGATCATCCAGCGTGCCCGCGTTGCCGCCGCCGGTGCCACGGTGGAGGTGGAGACTGGGGTGCTGGTGTAGACCGCTACATGCGCAGAAGGCACTGCGCAAGCATTCGGAGATGTGCGCTTCCAGATGAAAGTACAAAGGTCGTTAACTCAATGCTCGGTGCCACTGGGACATCTGCCGGTTGCCCATGCCTATATTTGTGCAGCACTTCAACCCACTCGCCCAGCGAGTCGAACATGCCTGCAGCCACAGCTTGTTCTGTCGCTTCTTGAGTCATTGAGGCCAGACACTTTTCTTTCAGGGTGTTTTTTGCGAGCCAACAATTTAGGTTCTTTTGCCCGGGGCAGATTTGCTTCGCCACAATCTCCAGCGCCTCAAAGATCGACCTGGCTGCTGCTTTGGTGTCTGGAGGAGCTGAATCGAGATGGCGGTAAGCGTCCTCAAAGGCCGCGCGTGAACCAGCAAGTGACTGCGCCTCTAAAACGGTAAGTGTCGATGCTCGATTCCGTTCAAACTCCTCGTCGACGTGATAGTGAACACCGCAAAGTTCATCTACTCGGTAGCCGACATTTTCTTCGCGTAAGGCCCTTGCTACGAAATCATGCCACTGGGCGCGGAGTTGCCTGGAGTCATTTGGAAGCACGCGATAAAGGAGGGTGATTCCATTCAAGACATCCCGTAGCTCGCCTTTGCGAAACACTTTATCTGGCTCCCACCCGTAAGTGTGGGATGGAACTGAAATTCCTAGCTCCCTTTCCAGTGCTTTTGCAAATCGGTAGTCGAGGTCGCTGAGCGATTTGTCTACTCGATGTTCAACGTAGTAGGCTGCAATTCGGTTTCGGAACCGTTCACTGTCGCGAGTGGGTGCACCTCTGTCGAGGTAAATGTGAGTGAAAAGCTGCCCTGCCGCCATTCGAGTCTCGCAATAGTGAGGTAGACCACGATGGTAGCTTCAGTAAGGGCCCTCACTGGGCGAGATGACATCAAGATCTGCCGATGGTCTTTATGCGCCGCCTCCGTCTTGAACTCAACTGACCGGCCCAGTACACTCTCCCCGCGTCCCGATCCGCAACAACAGATTGGCCCTTGGTAGAGGCGGGGAACGCCTCCCACCCCGGCTGTGGCGCGGAAGGCTTTCAACACCCCTTTCGCAACTTCCGGATCAGGTACAGCCAGTAGCGGGCGAGCAGGTGTGGCAATCAGTTGCCGCGCCTGCTCGCTTTACTTTTTGGGCAGGGCGGCAGTTCTTGAAAGAGCTGCACCATGGACCACACCGTTACGCCCGCGCCCATTAAGCGCACCATCCGCCGGCCCGAGGTCATCAAGAAGACCGGCATCTCCCGCACCGCCATCTACTTGCTCGAACGCAAGGGCGAGTTCCCGCAACATTGGATGCAGACGCCCCGCTGCGCTGTATGGGACGAGTCTGAGGTCGAGGCCTGGATGGCCAAACGCCGCGCCGAAACGATCAACTCCGCCTGTGCCACCAACCTGCCGTGGCCGCGCAGCGGGGCAACAGCGTGAGCAACGACAACGTGTCGGATGCCAAACGCCTTGCGACGGCCGTAGCACAGCTGGCCTTTGCCGGGTTCCAGATGCGGCAACTCGCCACGGGCGGCTTCTGGGCTTGGTCCCTCGGCCGCACGCGCTTCTGCTGCGAACTGGACGACCTGGAGGCGTTTGCGGTTGAGGTGCGACCGTGAAGCGCCGCGTTGTGAATGAGCGCGGGCGCCCGATAGGGGAAAGCCACCACCGCGCGAAGCTCTCCGACGCGCAGGTGGCTGAGCTGATCGCGCTGCGTGAGCAGGGCCATTTCTTCCGAGTGTTGGCCGAGCGCTTCAACGTGTCGGAGACCGCGGTGAAGGACATCTGCAGTGGCAGACGCCGGGCCCAGCTCGCCGCCGTGGTCGCACCGTGGGAACCGTCCCGTGTTGATGCGCCCCGCTGGACGTTCGGCCCGCTGCAGCGCGCCTGGGGAGGTCCATGACCACCTTCATTGAGCTCATGAAAAAAGAAGCCCCGACCCAGAGGGCCGAGGCTGCAAATCAAACAAACCCGAAAAGCACTGTGAACAATATCAACACTCCAAGCAGTGACGCGCCTTCGTTGAAGTTCAGCGTCTTCTCCAGCGTGACCGCCACGAAATCGTGTGAGGTGCACATCGGCACCTGGCCCGAGCTCGTCGAGCATGTGAAGAAGCCCAAGCTGTACCCAACCAAGGCCGCCCAGCCCTTGATCAAGCTCGCCACTTTCGGCGACAAGCCGAACGCGAAGGGCTCGATACGGCACGACCCCAACGTCGACCAGGTGTACGGCCTGGAGGCGGATTACGACGCGGGTCTGGTGTCGCCCGAGCAGGCCGCCGCGCTGCTCAAGCAGGCCTTCATCCGGGCGCTGCTCTACACATCCGCCAGCCACACTGCCGAGAACCCGCGCTGGCGGGTGTTGGTGCCCTTCCAGTGGCCCGTGGCGCCTGCGGAGAGGGCGAAGTACATGTCGATGCTCAACGGCGTGCTGGGCGGCATCCTGGCCCCCGAGAGCTGGACCCTGAGTCAGCTCTACTACTTCGGCGCGGTCGAGGGTGTCGAGTACCAGGCCATAGAGGTGGAGGGCGAGTGCATCGATCTCGTTGCGTACGTCGACGGGCTGGCGGAGTTGCCCCCGGCCGCAAGGCTGAAGGCCGCGATCGAGCCACTCAAGGCGCGCAGCGCCGCCGACATCAACGACCTGGTGCTGGACTACCTGTACGAGAAGGGCATGGTGAAGAGCATCGGCGCGGATGGTGTTGTGCATGTGGTGTGCCCGTGGGAGCACGAGCACGGTACAGGGGCCGGCGCCGATAGCTCGACCTCGTACATCCCGGCCGGGGTCGGCGGGCGCGACACGCCCGGCTTTAGTTGCCTCCACGGCACCTGTAAGGGGAACGGTCGGCATGTGGGCCAGTTCCTCCATGCCGTTGGCTACGAGTTGTCGTTGTTCGAGGTCGTTCCCACCGACGGTGACGAGCCCGAGCTGTTGCCCGCCGTCGAGCGCAACCCCAAGGGCAAGATCCTGGCCACGCGCAACAACCTCGTGGCCATTCTCGAGGGGGCGGGTCATTGGGCAGGCGCGAGGCTAGGGTACGACTCCTTCAGGGAGCGCGTCATGATCGCGCCGGCTGCCTCGGTGAAGTGGCGCCCGCTCCTCGACGAGGATTACACGGCACTCAGCAAGCGGCTGGAATCGGGCAGCAACGGCTTCGTCCACATCTCGGCCGACCTGACGCGAGAGGTCGTACGGTACGTGGCGCATGAACAGGCCTTTGACTCGGCACGGCAGTGGCTCGAGGGACTGGAGTGGGACGGTGTGCCGCGCGTCGACGCGTTCCTGTCCAACCACTTCGGTGTTGCGGCCACGCCCTACACCCGCGCGGTGGCCAGGTACCTGTGGTCGGCCCTGGCCGGCCGCTGTCTGCAGCCTGGCATCAAGGCCGACATGGTGCCGGTGTTGGCCGGGCCGCAGGGCGCCGGCAAGTCCAGCATCGTGGCGGCGTTGGCACCAACGCCAGAGGCCTTTCTGGAGCTCGACCTGGGGCAGAGCGAGTACGACCAGGCACGGCAGATGTGCGGCAAGCTGGTCGTGGAGTTCGGTGAGCTGCGCGGCCTGCGTGCCCGAGAGCAGGAGGCTCTGAAGGCCTTCATCGTGCGGCGTATCGATTCGTGGATCCCCAAGTATCAGGAGTGCGAGCGTCAGTATCCGCGCCGGTCGGTGTTCATCGGCACGACCAACAGCACCGAGTTCTTGGTCGACGAGACCGGGCACCGACGTTGGTTGCCGGTGGAGACGCCCGCGCGGTCCCAGGAAGAGGTCAGCGCGGCCGTCGTGGCAGTGGTGCGAGATCGTGATCAGCTGTGGGCCGAGGGCGCGGTGCTCTTCGCGGAGGGTGGGGTGCAGTGGGCCGAGGCTGAGGCCCTGGCGCGCGCCGAGGTTGGCAAGTTCGAGGCCATCGACGCGTGGACCGGCGCCGTGCACGCGTGGCTCAACGAGGAGGATTTCCCGGAAGGGGACGAGGCGCCGGGTCGGCGTGGCGACCGCCCATTCACCAGCAGCAGCGTGTTGGCTGGTGCGATCCGCTTGCCGTTGGACCGGGTCACGGACGCGCATCGCAAGCGCATCACGTCGGTGTTGCGTGGGCTTGGCTACACGTCGGAGCGCCGCCAGGTTGACGGGGCTCGCAATATCTACTTTTTCAGAACAGGGGGAGCATTGTGATTCGTGCTGAAAAATGCGCACTCGTCAGCAAGGCTTGGGGCAGAGCGGCAGCGAGCTTGCAGCGTATTGCGGATTGGGCTTTAAACGCGCCTTTTGAAGTAGCTCGCTGCCACCCTGCCACCCTCTGCCACCCTTTTTCCCTACGTAGTGGAAAAGAGTACCTATTAAGAGTGCTCTGGGGTAACAAAGGAAAAGTGGGTGGCAAGGGTGGCAGGACCTGGGCTGACGCCCCCACCACGGCGAACCCGCAGGATTTCACTTACTCAGTCCGGCGGCTAAGCGCGAACGTGCAAAAGGAAGCAAGGTGCTGATCGTTCGACACACCAACGCACGCGGCCTACCGATGGGCGAATCGAACCGGCTCTGCCTTCACCCCGACGAAAAAGTGCACCAGGCGCGCGCGCTGCGGGCGAACGGCGCCACCTACCAGCAGGTTGCCGACGCGGTGGGCGTGCCGCTCTCGACAGCCTGGCGGTGGTGCGTCGGCAAAACGCGCAAGCCGCCTACATCTATCCGCATTGCCCGGGCGAAAACACCATCGCAGTCGAATCGTCAACGGCAAGGGCGTCAGACCGCATCGTGGCCGGCGCATACCGTCAGCTATACCGACGCCGAGCTCGAAGCCCTTCGCAATTTGCATGGAGACATAGCCTAGATGACCACCCTCACCCTAGACGACCAGCTGTTCCTGATCGGCAACCTGCGCGACGCCGTGCACATGCTGTGCAGCAACCACCCCAACCCGGCGGCGCGCCTCTTCCTCGACCAGCTGGTCGACCAGGCCGAGCGCAGCCTTCGCCCCCCGCCGGTGCAGCTCCAGTGGACGGCGGCAAAGGTCTTTCACGCCGACGGTGTTGAGGTGCGCGCCAAGGGTCGTGGACTCAGCCTGGCGTTCATGCGCTTTGCAGGCACTCAGACCGGCGTGGAGGTGCCACACCTCGGACACGTCTACAGCGGCAAGGCAGAGCCCCGCAGGTGTGCCATACAGGCCCTGCGCCGCGCTGCGGATGACGTTGAGCGCGTGTCCCCACGGTTGGCGGCAGCGATCAGGTCCATCGGCACGGCCGACGGCAACCTGGTGCTGAGCAAACCGCCCAACGTGGTGTGCTCGTCGCCTTTCTTGGTGGATCTTGCACGTCGCGCTGAGGCGCTCGGCATCACCGCGTGACTTCGGCGTGACCACCCTGGCATTCGCCACGCGCCGCCGGCACAGTCGGTTTTTGAAAGGAGCCACACATGGCCAACACCAAAGACCGACACAGCATTGCAGCCCAACTGGGCAGCGTCGAGCAGGCCCTGCGCCTGGCACACGCCGACCGCGCACAGCGCGCATACGAGGCTGCCCTGGAGCAGCCCGGGGCTGCTGAAAAGCTCGCAGCCATCGAGGCTGAGATTGCCCAGTACGAGCTGCAGATACAGCGTCTGGGCCTCGCGGCCGAGGTCGCTGCGCGGGTCAGCACCGAGCGTGATGTCGAGGCCGAGCGCGCTGCACAGGCCGCCCGCCTGACCCGGCTGGGTGAGCTGCACGGCGAGATCAACCAGGCCAGCAAGGACATCGTGAAGGCGCTGGCCGCCCTCCACAAGCCGCTGGCCCAACTGCAGGCCGCCATGCGTGAGCGCAGCAGCGTTGCGTGGCAGGCGGCTACTACTCCGTTCACTACGCTCAACGAAGCCCACCGGCGCATCGGTCCAGCATTCCGCCGCCTGACCTCGGGCACCCCCGAGACCAGCGTGTTGCTGGCCGCGCTGGGGCAGTCAGGGCTGGGCCGCATGGGGCCGAGCTTGGACCCGTGGGTGCGGATGGAGCTGCCACGCATCGATGCGCCCGGCGATGCACTGCAACGCGTCGTGGACGTGCAGGCTGGCTTGCTCGACCTCATCGCCGAGGCCGAGGTGTTGGCCAACGCGCCACCCAAGACCTACGAAGAAACCGTCGACGAACCCATCGACGAATCCACCACCGAGGAGACCAGCCATGAGTGACTTCGACATGAACAAAGCGGCCAGCACCATGTTCCCCGACATGGCGCCGGCTGCAGCGCCAGCGCCCGCACCAGCGGCAAAGCCCGCGACCGAGACCGACTTCGAGCGACAGGCCCGCGTGTTGTTTGGCGACAGCGAACCCAAGCCCACCCCCACCACGCCCGCAAAGCCAGTGGCCAAGCCCGACGAGCCGATGGACGACATTGAGAAGGCGGAGAAATTCTTCAAAGACAGCCCTATCCACGAGACCGCGATCAGGGCGGTTGAGAGCGCGGCGATAGAGAATTTGTCGACACCGGAGGAGGCGGCAGAGATCGCGGCCCAGTACCGGCCCATGTTGAGCGCGTACCAACTCAATGCCACCGAGGCCGATACGTTGGTCGCGCTCGGGGTATCGGCGACGATGTCGCCGCCGGACGCGCAGACCATCGCGGGGTGGGCCCAGGCCGCGTCGACCGCATTGAAGCAAGACTTCGGGCGAAACGCCGGCGCGGCTTTGAACGCAGCGCGCGTCATGATCGCCAAGGACTCCAAGCTGACCCAACTTTTAGATGCCACGGGTTTGGGGTCGCACCCCCAGTTCGTTCGTTTGGCTGCAGCCAAAGCCATGGAGCTGAAGAAACGGGGCAAGCTGTGAGCGGCCCGTGGCTGAATCGGCGGATGGCAGAGCCCCTTTACGCATGGCGCACCAACGGGCGCTCGTATTCGGCCGCCAACGTGAGGTTTTTCGCAGTCCTCGGCATTGGCCTCGAACCCACAGACGAGGCGGTGGATGGGGTGTGCGACTTCATCGAAGACCCCCAGAAGTTTCAGGACGCGCTGTTCGACGTCATGGACGACCCTGCGGCGATGCGCTACTTCGAGCAGGTGCTCCAGCTGAACCCCGGCGAACTGGCTCGGATCTCGGCTGGACTCAAGCTCATCGTGTTGCATCACTTCATCAACGAGGCCGAGGCCGTGTTGATGATCGACAGCTATGACTGATCTCGTACAGCGAGAAGACAACGGTCGCTTCCTGGTGCCCCCGAAAAGTCCCGGTCGGCCCAAAGGCCCGACCGCTAGCGAGCGGGTGGCAGCCTACATCGAGCCGCACTTCCAGCAGATTTTGGACAAGGCTATCGAGTTGGCCAAGCTCGGGGACCCGGCCAGCATGAAGCTCGTCGCCGAGAGGTATGCACCAATCGCCAAGCCCGATTCCGAACGCGTGTCCATTCCAAACTTCAGCAACGCGACGACGCTCGCGGAGAAAGCGCAGGCGGTGCTTGCCGCCGCCGCATCAGGGCACTGCAGCGCGGAAGCTGCAGAGCGTTTGTTGCGCGTGCTGGACATCTACAGCAGGGCGGTGATCTCCACAGAGCATGAAGAACGCCTGCAGGCGCTTGAGAAGGGGCGCGCCGCACCGACATCGCCCGTTCCAAACCCGGACCCTGACTTTTCGGACATCGCTTGATGGCTACTACCCAAGACATCGCGCGGCGCATCGAGCGCGTCGAACAGGCCAGCGCAACATCGGACAGCCAAGAGACCTGGGCGCCGTTGCCTGGCCCCCAGACCCTTGCCTACAAATCGACCGCAGACGTCGTGGGATACGGCGGCGCGGCGGGTGGCGGCAAGAGCTTCCTGGCCGTGATCAAGGCGCTGCAGCAGCACCGCAAATCGCTCATCATGCGACGCGAAGCTACCCAGCTCGTGGGCATCATCGACCAGGTACGCGACCTGCTGGGCAACACGGAGGGATTCAACGGCTCCGAGAAAATCTGGCGCCTGAGTGGCGGCCGCCAGCTCGAATTCGGGTCGGTGCCCAACGCCAGTGACGAGGCCAGGTACCAGGGGCGGCCCCATGACCTACTCGTGCTGGACGAAGCCGCCAATTTCCTGGAATCGCAGGTGCGCTTCCTGATGGGGTGGCTGCGCTCGACGGATCCAGGCCAACGGTGCCAGGCATTGCTGACATTCAACCCACCCACCACGTCCGAGGGGCGCTGGGTGCTGAGCTTTTTCGCGCCGTGGCTGGATCCACAGCATCCAAACCCTGCTGCACCCGGCGAGCTGCGGTGGTTCGCCATGATCGATGGCAAGGAAATCGAGGTCGACGGTGATGCGCTCATCGAGCACAACGGGGAGTCGATCAAACCCCAGTCGCGTACGTTCATTGCTGCAAGGCTTCGCGACAACCCCTACCTGGCCCGCACGGGCTACATGGCGCAGCTGCAGGCCCTGCCCGAGCCGCTGCGCAGCCAGATGCTTTACGGCGACTTTCAGGCCGGCGTCGAGGACGACCCGAAACAGGTGATCCCCACGGCGTGGATCGACGAGGCCATGGCCCGCTGGGCGCCACGCAGCCCACGTGGACGCATGCGCAGCATGGGCGTCGACGTTGCACGCGGCGGGCGCGACAGCACGCTCATCGCGCGGCGCCATGAGGGCATGTGGTTCGACGTGCCGCTGGTGTACCCAGGCTCTGCGACACCCGACGGCCCGACGGTGGCGGGTCTGGTTGTGTCAGCGCTGCGTGATCGCGCCCCGATACACATCGACGTCATCGGCATCGGCGCATCGCCCTACGATTTCTTGCGCAACATGAACGGATTCAACGTGCTGGGCGTGAACGTGGCTGAGGCGGCCCAGGGCAGCGATGCATCGGGTCGGCTTCGGTTCAAAAACCAGCGGAGCGAGCTCGTGTGGCGCATGAGAGAAGCACTCGACCCCGCCAACGACACAGGCATTGCGCTGCCACCGGACAAGCGCCTGCGCGCCGACCTGGCGGCCTTCACCTGGGAGCTTCAGGGTGCAACCATCTTCGTGCACAGCCGGGATCAAATCGTGAAGCAGATTGGCCGAAGCCCAGACTGGGCATCGGCATACGTGTTGGCGTTGATGGACTCCATGACGTGGGACGACTTTGCAAGCGACACCAATGAGCGCCAAAGGCGGGCTGTGCTGGACCATGACCCCATGGCGAATTTCAAATGAACCACGACATGCGCTGGCTTGTCGTCGACGTCATCCCCGCGCCGACTCACTTGGGTCTGCCACCGGCGGTGGTGATGGGCACGGCCATGATGCTGCCCGACAACGTGCTGCTGGTGAAGCTGGCCCAGGGTGGGTCACACCGGCTGCCGGTCAACCCGCGCAACGCGGCGGCACTCGCAAAGCTGGTGCTGCGCGCGTTGGCGCGGAGGCACCAATGCCCGTATCTTGGTGCGTTATGAGTGAGAGACAAAAAGAAAGAGGGGCCATCCTGGCCCCTCTTGAATGAATCAAAGTCGCTGGTTCACTTTTGTGCTTGGCGAATAAAAATCGCTTCGCCGATTTTTTCAAATGCGTTTGTGTAGACCTTTGGATCCTCAATTGGCGTTTCATCGGTGGCCTGTTGGCCGTATGCACCGCTGCGGAATCGCTTGTCCACCATATTCAGTCGGACGCGGCTTTGCCGAGGGTTGAAATCTTCCACTGAAGCGGTGACAAAAGTGCGCCCTTCAGTGCGGACTCCGCCGAGAATTTGTGCGAAGACTGCTCCACCCGATGTGTCTTGCTTGACGGGGGATTGTGCAGTGATCACCCCAGTGTCCATGCTGGCTGCTTGAACGACATACCCAAGGTCTTGTAGAACAGAAAGGACAGATCGAAAAGTGGTCGCTTTGTCGGCCTCAAACATTTTTGCTTGAACAGCCTGAATTTCTAGGGAGGACTTCTGTACGACGGGGGCGGTCGCAACGCACCCTGAAAGCAAACCGACGACCGTAATAGCTAGAGCAATTTTTTTCATCATTTCGTTCTGAGTAGGTTGCGTTAAAAGGAGGACGAGCGAGAGTCGAATGCGCTTACACGCTTCGTGCCTCCATAGTCCTTAAAGCGAATGATCAAAGTCATGTTCCGGGAACTCTGTTCGAGCCCCGATGTTCGCGTAGAGCCCCCAAACAAGATGATGGTCCCGTAGGTTGAGGTACTCGAAGCGTTGGTGACAGTGGCATTGCGCTGGTAAGTCCAAACCTCTTCGCCGGCGCTATTGGTCGTGACGAGATTGGGCGCTCCGAACGCATCCAAGACTTCTGCCTGGGTGGTTTGGTCTTTTTTCAGAGTGAGTTGCACTTGTCCCGTGGTCAACCGGTTCTTCTCAGTTGGTTCAGCCACTGTAGGTTGTGTGGCGACGCAGCCTGGGAGCAACAGCGAAGCAATCAACAGAGCCCAGGCGCTGTTTCGTGAAATGATCAATGACAAATTCGTCTCCCTTTTGATAAACGATCCAGAAAAAAAACACTCGCCTCAAGCAAGCAAGTGCTTCCCGTATAAGGATATCTTGTACACGGCGATGCCGGCGCTCACATGTGGCACCCCTGCTACAGGGCTGCATGCAGGGGGTGTGACATGAGTCACAGGTAATGCGTATGCAGAGCCGCTTGTGCCGTGCACTCCAAGCCAAGTAACGAGAACTCGAGATTGCCCGTTGCCTTCCCGCGAAACAGCCACAGGGGGCCGCACTCAGTACATCCCATTCACCGCGTGCTTCTTCCACTCGATGCGCTGCACCTGGGCCGCCAGTTCGCCCGGCAAGTCGGCCGGCAGTGCATCTGAAAACCACACGACCACCAGTGATGAGAAGTCGCCCTCTGGCGCCAGCGCGGCGTAGCTGTGCAGTTGCATGAAGCAGGTGAATGCCGGCAGCGCGCCCGGCGGTGGCGCATGCAGCAGCAGCCCGGTTTGGCCGTACTTCTTGTTGACCTCGTCGGGGATGCGCTGCAGCACCTCGGCCCGAATGGTCGTGGCGCATCCTTCCAAAATGCCGAGCATGGTCGTTCGGATGTCTAGCCGTTCGAGAAAGACTGAACCGCCCCGGGTTTTGAGGAGGCTCAACTCTCTGAGAGGATTGAGCCATGAGCAAGAAGTCAAACAAGTTCTCACCCGAGGTCCGCGAAC
>LNFM01011317.1_pt1 | contig 12772 bp, 11 predicted proteins | sample 596031 | NCBI WGS metagenome assembly LNFM01 (sample SAMN04254537, study PRJNA301005) | activated carbon metagenome | isolation source: dual media filters at the Ann Arbor, Michigan drinking water treatment plant | place: USA: Ann Arbor
TCACCCTCCCCTGGAGGGGGAGGGTCGATCGAGCATCAGCGAGATCGGGGTGGGGTGACCGTCTCGAAGCGACTCCCGCGAAACAACAAAGGGCGCAGCCGAGGCCGCGCCCTTCGTCTTTCCGACCCCGTGCGGGCCTCAGGCGTATTTCGCCCTCAGCGCCTCGAACTTGACGATCTGGTCGGGCAGCAGCGCCCGCTCCTTGTCGCGGCGGACGAAGATCTTGAACATGGCCTCGCCGGCGGCGTTGTAGAACTGGATCGACAGCGAGCGGCGGCCGTGGAACACGCGGTCCACGAAGCAGATCTCGCTGCAGTTCGACGCCTTGATGTGGCCGCCGATCGGGCTGTCGCCGTGCACGTTGAACCAGCCGTGGCCGGCGGTGCCGGGAACCAGCGCTCCGTGGCATTCCAGCACGATGTCCGGCGTGTTGACGATGAAGAGGATCTCGCCCCAGTCCGTCACGTCGGTCCAGATCGCCTCGAAGGCCTCGGCGGGCGCCGCGACGTTCTCGCCCGGCGGCAGCATGGCCAGGACGTCGCGGGGCGGCACGCCGTGCTCGCGCGCCACCGCCTCGATGACCCCGTCCGGCTTGGCCGCGAGGGCGGCGCGGGCCGCCGCCAGCCGGTCGGCGGGGATTTCCGCAGACATCTGAGCCGTCATGGCGCTCACTCGGCCGCCAGCGATGGCTTGCCGCGGTTGTCGTCGACGAGCACCGCCTCGAAGCCTTCGAACTCGGGATGACCCATCGAGGTCGGCTTTGCATCGGCCATGCCGGCGCGGGCGTGCGACTTGCGGAACCGCTCCGACTTAAGTTCGCCTTGGTGTCCCACACGGTGTGCGAGGCGTAGAGCGTGTGGTCCTCGCGCTCCGGGCCCTTGAGCAGGGCGAATTCGACGAAGCCCTCGAGTTCGTTGAGATAGGACTGGCGGGTGCGCCAGATCGTCTCGAAATCGGCCTCGGCGCCCTTGATGACCTTGAAGCGGTTCATGGCGATATACATGGGAAGTCTTCCTTCTGGCTCGTCCCGCGGACTGGCTGGCATCAATACAGACTGTAGTTTATTCCCGCCGTGAAGCTGGCGGAACCTCCGGCCGGGTTCGGCGGGAAGGGCTGGGCGCGACGCACCATGGCGAGCGTCGCCTGATCGAGAATGGGAGCCCCCGAGGACGAGGCGATCGAGACGGACGCGACCGATCCGTTCGCCGTCAGGGTGAAGGCGATGCCGGTGCGCCCGCGGATGCCTCGATCGCGCGCCTGCTCCGGATAGACCTTGTGGCGCGCGAGATGGGCGAGGACGCGCTGGCGCCAGGCGGCGACCGCGGCGACCGTGGAGGCGCCGGTCGAGCCGGTGGCGTTCGACTCCTGGCGGTTGCGCTGGCCGGCCCCCTCGCCGCGCTCGGCGACGCTGGCGCGGGCTTCGGCCTGACGCGCGGCGCGGCTCGGGCGTTCGCGCTGCGGCACGGCGGCAACCTCGCGGGTCGGGCGGCGGCGCTCGCGGGTGGTGGGCGCCTCGCGGCGGGTGGGCGGCGGACGCGTCGCCTCGCGTCGGGGCTGCTCCGCCCGCGGCACCGGCGGCGTGACGACCGGCGGAGGCGGCTGAACGGTGGGAGCCGGCGGTGGCTCGACGGCCGGCGGCGCGACGGCGGCCTGCACTTCGGTGGGCTCCGGAGTTTCGGCCTTCTGCGCCGTCTCGGCGGGGGCGACGGGCTGCGGCGGCTCGGCCGCGGCGACGGGCGCCGGCGGCGGGGGCATCTCGGCGAGGAGGGGCTCGGCGGGCCTGTCGAGAATCGGCAGGGTGTCCGGCATGGGCGGCGGCGGCAGCTGGTCGAGAATGCGCTCGGCCGTGGTCACCGGATCCGGATGGGCGACCGGCGGCTCGTCAGTGGCGGTCTCCACCGGCTCCGCCGCGGCGGGCTCGGCCGGCGTCTCGGCGGGCGGCGCCTCGACCTTCTGGACGGCCTGGCTGTCGGTGGAAGGGGTCTGGCTCTCGTGGCGGCCGCTCGCCGCCTCCTGCTGCGAGGCAGAGCCGGTGTCGGCGGCGACGACGAGTTCGACCGGAATGCCTTCCTCGCCAGCCGAGATCGGCGGCGGCGCAGTCCAGCTCAGCCAGACGAAGGCGGCAGCCGCGCCGGCATGAAGCAGCATGGACGCGGCGAGGGACAGCGACACGCGGGCGGCGAAGGGATGAGGGCATCCCCGTGCCGAGAGGTCTGTCTCGACGACCGGCAGGGGGGCCGCCACTTCCTCCGGAGCCGGGTCCCGCACGACGACCACGTCGGGCACCGACGCCGTCGCCGCAGGTGCAGGCGCGACGACGACCTCCGGTGCCGCGGCGGTCGCCGGCTCACCGCGGACGGCGGGAAGCGCGAGCGTCACGATGGCGGGGGGCAAGCCTGCATCCGGCAGCCCCGCGCGCAGGCCCGCAAAAACAGGCTCCGACGCACCCCGCCCCGACGGGCGGGCCGGATGACTCCGGCCCGTTTCCGTCCTGCGCGCTGTCGAGCGGCCCGCCATCTCAGCCTCAGAACTTCGCCGACAGGCTGGCCGAGACGGAGCGGCCGGGCGCGCGGAACAGTTCGAGGTTGGTGTTGGTGGTGGTCAGCCCCGCCACGTCGATGGCGTTGAAGTAGCTCGTGTTGAAGATGTTGAAGATGCCGGCCCTGAGGGTGACGTTCTTGTTGATCTCGTAGGAGCCGAGGAGATCGAAGGTCGCGTAGCCGCCGGGCTGGTAGATGTTGGCGGCGCTGACGCGCGTCTTGGCGAGGGCCGCCTTCATGCGCGCCTCCAGCTGCCAGTTGTGCGGGCTGGTGTAGCGGACCGAGGCGACGCCGGTGAGCGGATCGACCGAGTCGAGCGCCGCGCCGGTGTTCTGGTTGGTGCCGTTGGCATAGGCGAGAGCCGCGTGGAACGACCATTCGGGGGTCAGGCGATATTCGCCGCGGGCCTCGAAGCCCCAGATCCGGACCGAGGAGACGTTCTGGTACTGGAAGGTCTGGAGGGCACAGGTCGGCGGGGCGCAGACCGTCACCGTGTCGATGAAATCCTTGTAGAGGTTGTAGAAGCCCGAGACCTGGAAGGACGAGCCGTTGGCGAAGCGGCCGCGCAGGCCGGCCTCGAAGCTGTCCACGGTCTCCGGCCGCAGGCCGAAGTTCGGCAGGATCTCGTAGAACTGCGAGGCGTTGCGATAGGCGAAGTTGGCGTTGTCGTAGGGCGGCGCGCGGAAGCCGCGGGCATACTGGCCGAAGACGCGGAAATTCTCGGTCAGGTCATAGGTGGCGCCGAGCTTCGGCGAGACGGCGAAGGCCGAGACGTTGCCGATCGCGAAGCCGGGGTTCGAATTGTAGAAGGCCGCATCGGGCTTCGGCGTCAGGTGGTAGTAATCGAAGCGCACGGCCGGAATGATCCGCAGCGCCCCCCACTGCATGACGTCCTGGATATAGAAGGCGGCCTGCGTCGTGTGGGTGTCGGGGAAGTTCTTGTTCGGGAAGGTTTCGCCGCCGATGGCCCCCGCGATGGGAAGGCCGGTGACGAGATTGGTCTCCGTCCGGTTGCGCGGCCGCGAGGTCATCGTGAAGTCGACGGTCGCACCGTAGATGAAGCGATGCTCCCAGCCGCCCCACTGGCGCTGGGCGGCGAACTGGGCGCTGGCGCCGAAAATCTGCTGCCGATAGTCGAAGTCGGAGGTGCGCAGGCGGTTGGCCGCCGCGGGGGCGACGACGCCGGTACGGCGGAACTCGTCGAGATGCTCCTGGCGGTCGAAGTCGGTGGCGTAGGCGGCGAGCTTGATCTCGTCGGCGATGACCCAGGAGAGCTGCTGCGTCCAGTCGAGGCTGAGGCGGAAACGCTTGTTGGTGTCGTGGGCGATCTGATCGGTGATGGTCGCGGTGCGCGCCGACACGATGTTGGTCGCAACACCGCGCCAGGTCGCCTCACCCGTCAGGCGCCAGCGGCCCGAGTCGGGCGTCTCGTAGACGAGCTTGGCGAGGATGTTGTTGGACTGGAAGGTCTGCGGATTGGCGCGCCGGGTGGCCGAGTTGATCTGCGTCTCGGTGCCGTCCCGGCGGGTGTACTGGAGCAGGAATTCGAAGGGACCGCGGCGGGCGGCGCCCGTGTAGGTGTGGGCGAAGGAGCGGTTGACGCTGTCGAAAGACAGCTTCGTGCCGGCATACCAGTCGCGGCCGACCTCGCGCAGGTAGTCGCCCGGGTCCTTGGTGACGAAGGTGACGACGCCGCCGATGGCGTCGGAGCCGTAGAGGGCCGAGGCCGGGCCCCGGATGACCTCGACGGCCTTCAGGCTGTCATAGTCGATGATGTCGCGGGTGTAGAGGCCCGGACCGACATTGGAGCCGGGATAGTCGGGCACGCGCAATCCGTCGATCTCGAGCCGGACGCGGTTGTCGCCGATGCCGCGGATGAAGAAGGACCCGGCGCCGACCCGGGTCGGCGAATTGCTGACCGCGAGGCCGGGTTCGGTGCGGACGATGTCGCGAGGGCCCTGGACGAGGTTCTGGTCGATCTGCTGCGCGTTGATGACCGTGACGGTGCCCGGCGAATTGTAGACCGTCGAGGGCGTGCGCTCGGCCGAGACCGTGATCTCGTCCTGTGCCGAGGGGGTGCGGCCGTCGGCGGGACGGCTCTCGCTCTGCGCGAGGACGGGGCCGGCGCCCAGGACCAGGATGGAAACTGACGCCATGAGCGCCTGACGACCGTGACGGAGGTACATGTTCGAGACCGCGAGCCTGACTGAAATTTTTTGTTTCTGGCGGCTGGCTGGCTCGACGCGTCGGCGTCCGGCTGGCTGGCATGCGGCCGGCCGGGTGGGCCCGGTCTCGGCGCTGTTGACGATGCCTAATTAACCTGACTATCAATGTCAACAATCAGCGACAGAGAAGCAGTTTTTAATGTTTCCAGAGAGTTCGCACTGATTGTTCTCATTCTAAACTAGGCCGGTGCCATGATCTCCTCTCCCCCCACCTATCCCTCCGGCGATCGGCAGACCCTGCTCGCCGCGGCCGACGGCGCCACCACGGTTCCGGTGGTGGAGGTCGGATCGATCATCGGTGCAGGTCGCGAGGCCGTCATCCTCCACAAGGGGGAACGCTACCGCCTGCGCGTCACCGCCAACGACAAGCTGATCCTGACCAAATGAGCCGCCTCACCCTTCCGCAGCCGTCACGGCGCGCGATCCTGGCCGCGCCGGCGGTCCTCGCCCTCGGCGCCCTGCCCTCCCGCGGCGCCGAGCGGCGCATCGTCGCCGCGGGCGGCGTCATCACCGAGATCCTCTATGCGCTCGGACGGCAGGACCTGCTGGTCGGCGTCGATTCGACGAGCCTGTACCCGGCCGAGGCCATGCGCGAGAAGGCCGGCGTCGGCTATGTCCGCGCGCTGTCCGCCGAAGGCGTCCTGTCGCTGCGCCCGACCGACCTGCTGGCCGTCGAGGGCGCCGGGCCGCCCGACACGGTCAAGCTCATCGCCGAGGCGGGCGTCAGGGTCGAGCGGATCTCCGAGGACACGTCCGAGGCCGGGGTCGCGGCACGCATCCGCGCCATCGGCCGCTTCGCCGGGGCCGCCGATGCGGCCGAAGCGCTGGCCGGCAAGGTGGAGGCGGGTTTTGCCGCGCTGAAGCAGCAACGCGACGCCCTCGCCGCCCGCAAGCGCGTGCTCTTCGTGCTGTCGCTGCAGAACGGCCGCGTCATGGTGGGCGGCGCCCGCAGCAGTGCCGACGCCATCATCCGCCTCGCCGGCGCGGTCAACGCCGCCGACACGGTGGAGGGCTACAAGCCGCTGACCGACGAGGGACTGATCGCCGCGGCGCCCGACGTGGTCCTGATGATGAGGCACAACGAGCACGCGGCCTCGGCCGACCAGGTGTTCGGCCAGCCGGCGCTGTCGGCCACGCCCGCCGCCCGCACCCGCTCGCTCGTCGCCATGGACGGGCTGTACCTCCTCGGCTTCGGCCCCCGCACGCCCGATGCCGCCCGCGACCTGATGGCCGCCGTCTATGCGGGCCCGCGGCCATGACCATCGCCGCGGAAGCGCCGTCCATCGCCGGGCTCTTCGCCTCGCGGCGGCGGCGGCTCACCATCGGCGCGGCCCTGCTCGCCGTGGTCCTGGCCTTGCTGGCGGTGGTGTCGCTGGGCAGCGGCGCGGTGAAGATCGCGCCGGCCGACGTCGTGCGGGTGGTGACTGCATGGGCGACCGGCGACCGCGAGGCGCTGGCCGGCCGTGACGCGCTCATCATCCTGTCGATCCGGGTGCCGCGGCTCGTCCTCGGCTGCCTGATCGGGGCGGCGCTGGCGGTCTCCGGCGCGCTGATGCAGGGCCTCTTCCGCAATCCGCTCGCCGATCCGGGCCTCGTCGGCGTCTCCTCCGGCGCGGCGCTGGCGGCGGGCTTCACCATCGTCCTCGGCGACCGCATCTTCGGCACAGTGGCGGCGCAATTGCCCTTCGTGCTGCTGCCCTTCGGCGCCTTCCTCGGGGGCCTCGCCTCCACCCTCATCCTCTACGCCATCGCCACCCGGCACGGGCGCACCTCGGTCGCCATCATGCTGCTGGCGGGCGTCGCCCTCGGCGCCTTCGCCGGCGCGCTGACCGGCCTCCTCGCCTTCGTCAGCGACGACCGGCAGCTGCGCGACCTCACCTTCTGGTCGCTCGGCTCGCTCTCGGGGGCGAGCTGGACCAAGGTCGCGACGGTGACGCCGCTGATCCTGCCGGTGCTCCTCGCCGTGCCGTTCCTGGCGCGCGGCCTCAACGCGCTGCTGCTCGGCGAGGCCGAGGCCTTTCACCTCGGTATCCCCGTCCAGGCGCTGAAGCGCGCCGCCATCCTGATGGTGGCGGTGGCGGTGGGTGCGAGCGTCGCCTCCGCCGGCGTTATCGGCTTCGTCGGCATCGTGGTGCCGCATCTGCTGCGGCTCCTCTTCGGGCCGGATCACCGTGTGCTGCTGCCGCTCGCAGCCCTGCTCGGGGCGATCCTCCTCACCGGCGCCGATCTCCTCGCCCGCACGCTGGTCGCCCCGGCGGAGCTGCCGATCGGCATCCTCACCGCCGCCATCGGCGCCCCGTTCTTCCTGTGGCTGCTGCTGCGCCGCGACCGGACCCTCGACGCATGACGACGCTCCTCGAAGCCGACGCGGTCGGCGTCACCTACGGGCGCCACAGGCCGGTGGACGGCGTGTCGCTGGCGCTCGCGAGCGGCGAGGTGCTGGTGGTCGTCGGCCCGAACGGCGCCGGCAAGACCACCCTCATGAAGCTCCTGACCGGCGAGGTGACGCCCACCAGCGGCCAGATCCGGCTCGACGGCGAGGCGCTCGCCACCATTCCCGCCTGGAAGCTCGCCTCGCAGCGCGCGGTGATGGCGCAAGCGAGCCGCCTCGCCTTCCCCTTCACCGTCGCCGAGGTGGTGCGAATCGGCATCGACAGCGTCGGGCGGGCGCTGGCCCGCACGGCGCGCGAGCGCATCATCGCAGAAGCCCTGGCGGCAGCCGACATCGGCCATCTCGCCGGCCGCTCCTACCAGACCCTGTCGGGCGGCGAGCAGCAGCGCGTGCAGTTCGCCCGCACCTTCGCCCAGCTCAAGGCGGGGCGGACCAATACCGACCGGCAGGTGCTGTTCCTCGACGAGCCCGTGGCCAATCTCGACCTGTCGCACCAGATCGCGCTGATGGAGAGCGCCGCGCGCCTCGCGCGCGAGGGCGTCGCGGTCATCGCCGTGCTGCACGACCTCAACCTCGCCGCGACCTTCGCCGACCGGATCCTGGTCATGAGCGCCGGACGGCTCCACGCCCTCGGCGAGCCGGCGACTGTGATCACGCGCGAGCGCGTCAGGGACGTGTTCGGCGTCGACCTCTGCCGGGAGGCCGAGGGCGGCCTGCCGGTGGTCCTGCCGCAGCACTATGCGGGGATGCGGCTCGAACGCGGCGCCGCCTGATCGGCCTTGCGGGAGATCGCCCGCGGCTCGATGTCGGCCAGGGTCGTCTCCTCCAGCGGCTGGAAGAAGCCGCGATGGGCGCGGAACATCAGCGTCGACACGGGATCGCGGGACTGGTCGGCGGCGAGGAAGTTGACCGGGCAGTCCGCCGGCTCGAAGGCGCGGACGATTTCCGCCACCTTCATCTCGTCGGCGGCGCGCACCAGCCTCAGCCCGCCGTAGCGCCCGCGCTCGGCCTCGAGCAGGCCCGCCCGCGACAGGGCATGCGCCGTCTTCTGCACGTTGAGGAAGGTGATGCCGGTGATGGCGGCGAGCTCTGCCGCCTTGACCGCGTGGGGCCAGCGTGCGGAGAGCTCGGCCATCAGTCGGATCGCGTCGACGGTTCGCTGGTTCAGCCACATGCAGCGTGTGTAGCGGAAGAAGCCGTGGGGTCAAAGACCTATCGGGAAACCGGGGGTGCGACCGAACTGCCCCGGCGCGTGAACCTTTTGCACGCTCTCCACCACTGACGGAGTGAGCGCGATCGGCGCCTGCGAGGAGAGCTACAATGACCCGGACATCCCGTCGCCGCATTGCATCCGTCGTGTCCTCGCTGGCGTTCGCCGCCGGCCTGTCGATCAGCCAAGCCTTCGCCACCGGCGCCCCGCCGCCGCCGCCCGAACCGGGCATGGGCGGCATGCCCGGCGCCGCCATCCTGCAGCAGGCTCCGAGCCCGATGGACGCCTTCCGCGAGACGCTGCGGCAGTTCGGCAGCTTCGAGACCCACCCGCTCTACGGCGAGGTGTGGAAGCCGTCCGAGCAGATCGCCATGCCGGGCTGGTCGCCCTATCCGCGCTGCCACTGGCAGTTCGACCGCGAACAGCGCACCTGGGTCTTCGCCGACCCGACGCCGTGGGGCGCCATCGTCCATCGCCACGGCCGCTGGGCCAATGATCCCCAGCACGGCTGGATCTGGGCGGCGGACGCCAATTTCGGCCCCGGCTGGGTCGTCTGGCGCGCCGAGCCGCACCAGGTGAGCTGGGCGCCGATGCTCCCCGAGCAGCACGGCAACCAGCCGCCGCGCGAGGGCTGGCAGACGCAGGACCAGGCCTCGTTCAACAGCGGCTGCCGCCAGGCGGCGCCGCCCGCGCCGGCCGCGCGGATCGCGCCGCCCATGGCCCCCGTCGCTCCGGCCATGTCCTACGGCGGCCCGGACTACGGCCCCGGCCCGGGATACATCGGCGGCGGCACCGCCTTCATCCCCGGCGGCGTCGTGCTGATCGACCGCTGCCGCCACCGGCCCTGGGCTCCGGGCTGCCGGCCCGGCCATGTCGGCCTGCCGCCGTCCTGCTCGACCGGCATCCGCCCGTCCTGGTGCCGCCCGATCTGCGCGACCAACCCCTTCGCCCCGGGCTGCCGCCGTCCCGGCCACGTGGTCGGCGGTGTCCGCCTGCCGCCCGGCGCGACCCCCGGTCCGCTCGGCAGCCTCTGCGGCCGCAATCCGGCCCACCCGGCCTGCCGCCAGGTCCGTCCGCTGCGCCCCGGCCCGTTCATCGGCCGCCCCGGTCCCCGCCCCGGCCCGTTCATCGGCCGCCCGGCCCCCCGCCCCGGCCCGTTCATCGGCCGCCCCGGTCCCCGTCCCGGCCCCTTCATGGGACGGCCCGGCCCGCGCCCCGGCTTCGCGATGGGCGGCAGGGGGCACTTCGGCGGACGCTTCGCCCGCCGCTGACACCCCGCCCCCGGACGAGGAAGGCCCCGGGTCGCTCCGGGGCCTTTCGCGCGTCGGCAGCGATCAGTTGGTGAGGCGCAGGCGGGTGAGCTGTCCGCCGATGTCGCTGAGGGTGGTGAGGAGCTGGGTCGGATTGGTCATCAGCGTGAACTTGTCGGTCGTGCTGGCGCAGTTCCGCATCACCGTCGACGTCGGGTCGCCGCCCGTGTTCACCTGGATGGTGTAGAGCGTGATCCCGGCCGCCTTGACGGCGGTGCAGAGCAGGGCCTGGCGCGCGTCGATCTCGGTCTGACGGTCGGAATGGCGGCTCTCGGTGTTCAGGCCGTCGGAGATCAGGATGATGACCTTCTTGTAGGTGTATTTCGGGTCTTCCGCCGGCGCGTTCATCGGCAGTCCCTGTGTCAGCGTCTGCCAGGCCCAGGCGAGGCCGATGACCTGATTGGTGTTTCCCGCCGGGCTCATCTGCGCCACCGTGGAGCGCAGTTGCCCCCAGTTGGAGCTCAGCGGCTGGATCGCTACGGGCGTCCCGCCGGTGTAGTTCTCGTTCATCGCCGGAAAATAGGTCGAGGAGCCGGTCGGCGTCGCGTTTGAGATGTCGTTGTTCCTGTCGCGATCCTGGACGGCCCCGCTCCAGCTCGTCGAGCAGAAGATCCACGAGCAGACCGTCGCGTCGGACAGGCGGAGCCAGGTGGCGTTGCGGTAGGACGTGCCGACGTTGACCACCTTGGCGAAGGGGACGAGGGACACGAGCACGTCGCCGTCGTTCTTGGCATTGTCCTGCAACTGGGTGAGGAGGCTCAGCGTCGCCGTCTTCAGTGCCGCCATCTTGCCGGCGCTCGACATCGAGCCGGTATTGTCGAGCGCGATGGCCACCCTGAGGCGGGTGATGCCCCAGGCCGTCTTCGACGAGGCCGCCACCGCCACCGAATTGATGCCGACGACGGGCAGGAAATGGGCCGGCAGGTCGAGGGTCGCCTTCAGCTCCAGGGTGGACGTGGTCACCGTCGCGACGACGCTCGGCGTCGGCACGCCAGCCTCCTGGAACTGGGACGCGAAGAAGGCCAGCGCATCGGCTCTGATCTGGTCGGTGGTCTTGCCGGAGGCGCGGGAGGAGGCGGAGACGGCCGCCGCGTCGAGGGCTGACTGGAGCTTGGCCTGGATGCGGGCGCCGCGGGAATAGTCGACCGCGAGGCCGATGAAACCGAAGATCGCGACGAGGCAGATGGCGAAGGTGATGGCAATGCTGCCCCCCGCCTCACGGCGCAGCCGACGCAGAACGGCAAGGATGGGGCGGAAAACCATGAATAAAGCCAGTGGGCAGATACAATATGCCCACGACTCTGACAGGTGGTCCTTGCCGAACCGCTAACGCGCGGTTGCACGCCGCTCGGCGTGCCTCACGCCCGCCGGGGCGCGCCCAAAGGGGGCACCGCCCGACTGATCAGCGCAGGAATCCGTCGAGCACGTCGTCGAGGCGCTTGGTCGGCGCGCGCTGGCATTCGGAGGTGACCCGGGACAGGACCTGATCGTAGGTCATGTTCCGAAGGATGTCCTTGTTCTTGTGGAAGGCCGAGGCCGAGAGGTAGCCGAGCATCCACTCGCGGTACTCGGCGGCCTGCGGCGTGGTGCGCACGCGCAGCCAGACCGAGCACTGGTCCGTGCCGTGGCCGAGGATGCGAATCGCCTGGGCCTCGCCAGCCATGAGGGCTGTGAGTGCGACTGCGGCGACGAGGGCGATGCGGCGCATGGATGTGTCCTCCTGGGGGCGTGCCCGGCGGCGACCCCGGGTGCGAGCGGCGGGAGCCTAGCCATGGCCGGGATTTTCGCAAGCGCGATGATGAGAGGCACTGGCGGGGCCCCGGGATGCAAATCGATTGAAAATGATGCACCGCAGCAACGATTTCCGTGCGTCGAAGCCCGTTCCTGCGGGCGAAATCGTCGTCGCAGCCGGCACTTAGTCTTGCCATCCGGCCCGCCCCGGCCTTGGATGGGCGCCCCGGCCACCCAAGAGCCGGCCCGTCACCGAAACGCCCGATCGCGAGATGCCCATGACCCGCCGCAAGACCCCTGCGGACCTCCGCAGCGCCCGCTGGTTCGCCCCCGACGACCTCCGGTCCTTCGGCCACCGCTCGCGCTGGATGCAGATGGGCTACGCCCCGGAGGACTGGGTCGGCAAGCCGATGATCGCCATCCTCAACACCTGGTCGGATGCGCAGCCCTGCCACGCCCACTTCAAGGACCGGGTCGAGGACGTGAAGCGCGGTATCTTCCAGGCCGGCGGCTTTCCCATCGAACTGCCGGCGCTCTCCCTGTCGGAGAGCAACGTCAAGCCGACCACCATGCTCTACCGCAACCTGCTCGCCATGGAGGCGGAGGAGCTGATCCGCTCGCATTCCGTCGACGGCGCGGTGCTGATGGGCGGCTGCGACAAGACCACGCCCGCCCTGCTGATGGGCGCCACCTCGGCCGGGCTGCCGATGATCTACGTGCCGGCAGGCCCCATGCTGCGCGGCAATTGGAAGGGCCATACGCTGGGCTCGGGCTCGGACGCGTGGAAGTACTGGGACGAGCGGCGCGCCGGCAACATCTCCGACCGCGACTGGACCGACGTGGAGGGTGGCATCGCCCGCTCCTACGGCGTCTGCATGACCATGGGCACGGCCTCGACCATGACGGCGATCGCCGAGGCCATCGGCATCACCCTGCCCGGGGCCTCGGCCATCCCTGCCCCCGACGCCAACCACAAACGCATGTGCGCGGCCGCCGGCCGGCGGATCGTCGATATGATCTGGGAGGACCTGAAGCCGACGGACATCCTCACCCGCGAGGCTTTCGAGAACGGCATCACGGTCGCCATGGCCATGGGCTGCTCCACCAATGCCATCATCCACGTCATCGCCATGGCGCGGCGGGCCGGCGTCGACATCAGCCTCGCCGATTTCGACAAGGCGAGCCGCAAGGTGCCGGTCCTGGCCAATGTGCGGCCGAGCGGCGATACCTACCTGATGGAGGACTTCTACTATGCCGGGGGCCTGCCCGCGCTGATGACGCGGCTCACCGGCCACCTTCACCTCGGCGCCATCACCGTCACCGGTGGCCCGCTGTCGGAGAGCCTCGCCGGCGCCGAGGTCCAC
>LNFM01010715.1_pt1 | contig 12771 bp, 10 predicted proteins | sample 596031 | NCBI WGS metagenome assembly LNFM01 (sample SAMN04254537, study PRJNA301005) | activated carbon metagenome | isolation source: dual media filters at the Ann Arbor, Michigan drinking water treatment plant | place: USA: Ann Arbor
CAGCCGCTACTTCATCTTGAACGGTTCCATCAACACCACCGCTGCGCCCCACGCACCAGTCGGCACGGATTCAATAGCCGCAATCCACCGGACTAAGAGTCAAAACAGAAACTTCATAGAACCTTTGGGAAGATTGAAGTGGCCAAGCCCTTTCGCCATGCCTCCAAGCAATCCCTCCGCCTCCTCGATCCCTTCAACGGCGTCGTCACGTCCCCGCCGCCGATCTGGCTGATGCGCCAGGCAGGTCGCTATCTGCCCGAGTACCGCGAAGTACGCACCAAGGCTGGCGGCTTTCTCGACCTCTGCTACAACCCGGCACTTGCTGCCGAGGTCACACTGCAGCCAATCCGCCGATACGGCTTCGATGCCGCAATCCTGTTTGCCGATATCCTGCTGGTCCCCGACGCCCTCGGGCAGGGGGTCCGCTTCGCCGAGGGCGAGGGTCCGTTGCTGGACCCCATTACGTCGGCCGCCGACCTCTCCCGCTTGCAGCCATCCGCGACTCGGTCCAAGTACGCACTCGTCGCCGAGACCGTGGCCCGCCTCCGTCAGGATCTTCCGAAGGAAACGGCTCTCATCGGTTTCTGCGGCGCGCCATGGACCGTCGCCACCTACATGGTCGAGGGTCGCGGCTCCAAGGATCAGGCTGCCGCGCGCCTCTGGGCTTATCGCGATCGCGACGGCTTCCAGTCGCTGATCGACATCCTGGTAGAAACTTCGATCGACTATTTGGGGCAGCAAGTGAAAGCCGGCGCCGACGTCCTGCAGATCTTCGACACCTGGGCTGGCGCCCTGCCTGACGACGAGCTCGACCGCTGGGTCGTCGAGCCGACAAAGCGCATCGTCGAAGGCGTCAAGTCGGCACATCCCGACATTCCGATCATCGGCTTTCCACGTGGAGCCGGCGGCGCAGCCCTTTGGTACGTCTCCGAGACCGGTGTCGACGGCATCGGCTGCGATACCGCCATGCCCCCCTACATGATGGGCGAGGCCTTCGAGGACGAGCCGACAGTGGTTCAAGGCAACCTCGATCCCCTGCTTCTGGTGGTGGGTGGCGAGCCGCTCGAGGAGCGCACGCGCGAAATCCTGGATCTGATGGAGGGCAAAAGGTTCATCTTCAACCTCGGCCACGGCATCGTTCCGCAAACACCACCGGAGAATGTCGCTCGACTGGTCGAGATTGTCAGGGGCGGATAGCTTGCTCAGGTGTCATCCTCGGGCTTGTCCCGAGGACCCATCGCGCCGCAAGCGCCGCAACCAGAGATCAGTGGTTGGCCTCACCACTGCCTCCTGGCCGCGATGACGGAACAAGCTCAGAAATGGGTCCTCGGGACGAGCCCGAGGATGACAAGCTGAAGGGCCCTGCCCGTGTCCTCCCCCATCGTCCGTGCCGCGGTCGCCCTCGTCGTCACCGCGCTCGGATTCGGCGCCATAGCCTACCTCGCCGGCCCCGCCGCCTACGACTGGCTTAAGGCCTTGCACGTCATCGCCATCATCTCGTGGATGGCAGGCATGCTCTACTTGCCACGACTTTTTATCTACCACTGCGACGCCGAAAAGGGCTCCAAACAGTCCGAAACCTTCAAGGTGATGGAGCGGCGGCTGCTCCGGGCGATCATCAACCCCGCCATGGTCATCTCGTGGGTCGTTGGGCTCTGGCTGGCCTGGCAGGGGGGCTGGTTCAAAGCTGGATGGTTCCACGCCAAGCTATTGGCCGTGATCGCCCTTTCGGCATCACATGGCTACTTGTCCGCCGCCGTCCGCGCCTTCGCCGAGGACCGCAATCTCAAGTCGGCCTCGCACTGGCGTCTCGTCAACGAGATCCCGACGGTCCTGATGATCGTCATCGTCGTTCTCGTGATCGTGAAGCCATTCTGATCTCGGTGCTGCTCAATAATCTTTGCGTATAATTCGGGGATGGGTTAGGGTCTAACCCGAATCGAAAAAGATCTTCCCTGGGCGCCCGCCCACCTCGGGAAGCTGCGACCGACGGACATCGCCGCTGAATTGCGGCTGACGCTCCCCCGATCGCTCGAGTGAGCTACCCCCCACCTGCCCGCGCCAATTGTCGCGATCCCTCCCCCTGTGACGGCAAGTCCAGAGAGTTTCACATGCAAGAGATCATCAAGCAGATCAAGCTTCAGGATCTGAAGGTCAAGACGCCCACGGAGCTGCAGAGCTTCGCCGAGGAGGCAGGCGTCGAGAACGCGAGCACGATGCGCAAGCAGGAGCTCATGTTTGCCACCCTGAAGCAGCTGGCTGCCAAGGACATCGAAATCACCGGCATCGGCGTCGTCGAAACCTTGCCGGATGGCTTCGGTTTCCTGCGCTCGCCGGACGCCAACTACCTGCCGGGCCCCGACGACATCTATGTCTCGCCCTCACAGATTCGCCGTTTTGCGCTCCGCACTGGAGATACTGTCGAGGGCCAGATCCGCAGCCCGAAGGAAGGCGAGCGATACTTTGCCCTCATCAAGGTCAACAAGATCAACTTCGAGGAGCCTGAGGCCCAGAAGCACAAGGTCAACTTCGATAACCTGACGCCGCTCTATCCCGAGAAGTGGCTGAAGATGGAGATCGAGGACCCGACGCTGAAGGATCTCTCGGGTCGTGTCATTGATATCGTGGCACCGATCGGCCGCGGCCAGCGCGGATTGATCGTCTCGCCGCCCCGCACGGGCAAGACCGTGCTGATGCAGAATATCGCCAAGGCAATCACGGCCAATCATCCCGAGATCTTCCTGATCGTGCTGCTGATCGATGAGCGGCCGGAGGAAGTCACCGACATGCAGCGCTCCGTGAAGGGCGAGGTCATCGCCTCCACCTTCGACGAGCCCCCCTCGCGCCACGTCCAGGTTTCCGAGATGGTCATCGAGAAGGCCAAGCGCCTCGTTGAGCACAAGCGCGACGTGGTCATTCTGCTCGATTCGATCACGCGTCTAGGGCGCGCCTACAACACCGTCGTGCCATCGTCGGGCAAGGTGCTCACCGGCGGCGTCGACAGCAACGCCCTGCAGCGCCCGAAGCGCTTCTTCGGCGCGGCCCGCAACATCGAGGAAGGTGGCTCTCTGACCATCATCGCGACAGCCCTGATCGATACCGGCAGCCGCATGGACGAGGTCATCTTCGAGGAGTTCAAGGGCACGGGTAACTCGGAAATCATTCTCGACCGCAAGGTCTCCGACAAGCGCATCTTCCCGGCCATCGACGTGGCCCGCTCGGGCACCCGCAAGGAGGAGCTGCTCGTTCCGAAGGACCAGCTCAAGAAGGTCTACGTGCTGCGCCGCATCCTCAACCCGATGGGCGCCATGGACGGCATCGAGTTCCTCATCGACAAGCTCAAGTCCACCAAGACCAACGGTGACTTCTTCAACTCGATGAATACGTGATCGACAGCGGACGCCGTAGGTTGGGTTAGCCGGCCATCGGCGTTCCGGTTGTCGCCGGAGCGCATTTTCCAGCGTTACCCACTTTGGCAAGAGCCGGGAGAAAGGGGCGTGCGCCCCCTCCGGTGCCTATCCCGGCCGAACCTGTCCATCGCCGCGCACAACGTACTTGAAGCTCGTCAGCTGCTCGACGCCGACCGGCCCCCGCGCGTGCATGCGGCCGGTGGCGATCCCGATCTCGGCGCCCATGCCGAACTCGCCGCCGTCCGCGAACTGTGTCGACGCGTTGTGCAGCACGATCGCACTGTCCACTCGCTTGAGGAACCGCTCGGCCGTGCCGTAGCAGGCCGTGACGATGCAGTCGGTATGTTGCGAGCCGTATCTGCCGATATGCGCGATGGCCTCGTCGACACCGTCCACGGTCTTCACCGCGATGATCTTGTCGAGGAACTCGCGACCATAGTCGTCCGCCGCCGCTGGATTGACTCGCGCGTCCACGGCCACTGTCGCGGCGTCGCCTCGCACCTCGCACCCCGCGTCGAGCAGCGCCTTCACGAGCGCCCCGAGGAAATTCGCAGGCGCACGCTTGTCGACCAGCAGACATTCGGTCGAGCCGCAGACGGATGTCCGCCGCATCTTCGCGTTGACGACGATCGCAACCGCCATATCCAGGTCCGCGCCACGATCGACGTAGGTGTGGCAGATGCCTTCGAGGTGGGCGAAGACCGGCACCCGAGCCTCCGATTGCACGCGCCCGACGAGGCTCTTGCCGCCCCGTGGCACGATTACATCGACGTTGCCGCCGAGACCTGCCAGCATGTGGCCGACTGCGTCCCGATCCGTCGTTGGCACGAGCTGGATGGCGGCCTCCGGCAGGCCCGCGGCCCGCAGCCCTGCCACGAGGCAAGCGTGAATTGCCCGGCTGGAATGGAAGCTTTCCGATCCGCCGCGCAGGATCGCCGCGTTGCCTGCCTTCAAGCACAGCCCGCCCGCATCGGCCGTAACATTGGGCCGACTCTCGTAGATGATGCCGATCACGCCCAACGGCGTCCGCACGCGTTCGATCAGCAACCCGTTCGGCCGCCGCCATTCCGCGAGCACCGCCCCTACCGGATCATCGAGCGTCGCGATCTCCTCGAGGCCCTGCGCTATGGCCGCGATCCGCTTCTCGTCGAGCGCCAGCCGGTCGAGGAACGACCCACTCGTCCCCCGCGTCCTGGCAGCATCAAGGTCCAGCACGTTGGCGGCTAGAACTTCCGCTGCGCGCTCCCGCAAAGCCTTCGCCGCCTCGCGGAGCGCCAGATTTTTGGCATCGGTCGGTGCCAGCGCGAGTTCTCGCGCGGCTTCTCTGGCCTTGGAGCCCATCTCGAGCATGAGGCTCTCGATGTCGGTCTGGTCGATGCGCTCGGGCCGGTTCATGAGGCTCGTCCGTAAGGCTGTGCTGAAAACCGTAACAGGTGATTGCAGCTTCTTACCACAGTCCCAGCTCTTTGAGTGGTGTTGACGTGCGCCATCTGCCCGGGCTGCCGCCCCGCTGCTGATCGACTGAGCTGATCACGGCGCGGCAGTCACGGTCGCTATCGGCCGGCGTTGGCCTCGGAGAGTGCGTGTCCGGAGGCTGCAGCCACCTCGCCCTCAGCGGCGATCATATCGCCAGCTGGGCCCTTCACGCCCGAGAGGTGCCCGGCGAGGTCAGCTTCCCATAACGACCAGCTGGCACGATCTGCGACCAGCTCGTGCCCGTCCGCTCCATAGGCAGGCAGCAGCTTGAGATCGACCCGACCTCCGGCCTTGCGCCAGGCGTCGGCCATCGCATCCGCGAGTTGCGGCCCGAAGTAGCTGTCGTTGCGCGCGTAAAACCAGACGGTGGGCACCTTTGCCCTCTCGCCGAGCCGTCCCGCGGTTTCGATCAGCCTATCTATCGAGCACACCGCGTGCGGCCTGCCATAAGCATGGCCCCCTCGACCACCTGCGAAGTTGACGACAAGGCGAACGCCCGGAATGGAGCGGCCCGCCACGGCAAGCGAAGCCCAGCCGCCGGTCGAAGTCCCGGCCACAACGATATGCTGGTCGTCGACGAACGGCTGCCGGCTCATGAACCTGATGGCGGCTTCGATGTCGTCTGCCGCGCTCTGTCCGGCACTCCAATGGTCGGGGCGCGAGCAACTGTCCCGTCCCTCCGCGAGGTCCCCCCCCGTGGCGCCGTGCCCACGTCGCTGCGGCACGAGGACGACATAGCCTCGCGCAACGAACCAGCGCGATAGCCAATAGAACACCGGCATGGAGACGGCCTCGCGCGTCGACGCGTCGCTGCCGTGGTTGATCACGACCAATGGCCTGCGGCCGGGTGCGTCCTCGGCGGCTGGTCGGAAAACGGTGGCCCGCAGTGGAGTGGCAGGGTCGCCACCGGGGACGATCCACAATTGCTCGCGCATTCGTGGACTTTCCGGGCCGAAGGAGCCGTAGCTGGGCTCCGCACCTGCAGCCTGCGCAACGACAATGGAGCTGAGCAACAAGATCAGGCCAAAGAGGCCGAACCGCATTCTGGCCCCCGCGCTTGGGCAATCCCAAACCCCCCCAGCCATATCGTTCCCCCGTCCGGCATCGACGGAGACAGGCTTAACAGACGAGACGGCGCGGGCTGTGCGCGACAAAAAGGCACGTGGTGGTATTACCAACCATGAAATTCATGAGGCAGAACAAAGACTCGGCCGGAGCCAAGCACGGCGGAATCGGAGCAACCAGGACTCTGCGATGCAACCAATTGCTGTCCCCGACGTTCAAACCGGCGCCAGCGCCATGTCGTCCCGGTGAATGAGTTCGGCGCGTCCGGAGTGTCCGAGAATTTCGGCGATCTCACTGCTCTTCTTGCCGAGTATCCGCGTTGCGTCGATCGAGCCATAGGCGATGAGACCCCGCCCGATCTCGCGGCCGGCTGGATTGCGGATGATGACCGCATCACCGCGATCGAAGTCCCCGTCGACACGTCGCACGCCCGCAGGCAGGAGGCTCTTTCCGCTGGCGAGCGCTTTCTCCGCGCCGGCATCGATCTCGACTGTGCCTCTAGGTTCCAGGTTGCCGGCGATCCACCGTTTGCGGGCCGTCACGGGATCTGATGGCGCCAGAAACCAGGTGCATGGCGCTCCCGCGCTGATGGCCATGAGCGGGTGCAGCACCTTCCCCGAGGTGATCACCATGTGGCAACCCGAGCCCATGGCGATCCGCGCAGCCGCCACCTTGGTCACCATGCCCCCTTTAGACAGCTCCGACCCGGCGTCCCCTGCCATAGCCTCGATCTCGGGCGTGACGGCCGTCACCACGTCCAGCCGGCGAGCATTTGGGTCCGCCGCGGGAGGCGCTGTATAGAGCCCATCGATATCCGACAGCAGCACGAGACAATCGGCGCTCATCATCGACGCTACCCGGGCCGAGAGCCGGTCGTTATCGCCGTAGCGGATTTCGGTCGTAGCCACGGTGTCGTTCTCGTTCACGACGGGAATGACCCGGTGCGCCAACAGCGTATCCATAGTTCGCCGGGCATTGAGATAGCGGCGGCGCTCCTCGGTATCGCCAAGGGTCAACAGAACCTGCGCGGCGGTCAGTCCTCGGGTCCGCAAGACGTCTTGCCAGGCCGAGGCGAGGCTGATCTGCCCGACCGCGGCTGCGGCCTGGCTCTGCTCCAGCTCCAATGCGCCCTTTGCCAGTCCCATGACGTGCCGCCCGAGCGCGATGGCCCCTGACGAGACGAGTACGACCTCGCGTCCATCGGCGACGAGATCGGCAACGTCGTCGGCAATCGAGTTGAGCCACGTCGCCCGCAACCTCCCGCTCACACGGTCGACGAGCAGGGCCGAGCCGATTTTGACGACGACCCGCTTGGCATTGCGCCATTCGGGACGGGCGGTGGAGGCATCGGCTGTGGTCATGTGGGGACCGGTTCGAGATGGCGAAGGATTGACGGGGCTCGTTTAGCAGAATTCCCTTCCACCGTCCGCTGGTGCGCGGAGCTTGGTGTGTGCACTTGCTTCGTTGCTGCCGCGCGCGAGCCGGTGCTAGCCTTGTCGAGCACGACAAGCAAAGCGAGGGCTGAGCTTCAACGCAAGCCACTCGCTATAGGGAAACATTCGAGGAGATAACCTAATGCAGCGATATGTCCGCTACCTGGCGGCGGTTGCCGGGGCGGCCCTGCTTGGCTCGACCACGATCGTCCTGCCAGCGCTGGCTCAGAAGAAGGGGGGCACGCTGCGGGTCTACAACAGCACCAATCCCCCGAGCGCGTCGATCCATGAGGAATCGACGATTGCGACCAACATGCCGTTCATGGCGGTCTATTCGAACTTGGTCATGTTCAACTCCAAGGACGAGAAGAACAGCTCTGAGAACATCGTGCCCGACCTTGCCGAGAGTTGGGCCTGGGACGACACCAAGACGAAGCTGACGATGAAGCTGCGGCAGGGCGTCAAATGGCATGACGGCAAGCCCTTTACCTCCAGGGATGTGCAGTGCACTTGGCATCGCCTGAACGGCAAGGAGCCCAACGTCTACCGGCGCCTGCCGAGGAAGATCTGGTGGGAGAACCTCGTTGAGGTAACTACCAATGGCGATCACGAGGCGACGTTCGTGCTCTCGAGCCCGCAGGCATCGTTCTTGTCGATGCTGGCCTCGGGCTTGACCCCCGTTTACTCATGCCACGTCGACGCCAAGGACATGCGGACGAGCCCGATCGGCACGGGACCATTCAAGTTCGTCGAGTTCAAGCGCAACGAGAGCATCAAGCTGGCGCGCAACCCGGATTACTACAAGCCTGGGCTGCCCTACCTCGACGGCATCGAGTGGCGCATTGTGCCGAACAGGGCGACCCGCGTGCTTGCCTTCGTAACAGGCGAATTCGATCTCACCTTCACGGCCGACATCACTCCGCCGATCCGAAAAGATCTGGTTCATCAAGCGCCAAATGCGATCTGCAAGACGGTATCGACCAACGTGCCCACGAACATCCTCGTCAACGTAACTCGGCCGCCGTTTGACGATCCGAAACTCCGCCGCGTCGTGTCGCTGGCCCTTGATCGCCAGGCCATGATCGACATCGTCAGTCACGGTGAGAACAGTATCGCCGCCAACATGATGAGCGACGGCAACTGGGCCATGCCGAAGGAAATGCTGGAGAAGCTGCCGGGATACGGACCAATGGGCGAGCAGCAGGCCGAGGCGCGAAAGATCATGGAGAGTCTGGGCTATGGCCCCTCCAACCGCCTCAAGGTCAAAGTCTCGACGCGAGACTTCAACGCCTACAAGGACCCAGCGGTGATCCTGGTCGATCAGCTGAACAAAGTCCACTTCGATGCCGAAGTCGACATCGTCGAATCCAGCGTCTGGTATGCGCGCATGACCCGCGTCGACTACGCTGTGGCGCTCAACCTCTCGGGTGTCGGCATCGATGATCCCGACGCCGTGATGAAAGGCGCTTATGCCTGCAAATCCGAGGCGAACTATACGAAGTACTGCAATCCAAAGGTCGAACAGCTGCTGGTCGACCAGGCCAAGGAGTTCGACACTGGCAAGCGCAAGCAGATGGTTTGGGAGATCGAGCGTATCCTCGCCGAGGATGTAGCGCGGCCAATCATCTACCACGGCAAAGGCTCGACCTGCTGGCAGCCCCACTTCAAGGGTCAGGTGCTGCAGTCCAACAGCATCTATAACAACTGGCGCTTCGACGAGGTCTGGCTCGACAATTAATCTGACAGACGACGAGTTCGTTCGCGTTGGTGTTTTGCCGCTATGGCAGCCAGCGCGAACGGCCCTCCACCGCCTCGATCTCGGCTTCGGCCTGATCATGGCGGCGGGAAATCTCCCGCGTGATCGCGTAGAGCGCTTCCTTCATGCCCTTTCCCGAGACCGCCGACAGAACCAGCGGCTTCTTGCGCGCGGCCTTGGTGAGTTCGGCTGACTTCTCCTCCATGACTTCCGCCGTAACCGCATCGCACTTCGAGAGCGCCACCAGCTCCTTCCGCTTCGCCAGCTCCGGCGAGTAGGAGCGGATCTCCCGGCGAACCGTCCTGTAGGCTTCGGCGACGTCGTCCTGTGTGGCGTCAACCAGATGCAGCAGCACCGCGCACCGCTCCACATGACCGAGGAATCGCGTCCCGAGACCGGCGCCTTCGTGCGCGCCCTCGATAAGTCCAGGAATATCGGCCAGCACGAAATCCACGTCGCCCGCGCGAATCACGCCGAGATTGGGATGCAATGTCGTGAATGGATAGTCGGCGATTTTCGGCCTCGCAGCCGTCACGGCTGCCAGGAACGTCGACTTGCCGGCATTGGGAAGGCCGATGAGCCCGGCGTCGGCGATCAGCTTGAGCCGGAACCAGATCGTCAGCTCCTCGCCCGCTTGACCGGGGTTGGCGTGACGCGGCGCCCGGTTCGTCGAGGTCTTGAAGTGGGCATTGCCGAAGCCGCCGTTGCCGCCGCGCGCGATCACGGCTCGGTCTCCCGGATTGATCATCTCGGCAAGCACCGTCTCCTGGTCCTCGGCGAGCACCTCCGTTCCGGGCGGCACCTTGATGACGATGTCGTCGCCGTTCGCGCCGGCGCGGTCGCGGCCCATGCCCGCCTCGCCGTTCTTCGCGAAGAAATGCTGCTGGTAGCGGTAGTCGATCAACGTATTCAGGTTGTCGACGCAATCGACGACAACGTCGCCGCCCTTGCCCCCATTCCCCCCGCTGGGGCCGCCGAACTCGATGTACTTCTCGCGCCGGAACGCCACGCAGCCATTGCCGCCGGAACCTGAGCGCACATAGATCTTGGCTAAATCGAGGAACTTCATGACAGGGCTGCCTCAACGTCAGATCGCAATTGTCGCTCGAACTCAGAGCTTATGATACCCGTTAGGGCCGTGCTGGATCCCTTAGAGCTTTCCGCGCCTGATACAGCCATCGGCTGATCCGGCCCCCACCGCTCCGTTCTGGCGCCGGGGTGGTCTCGGCGATTGGTCCCAACACCGCTTCCGCCCGCTCACGCGTCAGCCAGAGGCCGAGCGCCTCAACTTCGGTGCCGCGCGCCGCGCACCACATCCGCGAGCGCCCGACCTCCTCGAATCCGAGCTTCGCCAGGACCCGGCCAGATGCCCGGTTGTCGACGAAGTGTGCGGACGAGAAGGCCATGTGCCCATCTGTTCCGAAGCCGTGGCGAACCGCGGCTGCAGATGCCTCGGTGGCGAAACCGAGCCCCCAGTGCTCACGGCCAAGCCAAAAACCGAGCTCGGCTGCCCCGGAGCGCCGGCGGAAATAGCCGGTGCTGCCGATCATCCGGCCGTGCAGCTCGATCGCGAACCGCACATCGCTTCCGTTCGGTTGCAACCAAGCTTTGGCGTGCATCGGGAGCAGCGGGTGCGGAATATCGCTGGTCATGCGCGCGACATCCCAATCGCTGGCCAGTGCCAGGAAATCGGGCTCGTCGCCGCCGCGCAGCGGCCGCAGGATTAGGCGCGGCGTCTCGATGATCGGCAGTGACATCGCTTGTGACTGACCCTTACTCCGGGTTTGGCCAATACTGCAGCAGGTCACGCTCTGACCTTCTTGGCCATCCATGGCTTATCGTAATCGCCGGCCATGATCGAGCCCTTTGGCACGATCACGCCGATCACGTCGGCAAGTCCGAAGCGCTCGATCTGCTCGCGAACCTGATCCGCCGACTTATAGGCGATCGGAGTCTCTGAAACGTCGGGCCGATCGAAGAAAAAGCGTACGTCGAGGCCTTCCGTCTGCCGCTCGAGGAGCGCGCGTGATCGCTCCAGAAAAGCCTCGGGCTCGAGTCCGATCAGGCCTTGCTCCCTGAGCAGCGCCGTTCGGCTCTTGTTGCGACCGGCACCGTGGGGCGAGAACGAGGCATATTCCGTCCGGTCGTTGCCAAACGACAGGAGCACCGGCGCCGCCATGTTGAGCGGGATCAACCCGAGCAACGGATGGCCATCGTCGCCCTTCCAGGCCGGAGTGGCGCCCTTTCCGTGGTAGAACAGATCTCCCCGTTTCCACACAAAGTTGTGCTCGTTGCCGAATGCCGCCAGAGGTGCAATTCCCAGCCGCGCCAGCGTCCGCTCGTGCACCAGCTGGTGGTTCCGCTTCGTCCACCGCGCGACGTAGGCCAGCGCATCCCAATACTCGGCGCCAACCTCGCTGTCGGGATCGATCCAGGCCTGATGCGGCTTCGTCTCCGGTGAAACTGCCTTGGTATGCTGCACAGCCGCCGCGATCCCTCGCTTGTAGACCTGCGCGCCGAGATCGCGGCTGCCATGATGCGTCACGAGTACGTTCACCCGCTTCGCATCGCCGAGCGACGTCGCGAGCGCCCCCTGCCCGTTCTGCGCCAGCTTCTGCACCAGCGTCGGCGTCACATCGAGCGTACCGAGATAGGCAAAATGGTTGCCATCACCCTGGTCGCAAAGCTGCGCCTTCGCGCGACCCGCAAGTCCATGCAGGAACGGGTTCCGCGTCGCCTCGATCTCGTCCGTGATCGGGTCGCTGACCTGCTCGGCGGGCGCCCGGCCGCCAGGGCCAAACCGCGTCGTAGCCTTCAAAGCATCCATGAACGCGCCTGTTTCGACGCCCTCCGGGAACACCGTCGCATACATCGAGCAGCAGATGTCGGCCGAGTGGAATGCCGGATGAATAGCCCTGGAGATGACAGCCCCGCCCACTGGGATCGTGCCCGGTGCACTACCGGCCGGGCATGCATCGGGCATGATCGCGCCGTGCTCCAGAACCGGGCAGCGCATAAGCTCGGCCATGTGCGCGCGAACAGCCCGAATGTTCGCCTCGTCTTCGGGCGTCTCGGCGGCGATGGCCTCGGTGAACACTCCCTGCGTCCGCCGGGCGATGATGGCCGGCTTCGGAAACATGGTGGTCACAGCTTCGCGGATGGCATCCAGACCCTGGCCGTCGGCTTGCAGCCGTCGCGCTTCGGCCAATACGTCCTTGAAGCGCGGTCCCGGCTCGACTCCCCACGACAGCAGCAGCCGGCCTCCGATGGTGCTCATGAGTTGCATCTCCTATGCGCAACAAAAACATGTTTCACGTGAAAAAAATACAGGTCCATCAAAACATTACGGGGGAGGCGAACCCGCCTCCCCCGCGCTTGTGCGATTGGGTCGGGCTTTCGCCGGACCCCTGTACCGATGAGATCCGTTACTCTGCCGCTTCCAGCTTGGCTGGCGTCACGGAGATATAGATGCGTCCGTTGCGCTTCGTCTGGAAGCCGACGCTGCCCTCGACGACCGCGAATATGGTGTGGTCCCGCCCCATGCCGACGCCGGTGCCGGGGTGCCACTTGGTGCCGCGCTGACGGGCGATGATGTTGCCCGGAATGACGGCCTCGCCGCCGAACTTCTTGA
>LNFM01019878.1_pt1 | contig 12771 bp, 14 predicted proteins | sample 596031 | NCBI WGS metagenome assembly LNFM01 (sample SAMN04254537, study PRJNA301005) | activated carbon metagenome | isolation source: dual media filters at the Ann Arbor, Michigan drinking water treatment plant | place: USA: Ann Arbor
CTGGCCGAGCACATGGAACGCCTGCCAGTGGGCGACCATGCCTCACGCGCCATCGTGGCCCAGATGAAGCAGGACGAGGCCCGGCATGCGCGTGAGGCTCAAGGTGCTGGGGCGGTGGAGTTGCCTGCGCCGGTGAAAGGGCTGATGCGGATGGCGGCCAAGGTCATGACGACGGTGGCGCACCGCATCTGACCGCAGGCTCAGGCTTCGAGTACCTCGAAGCTGGTGGTGATGTCTGCGGTTTTGCCGAGCATGATGCTGGCCGAACAGTATTTGTCATGGCTCATGGCAATCGCCCGCTCCACCGCCAACGGTGGAATGGCTTTTCCACTCACCGTGAAGTGCATGTGGATCTTGGTGAAGACCTTCGGATCGACTTCGGCGCGAACGGTCTCCAGCTTCACGCTGCAACCCTTCACGTCGTGGCGGCCGCGCTTGAGGATGAGCACCACGTCGTAGGCGGTGCATCCACCAGTACCGGCCAGCACGGTTTCCATGGGACGCGGCGCCAGGTTGGCGCCGCCGTTCTCGGGCTTGGCGGCGTCGGGGGCGCCGTCCATGGTGATCACATGACCGCTGCCGGTTTCGGCCACAAAACCCATGTGGGAACGGGTGCCGGCCGCGCCGGTCCAGGTGACGGTGCATTCCATGGAAGATGTCCAGTCGTGAAATAGTCAACAGAGTTGGGGGCGGCGCCCTAGAAAGCGCCAAAAAACGACGGCGGATGTTGCGTCGCAACATGGCTTCGATAGGTTGTCTCCTCTACCCTCCCTGGGTGGATTCAAGCCCGGACTGGTTCTGCCAGTCCGGGCTTTTTTTCGCCCCGATATGATGCGGTTGGAGAACATTTGTATGACAGCCCGCGCCGCAAAACCCAAAACCCAAGCCCCGCCCTCGCCTGTGACCACCATGGGGCCGGCCGACTACCTCAAAAAGATCCTGACCGCCCGCGTGTACGACGTGGCGGTCGAATCGGCGCTGGAGCCCGCGCACAACCTGAGCGAGCGACTGCACAACACGGTGCTGCTCAAGCGCGAAGACCAGCAACCGGTGTTCAGCTTCAAGCTGCGCGGCGCGTACAACAAGATGGCGCACCTCACGCCTGAGCAGCTCAAGAAGGGCGTGATCTGCGCATCGGCCGGCAACCACGCCCAGGGCGTGGCGCTGAGCGGGCGCAAGCTGGGCACACGCGCGGTGATCGTCATGCCGACCACCACGCCGCAAGTCAAGATCGACGCGGTGCGCGGCTTTGGCGGTGAGGTGGTGTTGCACGGTGAGAGCTACACCGACGCTTACAACCACGCGGTGGGCCTCCAGAAGAAGCAGGGGCTCACTTTTGTGCATCCCTTCGACGATCCGGACGTGATCGCGGGCCAGGGCACCATCGCCATGGAAATCCTGCGGCAATTGCAAAGCCTGGGCTCCGACCACCTGGACGCGGTGTTCGTGGCCATCGGCGGCGGCGGCCTCATCTCCGGCGTGGCCAACTACATCAAGGCGCTGCGCCCCGAGATCAAGGTGATCGGCGTACAGATGAACGACTCGGACGCGATGATCCGCTCGGTGCGCGACGGAGAACGCACGACGCTGGCCGATGTGGGCCTGTTCTCCGACGGCACAGCGGTGAAATTGGTGGGTGAAGAAACCTTCCGCATTGCCCGCGGTCTGGTGGACGAATTCATCACGGTGGACACCGACGCGGTGTGCGCGGCCATCAAGGACGTGTTCGTGGACACGCGCAGCATCGTGGAGCCGGCCGGCGCGTTGTCGGTGGCGGCCATCAAACAGTACGTGGCTACCCACAAGACGCGCGGCCAGACCTACGCGGCCATTTTGTGCGGCGCCAACATGAACTTCGACCGCCTGCGTTTCGTGGCCGAACGTGCCGAAGTGGGCGAAGAGCGAGAAGCGCTGTTTGCCGTGACGATTCCCGAAGAACGCGGCAGCTTCCGGCGTTTTTGCGAACTCATTGGCGACCTGCCGGGCGGCCCGCGCAACGTGACCGAGTTCAACTACCGCATCCACGACGGCAGCAAGGCCCATGTGTTCGTGGGACTGACCACGCAGGGCAAGGGCGAGTCCGCCAAGATCGCCAAGAACCTCATCAAACACGGTTTCCAGACGCTGGACCTGACGCACGACGACCTGGCCAAGGAACACATCCGCCACATGGTGGGCGGGCATTCGCCGCTGGCGCATGACGAGCGTTTGCTGCGTTTTGTGTTCCCGGAGCGTCCGGGCGCGCTGCTCAAGTTCCTGAGCCTGATGCGCCCGGGCTGGAACATCAGCCTGTTTCACTACCGCAACCAGGGCGCGGACTACGGGCGCATCCTCGTGGGCCTGCAGGTGCCGGCCAAGGACCACAAGGCTTTTGACAAGTTTCTGGAAACCCTGGGCTACCCCTGCGTGGAAGAAACCAACAACCCGGTCTACCGCTTGTTCCTGCAGAGCTGAACCCGATTCAACCGAGCCATGACCAAAGATCCCATCTTTTCTCCGCTCTCAAAACGCTCGGCGGCGTTGCCGGCCGACCTGAAGCTGCCGACGGTCTCGGGCACCACCGACACCATGCTCGAATTTGCGCTGCGCCAGCGCCTGCGGCCCGAGGGCCAGCCCGAGCACGCACTGGGCCGCATGGAAACCCTGGTGCTGCAACTGGCCCGCGCGCAAAACGGCACGTCGATCGAATTCGACCTGCTGGCCTTTGACTCGCCACAACTGGTGGTGTTTGCGGCCGACCACGGCATTGCCGACGAAGGCATGTCGTCGCTGGCGCCGACCATGACCGAGCAGATGGTGATGCAGCTGCTGCGCGGCCAGGCGCCGGTGAACGCACTGGCCGACATGCATGGCTTCGAACTCACCGTGGTGGACGCGGGCATGGCCAAGCCGATCGCGCCGCCCAGCGACACCAAACAACACGGCTCTCTGTTGCTGCGCAAGATCGGGTACGGCACTCGCAACCTAATGCTGGGGCCGGCCATGTCCACGGCGCAGGCGGTGTCGGCCGTGCACGCCGGCATGGACGTGGTGCGCCACCTGCCGGGCAATGTGATCGCGCTGGGTGATGTGGGCGTGGCGAACGCGGTGAGCGCGGCCATGCTGCTGTCGCGGCTGTGCGGTGTGCCGCTGGTGGACGCCTTCAGCCGCGACGACACCGAGACCGGCAGCCTGGACGACACCCAGCACGTGAAGCGGGTGGAAAAGCTCTCGGCCGCCGCCAGCAAACACCGCAACGCCATCGGACCGTTCGAGGCGCTGGCCGCGCTCGGCGGTTTCGAGATCGCCATGATGACCGGCGCCATGCTGCAAGCGGCCAGCGAACGCCGCGTGGTGCTGGTCGACGGGTATGTGGCGGGTGCGGCGGCCCTGGTGGCGCGCGGGCTGTGCCCCGATGTGGTGGACTACCTCGTGTTCACCCACCGCGCGGCCGACGCCGGGCACCGCCTGCTGTTGATCCACATGCAGTCCCAGCCACTGCTCGACATGGGCCTTCGCCTGGGCCAGGGCACCGGCGCCTTGCTGGCCTGGCCCATGCTGCTGGCCGCGCAAAGCCTGCTGGAACGCTAGGCGTTCAGCCGCGATCAGGACGGCGCTGCGGCGCTCTCGGGCAAGGTCAATTCAACCGTGGCGGGGCCGTTCATCGAGGCCCCGAGGCGCGCCGAGCGCCGAGACACCGCCTGCAGCACCAGCCCGCCTTCCAGCGAAGCGCCCACCCGGTACGGGCGCGGCGGCTGGCCGTTGACGGCGATCAGCGCCGCCCCGCCCGCGGCCGTGGCGGCCACGACCCCCTGCAACTGGTACTGGGTGCCCGTGGGTGCCGCCGGGGCATTGGGTGCGGCAGAAGCCACAGGCTGCGCGCCCAGCACGCGGGCCACGGCCAGCGAGTCGACCTGAATCGATGCGGGGGCGGCCACCGCCAACGGCGTGACCGGTGAACGGCCCAGGGCCTGCAGCGCCCAGTAACCCGCGCTCAGGCCCGCCGCCAGCCACAACACACCCGCCACCATCGCCGGCCCTCGGCGGCTGGTGTTTTGCAGCGCCGCCGGACTTTCCATCAGAAAGCCGGAGTGACCGAACGCGGGTGCCTTTTTCATGCCCCGGATTATGATCGCTGCCAGGTCTCGTCACAACACCAGCGTTCGGGAGTTCGAATTGACACACCACAGCATTGAATCGCGCGACCGCGCGCCCTGGCGCACCTTGCAGCGCGGTTTCACGCTGATCGAGCTCATGGTGGTGCTGGTCATCATCGGCGTGCTGGCCGCGCTGATCGTGCCCAACGTGCTCGACCGCGCCGACGATGCCCGGGTGACCGCAGCCAAGACCGACGTGAACAACCTGATGCAGGCGCTCAAGCTCTACCGCCTGGACAACCAGCGTTACCCCACCGGGGAACAAGGCCTCAACGCGCTCGTGGCCAAGCCCACCACCGGCCCGATCCCGCCGAACTGGCGCCCTTATCTCGACAAACTCCCGGCCGATCCCTGGAGCCGTCCGTACCAGTACCTCAACCCGGGTCTCAAGGGCGAGGTGGACGTGCTGTCACTCGGCGCCGACGGACAGCCGGGCGGTGAAAACCGCGACGCAGACGTGGGCAGTTGGCAATAAAGATTCGACATGCGACGCAGCCTGGGCTTCACCCTGATCGAACTGATGGTGGTGGTGGCCTTGGTGGCGCTGGCCACGGCCGGCGTGACGCTGTCCTTGCGCGATGACGGGTCCACGCGGCTCGAGCGGGAGGCTCTCCGCCTGTCGGCGCTGATCGAATCGGCGCGCGCGCAATCGCGCACCAGTGGCTTGCCCGTGGTGTGGCGCAGCCTGCCGCAGGGCTTCGAGTTTGTGGGCCTGCCGCCGCTGCGCAGTGGCGCGCCCTCACGCGACAGCCTGATTGGACCTCGGAGCTGGCTCAGCGCCGACACCCTGGCCCAGGTGATCCAGCCTCCGGGCGCCTTGACGCTGGTGCTCGGCCCGGAGCCGCTCATTGCCGCACAGCGCGTGGTGCTGCAACAAGGCGACCGGCGCCTGACCCTGGCCACCGACGGCATCTCGGCCTTTGCCGTGGTGGCCGACACACCGTGAAGGCCTCGCGCGGCTTCACCCTGATCGAGGTGCTGGTGGCGCTCGCGGTGATCGCCATCACCCTGGCCGCCGGGCTGCAGGCCACCGGCGCGCTCACGCGCGCCGCCGTGCGCCAGAGCGACCAGTGGCTGGCCCAGATCTGCGCCGAAAACGAACTCACGCGCCTGCGGCTGCAGCGCCAGTTGCCCGGCACCGGCGACAGCGACATGCCGTGCGAACAAGCTGGCCGGATGCTGCGCGTGCGGCTGGCGGTGCTGCCCACACCCAACCCCAACTTCCGCCGCATCGACGCGGTGGTGGAGGGCGATGTGGATGGCAACACGGTGCGATTGCTGTCGCTCTCAACCATCATCGGGCGCTACTGATGGACGGGTGCCCCCACGCTCCGCCGCTGCGCGGGTCGCTGCCCCCCGAGGGGGTTGTTTCACCTGGGGGCGGCGCGGCGGTGAAAGCCTGCCCCCACGCTCCGCCGCTGCGCGGGTCGCTGCCCCCCGAGGGGGTTGTTTCACCTGGGGGCGGCCCGGCGGTGAAACGCCGCTCCCGAGGCTTCACCCTCATCGAACTGCTGGTCGCCATCGCGGTGATGGCCATGCTGGCATTGCTGAGCTGGCGGTCGATTGACGGCATGTCGCGCACGCAGACCATCACGCAGGAGCGATCCGACGGCTTGCTGCGCTTGCAATCGGCGGTGGGCCAGTGGATCGCCGATCTGGACGCGGTGCTCGACACCGGCGAGGTCACGCCGGTGGATTTCAATGGCCAGACGCTGCGGCTCACGCGGCGCGACAGCGCCGAATCGGGCCTGGACAGCCGCGGCGTGCGGGTGGTGGCCTGGGCACTGTTGCCGTCGGCCAGCGGCGGGCAATGGACACGCTGGCAGTCCGGGCCGCTGCTGCAGCGCGACGAGCTCGCCCGCGCCTGGCAGCGCGCGGCCGACTGGGGCCGAGGCGCTGGATCGTCCACGACCAGCACCACCAACCCGGGTGCCGACAGCGCGCTGGCGATCATCGCCATCGACCAGTGGCAAATCTTTTTTCACCGCGGTGAAACCTGGGGCAATCCCTTGTCTTCCGTGGGCACCGAGGGCGCCGCGCCTGGCGGCACCCCCGCCAGCAGCTTGCCCAACGGCGTGCGCTTGCAACTCACGCTCTCGGGTCGGCAAGGCCTCACTGGAACGCTGCTCAGAGACTGGGTGCGTCCGACGCTGGAGGCTGGCCGATGAAGTCACACCGCCAGCGAGGCGCCGCCCTCCTGCTCGCCATGCTCACCGTCACGCTCGTGGCCACGTTGGCATCAGCCGCCTTGTGGCAGCAGTGGCGCTCCACCGAGGTCGAACAGGCCGAGCGTCAGCGCGTGCAGGCGGGCTGGATTTTGACCGGGGCGCTGGACTGGGCGCGTCTGATCCTGCGCGAGGACGCACGCAGCAACCAGAACAGCGGCAACGCCGACCACCTGGGCGAACCCTGGGCGCTGCCGCTGGAAGAGGCGCGCCTCTCCAGCTTTCTGGCCGCCGACAAAAGCAACAACGCCGACAACACGCTGGAAGCCTTTCTCTCCGGCGAGATGATCGACATGCAGTCGCGCCTGAACTTCAACAACCTGGTGCGCACCACCGGCGGCGGTGCCACGGCCAAGGCGGAAACGTCCGAAGCCGATCTGCGCGCCTTCAGCAAACTGTTCGAACAACTCGGTCTGCCGCTCGCGGAGCTCACCAACGCAGCGGCTGAATTGCGCAACACCACCCAACTGGCCCTGACCGACCCCCTGCCCTCGCGCACGGCGCTGCAACCGCGCAAGCTGTCGCACCTGGGCTGGCTGGGCATCAGCCGCACCAGCCTGGCCGCGCTGGAGCCCCACGTCACGGTGTTGCCCGAGCGCTCCAGCCTCAACCTCAACACCGCCAGCGCCCAGGCGATCCACGCCAGCCTGCCCGGCCTGGACATGGCGCAGGCACGCCAGGTGGTGGCTGCGCGCGAACGCAATCCGTTCAAGAACCTCAGCGACGTGACGCAGGCCGTGCCCGCCGCCGCCGGCAAGCTCAACGACGATGCCCACGGCACGCGCAGCCGTTACTTTGAGGTGCGGGGTCGCCTGCGGTTGGAGAACGCCGTCATCGAAGAACGCTCGCTGGTCGTGCGCAACAACCTTGATGTGCGGGTGAGCTGGCGCGAGCGCTTCGCCCGACCCGGCGCGCGTCCCTGACGCGCAGTCCCAACAATGAGCGCCTTTTCCCTCGCAACTTTTTGACTGCACGTCACACAGGCTCTCTAGAATGGGGCGATCCGTGGCTTTGCGCCACGCACCCCACCCCAACGTGCTGATCCTCACCCCCGCGGATTTCTCCGTCACCACCCCCACGCCCGCCTCGGCCCTGTTCGACTGGGCGACCTCGGGCAATGGTCAGCAGATCAACGACCTGGGCCAAAGCGCCGCCTCGCTGCTGCCGCGCGACGACGAGGTGGTGCTGGTGTTGCCACCACGCGCTGTGTCGTGGCACCGCGTGGCGCTGCCCAAGGTCGCATCGACCCGTTTGCGTGCCGCACTCGAAGGTCTGCTCGAAGACCGCTTGCTGGCCGACGTGAACGAGCTGCATTTCGCGCTGGAGCCGGGCGGCAAGTCGGGCCAGGCGGTGTGGGTCGCGGTGTGCCAGAAAACCTGGCTGCGCAGCTGGTTGCAGATTCTTGAAGGCGCGGGCCGGCCGGTCACGCGCATCGTGCCGTCGATGTGGCCGCTGGTGCAGTCCGAAGCGCCCGTGGCGTCGGCGGGTGCTTCCCGCAGTTTTGAGCTCGACATCCCGTCCACCATCCACTGGGCCCACGCCGAGAGCGGGCAGGTGTGGCTGGGCAGCGCCAGCGTGCTGGGCGTGAGCAGCACCCCGCTGCTGGAGGCCACCAGCGGCGCCGGCGGCAGCGCGAGTGTGGCCGCGGTCACCGCGCTCATGCCGCCATCGCCCGACGCGTTGGGCGAGTCCACCGAATACGACATCTGGCTGGCCGACCCCAGCGTGGCCACGGTGGCCGAACGCATCCTGGACCAGCGCTTCGAGCTGGTGGCCCAGCCCCAGTGGCTGCTGCGCTGCTCGCAGTCCGACTGGAACCTGGCCCAGTTCGACCTCAGCCTCTCGGCCAGCGCGCGGCGCGGCCAACGTTTGCGGCGCAGTCTGCGACAGTGGCGCAGCGCGCCGGCCTGGCGCCCGGCGCGTTGGGGGCTGGCGGCATTGGTGGCCGTGCAGCTGGTCGGGCTGAACGCCGCTGCGTGGCACGAGAGCAGCGCCCTGCAGGCCAAACAACAGGCGGTGCAACAAACCTTGAAGCAAACGTTTCCGCAGGTCACGCTGGTGCTCGACGCGCCGGTGCAGATGCAGCGCGAGTTGGTCCGGTTGCAGCAGACCGCCGGCGCGCTCTCGCTGGGCGATCTAGAAACCTTGCTCGGCGCGATCGATCAGGCGTCGGGTGGCGACAACCTGATGCCCAGCACGGTCAACTACACGCCGGGCGACGGCCGCTTCGCCGGCTGGCGCGCCACCGAAGACCAGGTGCGCGCCCTGCAGCAAACCCTGGAGCGCGCCGGCTGGCGGGTGCGCTTCGACGGCAACGAACTGGCCATGAGCCCACCCGCACCCTGACCTCCATGGCCACCCTTCAACGTTCCCCCTCTGCCAGCGCCTCCCTCGCCCGCTTCACCGCGCCGCTCTCCAGCGCGCTGGACCGGCTTTCACCCCGCGAGCGCCAGGCCGTGTTGATCGCGCTGTGGGTCGTGGGCCTGGGCCTGCTGTGGTGGCTGGCGGTGGCGCCGGCCCTGGCCACGCTGCGCGAGGCACCCGCACGCCATGCCCGGCTGGACGCCCAGCTCGGCCAGATGCAGCGCATGGCGGCATCGGCCACCGCGCTGCGCAGCGAGTCCACCGCCCAGGCGCCCAGCCGCGACCAGGTGTTGCGCGCACTCGAAGCCGCCACCGCGTCCATGGGCCCCACCGCCCAGCTCTCGGTGCTGGGCGACCGCGCCACGGCCACGCTGCGCGGCACACCACCGGCCGCGCTGGCCCAGTGGCTGGCGCAGGTGCGCATCAACGCACGCCTGCTCCCGCTGGAAACCCAGCTCACACGCGACCCCGCCACCTCGGGCTGGAACGGCACCGTGGTGCTCTCCGGTCCCGGACTGGCCGGAGGCGGCTGAGCCATGAACGCACGCTGGCCTTCTCGCCTGGCCTGGACGGGTGCCGTGCTGGGGCTGCTGGGGGCGCTGCTCGTGTTCGCCCCCGCGCGCTGGCTGGCCAACACCATCAACACCGCCACCAACGACCAGCTCCAGCTCGTCAACGCGCGCGGCACGGTCTGGCGCGGCCAGGCCGACCTCATGTTCACCGGCGGCCAGGGCAGCCAGACGCGCACCACGCTGCCGCAAGGCGTGCAATGGCGAATCTCGCCCACGCTGGTTTCGGGTCTGCCGGCCATGGCGCTGCGGCTGACGGCTCCCTGCTGCACGGTCCAGCCGTTGGCGCTCACCGCCCGACCTCTGCTGGGTGGGGCCGAGATCCGCCTGGCGGCCTTCAACAGCCGCTGGCCCGCCGAGCTGCTGATCGGCCTGGGCACGCCCTGGAACACCTTGCGCATGGAAGGCCAGCTCAGCCTGCAGACCGACGGCCTCACCCTGCGCTGGGACAGCGGCCGCGGCAGCCTGCAAGGTGTGCTGGCGGTGGAGGCACAAGACATGGTCTCGCGCCTGTCCACGCTGCGCCCGCTCGGCAGCTACCGCATGGACGTGCGCGCCGAGGCCGACAGCAACACCACCAGCCTCGCGCTCAAAACGCTCAACGGGCGCCTGCAACTGCAGGGCCAAGGCCAGTGGGTGGGCGGGCGCCTGCGTTTTCAAGGGGTGGCCGAAGCGGCCCCCGACAGCGAAGCCGCCCTGAACAACCTGCTCAACATCATCGGACGCCGGCAAGGCCCACGTTCGCTGCTGAACATCGGCTGACATCCCCCATGTCGCAGCCCCCCACTTACCCTTACGATCGCGCCATGAAACCGAACCCCACCCGCGCCGACCTCGCCCGGACCCTGCGCCGCGGCAAGACCCCGACGGCGCTTGCGCTGGCCACGATGATGGTGTTGGGCCTGTGGACCGGCGCACCGGTGCAGGCACAGAACCGCAATGCCGAGCCCGTCACGCTGAATTTCGTGGCGGCCGACATCGAATCGGTGGCGCGCACCATGGCCACCATCACCGGGCGCAACGTGGTGGTCGATCCACGCGTCAAGGGCACGGTCAACCTCGCCACCGAACGCCCGGTATCGCCCACCGCCGCGCTCAACCAGTTTGCGGCCGTGCTGCGCCTGCAGGGTTTCTCCATCGTGGACACCGGCGGTCTCTACAAGATCGTGCCCGAGGCCGACGCCAAGCTGCAAGGCAATGTGGTGAACGCGGGTTCGGTCAATGCGCTGCCCACCTCCAACCAGGTCGTCACGCAGATCTTTCGCCTCAACCACGAGTCGGCCAACAACCTCGTGCCGGTGCTGCGCCCCCTGATCGGGCCCAACAACACCATCAACGTGAACCCCGGCAACAACTCGCTGGTGATCACCGACTACGCCGACAACCTGCAACGCATCGGTCGCATCATCACCGCACTGGACGTGGCGGGCGCCACCGATGTGGAGATCATTCCGCTGCAACACGCGGTGGCCGCCGACCTCGCCGCGCTGGTGGCGCGCCTGATCGACCCGGCCGTGGCCGCCGGCGGCGCCGGACAAACCGATGCTTCGTACAAAACCACGCTGGTGGCCGAGCCGCGCAGCAACAGCCTGATCCTGCGCGCGGCCAACCCGGCGCGCCTGGCGCTGGTGCGCAACCTCGTGGCCCGGCTCGACCAACCGTCGTCGACCAACGTCAGCGGCAACATCCATGTGGTGTACCTGAAGAACGCCGATGCGGTGGCGCTGGCGTCCACGCTGCGTGCCGCGCTCGCGGGTGAGTCGGCTGCGTCGGGCAGCACCGGCGGTGCCGGTGGCGCGGCCGCCGCGGGTCGCCCCATCACCGTGGCCGGCGCGAGCCCGTCCAGCACCCCGGTGTCTGCGAGCGCGCAGCCGTCCACCGGTGGCCAGATCCAGGCCGACCCGGCCACCAACTCGCTCATCATCACCGCGCCCGAGCCGCAATACCGCCAACTGCGCAGGTGTATGTGGAAAGCCTGATCGCCGAGGTCAACGCCGACAAGGCGAGCGAGTTCGGCATCCAGTGGCAGGGCGCGCTGGGCAATTCGGGCGACCGCGTGATCGGCCTGCTCGGCACCAACTTCGGCACGGGCGGACGCAACATCCTCGACCTCGCCCAGGGCAACACCACGCCGGTGTCCGGCCTGAACCTCGGACTGGCCCGGCAGACCAACGGTGTCTATGTGCTGGGCTTCCTTGCGCGGTTCCTGCAGGAAAACGGCGAGGGCAACATCCTCTCGACCCCCAACCTGCTCACGCTGGACAACGAAGAAGCCAAGATCGTGATCGGCCAGAACGTGCCCTTCGTCACCGGCCAGTTCACCAACACCGGCAGCAACGAAGGCTCGGTCAACCCGTTCCAGACCATCGAGCGAAAAGATGTCGGCCTGACGCTGCGCGTGAAGCCGCAGATCAGCGAGAACGGCACCATCAAGATGACGATCTACCAGGAGGTCAGCAGCGTGCAGGCGTCCTCGATCAACTCCACCACCGGTCTCATCACCAACAAGCGCACCATCGAATCCACCGTGCTGGTGGACGACGGCGCCATCGTGGTGCTCGGCGGTCTGCTGCAGGACGAGTATTCCGGCAACCAGGAAAAGGTGCCCGGCCTGGGCGATGTGCCGCTGTTCGGCAACCTCTTCAAGAGCGAGACCCGCTCGCGCCGCAAGACCAACCTGATGGTGTTCCTGCGGCCGGTGGTGGTGCGCGATTCGCGGGCCACCAGCACGCTGGCGATGGACCGTTACGAGCTCATGCGCTCGGTGCAGCAGGCTGCGCAGCCCAAGCCCAGCAGCGTGCTCGGCATCAACGAGTCGCCGATCATGCCGCCGATGGCATCGCCGGGTTCGATGTCGCTCACGCCACAAGCGCCTTCGCTGGCCAACCCGCAATCGTCACCGCCGCTGAACCCACCCGCGGTGCCCTTGCCTCCCGCAGCTGCTCCCGCGCAGTGAGGCCCGGGCCGTGAAGTACCCACTGCCCTACGCCTTCGCGCGTGAACACCTCTGGCTGATCGAGGACGACGGCGCCACCCAAACCCTGCTGGGCAGCAGCACGCCCGCGGCCGACACCGCCGCCCAGACGCGCCGCCTCTCGGCACTGTCGGAAATCCTGCGCTGCCACGCGGTGCAGGGCCTGCACTGGGAAGACGGCGACAGCCTCAAGCAACGCATCAGCGTGGCCTATTCGCAAGGCGAATCGAGTGCCGCCGCCGTGGTGAGCGAGGTGCAGGGCGACGCTGACCTGAGCCGCATGATGCAGGAGCTGCCCGCGATTGAAGACCTGCTGGAAACGGCCGACGACGCGCCCATCATCCGCATGCTCAACGCGCTGCTCACGCAGGCCGCGCGCGACGGCGCCAGCGACATCCACATCGAACCGTTCGAGCGCACCTCCAGCGTGCGCTTCCGGGTGGACGGCACGCTGCGCGAGGTGGTGCAGCCCAACCGCGCGCTGCACGCCGCACTCATCTCGC
>LNFM01010716.1_pt1 | contig 12768 bp, 14 predicted proteins | sample 596031 | NCBI WGS metagenome assembly LNFM01 (sample SAMN04254537, study PRJNA301005) | activated carbon metagenome | isolation source: dual media filters at the Ann Arbor, Michigan drinking water treatment plant | place: USA: Ann Arbor
AACAGCTCCAGGGGTACCAGGTGGGGAAGCAACTGTGGACGGGGCGCAGTATAGCAAAACGTTCAATCAACGACCCTATTATTCAACAGGCCCACCATAGCTGCGGATTGCGATGGCAGATCGGTTCGTGACAGCGCAGGCAGCTCGTGATGCGTGCATATGCATTAGGGGCTGATCGCATGGGTTCTACCATCTTATTTCAAGTGATGGTGTCTCGGCCGTGGCCGGTAGCCAAGGCTGTTTATTGATAGTCCTCGTTCAGTGCCTTCAAGAAAGCCGTGAGTGGAACGATGTCTTGGACTGTGAGGGCAATTCCTCCCAGCTCACGATCGCCGTTCCGCAGACCACCTGTACGTTGGAGATCCGAAACCTCACGGTAGAAATCCACAATCTGCTCAAGTGTGTCGAAATGACCGTTGTGCATGAAGGGCTCGGAATGTCCGAGGTCACGAAGGCCGGGTGTCTTGAATCGCCCAATGGCACGATCGAGCAGGGTTGCGTCCGGTAGTGGACAGGGCTGTTGATCGTCGCAGAGAATCGCACGGATCTTTGGCTGAGGTGCCCGCATGTCCGGATTGGCGAAAACGTTCCACAGGCCCAGGTCGGTCAATGTCGTGCCGGTAGCGGGAACAGCTCGGAATCGCTCGCTGGCCACTGGGTGTTGTTCGGTCGCTGGCAGGTCATCGGCGGTTCGTGCCGCGAGCGTGGGAATGGCCAAATTCATGAAGGCCCCAGCCCCATGACCAGGAATCTCATCATATTCCTTCTGTGTTGTTCCCGTATTATGGGCCTTGAAATCGGTGAAGTTCGGCGCGGCATGACAGGCGACACAGTTGCCGATTTTTCCGGCTGTGAGTTCGGCCGGTGAGGCAGCGAGTGCCGCCGGTTTCGTCAAGAACATCTTCAATCCAGCCAATTCCTGCGCCCCAAACGAGAATGGCTGGGTATGAAATTGGAACTGACCGTCTGTTCTGTTGGGGTTCGAGGTGACAAACTGAAGTGTCCCGGCCGACTCACGTGATTTCACGAGTTGCAGAAGACGTCTGCTGTAATCGATCGGAGATTCGTTGGCACTGGGCGCTTGCGGGAGTCCGTTGATCTCCATAAAGACATCGAAGGGGGAGCGGATCGGCGCTCCGCTGTCTTCGGTTTGAGAAAAGAGGAGGCCGTTGACGTAGGCGGTGACGACTTTGACGACGGCATCGAACACCTCCTGGTCGGTCGCGGAGCTGATCGTCTTGCGGAATTCCGGGATGAGCTGGAATTCCTCTGGTATGGAGGCATCCGTTCCTCCGAACAACACCCGCAATGGCGTTCCATCGAATTCCTCAGCTAGATCTCCTGTGCCGTTGTCGGACCTGACGATCCGGGCGATATGAGCGATGGCCTGAGTTCGTTCTCCAGGCAACCAGCCGAAGTTTCTACCTGTGAAGGTGGCCGCGATCAGTTCTTCCATAGAATTAAATTCGGCATCGAAATGGAATAAGACGCCGCCTGGTCGATCGAGCGCAGTATTGACGAGAGGGGGTGAATTGCGGACGGCAACAGTTTTGCCGTCCGCTCGGGCCGGGAGGGGGCTACGGCGCGCAAAATCAGCATAGGTCCGCATGCCGCCTCTCGGCGCATCCAGAACATCGTCGACCAAATGACAAGCCCGGCAATTCATGGAGAGACCCTTGAATGGTCCAGGGGTGATCGGCGCACCCAAGGTTTCGACCGTATCGACGACGTTGTCACCGATCGTTGGATCATTCACGTCACCGCCGGTATCCACGAACACTTTGAATGCCTGGGCGAATCGTGTTTCCAGAAACAGCCGTTCGCCGACGGCTTCTTCAGCCCCAGGCGTACCGGTGGCGGCGAGAGGCGGTGGAGTACTCTCATCTCCCGAGCAGGCGACGAGTCCAGTGAGGAATAGAAGCACAGAGGCGGAGACACGAGCGATCTTTGGTTGATGTGGAATCAAGGTCGGATTCATGACGTCGTCGTTCCTTTCAATAGAATCAGTTTGACCATTCTTGGCAGTACTCCCTTATCTAAGATCAACGGTCGTCCATCCTTATGTAGGGCAGGCACGGGCTCTCAGGAGGCGAAAGCCCGTGCCTGCCAAGTGGGAGAGGTGGGGCTCCCACTTCGATGCCTGCGTAGAGCCTACGCCGACTGCGCTACCGGTGAGGTGGGTCCCTCACAGCGATGGGTTCAGGCTCTCCCATGACGTCGGCCAGGAGACCGACGACCGAGGGGTCAAATTGAGTTCCTGACGCCACCTGGAGAATTCGAAGCGCAATGCGATCTCGGAGCGATCGATCGCCAACTGTGGGAACCTGAATGGCTTCAAATGCATCGGCGACTGCAAGAATTCTTGCTCCCAACGGGATGAACGTTCCCCTGAGTCCATAGGGATATCCCGATCCGTCCCATCGCTCGTGGTGATGGGCGATCATGACGGTGGCCTCACGAAGGAATAAAAAAGGTTCTAGCAACGTGGCTCCCAGCCGCGGGTGGTTTTGGATCGCCACATAGGAGTCTGGCTCAACCCATTCTCGTTTGGCTTGTAAGTAGGGTGGAAGCATGAGAACGCCGATATCGTGAAGCAGGGAGGCCAGCTTGAGCTGATGCAACTCCTTGTCCGTGAGAGATGCGGCCCGTCCGATGTGGAATGCGATCGCCGCTGTTTCTTGTCCATGACCGGCTTGCCACGGTAGAAGCCGGTCCAGTTCTTTCGCCACTTGCCGAACGAGAATACTCTCCAGATCGCGCCGTGAGGCGGAAGGCAGATGGAGACGATCGATCTTTGTGAGCATGCTCTGAATGGTCAAGACGGCCGGCTCGATCCGATCTGTACTGTCGACATGCATGACGCTGCCTCCTCAAAAACGAAGAGCCCAGAATCACTCGCGTGATCCTGGGCTCTGGGCGAATAGCCGCTGGCCGCTAGCTAGATGGTATACCGCCAACTGAGATGGTTAGGACCCTGGTGGGTGCTTCCCTCCCATTAAAGGCTGTCCCAGTATCCACATTTCATACAGTGGGACCACCATCATGACTAAGAAACTGATCGTCATAAGGGTATCTCCGGTCAACATTGAGATCACAAACATCGGAGACACGTAGCTAATCAGCCAGGGTGATACCAGATCGAGCATCACGCCACCGAAGCCCGCCCATGTGGTGACGGCCTTGAGGGTATGGCTTGCACTGGTCAAATACATCACGTGGATCAAAATCATGAAGACGACTGGCATCGTGAAGAGATGAAAGTGGGTAATTTCCGCCAGTTCGCGAAACGACATCGGTTCCCCGAACGTCGCGTCCGACCCACGATAATGCTCAGCGATGCCTTGCGGTGACAATCCCGTCATGCTATGTGCCCAAAAAAACGAAAATGTAAATCCAGCCAACATCAAGAGCAAAAATAATGTGTAGAGCAACCGAATATGGCGATCTGAATCACGGAGCCTGAATTTTTGATTAAAGTTTCGCATGCCTGGGACGCGGGGTCCGCTTTGACTAATTGCCAAATATCGACGGAAGAAACCCTTTGTCTTTCTTGGCGGCTAGCGTGTCGCTCCCGACCCCAGCAGGTTTCAAATAGAACTCATCAACCAAGACGAGCACTCGCTTCACGCCGGCGCTGATGGAACGGACGGACATCGTTGCGCCGGTGATGTTGATAATATCCTTATTGATACGGATTGGATCCAGGACCGACTTGCCTTCATATTGCACATTGAATCGTTTCCGGCCTACTTCGCTTCCTCTGGCTTCGCGAAACACCAACAGTTCGACGTCGGAGCAGACCCCTTTCGCATCGACCCCGACCATGTAGGTCATATGCTTATGCTTGCCGATAGTATTGTGGACCATGGCGTAGCCGTCGATCGTATCACCCGTTTCACCGATATAGACTTCGAAAGCTTGTTCCGGGAATTTCCATCCGATGCGTTGTTCGATCAGATCTTTCTTATCTTGGGTGAGCAGGATCACTTCCTTACGAACGCGTTGCGATTTCGGGAGAACGATCTTCACGGCCTCATCTTCTGACATGAAGACCTCAGCGTGATTCAACTCAGCTTCAGTGAGATAGCGCTTCAGATCGTTATCCCACACCTTTTCGGCATTAGCCGACAGGGGAAAGGTAAGACAGAGGGCCGTCCCAATCGCGAAGCATGTGGAAATTGCTCTTAGGTGGCTGAACATCCGTGTTCCTGCAACTTGGCATCGAGACGATCTTGTATGTCCCGCATGACTTCTACGGATGGATCAGTCGGAGCCCAGCCAAAGAGACGTGAGCCTCCTCGCATGACCCAGCTGTGTCGTTCTTCGATGAAAAAGACTTTTGTTCTGTCGTCCGCCCGTTTCACTCGGAGCGTGAGGCGAGATCGATCTTTGCTGTCTGGGATTTCCCGTCGAAACGCACCATACTTTCGGCCTGGCATCGGAACTTCGAGCCAGTGCGTAACGATCAATCCAGCCTCTTTATCGTTCGTATCGGCCGACCGATCCTTTACAGCATCGATGGCCGCATCCCAGGCTTGGTCATAGTTACAGGTGGTAGTCCGTTGGTGCATGCCACTGGTCATCGAGGCGCAGCCTCCCACACTTCCAATCAGAAGGAGCGGGAGGATGTGCAAGTTCATTTGCTGCAGAAACTTTGTCATGTCATGAGCTCCCCGCCGATCCGGCGGGGAGCCTCCCTAGCTATACAGTTAAAAGTAGGTCGCTGCCTGGAACAGAAATCCGTCCCCGTCCATTGGACTACTGGCGGTTCCTAAATCTCCTGCAGGGGTTAATCCCACTGCACCGTTCTGCGCGTTATGCTGCCAGTTGATTTTAAACACCATGTCTTCGACGGGTCTGAAATTCAGACCGACTGTCAACCGGTCGAGTTCTCGCCGATTGCCAAGGGTGTTGGCCCCACCCACCGTGCGATTGTCTGTGTCGGTATCGATTTGCTCCCAGCGCACCGTTGCTGTGAAGGTGGATGCATCAGAGAAGTGGCTGGGTGCCAGTCTCTTCAGGATTTCCGGCATGAAGTGATAGTTCCCCTGAACATAGTAGCCAAACATGCCTGCAGGGCCTATTGCGTTGCCGGCCACGCCGGTGGCGTTGTTGTTGCTGATTCTGGTCCAGGCAGCTTCGCCGATCAACTCGAATGGACCTCGTTGCAAGGTCCAATCCACCGCGAAGATGTCGATATTCCCTGAACCAACTGTAGCAGCTGAGGGCTTATATTGCCCATGGTATCCAGAGCCGGCGATCTCAATACCCAACATAGGACTAAAGGCCAGGCGACCAACGACGGCTTTACTGTCATCGCGATCTCGGGACACGCTTCCGCGTGCACCCCGGATGCCCAAATCCGTGATCGCACCAGCGGTTTGGGTCATGCCGTTGACCGCATAGAGTTCATAGTCGATTTTGGAGAGAGCCGATGGATAGAACGTGCCATAGATACCAGCGCCGGCTTCGAACCAGGTGCTCGGAATGATGAGTCTGGATACCATCGGCCGATCGACAAGGTCGTTCAAGGGTGAGTCGTGAAGCAAGTTAAATTTGCCGACCGGCATCAGAAGAATGCCGCCACGGAGATTGATTCTCTCATCGATCAGATAGTCGAGTTGAGCGAATTCGACCTGTATCGTACCATCCCCCTGCGGTGAGTTGGTCCCCCCACGTTCGATTTCAATTTCCGTCGCGAATTTTATGCGATCGGTGATATCGGCAAAAATGAAGGGCACCAATCGCTGCTGGCCGAAGCTATTGCGGCTGGGATTGTCCAAATTTTGGCGAGAGAGGATGTTGTACATCACGTCTGCATAACCGCCGAGCGTGGCTTTGGGCATGCTTAAAAACGGTTTAGCGTAGATCAGTTTTCCCGATCCTGTAGATCCGAAACCGAGAGAGGTTTTTTCCTCGCCAGGGCGTCCGACCCTAATATCGGTCATAGGCCCGGTCGGCACTGGGTATTGCTTAGGCTGCGAACCTTCCGCAGGAACCCCTTGAGATTCACGTTCCTGTGCTTTTTGTAACGCTTCTTCGAGTCTTTTCACTCGTTCCTCTAGGCTTTCTTCTGCGAAGACCGGAGTGACCGACAGCGCAAGAATTGAAAGAGCCCCGAGGAGTAACCGCATCTTCATCGGTATCCTCCCTGATTAAGTAATGGTTGTAGACTGACTCGGGACTCGATGGTCTCTGGTCTTCGGGTAAATGGGAAACAGGACGATTACATGACCGTCGTTCCTCCTCTTGGAACCAGATTATCAGATTGCCGTTCCCCAGCCTTCGATTGAAGAAAAGGGGATCACGACAATACGCTTGCACCGCTTGCACTTCAGTTCCAAGCCTTGCCCGCACACCTTGGCAATCAGCTGGCCGCATTCACAGCGTGTTTCATGAGTCGGATCGTATTCGAGCGATGGTGCCTTGATAGTAGCCATGATGTGCGATGATCAATCGATAGATTGAAATTGAGAACGATTATTAATATCCTGATCAATGTTCCACTGTCAAGAGGGTAGTTTTCGCGGAGTGGTCTGCCATTCCAATGCGGCTTGCCATATAATTTCCCCATGAAGAAGCTCTGGGTATTCGCGCGGAGGCTACTGGGAGCGTTGGTTCTGTGTCTGTCAGGCTGTGTGACCGAATTGCCGTCTTTAGCCGATCCGACCCAGGTCGCAGGCAGTCTGGTCGTGGGGCGAGTCTTGACGGTCCTAACTGGTGAAACGTCTCGACGCTATCCACCGGAAGTGCGTTTCTTCGAATTGGAGGACCGGGCGTCCCAAAAGCGCTTCCAGGTGGAGATTAAGTCTCCCGACCAATATTTTGCCGTTGATTTACCGCCAGGGGACTATCGGGTCAATCGAGTGCAGATCAACGAAGGACCGTTCATGTCAATGGCCGGTTTGTCCATGGTATTTTCCGTTGATGCCAGTGCCATCACGTATGTGGGGACCTGGCGATTCGGAGTCGATTCGCCGCGCTACGGACGGAACGTCGTGGCTTCAATGATTGCAGATCAAGAAGAAACAGCCAGAGTCCGCGACTTTCTCAATGACCAGTATCCGAGCTTTCAGGAGAACTCCATGGTCGAACACCTCCCTCAGCCATCACACGTGGAAGCACGTCTCTACGAAGTGATGCCGTACCCTCGGTATCCCAGGTATTTTCGCAGGCATTGGTGGTAGGAATGAGGTCATCATGAAGATACCTCCAATCTGTACCATTCCTATCACGATGCTCTGTTTCACCATGATCTTGGTGGTTGGTTGTGTGGCCGTACCTCCTGCATCTCAGTCTATCGTCTCGAAACGTACACAGATGCATATGGGGACCCTCGTTACGGTCACGGCTGTGGCCTCCGACAAAAGCATGGGCGATCAGGCTATGCAGGCTGCATTCGATGAGATCAAGCGACTCGAACGGTTACTGAGCACCTGGCGCCCAGACAGCGAGCTGTCACATGTCAATGCAGCAGCAGGGCGTCAGCCTGTGCAGGTGAGCCGAGAAACATTGGACTTGGTGGTCCGATCGTTGGAAATGGCGCAGCTCACCCATGGTGGGTTCAATATCGCTCTTGGCCCTGCCATTGATGCATGGAGTGTGATCGACCGACAGCGCATCCCCGATGAGAGGGAATTGCAACAATTGAAACCGCTCGTCGATTGGACAAGCATTCAAGTCAACAAAGAGGCGCGGACTATTTATCTGCCGCATGAGGGAATGCGCATCGATGTTGGTGGCGTTGGCAAAGGCTATGCGGCGGATCGGGCGGTGGGGGAGATGAAGCGGGCGGGAGCGAGAGGGGGCGTCGTCGCCTTATCGGGAGATATCAAGACATTCGGTGTCCTGCCAGATCGATACAGGTTTCCCGTCGGTATCAGGCACCCACGTGAGGAAGGGGCATTGATTGCCATGATCGACCTGAACGATGAAGCGATTTCAACGGCGGGTGATTACGAACGGTTTTTTGAACGAGATGGCGTCCGGTATCATCACATCTTGGATCCCCAAACATTGCAGCCGGCACGAGCTTGTCAGAGTGTCACGGTGATTGCCAAAGAAGGTACGATGGCTGACGGATTGGATACTGGGATTTTCGTGTTAGGGCCAGAACAGGGGATGGCGTTAGTGGAGAGCTTGCCGGGGGTTGAAGCGATCATCATCGACCAGGAGGGCAAGATCACTGTCTCGTCCGGACTCCATGGTCGGCTGCACGAGCCATGAGGTGCCGAGGAGGACTACCGCGCCATCTTGAGATCGTAACTAATCGAAAACTTTACTGGCATTTGCTGCCGTTCCAGTGGGCGAGAGAGCTTGATCGGAGGGCCGCTTCTCACATCCTCCAAGGCAACTTGATCAAGCGCAGGATTGCCTGAGCTCTTCGCGACACGCACATCGCTCAAGAGTCCGTCTTCATGCAGCATCGCAGTCAGCGTCACTTTCCCCTGAATACCCTCCGTTCGTAGCGTTGCCGGGTATCGTTTGTTGAGATCTTCGATCCACCGTGCCATGAGCTCCGCCAGCCATCCGTAGTCGGCTTTGGTGGGCGTGGGTTGGTTGGGAGGTGCCGAAGACACAATCATAGTAGACGGAGAGTCGACCGGAGAATCCTTGGCCACCTGAGATTCAGGTAGAACGGTCGAACGCTCCTGTGCAGACATGACGAGGTCAGCGGGTGGACCCGATAGGTCCTGCCGAGCAACTTGAGGTGATGGGACAGAAGGTACCGAATCAGGGGGAGCCTGCTCCTGATGGAGTTCTGGACTGATTTCAGCGATAGGTACTGGCATAGGTGGTGTTACCGGTCTCGTTCTTTCTTGAACCTGCTTCCCCGCTGGGGAAGCAGGTTGCTGAACTGCCGGGCTTGGAGGCGCCATTGCCCCAGACCTCGACGTGACTCCTGGTAAGGATGAGTGCGGAGCAACCATAGCCACATCCCACTGGAACGGGTCAGCCTGCGGCGCCAATTGCATGCGCTGGACAAAGGAGATCGCTGCCACGGCTAGGCCTCCGTGTAGTAGGCAGGATACCAGCCAACTAGCCGCCAGAGGGCCAGTCTGACCGCGTGAACGCGTCATGGATTTCCCTATCACAGGCGGATGACCTCCAGACTGACTTGCTGAAATCCTAAGCCACGAATCTCGTCGACGAGGGCCACGAATTTCTCGAGCAGCGTGACTTTGTCGGCTCGCACGACCACCGCTGATTCACGCGGCTGCGCGCTGAGAACAGAGGGAAGGCCTCCATCGGGGACCGGAGAGTCATTTAAGAATAGACTTCCATCAGCCGTCAAGGAAATCACGATGGGAACATCCTTCCGATCGCTCACCTCCTTGGCCTTGGCCAGGTTGACGGGAATTTGTCCCGTGCTGATGAAGGTGGCGGTCGTCAAGACAATGACGAGCAAGACCAACATCACGTCCACGAGCGGGATCACGTTGATCTGATCAATGTTCCGTTCCATGTTGTGTCCTATACTCGGTCAGGATCTCACTCACACGACGACGCAGCAGGTTATTCATCACGACACAGGGGATAGCGACCAGAAGACCGATGGCGGTCGCTTTCAATGCCAAGCTCAAGCCGATCATGATGGTGCTCACGGCCATCGTCCCCGACGTTCCCATCGCATGGAATGTCAACATTATACCAAGGACGGTTCCCAGGAGGCCGATATATGGGGCGTTAGCAGCCACCGTACCAATAATCACGAGGCGTTTAGTCAGAGTGATTTCCAGCATTTGCATGTTTGAAAACTGAGAGAGATTGATGCGTCGGTAAAAGAGCCAGCGCTCGATGGCGATAGCCACGGACCACACGCTCAGGGCCAGTAACAGGCCGATAACTCCATAATCAATGATGTCTTTCAACGCGTCCATCGAGGCTCCTTGCATGGGAGACGTGGGTTGAGTCCGGTGGGTTGGAAGCCAGAGTCTCGATCCATCCCTGCCAGATCGCTGAGCAGTTGTCAATTTGCACATACATGAGGCGGTCTCTATTCCTCTAGGAGTGAGGAGATGGTTCGGCAGGAAAGAGAACCGTGTGCGTGGCAGAGACACGGAGTTCGACGGCGGTACCTTCCTGGTAGACGCAGGTTGAGCTTTCACTGCTGTGGATGATCTGCCCGGATGGGAGTTGGATCGTGTAGAGATTTTCAGACCCTCTGAACTGGCGGGCCACAACCCGAGGTTCGGCTGATTTATTTGGCATGAGCTGGATGTCGTCCGGGCGGATCATGACAACGACCGTCCTTCCCTCAGGACTGTTGAGCGTATCAGGGAACTCTCCCAGTTCGGTATGCACTATGCCTTGTCGAATCTGTCCGGTGACAAAGTCGGCTTGGCCCACAAAATCGGCCACGAACCGCGTGGCGGGGAGATGATAAATCAACTCCGGGGAATCCATCTGCTCGAGCACTCCCTGATTCAGGACGGCGATGCGGTCGGCCATGGCGAAGGCTTCGTCATGATCATGTGTCACTAAAATGGTTGTTGTTTTCATCCGGCGTAACAAGGCGTGGACTTCCTGCCGCATACGGCCCGCCATATCGGGGTCAAGGTTGCTGAACGGCTCATCGAGGAGGAGCAAGACGGGATTTTGCACCAGCGCTCGGGAGAGCGCCACTCGTTGCTGCTGCCCTCCCGACAACTCATGCGGGTAGCGTCGGTCGAGCCCTTCGAGGCCGGTCAGCCGCAGCATTTCTTGAACCCGACATGTCCGTTCTGCCCGTGACAGATGATGGAGCCCGAAGGCAATGTTATCGGCGACGCGCAGGTGTGGAAAGAGGGCATACTCCTGAAAGACCATGCCGACACGGCGGTCCTCCGTCGGAATCGTTTCCAAGGACGAGGAGACCAACCGACCCGATAAAAAGATTTGTCCGGACCGAACTGGTTCAAAGCCGGCGATGGCTCGTAGCACGGTTGTCTTGCCACAGCCGGACGGTCCAAGCAAACAGAGGATTTCGCCTTCTCGTGCAGAAAATGAAATATCGCGGATTGCCGGCCTGCAGGGATCATAGGCACAGGACACAGAACGGAGTTCCAAGATGGAAGGGGCCGGCGTGGAGAGGTGGAGGTGATCTTCATGCCGGTCGGTATCCACCTGTGTGATGTGGGAGGGTGCGGTCATAGTGATCTTACGCGGCCCGCCAATCACGGGATAGCAACAAGACGAGCGCCGGTAGGCCGACGAGCACGATCAATAAGGCGGATGGGGCCGCGAGTTGGTAATACTCTTCACTTGCTTCCAGCCAGACACGGATGGCCAAGGTGTCAAACCCCACCGGTCGCAACAACAACGTTGCAGGGAGCTCCTTCATCGTCTGCAAAAAGATCAAGACCCATGCCACGATAACTCCGTTGCGAATGAGGGGCAGCGTCACGCGACGCCAGGTTTCCCGAACGGTCAGACCCAGGGTACGGGCGACTTCTTCGAGATTCGGCGTAATTTGTTGAATGGACGGTTCGAGCGACTGGAGCCCAGCTGGGAGATAATGCAGGACATAGGCGACGATCAATACGAAGACCGTACCATAAAAGAACGGCAGGACGTTCAGAAAGAGGACTAATACCGCGAGTGCGGCGACCGGTCCTGGCAGGACATAGCCGGCGTAAGCGGCTTGCAGACAACCAGTATTGAGCCAGGTTGGTTTTCGGCTGGCGAGGTAGGCGAGAGGTAGCCCAACCAATACGCCGGCCGTGGCGGCTAGGGTCGACAGCAGGGCGCTGTTCCAGACGAAGCCGAAGAAGCGGGCATCGAGAATCGCTTGGGCTTCAGGGGATAGACTCCATGTTACCAGGAGAGAAACGGGGATTCCGAAGGCCAAGCCGATCACGGTGCTCAGGCATGTCGTCAGCGCTGCCGTGTGCCACCATCCGCACTGGATGCGTTGAGGCGCTCGAAAGCGCCCGCTGGTCTGGTAAAACCGGCTCTTTCGGCGAGACCATCGTTCGGTCAACAAGAATAGAAGTGCCAGGATGACTAATAGGATGCTCAGGATACTTGCGGCCTGGTTGTCAGACCGTCCGGTCATTTGCTGAAAGACGGCGTAGGTCAAGGTTTGATAACGCAGCAGAGAGACGGCACCGAAGTCGGAAACGACGTACAGGATGACAAGGGCGACGCCGGCGACGATGGACGGGCGTAGCAACGGAAGGGTGACGAACAGCATTCTTCGAAGCGGTGATGCGCCACATGTGCGGGCGACTTCTTCAAACGAGACGTTAAAGCTGAGGAGCGCACTGCGTGTGAGCAAGTAGACGAAGGGGAACGTGTCGAGCGCCATCACAAAGGTAACGCCCCAGAAGCTTTGGGGTGAGATGATCCTGGCGTGAGGTCCGGCGATCATCTGCCAGAGCTGTTCTACCGGACCGCCGAATCCCAAGAGATAGTTGTACTCATAGGCCAGGACGTAGGTCGGCATGGCGAGCGGTAGCACAAGCCCGACTTCCCACAGTCGGCGACCGGGAAACTCAAATCGTGTGACCATCCAGGCGGTCGAGACGCCGAGCCCGAGCGTCAGCAATGCCACGGCGCCCGCCAAGGAAATCGTATTCCACAACAGTTCCGGGACTCGAGTGGTCCAGAGCCGATGCCACACCGAGAGATCGGCCGACAAGGCGAGGGCGGTGACATAGCCGAGAGGCAACAGGATCAACGCCGCGCTGGCAAGGGCGGCGAGTTGGAGCGGTGAAACAGCTGATCGGTGTAGAGTAATCACGGGGCGCTCGCAGTGTTACCGCATTCCGACTTGTTCGATGAGCA
>LNFM01010717.1_pt1 | contig 12767 bp, 9 predicted proteins | sample 596031 | NCBI WGS metagenome assembly LNFM01 (sample SAMN04254537, study PRJNA301005) | activated carbon metagenome | isolation source: dual media filters at the Ann Arbor, Michigan drinking water treatment plant | place: USA: Ann Arbor
CCGGCTAAGAAAGAGATTTGCTTGAGCCATGGGGAGGATTTTATATACTGCATGGTTGGAGGACGTACGATGAACGATCAGCAGGCCGCATTGGCCATTCTGAGTCTCGAAGAGTGTGTTGAGCAATATGTCGAGGATTGCCGTAACCGCGTAGACAGTTTCGTAGAACGGCACTATTCGATTCAGGAAACAATCGCACTGCAAAAACAGTCGCTTGTCACCGATCTGCTGTACCATCCGGCGAATGCGCTCTGGGCGATTCCGTCGCTCTTTCTCAAGAAACTCATCGAGATTCCGGTGAAGTTAGGCTGGCGTCCCGGCACAGATTTGATCAGTCTTCTGCCGTCCGGCTTCAAAACAAGATACCAAAGAGAAATCGAACGGGTGGTCGCCAGCGAGTTGCTGGAATGGCCGCTGACGATAGAGAATCAAAAACTCCGTCCGAATGGTTTTCTTGGGTACATCGAACGGCATCACCACCTGGGGCCGTTGCTCAAAGCAGGCATGCTGCCGAATGAAACGCTGAGAGAACTTTCCGACATCCGCTCTATCATTGCCGCCCATTCTTCCAGTCGTTCGGTGATCCTCGACGCGATAGCGACAGTGGCGACTTTGGGGACCGGATGGCTCGTTTTCGGCGATCATTCGCTGAGCATCTCCGGGATTGGTGAAAAGATCGCCAGGGACAGGGCTCACGATAAGGCGGCTTCGAAATTTATCTTGGGATCGAGCCTTGGTTCGGTGTTCTATTCAGTGTTTCCACCGAACCCATCGTTCTGGGAAATCGCGAGTGCGACGTTGTTGGTGGGACTCTGTATTACAGCGATCAGCCTTCTTGTCGGGCTTCTGAGCGACCCCTGTCTCAAACGGATAGGCTTCCAGCACTCCCAGCTCAATCTGCTGATCGATGCCGTGGAGGACTGCCTGCACCGGCAGACGCGAAAGCGTATCAAGCCGGCGTTGAGACAACTGACGGCATGATGAGCGCCCGTCTCAGCCTGCGCTTCATACCGCCGGTTCCGTAATCGCATAGACGCCGGTTCCTCACGAATAGACTAGTAGAACGTATACACCAACAGCGCATTACCCTGAATGCGTGTATACACGCTGGAGATTTGCGTGTAGTCCACCATGATTTTCAGGAGCCAGGGCTTCGAGAGTCTGGCCGTATAGGCTGCGTGAGCATCACCTCCAATGCGGATCTGGGCAGCTCTCGCCGACTCATCGACATATTGAACTGCCGGTCCTGCTGCAATCGTGAAATCCTGCTTCTCATCGATTGTATAGCTGGCGGCGAGCCGGGGAATCTGATTCACAAAGACTTGCGGACTGAAGTAGCCGCCGGCAGTCGGTTCTGTCGGACTTGAACGGAAACCGCTCTGATTCTCACCATAGTGCGTCACATAAAAGAGATACTCCCCGGACCATTCCCAATTGCCGGTTTGCCAGAGGGGCATGGCCCCTTTGGCGGCGAGGCCTGCCTGCTCGTTCTTACTCACAGATTCTGCGCTCACCCAACCAACAAAGGGGGTGAGGTCCAGATGAACGGAACCGATGTCGAAGGCGACATCAGTATAGAACAGCGTCGATCGCGCCAGGCCGAGCAGTTGCCCGGTCGTTCGCGAGCCGACGAGTGCGGCAAATGAATCGTAGCGGAATTCTCTCTTCACGCCCGGGCGGATCGAGATCGACGGTCTGTCGTACACGTACTCGAATTTGTAGGCCATGCCGTCACCGCGCGGCGCGTCATGATACTCGATAAGCATATCGAAGCGGTGTGTCGGGTTGATCCGCAGTTGGTTGCCGAATGAAAGATATCCGCCGGTTCGTTGTTCCGATGAACTCCAGAAATGCTCCCCGCCGACTTCCAATGTAGTGGTGGTAAAGGGACTCACGTCCACTTTCCCTCGTGAACCCAGACGAATTCCATACAGCTCGAACGGCTTCTCCGGTTGTGCCAACACCGAGATCACGCCCTCTACTGCGGGTTCCCGTCCTTTGAGCATGTCGCGCCGCAAGGCAGTCATGTCACCGGGCTCACGGCGTGCCGCGTGCCGCGCGAGATTGGCGTGATGGAGAGCCATGTCATTCTGGCCGAGCCAGGCATAAGCCTTGGCCAGCCCCTGATGCGCCTGTGAATTGTGGGGCTGTGAAGTCAGTACTCTGTCGTACTGGGCCACAGCCTCTTGAGCCGTCTCCTTTTGGGCGGCCAAATGGCTCGCGTATCGCAACCGCATCGCCGGATCATCCTGTCGTTTGAGTCCCATGCGGTAGTACTTGAGCATATCTTTCCCGCGATACCCGGCATAGCGGGACCATTCCAGGGCCTGAGCTTGTTTAAATGCTATTTCAGGATCGTCGTCGTATTTCGCTAAATAGCGGTCGAAGGTCTCGATTGATTTATCCTTGAGTCCTTGCCGTTCGTAGGCAATACCCAAACTGCGTAGGGATTCGCGATGGTCCGGATCATGCTCGACGACTTTCTCGAACGCTTCGATCGCGGCTTTGTAGTTCTCGATTTCCATATTGGCTCGTCCGCGTGAGAGGTACCACGATTCGACAAAGTCCGCGGCGAACGTATTCGGCGAACACACGAACAGATTCCAGATAGTCAGAGAAAGGATGAAGAGACGGGGCCACATGTGTTGTGTTGCCTTTCAGTTAGATCGAGACGGGTGTTGGTGAATCGATCGATGGGTCGGAGTCCGCGACTATTGGGCCAGCTGTGTCGGACGTTGCGCCGGACCGCCAGATTCCGGGAGCGACCAGTTTGCTGTAACACGATTTGTAGCGGGCCGATCCGGTCGTGTCCTGAATTATCCAGTCCTCATTTGAAGGCAACGGTGGTCCGAATACCAAGAGGCCGATGCCGCAGGTTGAACGATTACGGAGAAGCACGGTGCGCCTGTGACCCTGAATCCGGACCGTGGCCAGACGGTAGAGCCCTAGTCGAGGATTCCTGCGCCGTCTGGTTCGTAGCGGGGTGAGGCTACGCCACAAGCCGGTCAGTAAATGGCCGGCCATCAGCAGCCTGCTGCGGACGTTGGTCCGGTGTGCAGCGGACCATGTGGCCGGATCGGCAAAGATCGTCAACACCATAGTCTGGCGATGCTCCTCATTCAGGTCGGCAAAGGCGAGGCCGCATCGAGCCCGGCCGGCCAGGGGCTCATGATAAACGACTCGAGCCTGACAGGTGAAGGGCGGAATTGTATGAATTGTGAGATTGACAATTGAGGGAATCGAGTCGGTATGAGCCGTCTCCAGGGATAATCCGGTCAGGCTCACATCCCGGCTCAGGCCATCGAGTGAGTAACCATCGGCCTCCAGGCGGAGCGGAATGGCTTTGCGAATTCGTTCCTCGGCGCGCCGCTGCGGCTGTTCCCAGGCCATGAGCAAACCGGCGCCGAGGCCGATCAGATTGATGGCGGCCCAGCTGAGATTGAAGAAATAGGCGTCTTTCTCGATGCCGAAATACCAAAATTCCCATAGTCCTTTGCCGAGCGCCAGGAGGGTGATGATTGTGGCAGCCAGCAGGCCTGCCGATGAACGCCAGTCGAACGATCGGCTGTGCGAGACCAGCCCCTTCGGGGTGACCTTAAAGCCCATCCGTTTCGGAAGCAGCAGGTCAAACATGGAGCGGAAAAGCGGAAAGCAGACGGTGGTTTCGTATACCGTCGACCACAGCAGCCGGGGCCAGCCCGGCAGCAGTACGGAGGAGATCAGGGGAACCAGCACAAGAAATGGGAGCAGGTACGCCAGTAAGATCGAGACGTCGGCAAAGATCGGGTGCAAATGGAAGAGTAAAAAGTACAGCGGGGTGATCCAGAAAATCACACGCGCAACAGGGAAGAAGAAATAGTAGAGCGAGGCAAAATAGCCGATCCGGTGGCGGATCGACAGACCGCGGCAGAAAAGAGGATTGTCTTTGAAGAAGATCTGGAGACAGCCCAGCATCCAGCGTCGCCGCTGGACCAAATAGGAGGCCAGGTTCTCTGCCGTCAATCCTACCGCCAGATCCTTGTCGACGAATGCCGATTTCCAACCATGAGCATGCAGGTGCTGACTGGTGTGGATATCTTCCGTGATGCTCATCAGCTTGAATCCATTCAGCGCTGTGATAGCCGTCCGCCGAAACACCGCTCCACTTCCCACAAAGAATGAGCCACCCCAGCCCTGGCGCGCTCCCTGGATGGCATGGTTGAACATGTCCTGCTCGTTGGGGATGTGCGGAGACGTCCGGAGCGCACGCTGAAAGATGTCCTGATTATAAAAGTGATGCGGGGTTTGGACGAATCCCATATGAGGATCGGCAAAGAACGGCACCGTTTCCTGGAGAAAGCTTGTGACGGGAATGTGGTCCGTGTCGAACACCACGATCAATTCACCGTACGTCTGAGTGAGTGCGTGGTTGAGATTTCCGGCCTTGGCATGCCGGCGGGGTCCCTTGATGTAGGAGGCTCCGAAACGGCCGGCCAGCTGCGCGACTTCGTCACGATGGCTGTCGTCGAGAACATAGATGCGTTTGGGGCCATAGGTCATGGCGCTGGCGCCGATAAGCGTCTGCGCGAGAATGGCGCACGACTCTGAATAAATCGGGATTAAGACATCAACAGTTGGGGCGAATTCCTCCGCAGTCGGAGGGGGTACAGCGGGAGAAGGGCGTTGACCGATGCCGACTTGGACGAGCAGAAGCAGTACGGTCGAGAGGGCATAGCATTCGGCAATCCAGAGAGAGAGACTGATCGCAAGGCCGCCCGATTCAATGGTGTTCAGTGTGTTGAAAAGGCGCCACCAGAGATAGCGCACACATAACGTCAACGCACACAGTAGAAATGCCACCGTGAAAACCGGATGCCATCGCGCCATAAAGAACAGAGCGATCGCGACGGCGAACAATTCCCAAGGGAAGTGGGTGGAAAATCCTTCGAAATCAAAGGGCCGCAGAAAGCCGAGGAATTCGTCGTAGTGTCTCGCCTGTTGAAGCGACGTGGCCTGGCTGAACCACAGCCAATTATGCAAGTAGTACGGCGTCGCTTTTCCCGCCAATGCAGTTCGTAGCAGATCAGTCAATTTTCGCTGAGTGAGGGTCGATGCGAAGTCCGGTTGTTCGTGGAGTGCCAGCGCAGATACCGTCGCGTAGAGCGGAAGTCCTTCGATCATGGAACGGGGAGTTCCATCGAGTCCGTAATGATCGACGAGCCGTCCATGGGCGCGCCATTCGCGTTGGAAGAAAGCGAGCATCGTGGTCCGCAACGGCCCCTCCGCACGGTTGAACCACTGTGCATCCAGGGCGACACGCCAGAAGATGGGGAATGCGTCATAGCTGAATTCCGATACGCGGCCGTTCGTGGGATGCCGCAGGGAGAGCTGCTGTGTTGTGCGATTCCAATAGATAATGTCCGGGGGCAGCGCAACCTGCTCCTGGTCGTACAGCCAGTGCAGGGTCGCATACGCATCGTCGATGACGCGCGCCCAGGGATGTGCTCCATCGACGGCTGCGAAGACTTCATAGGCATAGGGCGCAAGATAGGCGACATGGATGACCGGATGATCCTCGTATCGCGCCCAATTGCCTGCAGTGACATAGATGTGGGAATCGGTATGCAAAAGTTCGAGGTCCCAGATCGACGTGAGAATCGCCAAGGCTTCCTGCTCATAGGCCGGCTGATCGAAGCGCCGCGCGGCCAGGATGAGCGCGAGCGCGATGTCCGTATCGGCATCGGTAGCCGAATTCACCGACAAGACCGTGCCCTTCCATTTCCAGGCGAATAATTTGTCGTTGCGCACTTGAAGATGTTCTTTTGTCCAGGCCCATACACGGTCGAACATGAGGCGATCCCCGGACCACACCGCGCGGAGCATGGCATACCCCTGACCTTCGGACGTCGTGACACCCTGTTCATCCCAGCTCACCACCCGGCCATTCACAATGAAGGTTTGTTTGTACAAGCTCCAGAGAGCGGAGAGATGATCCAACTCCCGGATGTGCCGGTCGCTTGACCGCTCCGACTGCGTATCTGCGGCGAAAATGGGCGGTGCCTCTGCAAGGCACCCAAAAAGCAGCGCGAGTGTCATCGCCCATACGTGCGGCAGAGCCGGCGCAACGGCGCCCGAGATGTTGAAAGCACGGTGGGCGGATCTGATCGAAAACAATGTGTGACTCGAAATCTGTGGTCGGAAGAATGCTGGCACACGATACCGGTGTGGGTGAAACCCTGTCAACGCAGACGCGTTGGAGTCGGGGAAGCTGCGTTGGCGTGCGTCAGTCCCCTTGACAGACTTGTATAAATATTCGACAACCAACCGGACCAGTACTATGTTTGGTGAAGCCGATGTTGTCACGTCGATATCAGATCGGTCTGTTTTTCAGCGTGCTCGCTGTGGTGGGTATCTATTTGATCCTCCCGTTAACGGCATCGTATTTCCTGGCTCAAGGACTTCGTCAGGACGGCTACAAGCATGTGATGATTCAGCTGGGGTATCCACGTTGGGACGGGATGCACATTCCCGTCGTTGCCTTTCAGCAGAATATCGGCGGAGAGCAAGTGCTCATCTCCCTTACGAATGCCGAGATTGCCTATCGGTTGCCGGAGTTGGCCCGCGGGCGAGTGACCCGGGTGTGGCTTCCCGATGTCGCTGTGCAAGTGCTCAATTCGGCGGCGTCCGGACTCGATCACGGGGAAGGGGTGACGCGAAGTGAGGCTGACGACGACGAATCGCCCTGGAGCTTGTTGACGGCCGGTGATTTGTTGCGTCGTTTGCCGATTCTTCCCTTCGATGAGTTACAGCTGGATCGGGTCACAATCTTTCGAGAACAAGCGACCGGACCGCTTCGCAAGGTGACGATTGCCGGTAATCTCAAGTATCGGGATGGGGAACTGGGAGGACATCTCACATTTCAAGGCCGTGATACCGCGTCCTATGGTCTGACTGTGGCTGGAAATTCAGCAAGCACCTGGTCGGCGACCTTGGTGTCTCAACGACTCCAAACCGTGCCGATCGTGTCATGGCACTCTCAGGCGCACCCGAGCGGTTCTCAGGTTGAGATTAAAGGACAGCTTGAGGTGAATGTCCGTGAACTCGCGCCCTTTATCGCGTTACTTGTTCCGATAGGTCCGGATCTTGGAAAAGTGACAGGAGCGCTGGAGATGAACTGGACCGGAACCGCGGCGTCTGAGGCGACGCTCACCTCGCTCTGGAGGGACTCACGCACGCACCTGGATGGAAATGTCCGTCTGAACGGCACCTTGCCTGCGCTGAAGGGTGTTGCACATGACATTACAGTGGCCTACACGGGCACATTTGCCGGCAACGCGATGCAGATCGGATGGACATTGGCTCCGGGTGTGTTGGTGTCAGCGACTGTCAACGCTCAACCCCGCATCATTCCCGATGCTGTGCGGATGATGCTCCCGCGCGGGTCTCAGCCATTGAGCATTCACAACAGGGAGCCGGTCAAGGGGATGCTCTATTGGGCAGAGGCGCCGATACGCACGATCGTTGAAGGGCCGCTGCAGGTGACCTACGGAAAAACTGCAGGACCATTGGTTGGGGAGTTTCAAACGAGCCGCGCAGAAGGAGTGGGGAGCGAGCTGGTGTCGGCGGAGGGAACCTATCGGGTGACAGGAGTCGTTCCCAAAGCCATCACTGAGATGCTGTCTGCTCAGGAAGCGATGGCCGATCTCCGAGGAACCGTGTCTCTGACACACGCCTCGATAGGAGGAACGCTGTTCCCCGAATCGTTCGTGACCGTCAAGCAGATTCACCACGGGACTGTTGCTGTGCCGAAGGTGATGCTTCAGCTGTCCGACGGGCTTTCCGTACGTTGCGATCTCCCTGATATTCATTGCAGCGCCGGGCCGGCGACTGTGGCGATGCGTCTTTCAACGATGAACGTGATGGGCCAGGACATTCATGTTGATCAAGGCGCCGTCGCGCTGCAGCTTGCTGAAGTCACCGCGAAATCATGGAATGCGCAAGGTCGGATCTCAATGGCTGGCGTGTCGCCCAATCTTGCTCCATTGAAAGTTCCGGCGACGGATTGGAAAGTCCGGTTTACCGCCAATCAAGCAGGGATCAGGGCGGATCTTCGTATTGACGCTCCCTTGCGCGCGAGTTTGGTCACGGCCGAGATTGAGCAGCCGTTTACGGCAGGGCAGGGCACCGCGCATGGCATGATCGGTCCCATTGTCTTTGATGGCGAGGATCGCCGGTTGAGCCGGCTGATTTCCGGATTGCCGATGCCGGTAGAAATACTCGATGGCCGGGTCGCGTCCACGATCGACGCCTCGTGGTCGGGCGGATTGGGGGAGTCGGCGCATGGATTTCAGCTGACATCGGGAATGATCAAGATCGTCGCCGATAAACTGTCCGGCCGGTATGATGAGTATGTCGTTAAAGACGCTAATACAACGATGGCCTTACGCACAAATGGGGTTGACTCGCTGGTGACTGTCGAACCGGCGCCGGTGACCATCGGATCGGTACAGATTGGCATTGAAGTGACGAACCTGTCTGCACTGCTCCAAGGATCATGGAAATTTCATGAGGGACTACAGGTCATTGAGGCGAAAGATTTCAGATGCGAGATGTTTGGAGGCTCGGTCGCCAGCCCGGGTATCCTGGCGGATGTTGCCAAGCCACCCTATCATGCGACAGTGATACTGCGAGATCTGGATCTGGCCAAGGTCCTGAGCGTGGAACACAATCAGGGAATACAAGGAACCGGGACCCTGAATGGAACGTTGCCGATCGCGATCACGCCCGGAGGACTGACGGTCAAGGATGGGATGGTGACTGCGCTCCCTCCTGGAGGGGTCATACGCTACGGATCGACGCCGGAGTCATCAACCGTCATTTCGGAGACCAATACCCAGTTGCATCTGGTGACACAGGCGCTAAACAACTTTCATTATACATTGCTGCGAGTTGGTGTAGACTATGCCGAAACCGGGACGCTGATGCTGACGGCTCGATTGGAAGGCAGAAATCCTGATCTCAAGAAGATTCCTCCGGTGAATTTCAATCTAACCGTGCAAGAACACATCCCGGCCCTCTTGAAAAGCCTGCGCCTTGTCGATGATATTCAAGATGCAGTCGAGCGGAAACATAAACGGCAATGATCGCGATGAGGTTTGCAATGCGGCGCCCGAATAGTCTGACGACAGCGATAGGGTTAATGATCGGAGGGATAGTGGTCGCAACAGGAGCCTGTACGCCTCGTGTTGAAGTGATGGCGCCGGATAAGCCGATCACGATCAACTTGAACGTCAAAATCGACCACGAGATTCGTGTCAAGGTGGACAAGGAGTTGGATAAGGTGCTGTCCGAGGACAGCGGCCTATTTTAGCGGGAGATACGGTCATGATGGCATGGATACAAAGACTTCTATTGGGTGTGGCGGTGGGATGCCTGGTCTGTACGCAGCCTGTCTTCGCTCTTTCGCTCGAAGAAGCCAAAACAAAAGGTCTGGTTGGAGAAAAAAGTACCGGCTACCTGGGGGCCGTCGATCCGGCAAACCCTGAGGCGCAGGCCCTCGCCGAGGAGATTAATAAGAAACGCCGCCAGGCCTATCAGGACATTGCCCGCCGAGATGGAGCGAGCGTGAGTACGGTCGAATCACTGGCAGGGGAAAAAGCGATTGAAAAGACCAAGCCGGGGAACTACGTCCAAGGTCCCGGCGGCTGGATAAAAAAATAGCGCGTTATCCGTAGCGGTCGTTTTCCCATGGCAGTGCCGTATTGGAATATCCCCGGACTTCCCAGAACCCCTTCTCATCCTTGTCGGCAAAGGTAATTTCCTTTACCCACTTCGCGCCTTTCCAGGCATAGCGTTTCGGGACGATGACCCGCACAGGTCCGCCATGGTCTTTGCTCAGCGGCATGCCGTTCCAGGTATGGGCTAGGAGTACATCGTCATCGTTACAGACTTCGAGCGGAAGATTGGTTGTGTAATCGTCATACGATTTGAAGAGCACGAATTTTGCGAGTGTGACTGGTTTCACCACCGAGATGATGTGCTTGAAACTGACGCCTATCCACTGATTGTCGAAGCGGCTCCATGACGTCACGCAATGGAAGTCGGACAGGTCGGTGAATTGAGGCTGCGCCATGAATTGTTCCCAGGTCCAGGTGATCGGGGCCGTCACAAAGCCTCCGATTGTCAGCCCCCATTCAGTCAACGGAATCTCAGGTTTGAATCCAAGATCCAGCACAGGGAACGTCTCAACGAGGTGTTGCCCCGGTGGAAGGCGGCTATCGCCCTCGTAGAATACTTCCCGCTCTTCCCCGCCCCTCCGGGCTTTCGCCCATTGCTCTTTGGTTTTTGTCAGGCGATTGCTCTCATCCATGATGGCCTCCGTAGGCGGAGACTACGGCAGTGAGGGGTGTCCTGGCAACTGGGATACGACCGAACGATGTAGAGAGACCGGATGGAATATGAAATATTCGTGTAAGTAATGGAAATATTGTGAATAATGGCCCTGGTACACTTGAAAGGCTCACCGCTGGATGGGACACCAATGGCTCTACGCCGCTCTATGACGGTATGCAGAATGTTCACCTTGGGACTGATTGGACCAGTTGTCATATTCTGTCATCTTTGGATTCCCGGTTTGTCCCATGCGTCCTCACCAGCGACATTGAAGAAAGAGATGAAACGGTCTCTGGTTGAACCAGTTGCATCAGACAAGTCTGTTCCTTCTGTGCGTTGGAAGACCGCGAGCAAGAAATCTCCGCAGTCTGTCACGGGCAAGACCGTAGCGACCAAGGCAAAGAGGCCCTCGCATTCAGCCCGTGTGTCCAAGAAAATCGCCTCGAAGAAGCTGAAGAGGCGTGCGCAACCGACGGCTGTCGTTGAGCCACAGCCTCTGATCCCGGCGAATGTCGCCCATTTTGGAATGCTGGAACAGCCGCGACGGTATGATTACGGGCGGGATCGTCGGACGGGGCGAGTGATTGTTCCTCAGGCAGCAGGATTGCTGCACGACCATTTCCCGGAGCTCGATCAAAACCACGACGGAGTGATCGATCCATTCGAGCGCGCAGTAGGCCGGCTCGATATTGAACATGACGCAGCCAAACGCTGATTGGAAACAGAGGGTTTCCTGTATGGATGCTACAGTTTTCAGAAGAACTGGCCGAATAGATAACCACTCGATACAATCTAGGCATCACGATGTTGTGTTTCTGGATACTGCAATGCTTGTCATAACTCTCATGTTCCTACTGCTCGGCGTCGGATGTGCTGGTCCAGACCTCTCCTTGACCGATGAACATGCCACGATTCGCGAAGATGCCTGCTCCATTCGGCAGTACAAGGCGGAGCACGAGAGGCAGTCCTCGAAGTCCTGCCGCCCTCAACGAACGTGGCTTCAGGACGTCGGCACAACCCTCAGTGGGGCAGCCCCCGCTTTCAGCACACCCAGGCCATAGCCGGCCGGGGCTTTTTCTGCAATCCCACTTCAGTGCACTCACCAACCCGCATTATTTATACGCACTTCTGCCGCAAGCACCGCTCCGCGACTTATGCGAGACTGGCAAGAGTGGCGGGACAAGCGAGGCTGGCAGGGACCGGAGTTGCGTGTCTCGTGAGTCACGCTCGTCGCGCCTGTCGCGCAAGCGGTCACCGTTTTGCGACAAACCGTCATGAGTAATGCGGGCGAAGGTCTGTAAGAATGTCGGCTATTGGCCGACCAAGCCCATAGATTGAAGTCGTGCCATTGACAGCGCCACATGGAGCCACCATGATAGATCAACAGGTTGCTATGCAGAATGACATGCCGGTTTCTGGGCAGGCCAGGGGATTGAATGCTGGAAGGATGGTCATCGTAGCGGTTATCGCCGTTGCGATCGGCGCGTTCTTGTATTTCGATCTGGGGCAATATCTTTCGCTCGATGCGTTGAAACAAAACCGCGATCAGCTGCTGGCATTTACCGAGTCCAATTACACCACATCCGTGGCGATTTTCATTCTGACGTATATCGTCGTCACGGGACTGTCGCTTCCCGGTGCGGTGATCCTTACCCTGGCGGGAGGATTTGTGTTTGGCGGGGTAATTGGCACGCTGTTCGTGAATCTCGGAGCTACGACCGGTGCCACGCTCGCGTTTCTTGCGGCACGATATCTGCTGCGTGATTGGGTCGAGCAGAAGTTCGGCAGGTGGATCGAACCGGTGCAACAAGGATTCGCCAAGAATGCCTTCAGCTATTTGTTGACGTTGCGATTGATCCCGCTGTTTCCATTTTTCGTGGTCAACCTTGTTTCAGGGCTGACCCGCGTGAACGTCGGAACGTACGTGGCGGCGACAGCCATCGGGATTATTCCGGGGTCGTTCGTCTATGCCTATGCCGGGCGTCAGCTTGGCACGCTCAGTTCCCTGAAAGAAATCGCGTCACCGAACGTTATCGGCGCGTTCGTGTTGTTGGGGCTGCTGGCTCTGGTGCCGATCGTGTACAGGAAGTTCTTTGAGAAACCGGCGTGATCGGAATTCTGTGAAACGTGAGAGATGCCTGAGTAGTTTGCGGAAAGGTCGGACGTGATGTCGGAGTGTGACCAAAGCCTTGTTTTGCCGAATGATGAGCACAATCAACAGCTCGTCGCCAATGTCCATCCCGGCAATTGGGTCAATCCGGAGCCGGCTGGCCGGTACAACATCGTGGTCATCGGGGCTGGAACCGCCGGATTGATCACGGCGGTCATTGCCGCAAGTCTGGGGGCTAAGGTCGCGTTGATCGAGAAACATTTGATGGGGGGCGATTGTTTGAATG
>LNFM01010718.1_pt1 | contig 12767 bp, 14 predicted proteins | sample 596031 | NCBI WGS metagenome assembly LNFM01 (sample SAMN04254537, study PRJNA301005) | activated carbon metagenome | isolation source: dual media filters at the Ann Arbor, Michigan drinking water treatment plant | place: USA: Ann Arbor
CGAAAGCCCAATCCTTGATCTGCCACTTCTTAAACAGATGCGAGGCGAGGATGTTCATGTCGTTGCCCGTGTACCCGTCGATATTCAACGAAAACCCGAGCGAACGAATGTTCGATTTCGTCTCTTGGACGAACATGATAGTAGGGCCGATGACGATAGGGATGTTTCTCGCGCTACCCCAATTGGACTGCGGCTTCTGCCTAAGCGTGTCGAACGCGAAAGCCACGTCTGAGCCGGAGTTGACCCGCCACTCTTGCCCCGTGGTCAGAATGAGAAGGTCGCCCTTTTCGACAAAGTGCTGGATCACGTTGACTTTGCGCGCGGACAAGGTTGCCGTGATAGCGTCATCTTGCTGGCCCGGCGTTGACGTGCTGAAGTTCTTCACGTTGCCGGTGCGGGAATGGTAATGCGTATCGGGCTTCTCGGTAGAACCGCCGAACTGCTGCCGCTGCTCATAAAACCCTGTAGCGCGGGGAAAGGAACCAGGCAGCCGGAAGGGGTTCTCAAACTCCGGGGGTGAAATCGTAAGATCGGCGGCGCGGTTCTTGTTCGTGTACGAAGTCGTTTCCGTCTCGGCCAAGAAGCCGAACAGGCCGTTGTTCTCCGACATATAGACGGTGTACTTTACCGCCCCGTCAACCGTGTCCCACGCAATGGTATCGTCGGCAGTGGCATGGCCGTTGGTGATCTCCGCGAAGCACTGCGCCACGTTACCGCTTGAGGAGTAGGCTGTGTATCCGGTAGTGTCTTTGTCCCTAAGCTCGAAAGTAGTGGTCGTGGGTACTTTGCCCACGATAAAGCGACGGTCGTTCACTTCCGTCATCCCGGCCACGCCAAAGATGACTACTTCATCCCCAAGCTTGAACCCATGGGCTAGCGCCGTCCCGACCACGCCGGGATTTGCCTGAGTGATACCCGTAATGACGAGACTGCCCGCGTTCACGCCGGCTAGGCTTTCCTCAAAGTTGGCGCTCTTACCCGCACTCGCGGTTACGGTGTACCGGCGCACGACGGAGCCTGTGGCGTTCACAGTGACCGCAAGGCCCTCGGGGGGTTCAACGCTTGGGAGGAAGGTTTCGTAGGTGCTGCTCCAATCATCGTGATCGATACGCCGCAGCTTGACAACCGCATAGTCCTCATGCGTGATTGTCATAGTGTCGCCCTGTTGGGCGAAGTTCAATTCAAATACGTCGGCGATGCCGTAGGGCATTTCAATTTCGTAAACGCGGTCAGCCGTTCCCCCGCTCACGTAGGTAGATAGGTCAGAGAAAGGAACAAGGCTGCTGGCTAGGTAAGCGTCCTGAATATAGAACTGGTTAGCCGTAGACAGGGCCACATTAAAATGCCGGTCATTCAACTCCGTGGCGCCGACGACGCCGGTAATGAAAACTTGATCGCCGTCAGAAAAACCATGGGCGTTGCTGGTCAATCTGGCGAACCCTCCGGTCCCGCTCCCGATCGCGGTGATCGTCTTCGGAGAGCTTTCGAGAACATGGGCGTCGTTTCGGATGACGCGCATGTGCATGTCCCCGAATTCGAGGACATAGGTATCCGTATTGTTGAATTCGAATTCGATGAGGCGCGGGCACTGGGTAGACTGCTTAACCGGGCCGACGAACTTAGTGCCCGGTCTGTTGCTGACGCCCCCAGCCGCATGAATAATGCAGTTACGGGCGCGCTTCAACGCCACGTCGTACATGGCCGTGTCTACGCGACCGTAGAGCGCAGGCGCGATCTCTCCCTTGCCGTAGCTCGATTGAATGAGGGCCGGCATTACGAAACGGGCCTCCAGCTTTCGCGGTACGTTGGATCGTTGCGCGGGTACGCGCCGCGTTCGATGATCCAAGGCGCCTCAGGCGGCGGCGGGTCTTTCTCTTCGTTGGCATTGTGGACAGGCGCATCCATCATCGCCTGACGCGAAAGCTGCTCGTAACCGTTCTTGAGGTTAGACTTGCGGGTGATCTTGTAGACCACCTTGGCCGCAAGATTGTAGCTAAGCGACTTAACAAAGTGCTCGTCAAACAAATCCGGGTTCGTCACGTCCGCCGTGTAGATGGCGATAGCCTCCGGCAGATTGCAGAGGATTTTCTTGCTTTCCCCGTCGTCGCTCAGTTCGATGTTGTACGGCACCGGGGGAACACCGTTCTCCCCCGCAGGGTTCCAGATACGGCGCATTTTCAGCGCGGGGGCAGCCGGGAACTGATAAGCATATTCCCAATCCTCCGGCGGGTCGTCGGCGTGTAGGGCCAAGGCTTTCCGCTGGCGGGCGAAGCTCCAGTCAAACGCAGACAGGACTTCCTTGCGCGCCGGCTCATAGAACAGGCGGCACGCTTTACCCTCCGGCGTGCGGTCGCTAAGGCTCTCCAATTCGCCCCCCGCGAAATGGGCGATAGCCATGTTGCAGATATCTACCGGACTGGTCATATTGGCCCCTGGAAAAGCTAAGGCGGGTTACTTCCCCGCCTTGCCCTTGGTATCACGTGATCCCTTGTCGCCGGGCGGGGGATCGTTCTTTTCCCGCTTGGCGTCCTCTTCAAGCTGCCGCTGAAACTCCTCGGCGTTCCTGCGAAGCTCCTCTCGGCGCTTCTCTTCAGCTTCAGCTTCCTTGAGGAGCCGGGCTTCCTCTTCCTTCACCCGTCGCTCGTTATCGAAGTCGGAGGCAAGCTGGGGCTCAGGCGGGGCCTTGGGCTCTACAAAGCTGCCATCGACAACCTTGGCGTCTGGCGGAAGCCGGTCCCTGAACTGATCGGGCACCTGTGTGGACCCGCCGTTAGCCCCTTTCCTGTAGAGACTGCCCCCGACAAACCAATTCCTTTTAAGAATAACTCTCATATAAGTTCGGAGGGGGTTATTAGCCCCCTCCTACCCCTTAGTTGGTCGCGTCGGCGTAAGCCTTCCAGTTCGGAGGCGTCGGCGTCAGGTAGGCCGATACGGCGCCTGCGGTGATGGTCGTAGTCGCAATAACCGCCTGGACCCCCAGATACCGCTCATAGTTGGCCCCCTCAAGCGGGAGCGCGACAATTACCGGGAACTGGCCTGCCTTCAACTTCGCGTCGTTCGCGTCGGTGCCGTCAGTTACGAAAGCCTGCGACGTGTAATGCACCGTAGAAGTGGTAGCATGGATCGACGCGGTATCGTCCGAAACAAGCCGGAACGTGATAGTCCCCGCAACACCGCCCGTGATGATTTCAGTATCAACCGAAATCACAAGGTAAAGCTGCTGGCCCGCCCCGCCGAAGCTCTGGACGACGGAACGGTCAATCTGGTTGGTAAGCAATACCGTACTGGCGGCGGCAGCAACCGACACAGCATCGCCAAACTCAGTGAGCTTATCGATAAGCATTCTATTTGTACTCCCTTACGAGGCCGGAACCAAGTCTTCGTTCGCCGCCAGCGCATCGCAACGCGCCATCGGAACCTCGTGGAACTTGGTAATCATCTTGCCGCCGACGTTCTCAATCGTAAGCGTGCTGTCCTTGGTCTTGTTCGTCACCTGACGGCGGACAAACGAGCGCATGGTACGGCTCATGTAGAACGACGCCCGGCCATTGAGGTTCGGCACAAGCTCCATGGCCTGATACATCAGGTCGGGCAGGTCGGCGCCCGAAGAAGCGTCCTTGGTCAGGGCGGACTTGTCGATGTTGCAGATACGCACAACATAGCGCCAATCAGGCACGGACAGGCCGGCGTTCAACTCAAACCGGGTCCGATAGGCTTCCATTCGGCCGCCGTTCGAACCGTTGGCGTCGTCGATGGTGACGAGGCCCTTTTCGTCAATCTGGATGCCGGTCGGCATGTTCTTCGGCACAATGCCGTGAACCTTATCCTGACCCCAGACGATCAGCCAAATCGAGCCGTTGTCCGTATCAGAGCTTCCGCCGTGGATGACATTCTCCGAATTGGCAGTGCCCGAACGCACGTTGAAGCGCGGCGCAAGCCCGGTAAAGGCTTCCGGCTCGGTTCCCTGATTGCCGTAGAAGATGGTGTCCGCAAGCTCCTGCACCATACCCTCGATATGGCCGCGCACGGCCAGTTCTCGGTAAGCAGCGCGATTGCTGTTGATATCCACCAGCTTCTTGTCAACTTCGGCATACGCGACCAGTTCGCCGGTCGTGTCCGTAACCTGAGCGGTCGTGCCCTTGGTCGGCTGGACGCCGCCATAGAGCTTACGCCACGTCGGCGCAGGCAGGCCGGTTCGAACGCTGGTCAGATGGCCGGTCGGAAGGTTGCCTTCCATCCAGACCATATCGTCCAGAATGTCGTTCGTCTCGTTCATAATCTCGATGACCGGCATAACCTTGCCGTTCGGATCGGAGGCCCGCGCCAGATCAAGCAGCGTGGGGTGGGTAACTGAAAGCGCAGCCATTGATTTTGGCTTTCCTTATTGTTGTTTCGTTAACTTACTTGGCGTCGGGAAACAGCCGGTTTGCCCGAGGAACGTCCGCAGAAGAACCCCCGTTCGACTTACCCTTTTCGAGAGTATCGGCGGAAATGTCCTTGCCCACGCGGTACAGGAACCGGATTACCTCCGGGTTGTCTCCAAGACCATAGTCTCCGAGAACCTTGTTAAGCTCAGGGGTGCCGTACTTCGTCAGCGCTTCCTTTGCCCTCGATACGTTGGCTTCGAACCCGACGCCGCCGTATTCCTTGTCCGACTTCGCGGCATCGCGCCACCCGTCCAGGGTCTGCTGCCAAGCGGCATTCTGCCCCTGGACCATCTTCGCCTGAAAGTCGATAAGCTTCTGAGCCTGTTCCTGCGACAGGTTCATTTCCTTGAACAGGGGCGCGGCTTCCTTGAGCGCTTCCTGATCGACGGCTACGCCATCGGGGAACTTGAATTCCGCGTAGTCGCCTTCGGGGGCACCGGCCGGCTTCTCCTTGTCACCCTCTGCCGGCTTATCGCCTTCCGCCGGCTTGGCGTTCGGATCAACTACCGCCGGAGCCTGCCCTTCTACGGGCTTATTCGGATCAACGGCCGGGGCCGCATCCGCCTTCGCGCCTTCTGCGGGCGCGCTCAAAACTGTGTCAACCACGTTACGTTTCCTTCTTCCCCGTTTTCGGGTTGTCGTTCTCTAACCTCATTATAGTATACGAGTTTGGGTCCGCTGTAAAGAGCTTATTGAAGACCCAATTCGCAAGGGTTCGGCGGCCCTCGTTAATCAGCATGGTACGGGGGAAATCCTCCCCGGCCCAACTGAGGCGATGAAAGCCGGCTTCCTCAAGGATCGACCAAACGACGTTCCGCCCCTGCTTGCTACGGAGAACGTATTTCCAATCTTCAATCTCAGCAAGAGAAGCAAGATAGATGCGCTCCTCTTCAGTGAGAGTATCTTCTTCGTCGCCGTGGTCTATCTCGCTCATTTAGCCGCGCCCTGCCCCGCCGCAGCCAAGTCCTTGATGCTGCCTGCTACGCCCGGCGCCATTTCGGCCATCTGCATCATCTGGGCCTGCTGCGCTTCTGCCGCCATCTGCTCGTTCACAACGTCATCGGCTATCACAAGACGCGGCGAGGCGCCCGTGGCTTCCGCGAAGTCGTCAATCGCCCGCATGACATTAAACTTCTTCGCCGCCGCCGGAGCAAGGGCCGGGTTCTGGCAAAGCCCTCCGATGAAGCCGGCCAGACGCTCGATTGCGCCCGCGTCAACGGAGCGCTGCGCCATGGCGAGAGCCGAGATATATTCGATCTTGAGGACTTGGTTCTCAAGCTCTGGCGGCGGCGGGCGGAACAGCTTGGCGTCCTGGCACTGGTCGAACAGGCTGTCCAGCGTAGGAGACAGCCAATCGTCATGGACGTTGATTAAGACGGGGCCTAGCTCAAGCAAGCGCTCTTGGTCACGGAGCCGTAGGTCAAGTTCATTCCGGGGCTGAATGCCCTCCATATTGGAGATAGCCCGAAAGAGGTTGATGTAGAAAGCGTCATCGATCCGCCGCAGGTCCATTTCAATGTCCTGGCGCATTTCGCCAAGCTGCGGGTTCACCATGTAGACTGCCGAAAGCTGGCTTTTCTCGTCGCTGCTATCGTACAGCGTGGCGCCGCCGGGGATGCTCTTGATATTGACGTTCTTGAGCGCAGCCGGGCCACGCAACGGCGGGTTGACCATCTTGGCGATGCCCTGCCCCTTGTAGCGCTCTTTCGACTGTAGGCCGCGAATGTCGCCCAACGCCATCATGCCGGGGCAGTCGGTTCCATAGATATCTTCTCCGGTCACATCCCAGCGCGGAGAGTATCCAGGGAAGCGGTCGAAACCCTTCTGCCTAAGGAACTTGTTCTGATCGTCGCCCATCCCGCCCGGCTGAAAATAGACGGACTTGAACCGCTTGTATCGGCTGAGGGCGTTGCTCGGGCGGTAGTCATCGTTAGGGGCGACATACTGGATAACGTCGTGCCAAGCCGTGTAGTCGCCCCGGTCATACGCCGTCTTCACCGCCTGATTGCAGTTCTCTTTGCCGAACTTCTTCACCATCTGAAGCGTCGTCATTTGGAACTTGCGCGCCAGCGTATCGACTTTGTACTTATCGTTTTGCGCGATGTAGAACGATCCTACAGTGTGAGTGTAGAACCGGGCCACGTCATCGAAATCGTCTTCATGCTCCATGAAGCCCGTGCCGAACTGCATCAGTTCGCCCAGCATCTTGGGGGCTTCCGAGTAGAAATTGCCGCTGCCAAGGATGGCGTACATCAGCCTTTCGGCATCGTACAGCCATTCAGCCACGGGCTTGAATTTCATCAACTCCGGGTCAGTAAGGGTATTCAGCTTGAACCACGGGCGGGCGGGAGAAGCTACCCCGGCCAGCATCCCGGATCGCGCCACACGGAGCGCCCACGACGCCCGGTTATTGATGATGCTGCCGTATCGCTTATCCCCCCGGTTCCGATCAGTCGTGAAGAACCGGCCTTTGCGCGGAGAAATGAATTCCTGCAAATCCTGCCAATGAGGGACGAAGGTGCTAACCTCCGCTTCCATGGCAGCGACTTGCTTCATGTAAAACTGCTTGGTGCCGGGCTCCACTATGCTCTGCATTTTACAGACCCAGCAAACTCTTCTTGGAAGTGTTGGCCGGCGTAGACAGCCCCATCGATCCAGTCAAGATGCTGGCTTCGCGTCCAGAGGCTAGGGCAGCACGGGCGCGGCTTTGCGTCCTCGCGCGGACTACGGCCGGATCAGCGGGCGTCGGGGGAGGCGCCGGCTCCGGGGGGAGGGGCGGCGGCGCAGGCATTGAGGGGGAGCCACACATTATCGTTCGACTTTCTTGATTGCCTACTATGGTATCACGTGAAACCAGATTTGTCTAGCGTCTGCGGCGGCGATTGAAAGGCCCGCCGGAGCCGCCTACCGTGGGAGGAGCGCCGCTATAAATCAGGTTCGCGTCAATCCCGTTTATGAAGACCAACCCAGGGGAGCAAGACAGAACGTAATCGCGCCGGAAGATAACGTCTGTGCCGGTGATGGATACGGCGCCGGCTTCCGCGTCTAGGACATACCCCGAAATGTAAACTAGATCGGCGTCGGTCCCGGTGATGTTGACGGCGCCTGGATCGGCGGTCAGCACGTAATCCCGCCGGAAGACTACATCCACGCCGCTGATACTAACGGCGCCTGGATCGGCAGTCAGCTTCCTCGCGTGTTCCAAGCTGGCGGCAAGGCCGGTAATAGAAACAGAACCAGCGGAAGCGATTAGGAGGAACGTCTTACGCAGGGTGGCGGCAGTGCCGGTGATAGATACAGCGCCTGGATCGGCGGTTAAGGTGTAGCCCCCGCTGTCCGCCTCAAGGCTCTCCCAGTTGTCGAGAGCCGCTGCCTGCGTCTGGTTTCGCGTAATGATGCCCGGCGTCTGCACCGAGGCCAAGTCGGACGTGCTGGCCGCCATGTAGGCCGAGCCGTTGCGTAAAACCGTTAAGTCATTACCCGACCGGCTTAGGCGGTAAGTTGCGGCCCCCGATGTGGCATCTGTATCTATCTGGGTGTAGGAGCCAGGGGACCCTACGCGCTTAAATAGCTGGGCAAAATTTCCGCTTCCGCCATTGAAAGTACGGAACCCGATGAAGTTATTTACATCTTGCACATTGATGCACAGCGGAAAGAAACTGTTCGTCAGCGCCGAGAACAAAATATCAACTTGCGCGTAGTGGTCGCCGGTTCCCGCGCTCGGGGCCTTGTAACAACTCTCGGTAGTGCTATCGAAATCAAGCGTAGTACCGGAAGCACTAATATCGCAGGCGCCCGCTGCACCACTATCCAGTGTCCAGCCGGTGCGGGCTTCTAGGTCCTGTCCCGCCGTGCCTGTGAAGGCATCGGTAAACGTCGCCATCAGTCGGCGAACTTCGTGCGGATTTCATCTGGCGAAACTTGGCGACCGATCCTCACCGACGCCACTTCGGCCAAGAGCTTCCGGGCGCATAGGCTCTCAATCTTCTTTGCGCTCAAGCGGGCATCAACTTGCACACCAAGGCCCTCGACCAGCGCCTTATCGACGGCTCTGATACGCGGGTCGTCTAGCGCTCTAGCGGGAACCTGCACGCCGTCTTTGACCCTTACCAGCATCCAGCCGTCCGCCTTCGTCGCGTCGGCGCGGGCGTCCAGCACGGACCACCTGTTGACGAAATCGGCGATGGCGGGCCGGAATGCCGTCTCGGGCGTCTTCCCGTCGCCGATCACGCGGCAGAGGTATAGAGGCACTAACTTACCGTAAACATGCTTGAGCCGAAATCGACCGTGAAACTCTCCCCGGCGGCGAGGGTGATACTAGAGCCGTAATCCCAATACCCGATCAGGGGGTCTGCGGGACTGGTGGGCGTGTCGTTATATATTACCGCGTACCGGAAAGGCCCAACCGTGCCCCCGCTCGCGGTAATCACCACGTCAACTCCGATCACGGAAGTAGTGCCCGTGGTCCGGCTGACGCTGTTCTGAGTATCAACGGGAGCAGTGTACCCGTTTCCGTTGGCGATCTCGGCCAAGTCCGTCTTTACGGCGTCTAGCGCAACATCAGGCGTGGCGTTGGTCAGATATACGTTGATCGTGTCCGTGCCAAGATGGTGGACCTTTTCAGCAAGGTCTTCAGCGAACTGGTAGAATTTTACAAACGAAGCCATCAGCTAATCGCCTTCCTGAATTCGTCAATTTTGGCCTGTACCACTGCGGCCTTAGCATTGAGGGCGTCGAGAGAAACTTCAGCTTCCCGTACCTTCCTCTCCGCGATCTTCACCTTTGCCTCTGCACGAGCCGAATAAGTTTCAGCCTCGTTCCGGGCGTCCTGCAAGATGGCCGCAGCTTCAGCCTTCGCCCCCTCAACGATGGACCGAGCCTTGGCGTCGGCATCACGTGATACCTGAGCCGCCTTGTCTTCGGCCGCCGCTAGGTTGTCGCGGGCCTCAAGCAGCTTTGCCGATACGTCGATCAGAACGGCGTTTACCGCCCTAGCTTCCTTCTCGCGTTCAGCTTTGCTTGCCTGAAGCTGCTCAATCCGCTGCTCAAGGTCGCGATGATGCTTCATCGCATCCACGACGGCAAGGACACCGCGATACTGCTTCTCAAGCGAGCCGGAAAGCTCGATAGCCTGTTCCAAGGTCATTTCGGCACACTCTTGACCAGAAGGCGGACAACCCAAGTCGCATCGATGCCGGCCGTGGTTAGCTTAGGGCGAATGAACAGCGGGTTCTCGGCCACCAACTCGATAGCCCCGGCAGTAGCCGCAATGGCCTGCCCGTCGCCGTCGTGAAGGTTCTTGAACTGCCCGTCAGCCGCCAAAGGGTCGTTCGTGCCCTGCAAGGCGCAAGTAGCGGAACCGGCGGCGGTCGCCTCAAGCTCTACGGTCTTGTCAGACGCCCCCGGATGCGAGATACTGTCGCCCGTGGCATCCGCGCTGGTCAAGGTCCACACGTATAGATACGTGCCCCCCGGAAGGTCTTTAGTCAGTGTAAACGTTGCCAAGGTCTTTGCGCCTTTCAGGCATAGGGATCGAATTCGGATTGGACGTTCCCGGCCTCGCCCCAGAAGTCGGAGATCCCCTCGGGGTTCACTTCCATTGCGTATGTGAGGGCTAGGGCGTCGGCGATATCTGGAGAGCGTACACCGCGCTCTTTCATTTCTTTTTTTGCTTCCAGATGAATTTTGTTAGTACCTAGCATATAGGCAAACTCGCGGGCTGTCAACTCCGCTTCCAACTCTTCTGCCTTGTACGCTTTCGGGTAGGGTAGGCACAGGCGCGTCTTAATGTGGTCGCGCATCGTGCCCCACATTTCATCGGCCTTGTAACGATACGAGTTGCCGTCAATCGGCTTCGACCCGAAATGTATTTCGTGGACCGGGTAGGACAGAGCCCGAAGGTTATCCACCACGCCGCCGCCGTACCCTCCGGTGCCGTCTACGAAGATGCCGCCGAAGCGCTTCCCCAGAACGTCGCGGAAATACTTGACTTGCTTGACGATCAGCCCTGTAAGCTGGTGCGTGTCGGCGCCGTTGACACAAATCGGCTGCCAGCTACGGGCATCCGAGCCCTGGCGGACGAAGATGACGCTATCGTCATCGCCGAACCGGGCCACGTCCACGCCCATCACCAGCGGGGCGTTGCTCTCTACAGACAGGTCGCGACGCATTGCCGCATGGACGATATCCGTACCGATGAACTGGCAAGAGCCCGCCGCCGGGGCCTGCCCGAGCACGCGGACCTTAACACGGTCGCTGTCGATGCCATAGTCATCGATCATTTCTTGGATCATCTTCTTGTTCGTAATCGCTACGGTGCGACTGTCGATGATCTTTTTGATTGCGAAGCGATGGCGCTTCTTACCGAAGGTGTTCTCGTAAAACTCCCCGCTGTTCCGGGTCGGGTTGCCCCAATCGAAGACCATGGGCTCACCGTCAGTCAGACCGCCTTCACGGACTTCGTAAATCTTGTCGCAAATGCCCGACGCCTCGTCAAACAGGTACCAAGACGTGGAGTTGGCCGCGTGCTGCCCGGCGAAGCTCTCAGAGTTCTCTTCTCGCGAAGTCTGAGCCGTGCAATACCAGTCGTTCGGGAATTTTTTGTGCCGGATCGCCATGGATCCGCGACCCGTGGTCAGATCGTACCAATGGGCCGTGAGCTTCTTATGGAACCACGACGCTATACCCGCCCAAGTCTTGGTGCGAAGCTGGGTATCCGTGTTGGCGGTAACTGTTCCCTTGCTGAAGGGCCGGGTGTCCATGACTAAGTGCGTCAGCCATGCCGCCATGACCGACTTGCCGATGCCGTGGCCGGAACTGCCGGTAGTCCGCAGCGGGGCCACTGCATCGCGCCCGTTGAAGCCCCTGAGCCGGATTTCCTGCCCTAGCTCCTCTAGGTACTCACAAGCCCACTGATCCGGCCCGTACTCGCACGTAGGGTACTGCTCGCGCCATTTCTTCGGAAGTTTGACCATCTGGATTGAGCGGTCGTTTACCCAATCGTAAGACAGCATGACATGCCGAAGGGGGTCGCCGTAGCAAGACCCGATCAGTTCGGCGAGTTCAACTTCGCTCTGGCTGGTATCACGTGATCCCATTACCGGCCTGCGGCAATCACCAGTTCGTCAGCGTAGCCGAAGATCAGCACCGTCAGGACCGCTAGTCCGAAAACCCAAGCCGAGGCAGCACGGGGGTGCTCAAGCGCCCAATCAATCAGAGAGCCGAACCCATACACCAAATCTTCAAGAAGCCTGTTCACTCTCTGTCTTCCCGGCAAGCCGATCACGCCCGGCCTGAATGCGAGCTACTAGGTCAACGTCGCCCTTAACCTCAAGCTTGTCCTTGTTGAAGCCGCCGATACGGGCCAGGGCTTCGAAAGCCGGCCTCCGGCTCTCAGCCTTGATCTTCGTCTTGAGAACGTCTTCCGCGTCCTCGCCACGCCCAATCTTGTACGTCTCCTGAGTAAACTCGGAAATCTGGTAAAGCTCCTCCGGCGTAAGCTCCTCTAAGTTCCACCCGTTCTTCTGGAGCTTCATAATGATTGCGCCGGGGCTCGCTTCCGCGAGCATAAGCAGGCCACGGATGACCCGCTCCTCCGTCAGCTTGTAGTCGGCGGCTAGCTCAGCCTCCCGACGCGCAATCTCAGCCTTTACGTCTTCCCGGCCGAATACCTGATGGGGGTTGTACTTCGCCGTCGTCTCAGCATACCCGGCCATTAGCAAGGCTTTGCGCTGGTTTTTCATACAGGACGGGTGGAAGTAGTTGTCAATGGCGCATTCGATCTGCGCGGGCAACTGACCGGGCTTCAGCTTCTTGCTCCGGCCGCCCCCGTCCCTCTTAGGGTTGGGGATGCGGTTATTGCGGCGCCCGTCCTGCTTGGTCCCTTTTTCGGGACTTCTTATTTTCTCTGTCACAGAACGGGCGCCTTTCCTCAACAAGATAATGCCGGGGGCGAGAGCGTACCGCTTCGGCGCATTTCCCGCCCCCGGCGCCCCTCCCTATTTCAACTATGACGCCGGATAGGGGCGTATGGCGCTCAATCGCCCCGCAACTCTTCGGCTGGGGGCCATGTCTTGGCCGCTGCGAGGGCCGGGGAAGCAAACCCGAGCCGCCTTGACCATTTAAGGATAGCGGGGGCTTTAGCGGGTGTCAAGCAATATCTATGCCAAACCCATTCGTGGCGCACGAAGGTATCACGTGATCCGTTTGTAGGGCTATTTCGAATTTTTTTTTAGATGGCGGGCGTCGTCTTATACGAATTAGCGTATACGGGGGCTTTATGCGTTAATTCGTGTTATTGCGAACGATTATCATTAGCCCCCAAAAAGTTCCGGGAAATTG
>LNFM01010720.1_pt1 | contig 12762 bp, 15 predicted proteins | sample 596031 | NCBI WGS metagenome assembly LNFM01 (sample SAMN04254537, study PRJNA301005) | activated carbon metagenome | isolation source: dual media filters at the Ann Arbor, Michigan drinking water treatment plant | place: USA: Ann Arbor
TCCCGCTCGCGGCGATATGGAACCGCGCTCTGTCGGCAGGTGAAGTTGTCGAGTTAAGCCGCAACCCCTGGCATCTATTCGAGCCCGAGCCGATCCATATCTACTGGCCGAGCGCGGGAGGTGGTGGCGGCTTCCAGCCCGCCTGGGCTCGTAACTCCAACATCATCATCAACCCGCTAGGGATGGCCGCATGAGACGCAACGTATCGGGTCAATTCGTGGGCGCGCAGATGATCAGCGCGACCGATGGCAGCGCGTTTACCGGATCGGTGACGGTAGCCGTGACGGGCGATGCGGGAACGCAGGCGACGGGCTCTGTAGGCTCTGGTGCATGCACTCACGAGGGCAACGGGTTCCACACCTACGCACCGGCGCAGGCCGAGACGAACTATACGCACGTCGCGTACACGTTCACGGGCACAGGTGCTATCCCGGTGACGGTGCAGATATACCCGGTGAGCTATGACGCATCGGGCCGGTTCGACGTGGGCTCGTTCGGCGGCACGGCCGGCACGTTCAGTGGCGGCAGGCCCGAGGTCAACACGACGCATTGGGGCGGCACTGCGGTTGCCTCTGCGGTCGTGTCGGCCAACGCCATACAGATTAGTGGCGATAGCGTGGCGGCCGACAACGCAGAGTCGTTCTTTGATGGCACGGGCTACGCCGGCACGAACAACGTCATACCGACCGTGACGACGGCCACAAACGTGACCACGGTTAACGGGCTTGCGGCGAACGTCATCACGGCGGCATCGATTGCAGCGGATGCCGGCGCGGAGATCGCAGACGCGGTGTGGGACGAAGCACTCGCAGGACACGCGGCAGCGGGGTCAGCGGGGAAGGCATTGTCCGCAGCAGGTACGGCAGCCGACCCGTGGTTGACGGCATTGCCAGGGGCGTATGGCGCAGGCACAGCGGGAAGCCTGATCGGTCGCATACCGGACATTGCGGCGGGTTCTGCGGGCGGTTTGTTCATCGCAGGCAGCAATGCGGCAACGACGGTAGCGATTACGGGGAACATCACGGGCAACCTGTCCGGTTCGGTCGGCTCGGTAACGGGCGCGGTGGGCAGTGTGACCGGGAACGTCGGTGGCAATGTCACCGGCTCCGTGGGTAGCGTTGTGGGTGCGGTTGGTTCCGTTACGGGCAATGTCGGCGGCAATGTTGTAGGCAGCGTCGGCAGTCTGACTACGAACAACGACAAGACGGGCTACGCGCTATCTGCCACAGGCTCGGCGGCAATGACTGAGGGCTACGCGGCGCTCGGCGCTGCCGGGACACTCCCGCAGATCCTTTACGAGATCCGGGCGCTACTGGCTGAGAAGTCGATTAGCACGACGACGGTCACGACGAAGAAGCTCGACGGTAGCACGACGGCGGCCACGTACACGCTGGACAACGCAACGACGCCGAGCAGCATCACGCGAGCGACTTGATGTGGCCTCTATATCCTCAGTCATTACGGGCGGGTTCGGTGTTCCTGGGAGTGCTGCGCTTGTCATCACGGACGGGTACGGCACAGGGGCCGCGGCACCGACTACAACGCTTGGCGGTCGTCGGAATCGACGGTCACGTCGCCCGTTGTGGCAAACGCTTGACGATGGGAAGAAAGTCGATGCTCAGGCGCTGCGCGAAGAACCGGCCTACATCGCAGCCCTTGCTTCCGAGGCCGATCTATTCGCGTTACTGGACGAGCAACGAGTATTGCAGGACGCACTAGAAATCGCTACCGCAAGGCAGCGTAAGACGATCTCTACCATGATCTCGACGATTGAGCGGCGCATGGCTGAGATTGAAGATGACGAAGCCGCTATCGTTCTCATAATGTGAGGATGTATGACTGAAGAAACCGCAGCACTGACGCCTGAAGAGACGACGTTTTTTGAAACTGGCGGCGAAGCGCCCTTGGAGCCGGTAGAGACGCCAGCAGCCGAGGCGGCAACCGACGCACCGGAACTCACGCCGGAGGCTCCCAAAGAGCCGGAGAAGCCGAAGGTGGTGCCATTAGAGGCATTGCACGAGGCGCGTTCGATCAACAAGGAGATGCGCGAGCAGATCCGGCAACTGAGCGAGCAGAAGGCCGCGATGGAGAAGCGGTTTGCCGAGTTCATGGAACAGGGCAAGCCGCAGCCGCCAGCGTTCGACGAAAACCCGGCAGAGAACCTGCGCCACGAAGTCACGCAGACTAAAGCGCAGCTAGAGCAGATGGCGAAGGCCACGCAGGCTGCGCAGCAGGAGCAGCAGTTCTCCGTGTGGTATCAAGCGCAGGCGGCGCAGTTTTCGCAGCAGACGCCGGATTTCATGAACGCCTACCAGACATTTATCGGCGCGAGGCAGCAGGAATTGGAGAACGCGGGCATGGCTCCGTCCCAAATCCAGGCGCAGATTAAACAAGACGAGATGGCGCTTGCGATCTCTGCGGCCAAGGTCGGAATAAACCCTGCGCAACTGATCTATCAGGCAGCGATGGCCAAGGGCTACCAGAAGGCCGCGCCTGCGGCTCCTGCGCAGCCTGTAACGCCAAATAATAAGCTCGAAACAGTCGCAAAAGGGATACAATCGAGTAAATCGTTGTCTCAGGTAGCAGGTAAGGCTCCTGAGAATCTTACTCTTGAAGCATTGGCGAACATGCCGGATCATGAGTTCAAGCAGTACGCCAATGATGACAAGTGGGCCGAGACGATGAGCCGGTTGACTGCGTAAAAGTTCGAGCGGCAAGGCTAGTGGAGCGTGTTGGTAGGTGTCGGGTCCGGGCGAGAGCCGATCAAGGACGGTTGGTAAGCCAATATGCGAAACCCGCGCAAGCGGAATGCCACGATGCGGGGTAGAAGAAATCCCCAGTAACGAGGGCCGTAGGTGATGGCAGGGCACCTGTAAGACTCCTGCCAATCTCGCCGTCAGAGGCGTTAAATCTGGTCGTGTTGTCCCGCGAAAGTGGACTGGATACGCAAGGATCAAGCGTTAGAGATCCAGGCTGATTCATTCACTTTTTCGGAGACACAAATGGCGACTACCGATTATGGTGTCGGCCACCCCCTAGCCCGGAAAGCCTGGAGCCGCAAGCTCTATGCCGATGTTGTCGGCAAAGGCTTCTACGGCAAATTCCTGGGGCGGTCGGATACCTCACTTTTTCAGATCAAGGAAGACTTGTCGAAAGACAAGGGCGACCAGATCACCTTCGGCTTGCGTGCGCTGCCTACTGGCGCAGGCATTCAGGGCGATGCAACGCTTGAGGGCAACGAAGAAGCTCTCACGACGTACAGCGATGCGATCCTGATCAATCAACTGCGGCATGCTTTCCGCTCTGGCGGCAAGATGAGCGAGCAGCGCGTCCCGTTCTCGGTGCGCGAAGAGCTCCGCGGCGCGGCAGAAGATTGGTGGTTCGAGCGTTTGGAGACCTCGTGTGCCAATCAACTGGCCGGCTATTCCGATCAGTCCGACACGCGCTACACCGGCAACCAAGTCGCCACCGAGCCGTCGACCGTTAGCGGCACGACTCGTCTGATCGTTGGCGGTGGGCACGGGACGGAAGCATCGCTTTCCGCGACCACGACTCACGCGATCAAACTCGCAGACCTCGACACCGCTGCCGCGATTGCCAAGACGCAGACGCCTCGGATTCGTCCGATCCGTGTCGACGGCAAAGCCATGTACGTATGCTTCCTGCATCCGTACCAGATCCGGCAACTGCGGCTTGATGCTTCGACCGCTGGCAACTTCTTCGACGTGCAGAAAGCGCAACTGCAAGGCGGGAAGATCAGCGACAACCCGATCCTCACGGGCGCGGAGTTCATCTACAACGGCACCATCGTTCACGAGTGGCCGTACCTGCCTGTTGTGAATAGCACCGTCTCTGCTTCGACTTCGTATCGTCGTGGCGTGTTCTGCGGTGCTCAGGCATTGGCCATTGCAGTGGGCGGCGGCGGTTCTGCGACCCAAATGGATTGGGAAGAAGAACTGTTCGACTATGGCAATCAGCTGGGTGTGTCGGCCGGCATGATCTTCGGCGTAAAGAAAACTCGATTCAATTCGAGCGACTTTGCAACGATCGTGATGTCCGGTTACGCGCCTGTGCCGTAAGGAGATAGAGACATGCCTGTCACCATTACAGCCGCAACCGTAGCCGCAGGTCCGCAGAAAGTTCACGCTGGGCCTAGCACGATTACCTTCGACATCAACTCGGGTGCAACCAAGTTCGGAAGTATTTCCGACGTGTACTTGCTTGGCCGCATCCCGAATGGTGCTGTGATCACCGATGGGGCGATCACGTTCGGCGTTCAGAAGAGCGCCGCGCAGACGTTCACGATGCTGGTGCTTGGGCAAGACGCAAGCGGCACGTTTACTGTGCTGAATACCTTGCGCGCTTCTCAGGGATCGATCACCGCGAACGCATCCACGGTGCAAAGCTACACGCTCGTCAATCCGGGCGGCAAGTTGAGCATTTCGGATGACAGGGCAATTCAGTACGCCACGCTGGCGCTGAACTGTACGGTGGGTGTCTCTGGTAGCACGTCGTTTAGCTTCCAGGGGTATCTTCGATACGTCGCTGACGGGCGTAGCGTGTAACGGACACGGGGGCCTCGTGCCCCCGTTTCTTATGAACGTCATCGAACAGACGATTGACCAAGCATTAGCCCACCACAAGGCGGGTGATTTTGGCCGCGCCTCGCATCTGTATAACGCAGTTCTGAATCTGAAGCCGTTCGACGAGGGGGTGTTGTACCTGCTGTCGGACCTGTATTTGCGGCAGGACTACAGCGGGTTGGCAATTAACCTGTTAACGAACCTGCTCGATAGGAACCCTAAGCACGGTTCCGCGTGGTGCAATCTCGGGATTGCATTTCGCAAGGAAGACCGTTACGAACAAGCGGTGAACGCCTGGGAGCGTGCGCTCAAGATCCAAGGGGATACCGCTGAAGTCTGCTGCAACATGGCAACGCTCTACAGCGACCGTGCGCAACCTGACAAGGCGATCCACTGGCTGGATCGTTCGCTGAAATGCGACCCGGAAAGCTTTGAAGCGCGTTGGTCGAAGTCGCTTGCGCTGCTGACCAAAAAGGATTGGACGAACGGCTGGCCGCTGTATGAGTTCCGCCAGCAGCTAGAAGGCTGGCACTCGCGCACAACGGTCGACGCGCCCATGTGGGATTTCAAGCCGACCGATCATCTCTACATCCACGGTGAGCAGGGTGTAGGCGATGAAATCATGTTCTTGTCGTGTCTGGATGAAGTATTGCCGCTGGCCAAGCGCGTGACGTTGGAACTGAACGAGCGCGTGGCTGGCATTGCTCGTAAGACGTGGGCGGGCGTGGCAATCGTCACAACGGAAACGCCGGGCGACTATACCGCCAAGATCGCAATCGGGAGCCTTGCAGCGCGTCTTAGGCGCAATGCTGCGGCCTTCCCTGGCGTGGCGTACCTCAAGCCTGAACCGACGCTCGTGGAGCATTACAAGGCGCGTCTTACCGCCATTGGTCCGCGTCCGTGGATAGCGTTAGCGTGGCACGGCGGTACGAAGCAGACGCGGGTCAAGGATCGCTCGATTGATCTTGATTCGTTCGCACCCATTTTCAGCCGCTTTACATGTGTGTCCGCGCAGTACGAGCACACGAATCCGATGCTAAAGGCTGACCGAGAAAAAGCGGGACTCGTGCGACTCGACAACCTGTGTGTGGGCGAAGACCTCGCGGCACAAGCGGCACTGTTTCATGCGGTCGACTACGTCGTGACCGTTCAGCAGACGGCGGTTCATGTGGCAGGCGCAGTCGGGGCAAAAACCTATGCGCTGATCGGACCTACGCCTCACTGGCGCTACGGGATTAGCGGTGACATGCCTTGGTACAAGTCGGTCAAGTTGTGCCGTGCAAAAACCGGATGGGCGGATCAGATCAATTACGTGGAGCGGGACATTGCTAATCAGTTCGGACTATCGGGCACTGAATCAGCGACTGCACAGCGAGCGGCCTGATTACGGCACGAGCGGGCAGCGTTGGGCTCAGATCGTATCGACTCTGATGCAGGAGCATGACTGCGTCTCAGTGCTGGACTACGGCTGCGGTAAGCAGACGTTGCAGAAGGCGCTCGGGTTCCCGATTCGGCAGTATGACCCGTGTATCGAGGAATTCTCAGCAACGCCTGAACCGGCAGACTTGGTCGCGTGTACGGACGTACTTGAGCACATCGAAGCGGATTGTATCGACAGTGTTCTTGACGATCTCAAGCGGGTAACGGGCAAGGTCGGATTCTTCACGATTGCCACGGGACCGGCGAAGAAGACGCTGCCGGATGGGCGTAACGCGCATGTGTTGCAGCGGCCGGTGACATGGTGGTTACCGCAGATTTGGGAGCGGTGGCACTTGCTTGCCTATCGTGATCTTGGGCCGGAATTTTTGGTGATCGTGAAATGAGACGACGGTCGATTGTGCGTGAACGCACGCAACGAGAGGAGGTGATCATACATGAAGGGCAAGTCGAAAAAGCCGATGCCGATGCCGATGGGCAAGGGCAAAAAACGCTAAAGTGTCCGACCTGTGGAAAGGCGCTCGCCGCTCGTGGGGCGCACTTCCACATCCGCGCGTGTAAGGGGTAACGCATGGCCATCGACACGTATGCCAATCTGAAGACGGCAATCTATGCCTGGGTCGATGCCGCATCCAGCGATTTCACTGGCACCACGATTGACGATTTGATCCTGCTCGCGCACCAGCGGATCGGGCGTGAGGTGCGGTGCCGGGAGATGGAGGCAACGCTCACGGGAACGATTTCGCTCGGCATGATCCCGCTGCCTGCCGATTACGTGGACATGAAGTACGCACGGCTGAACGACACGAACGGCCAGCCTAGCAAGTTCTTGAAGAAACGGACGGCATCGTATATCTACGAGCAGTACCCGTTCCGGGCGGCATCGTCGCGGCCTGTGTGTGTGGCTCGGGAGTTCTCGAATCTCATATTCGGGCCGTACCCGGACGCGAGCACGGTTTACACGATCGAAGGCGTGTATTACCGGCGCATGACGTTTACCGCAACGCTCACCTTTAACGACGTATTCCGAGTGCATCCCGACTTGTATTTGTCGGCGGCGATCTCGGAGGCAATTCCGTTCATTGGCATGGAATCCAGGCTTCAGGTTTGGGAGGCCAAGTATCAGACGATTCGCAATGCGCTCATGAACGAAGTTAACACCGAAGGTTACGAAGGCTCGGAGGTGGCTTGGGATGGATAGCTTAAAAATATTCGTCGGCTACGATGCGCGCGAAGCCGTCGCATTTCACGTCTGCGTAAACAGCATCATTCGGCACGCATCGGTGCCGGTGAGCATTCATCCGCTTGCGCTCAATACGATGCCGTTCTACGAAGAGACGCACAAGGGCACGAATCAGTTTATCCACTCGCGGTTTCTCGTACCATACCTGTGCGGGTTCAAGGGTCACGCGCTGTTCGTCGACGGCGACATGATCTTCAAGGATGACGTTGCGGAACTGTTCGCACTGATGCGCAATGAGTGTGACGTGGCCGTTGTGAAGCACGATTACAAGACGAAATACCCGGTGAAATATTTTGGACAGCCTAACAAGGACTATCCGCGCAAGAATTGGTCGAGCGTCATGCTCTGGAACTGCGGCAACCATCCGAACCATGTGCTCACGCCGGACTATATCTCGGAGAAGACCAGCGAGTTCTTGCACCGCTTCCAGTGGTTGAAGGACGAGCGGATTCAGGAACTGCCGAAGGAATGGAACTGGCTCGTTGACGAGTACGACCACAACGACGAAGCCAAGCTGCTGCATTTCACACTTGCGATCCCCGCGGTGTCCTCTTACGAAGATTGCGACCATTCGCAGGAGTGGTGGCAAGAGTTCCACCGATCCATTGATGTGGACGAGAAGCGATGAGCTACGCCACGGTCATTGCTGCTGCTGCGGCGCTCAAGGATGTGAACGACCGCATCGATTCGTTGCAGAATGAGAAAAGCAGGCTACAGGATCGTATTGCCGTGATCAATGCGGACGTTGCCACGCTTCGCATTGAGCGTGATACGCGCACTGCAAAACTCAAGACGGAAGCCGGTACGATCTAATGGCGAAGGTTCGTATTCCTTTGGTCGGCTCGCTGGTCAGCAGAGACGGGACCAATGCTGGCCTGTTTTCGTCCAGCCAGAAGGATCAGTATTTCGAGGACTGCGTTTTCCATGTCACGCAAAACGCATTCTCTGGAAAGACATTAGTCAAGGTCGGCCCGCGAAAAGTGTTTGCTGAAACGGCTTCACCGGCAGGCGCATCGGGTCACGGGACAGCAATTCAGATTTGGCGCGGTAAAAGCGCATCCACGATCACAGCATTCGGCAGCACGAACTCAACGATATACAACAACGATTCGTCGCTTGGCGCGATTACCGGGCGTTGCATTCACATTTCCGAGACGATGATTAGCTCGGTTCCGACGCTTGTTTTCGTGTCTGACTCGAATCTTGCTTACTACTATGTCGACGCTGGATCACTGACCGAGATAACGGATACGGACTTCCCGCCGAAACAAACGCCAGCACTTACGCTTACTGGCAACTTTGCGCACATGGACGGCTTCGGGTTCGTGATGTGTACGAACGGCCAAATATGGCATTCCGACGTAAACACGCTTGTTAACTGGACATCTACAGCGGCGATCACGGCGCAGGAATACCCGGATCTAGGCGTCGGTGTGGCTCGGCATCGCAATTTCATTGTTGGATTTTCCCGGTACTCGATTGAGTTTTTCATCAATGCCGGGAATCAAGCCGGAGCAGTGCTCCAGCGCGTGCAGTCGATGGCCAAGCAAATCGGCGCGGTTAATCGCTATTGCATCTCGCCGGTCGAGGACACACTTGCCTTCGTTGGTTCGCATTTGCATACCGTTGGCGTCTACATCCTATCGGATGGCAATCCGAAGAAGATTTCCACGCAGGCGGTTGATTTGTGGATTCTCGCGCAAGTGATAGCGGCAGGCGGCGATACAGCCGGGCTTCGTCTGCACATCATTGCCGATCACAATCGGTACTACATCGCGGTAAGTTCTTCGTCTAACGCGACGAATGTCTATGCCTACGACTTGACGACAGGCGCATGGCAACCGTGGACACTTGAGTACGGCATTCGGCAAAGCGATGCTTCGGGTGGTGGCACGGTGTATGTCGGGCAGGATTCGACTAAGCAATTGAGCAACCTTGGCAACGCGCCGGCATCGGGAACGATCCAGACTCAGCCGATGGATTTCGATTCCCGAAAGTACAAGACGCTGAATTCTCTTCGGGTGATTGGCGACAAGGCGACATCCACGAGTACGTTGACGATCTCATGGTCGGACGATGACGGGCAGACCTGGAGCGCAGGGAGAACGGTCGATATGGCGTCTAATGACCCTCGCTTGCTCCGCGCTGGTTTGTTTAAACGTCGCGCATTCAGAATTACTGGATTGAGCGCCGCTGCAACGGGTCGGGATCAATTGCTGGAAGCTATTGAACTCGAAGTCACTGAGGGCGCGATATGAAGGACGAGCGCCTACCTAACATTGATCCGACGAGTTCTGCATTTCGTAGCCTCATCGGGCAGGACGCATGGCAACAATGGACGCCTGTGCCGGTGGGAATGACCGAAGTCGGTACGGCCACGTATTCAGGGCGCATTCGGTTCGACGGGCGAAAGTTGGATTGGCAGATTGGAATCGTCGCAGGCACATCGACGGCGAGCACAGCGGGAACGACGTATTTCCCGCTTCCGGTGCCTGCGAAGGGATTGGCGGGCGTAGCGGTGGCCTACAACGACGCCACGAACGTAGCAATCGGCGTGTGCGCGGTTAATGTTTCCACGTCTCGGGTATATCCGCCGGCATGGACCGCAACGGGTGATGCCATCAAGTTGGCAGGGAGTATCGAGATATGAGCGAGAAACAGGAAGACAAACGGGAGAGAAACACCCAACTGCGCATTCAAGAAATGATGCGCAATGGTTGGGGCGACATTGATCCTCAGATTGTCGAGCGGTTCGCTACGAACTCGCCTGCCGGGGTCATGAACGAGTGGAACCTGCGCCCCGGTTCGGTGCTCTCGCCGGAGCAATTCAATCTGCTTATGAATAATCTCCGCGGCACTGGCGACCCTGGAAGCAGCAATCGAGGTTATCTCGGTGCGCAAAACCTAACGCCTGAGCAGTATCTTTCGGACCCGCGATCAGCAGTACGGCTTGAAAATGGGCAGTACGTATATCGGCCAGAACTTTCGGCACAGGCTACGGGCGGCGAGGATTTTTACGGCATCAATCCAAGCGGTTTCTGGAACAACGCAGACCTTGTATCGATGCTTCCGCTGGCTGCTATTGCAGCTGGACCGTTTGCCACGTCTCTCGGGGCGTATGGCGGGGCCGCTGCGGCTACGGGTAGCGCGGAGGCTGGAGCAAGCGCAGGAGCGGGCGCAGCTGGAGCGGCAGAAGGGGGTGGCATGTTGCAATCGCTTGCACAGGCGGCGACAGGGACGGGGAACCTCTCTGCCGCAGAACTGGCCGCGTTGATCGAGTCAGGCACTACAGGAGCCGCAGGGGCGGCGCTGGAGTCGGCTGCGGGGCTTGGAACGGCATCACTCGGGAATATCGCGGCGACCGGACTAGCGAACGCTACAGGGCTTGGCGGCAGTACGGTGAACGGTGCGACAGGCTTGCTAAACCAGTTAGGCGGTAGTGGCGCTGCTGGTGCAGCCTCTACCGGCGCGTCGGCGCTCTCCAAGCTCCTAGGCATCGATCAGAGCACGTCCGACATCATCGGCAAGCTGCTCGGCGCAGGCGTCGGCTACCTGGGCAGCAAGGAACAGGCAGACGCGCTGACGAACTTGCAGAGTCAGCTATCCGGGCAACGCGCGCCGTTCTTGAACAAGGCTGTTGGCTACCTGAACAACCCGGACTCGTTCTACACAAGCCCGGAGGCGACCGGCGCTGCAAATGCGACGATGCGTGCACTATCGACGACGTATGGCAATCCGGGCACGTCGCCTACCGCGCAGAGTTTGGCGACGGGTGCGCTTTTTGACCGCTACACAAACACCGTGAACTCGCTCGGCTCGCTCGGTCTGTCCGGGCAGGGCATCCAGGCGAATCTTGGGCAGCAGATTGCCACAACGTCGGGACAGCCATATGCGATTGCGGGCAATACGATCTCAGGGTTGACCAGCGATAACAGCATGAGCGACATGATGCAGCGGCTATTCCGTCAACAGTTCAGCTTGCCGTAGGGGGGCGATATGGATTTGTCACAACTGTACGGACCAGGGTACGCAGGCTATCTCCAAGGCCGGGAATCGGCTAACAACCGCAACATGCAGGCGTTGCAGGGCATGGGGATGCTGTCGAATATGCAAACCCAGGACATGCAGCGCAACGCTATGCAGGCGCAATTGGCTGAGCGGCAGCGCCAAGCGCAACAGCAAGTCGAGGCGCAAGAGCGCATGCAGGGGTTGCTGTCGCAGTCTGACGACGTGATCCAGGGGATGCTTGGCATGCCAGCGAATCAGGTACGCGCATTGTTCACGATGGGCGGACCTGGATCGTTGTCGAAAGTGCTTGAGAAGAATTACGAGATGCCGTCCGATCTGCGGATGATTAACGCGCTGCCGGAGGGGCCGAAACGGACTGCGGCGATAGAGGCGAAGACGGGAATTAGCCCGCAGTTCTTCCAATCCGACCTTGGCGGGCAGCAGGCGGGATTCGTGCGAGATCCTGTCACGCAGCAGGTGCAGCCGGTGTTTCAGGCTGAGAAGACGGCTGCTCCTGGGGCGGTGCCGTTTGAGATGACCGGGTTAACGCCTGAGCAGGCACGAGATTTTTCGATGTCTAGAAGCAGGGCGGGTGCCACGCAAGTGAGCGTTGATGCAAGGGAACGCAGCCGATTGTTCGAGTGGGGAAACAAACTCCGGGACGATCTCAAGAGCGACAACAGAATCAAAGCAGCGGACGAGATGTCTTCGGCGTTCAAGTTGATTGAAACCGCCAAGATGCGGCCATCCCCTGCAAATGATCTGGCGATGGCAACGAAGTTCATGAAGGTGCTCGACCCGGAATCCGTTGTGCGTGAGTCTGAACTTGCGATGGCAATGAATGCATCGGGCCTATTTGATCGCGTGACGAACTATGCGCAGATGGTCCTAAATGGAACAAAGCTCACGCCGAAGCAGCGCGAAGATTTTTACGGATCTGCCAAAGCGATTAACGATTCGTTCCAAAAGGGCGCGACCGAGATCATTGGGCAATACGAGGACGCGGCGAAAAGGTACGGACTCGATCCAAAAGACGTTACGGTGGGAAGGCGCATGCCTGATGCGGCGGCCCCTGCTCCTGCTGCCGGTACGTTTGAGAAGTTGCCAAGCCCGTCGATGTACCGTGGCAAGCGTATGAAATCGGATGACGGGACTATCTATCGTTCTGATGGCATGCGATGGGTGAAAGAATAATGGCATTTACTCTAATCGACGATGAACCGAAAGCGGGCAAATTCACGTTAGTGGATGAGCCAGAAAAAGCCCCAATGGGTGCGGTCGAACGCTTCGGAATGGGCCTTGCCGACCCTATCCACGGTGGGGCGCAATTGCTCACTAAGATCCTGCCGTCTGGAGTGGTGAACGCCGGGAATCGTCTTAACAACTGGCTGGCGGATACCACGGGGATGGTTGCAAGAGTCCCGGAGGGTGGCGTCGATCAGATGGTCCGAGAGCGCGAGACGGCATACAAAGAACAGAAGCCGGAAGGGT
>LNFM01017874.1_pt1 | contig 12762 bp, 14 predicted proteins | sample 596031 | NCBI WGS metagenome assembly LNFM01 (sample SAMN04254537, study PRJNA301005) | activated carbon metagenome | isolation source: dual media filters at the Ann Arbor, Michigan drinking water treatment plant | place: USA: Ann Arbor
CATTCGGCGTCTCGCACTGGCGCATTATCAGCCGTCATATTTTGCCGAATGTGATGCACATCGTGTTGATCGCAACCGTGATGGATTTCAGCGGTCTGGTTTTAGCCGAAGCGGTTTTATCGTATGTCGGGGTCGGTGTGGATCCCTCCACAATCAGCTTTGGCACGATGATTAACGCTGCACGCCTGGAAATGGCGCGCGAACCGATGGTTTGGTGGGCGTTAATGGCGGCATTTGGCTTTATGTTTACATTGGTACTGAGTGCCAATCTCTTTGCTGATGCGGTACAAAACGCACTTGACCCGCGCACCCGGATATTGAAACAACGAAGCAGTTTTTTTCACCGCCCGGCAAAGCAAGAAACCTTTCCGTTAAATAAAACACCGGAAACTACCACGCCGTCAGGACCATCTCAGAATCCATGAAAACCTTACTGGACATAGAAAATCTTCAGACGCTGCTGCACACCGGCGATGCGCCAGTACGTGCAGTCGATGGCTTAACCTTGAAAATTTCAGAAGGTGAAACGTTTGCCTTATTGGGTGAATCCGGATGTGGCAAATCAATGACCGCACTGTCGATAATGCGCTTGCTGCCCGATGCCGGTGAAATTGTTTCTGGTCAGATCAAAATTGATGGCACCGATGTGCTGCAATTACCTGAAACTGAAATGCGCAAAATCCGTGGAAAGCGCATCAGCATGATTTTTCAGGAACCGATGCTAAGCCTGAACCCGGGTGTTGAAGCAACATCTCAATCTGCCCCGGCAAGCCGCGCAACTGCGCATTCAGGAGTTACTGGAACAAGTTGGCATACCCGATGCGCCGCGCCGCATGCATGAATACCCGTTTCAATTTTCCGGCGGCATGAAACAGCGCGCCATGATTGCCATGGCGCTTGCCGGCGAGCCTGAATTGCTCATTGCGGATGAGCCGACGACCGCGCTGGATGTCACCATACAAGCACAAGTGCTGGATCTGATGCGGCAGATCCAGCAACACAAAAACATGGCGATTTTACTGATCACCCATGACTTGGGGGTGGTGGCCGAAATGGCGCAACGTGTCGCGGTGATGTATGCGGGAGAAATTGTCGAGCTGGCAACCCGGGATGATTTCTTTAATCAGCCCGCTCACCCTTATTCACAGCAGTTATTTGCCTCCTTGCCCGGAAAACAAAAACGCGATCAAGCATTGGCCGTCATTAATGGCAATGTGCCGCCCTTATCGCAACAGTTTGCAGGCTGCCGTTTCGTCGACCGCTGTAATCAAGCTTTAGCCTTGTGTCATGACACAATTCCCCAGTGGCATCCGGTTTCCGGTCAACATCAGGTTCGCTGCCATTTATATGACAAAGATTCCATGCATGTTTCCAGCAACCCGATGACAGACAGTCCTACACGGAATGTTGTAAACATCGCACAAACAGCACACGCTTCAACAGCATCTCTCTTATTACAGGTAACCGGTCTCAAAGTGCACTTCCCGATTCGCAAAGGATTATTCAAACGGGTGACCGGTCATGTCAAAGCGGTCGATGGGGTATCGTTGAAAATTGCTGCCGGTAAAACTTTGGCGCTCGTCGGTGAATCCGGCTGTGGTAAAACAACGATCGGTAAAAGCATTTTACAGTTAATTCAACCCACAGCCGGGAGCGTACGTTTCAAAGAGCAGGAATTGGTCGCGTTGGGCAGAAGCCAGTTGCGGCAAATCCGCTCGCAGTTTCAGATCATTTTTCAAGACCCCTACTCTTCGCTCAATCCGCGCATGCGCATTATTGAAATTCTGCAAGAAGGCATGAATGCATTGCATATCGAAAAAATTGATCACACAGACGCCAATAACCAATCATCCAAACCCTCCAGAGAAAAAGAAATTGATGCGTTATTGCAGCGCGTTGGATTGCCCGCTGATGTAAAATGGCGATTTCCACATGAATTTTCCGGTGGTCAGCGGCAACGCATCGCGATTGCCCGCGCTTTGGCTGTTAACCCCAAACTGTTGATTTGTGATGAGCCGACTAGCGCCTTGGACGTATCCGTTCAGGCGCAAATTTTGAATCTGCTCAAATCGCTGCAGAATAACTTAGGACTTGCATTTTTGTTTATTACCCACAATATCGCTGTTGTAGAATATTTGGCTGATGAGGTTGCTGTGATGTATCTGGGAAGGATCGTTGAACATGGACACATTGATGAGGTAATCGGCTGCCCCAAGCACCCTTACACTCAGGCGCTGTTGTCGTCTGTTCCGCAGATTCAATCCGATCCGGACCGGCAAATTATCCATTTAAAAGGCGATTTGCCTTCGCCAGCCGCGCCACCTGCCGGTTGTCATTTTCACCCACGTTGCCCTAAAGCTATGCCCATTTGCCGAGAATCCTACCCGTCTGTCAGTGCATTCAGTACAACGCATACTGCCCATTGTTTTCTTTATCCACAGGAACAAGGTTCTGAAAACTATGAGCATTAATAATGAAGTGGCACGCCGCCGCACATTCGCCATTATTTCACACCCGGATGCGGGCAAAACCACACTGACCGAAAAACTGTTGATGTATGCCGGCGCCATTCATATTGCCGGCAGCGTTAAAGCACGCAAAGCCAGCCGGCATGCGACTTCGGATTGGATGGAAATCGAAAAGCAACGCGGCATTTCAGTTGCTAGCTCGGTCATGCAAATGGAATACCGAGATTGCGTCATTAATTTGCTCGATACCCCCGGTCACCAGGATTTCTCGGAAGATACCTATCGCGTGCTCACTGCCGTCGATGCCGCGCTGATGGTGATCGATGCCGCCAATGGCGTGGAAGCGCAAACACTGCGTTTGCTGGAAGTTTGCCGCGCACGCAACACGCCGATTGTTACTTTTGTAAATAAAATGGACCGGGAAGTCCGCGAACCGCTCGATCTGATTGACGAAATTGAACGCACACTCGGGATGTCTACGATACCTTTTACCTGGCCGGTCGGCATGGGGCGCAACTTCCACGGGGTATGCGACCTGCAAAACAATTGCATGCGTTTATTCCAGCCCGGAGCGGATCGGGTCGGCAATGAAAAGGAAGTTATCACAAATTTTGATGACCCTAAAATGCATGAACGCTTTGGTAGCGATCTGTCTACCGCATTGCAAGCCATGGATTTAATCAAAGGCGCTTCACCCGCTTTCGATCACGAGGAATTCCTCGCCGGTAAACAGACGCCGGTTTTCTTCGGTTCCGCGATTAATAACTTTGGTGTCCGGGAAATCCTCGATGCTCTGGTCGATCTGGCGCCGCCGCCAGAATCCCGCAACGCCATCCAACGCGAGGTACTGCCGGATGAAAAGAAATTCTCCGGTATGGTGTTTAAGATTCAAGCCAATATGAATTTGGCGCACCGCGACCGCATTGCATTCGTCCGGGTCTGCTCCGGCCACTTCAAGCGCGGCATGAACTTAAAGGTCGCGCGTAGCGGCAAAGATATCCGCACCAGCACGGTGGTATCCTTTTTATCGCAACGCCGCGATATTCTTGAGGAAGCTTATCCCGGTGACATCATCGGCATACCCAATCACGGCACGCTGCAACTGGGCGATACCTTAACCGAAGGCGAAATTTTACAATTTACCGGTTTACCTTTTTTTGCACCGGAAATTTTTCGCACCGTGGAAATTGCCGATCCGCTGCGCAGCAAGCAACTCAAATTAGGCTTGGCGCAATTGGGCGAAGAAGGCGCTATTCAAGTATTCCGGCCGCTCTTGGGCAATATGTTGTTACTCGGTGCTGTCGGCACATTGCAGTTTGAAGTGGTCACACACCGCCTGCAGCATGAATACGGCGTGGCTGCTCGTATTGCATCAGCTAAATATCAATTGGCACGTTGGGTTACCTGCGATGACCCGCGCGAATTGCAGCGGTTTATTGAAGCGAATTCACATCGTATCGCCTACGATGCGGTGGATGCACCGACATTCCTGGCATCCTTCGGCGCGGAACTGAGTGTGGCGCAGGACAACTGGCCTGCCATTCGTTTTCATAAATTACGCGAACATGCCGGACTGGTTTTTCAGAGCCATATGAATGGATAATTTCAGAACATGATGAAATGGACACTTTTTTTTGTACCGCTGATCTTTCTATCTTCCTCGGCACTGGCCAGTGATGTAACCCATCTCACTGCTGAAAAATCAACCCAGTTTGTTGTCATCGGCGACATGCCCTACACCGATACGGAATCTGCCCTGCTGGAACATCCCGATGGCGCAATCGCCAAAGCCATTAAAGCACTCAATCCCCCGGCACTGATTCACTTGGGAGATTTTAAGAGAGGCAGATTAAGCTGCACCGATGAATTGTATAAAGACAACTACCGGCAAATCGCGCATCTCAATCCGCATAAAACAGTGTATACGCCCGGAGATAATGATTGGGCAGATTGTGATAGATTCAATATTTCCGCGCGATATGACGAGTTGGAGCGGCTCAATTATTTGCGCCAGATTTTCTTTCACCAAGATGTGCATCAATTAACGAAAGACATTCCGGGTCTTATCCGGCAGGAAGGTTTTATTGAAAATTCTCTATGGAAGATTGATCCGGTCGTTTTCGCGACACTGCATATCCCCGGCAACAATAATGGCAGAAATGAAATTCTGCGTAGCAACATCGAAGAGGCATTGGATGAAGCGGATCATCGCGACCAATCCAATGGAAAATGGCTGCAGCAATTATTTGCAGCGGCAGAATCCGCGCAAGCGATAGTAATTGCCTTCCATGCGGACATGTTTGACTTCGATCATGACAAACCTGCTTGCTCAGCAGAAAATCGCACAGAGTGCGATGGATATCGAATGATACGTGAGTTGATTAAAATTAAAGCATTGCAATTTAAGAAACCGGTTTTGGTAATTCACGGCGATACATTGGCCTACTGCCTGAATCAACCGTACACCGGAGTCCCCAATCTTTGGCGGCTCAACGCGCCCGGAGATATTAAATATGTCGATGCCAGCCAGATCCTGTTTGACCCGGAAAACAAAACCATGCCTTTTACGGTAACCGGCTTACTTGACCGGAAACCGGCTCCGGCAGTTTGTAACGATAGTTTTTTCGACTTATCCATTCTATTACCATTCTTGAAGTAGGAAGTTTTTTTATCATGATTTTCAGCATGACAGGCTACGCCATCGCAACGCAGGAAACGCCCCATGGTTCTTTTAGCTTGGAAATTCGTTCTGTTAATAACCGGTATCTGGATGTCCAGTTTCGCTTGCCGGACGATTTTCGCAAGCAAGAACCCGCAATGCGGGAACTGCTGGCCACTCAACTCAGCCGCGGCAAAGTCGAATGCCGCCTGAATTTCTCCCCTTCTACGCAAGCTGAAAATGTTCAGCAATTGGATAGCGCATTATTAGAAAAGCTTCTGCTTTTGCAACGTACGATCAAAACACATCACCCTGCCGCACCATCGTTAACGGTAGCGGAAATCTTGAAATGGCCGGGCATGCTAGGGGACAACCATTCCCCCGTGGAAGAATCCGGAGAGATTGGCATGATGCTCCTGCAAAGCGCGCTGGAAGACTTAAAAGCCGCCCGGATACGCGAAGGCGACAAACTGAAATCCATTTTATTGGAACGCCTCAACCAGATCCGCCAGCTCCTGATCGCCGCATCCCCGCGTATTCCAACGCTGATTGCCGCATTTGAAGAAAAACTACGCACCCGCTTGGAAGAAATTCTCGGCAATCAGGAGGATGACCGCATCCATCAGGAAATCTCGCTGTTCGCCGGAAAAATTGACGTGGACGAAGAATTATCCCGCCTGCAAGCGCATCTGGACGAAGTGGAGCGTATTCTGAATCAAGGCGGTTCTGTCGGAAAACGGCTGGATTTCATGATGCAGGAATTGCACCGCGAAGCCAATACCATTGGCTCGAAGTCAGTGGATCTGGAAATTTCCCGGATTTCTATGGAATTGAAGGTAATTATCGAGCAGATGCGGGAGCAGGTGCAGAATATTGAGTGATGATTCTCATCGCAATAGGAATTAAGGAAAGATTATGGCCAAAGGGCCGAAATTCACGCATCACTTCATCCCCATCATTGAATCATTGCGTGAAATGGGTGGTTCTGCTTCTGCATACGAAACAACAGATGCGGTCATAGAGCGCGAAAATATTTCAGAGGATGAGTTGGCGAAAACCAACAAAAATGGCGGGTCTAATGTAAGAAACGCTATCGCTTGGGCCCGGCTGTATCTCGTCTATTCTGGGCACATTGATTCATCTACGCGCGGCGTCTGGCGTCTGACTGAGAAAGGACTCCAAGAAGACCTTTCAAAATTTGATCCGGTTGAACTATTTAAATCCGTTCAACGCTCAAGAAAAAATGACGGCGGGGGCAATACCCTAAGTAAAGCATCAACTGAGGCAGAAGTCGACGTTGAAGAGAAAATTCTTGAATCAGAAGAAACACGACTGTTGCCGGTTTTGAAGTCGCTAAGCCCAGAGGGCTTTGAGCGGTTATGCCAACGTTTGCTTCGTGAACACGGATTCCAAAACATAAAGGTAACTGGCCGGTCTGGCGACGGTGGGATTGATGGAGAGGGCATTCTTGAGATCAATCCACTTTTGAGTTTCAAGGTTATATTTCAGTGCAAGCGCTTTCAAGGCTCGGTCGGATCGGGAATGATACGAGATTTTCGCGGAGCCATGATAGGCCGAGCAGACAAAGGTATCTTTCTCACCACCGGAAGTTTCACCATGGACGCAAAGAAAGAAGCGGTGAGAGACGGCACCAATCCAATCGAGCTCGTTGACGGTGAAAAACTTGTACAGATGTTTGAGCGCCTTGAACTGGGTCTCAAACCACGAACTGTATACGAAGTAGATCCCGAGTTCTTCAATGAATACAAATGAATTCTTGTAGCCCGCGATCGGGTTGATGAATCCATATTGCGCCGAGTAAAAACACCCTGTGCAATGCGCTTTGCTTATTGCCACCCTACAAATCCATATACCTGTGTTCATTCTAGCCAGGAAAGAATCCGGAGTCCCGGTAAAGTTACTGCTTGAATAACATGCATACCGTGCTATCATGCTAGCATGATAGTTTTCTTCAAGAATCAAGCAACCGAAGACATTTTTAACGGGAAAAACTCCAAGTTAGCCCGTAACTTACTCCCGCAATTTTTGTGGAAAGTGGCTTTCAGAAAGTTGGATCAACTGGATTCAGTTTTGTTTTTGGAGGAATTAAGGATACCACCCGGCAACTATCTCGAAAGCCTGTCAGGTGACAGAAAAGGGGAATTCAGTATCCGTATCAACGATCAATATCGGGTTTGCTTTAAATGGAGTGATTCAGGCCCCCATGATGTTGAAATTATCGATTATCACTAATAGAGGTCTTGTACTATGCGCATCCCAACCGATAGAGAACCCACCCATCCCGGTGAAATGCTTCGTGCTGAATTCTTGGAACCAATGGGCATCAGCCAGCGGGAATTGGCAGAAGCTATCCATGTTCCGTATCAGCGTGTCAATGAGCTGGTCAATCAGAAACGGGGTGTCACGCCGAGCACGGCGTTAAGATTGGCGAAGTTTTTCAATGTCTCCGCAGATTACTGGCTCAATCTCCAAGCCCGCTGGGATTTGTATTGGGCGCAACAATCCGAAAAGGACGATATTGACTCTATCTCAGACTTTAACCAAATAAAGAAATTAGCTTAACAACACGCTCCAATACATTCACTGCGCCGGATGAAACAAAGTTCGGCGATACACTCGCCCCTCCGAAAGAATTGCCAACCTATCTACCGCACGCCACACAAAGAATACCGAATTCTAATCCTGCTTTAGAATCCTTGAAAAATGACCTAAATTACCAGCTCTATTATTTCAATGACGAAAGTACACAGTAGGGTAAAATTTTTAATGGAAAAAATCCTAGAAAAATTTTGCTCGGTAGAAAAGAGATTGGAACAGTAAAAATTTGAATCCGGTTCATCGGGTGACTGTGCGGTCTGAGCTGATACGATTAGATCTTGATTAGTTAAGAAAACTCTGAATAACCCGCATACGTCATTCCGAACAAAGTGAGGAATCTTTGGCAATCAATACTGTAGATTTCTCGCTACGCTCGAAATAACAGTTATCCAGAGTTTCCTTAAGCCGACGGAGGTATTGATGGAAAAAAGAGTGTTATTGAGTGCGCTGGCTGATGAAGTCGAGCGAGGAAAATTATTCTTCCCCACTTCAGCGACGGCCACTCTCCAAATCAAAAAAATGCTTGAAGACACGGATTGTGATCTCGATGCCGTGACTCGGCTAATTCAAGCAGATCCGCTCTTGTCAGTAAAGATCGTGGCGATTGCCAATTCTGTCGTTTTTAATCGTTCCGGAAAAAAAATTACCAGTGTGAGTGCAGCGGTCACCCTTTTAGGGCTCCGTACCGTTCGAAATTTAGCGATGGCTGTAATTACACAGCAACTTGCGGGAACGCAATCCAAAAGTGAATTGGTTGCCCAATTATGGCAACACTCAGCCCATGTGGCTGCGCTCGCTCAGGTGATCGCCCGAAGAATTTCCCACCAGGATCCTGATACCGCAATGTTTGCTGGAATCATTCATGAAATTAGCTGGTTCTACTTGTTATCCCGTGAAAAAGCTTATCCGGGTTTGATTGATGGAAAGGAAGACGAGCTTGCGTGTGAAATGAAAATTAGTACGGCCATCCTCCAAGCGCTTTCAGTTCCGGAACCTATCGCAGATGCCATTGCGCATCTCTGGCAGGGTTCTTTAATTTTTCCACCCGCTACACTAGGGGATACACTGCTGCTTGCTGATCAACTCGCACCGGTAAAATCGCCTTTTGCTCCGGCACAGACTCAAGCGAGGGATGATTTCTTAACTAAGCTTGATCGATTAGCCAATCAACAAGCACTGGACGCTATCCTTGCAGAATCGGAAGAAGAAGTGAAATCGCTAACCGCTGCGTTGTGTGCTTAAAACTTGGAACTACGCAGCGGCAATACAGATAGCTTTTCAACGACCTGCTAATAGCTCCAGCGCTGGCTTATATACCAAACCCAAATCACGCGCCACCGCTTCATGCGTCAACTTTCCGCGATAAACATTCAGCCCGTTGCGCAAGTGCGGATCATCTGTCAGCGCTTTGCGATAGCCTTTATTGGCCAGTGCCAAAACAAACGGTAACGTTGCGTTATTCAACGCAAAAGTAGAAGTCCGCGCGACTGCGCCGGGCATGTTGGAAACGCAATAATGCACCACACCATCCACAATAAAAATAGGATCGGCGAGCGAGGTGGGCCTGGAAGTGGCAAAGCAACCGCCTTGGTCAATCGCAACATCGACCAGCACAGCACCGCGATTCATGCGGCTGACCAGTTCACGGCTGACCAATTTAGGGGCTGCTCCTCCCGGAACCAGCACAGCGCCAATAACCAGATCTGCTGTGGCCACGTATTCTTCCACGGCATCCACCGTCGAGAAAACGGTGTTAATTCTTGATCCGTACTGAAAATCCAGTTGCTGTAACCGGTGAATGGATTTATCCAGCACAGTCACATGCGCTTCTACGCCCATTGCAACGCGGGCAGCATTGGTACCGACAACACCGCCGCCAATGACCACAACACGGGCGGCGGGCACACCGGATACACCGCCGAGCAGCATGCCGCGGCCGCCTTGATCCAATTCCAATGCATGTGCGCCCGCCTGAATCGCCATGCGGCCGGCCACTTCACTCATCGGCGCCAAGAGCGGCAAGCCGCCGAAGCTATCGGTGACCGTTTCATAGGCTATGGCGACACACCCTGAATCGATTAAGCCTTTAGTCTGTGTAGGATCTGGGGCCAGATGCAGATAAGTGAATAACACCTGCCCTTCGCGCAATAATGGAATCTCGGATGGCTGCGGTTCTTTAACTTTGACAATCAAGCCGGCTCTGGCATAAATCTCCTGCGGTGTTTCCACAATCTCTGCGCCAGCACTCAGATATTTGTCATCGCTTAAATCAATCTGGGATCCAGCATTCCTTTGTACCATCACCTGATGGCCATTCGCGCTCAGCTCACGCACCGCTGTCGGCGTCAAACCCACACGGGATTCATGAATTTTAATTTCCTTAGGAACCCCGATATGCATCTGATCCTCCCTTCCTATCCATTAAATAATTCCGCCATTGACGCCAATATCCTGTCCCGTGATCCAGCGGGCTTCGTCACTAACCAGAAACAACACAACTTGAGCGATATCATCCGGTTTACCAAGTCTGTTCAATGCCGCCATCTCCGTCATACGCTCGATATCCGCTGCAGTTTTTCCTGCGCGGAACAGTTCCGTATCAACCGGACCCGGTGAAATAGTATTGGCCGTGATGCCTTTTTTTCCTATCTCACGGGCAAAAATCCGCGTCAATTGCGCTACGGCGGCCTTAGTTGCGGCATATGCGCCGTATTTCGGCAGCATCAGGCGCGTCACCGTACTCGAAATATTCACCACGCGCCCATGGTCTGAGAGTCTTGTGCCCGCTTCGCGCAGTGTATAAAAAACGCTTTTGAAATTCACATCGACAATGCGGTCAAACTCGTCATCCCGGATTTCTGCTATTTCCTTAAAAAGCAATATTCCGGCGTTATTCACGAGGATATCAATTTGCTTAAAATGTTCGGCAGTCGCATCAAATAGCTTCCGTACTTCACTCGAATCACTCACATCGGCTTGCACCGCCACGCATTCACCACCAGCACTTGTAATTGCCGCGCAAACCTCGTCGGCAGCCGGTTTATTTTGTAGGTAATTGATGACAACTTTAGCCCCGGCGTTGGCTAAAGTAAGCGCGATTACCGCTCCGATTCCTCGCGAAGACCCAGTTACAATGGCAACTTTTCCATGCAATGATTTCATGAGCGGCGCGCAATAGCTTTATAGGACAAAAGATTTACTTTGATAAACCATGGCTCTTCAGTAATTTTGCGATGTCCTGGTGATCTCTTTTCTCAGCCCAGATAAGCGCATTGTCACCCTGCTCATTTTTGATACCGGGATCTGCGCCATTGTGAAGTAATAATGAAACTGCGTCCAAATGATTCCCTCTCACCGCCATCATCAATGCAGTAGTTCCATTATCTGAAGTCGCGTTAATATCGGCTTCCGCATTCAAAAGTAATCGAATCGTATCCACATGTCCGCCTGAAGCAGCATAAAGTAAAGGATTCCATCCACTGTGATTAATCTCCGCTACCTTGATAGCTGGCCAACATAATGGCTGTTTCACCCAGTCTATTGCGGATATTGAGTTTCGCACCGGCATCGATCAGGAACTGTGCTAATTTTAGATTGCCGGTCTTTGCAGCAACCATGAGTGACGTGTACCCTTCTGCGTTCAGAACATCAGGGTTAGCGCCTTTTTTAATTAATTCGGATACTTGAGATAAATTATCTTTGTCGATAGCCCAGAAAAAATCATCTTGAACACCGGCACTAACTTTTGTAGATAAGAAAAAAACAATTGCTGCAATTAAAACAGATAAGAATCGCAAATTAGCAGGTAGGTTATCCATTTCTGTTCACTTTAAATAAGTTAAAAAAATTATCCGTAGTTGCAACCGCAATTTCCTCTACTGTCATGGACCGCAATTGTGCTATTTCTTCGGCCACATGACGCACATAGGCGGGTTGGTTCTGCTTACCACGAAAAGGGACCGGCGCAAGATAGGGTGAATCTGTCTCAATCAGCATTCTATCTAATTGAATATTCTTAGCAACTTCTTTTAATGTGACAGCATTTTTGAATGTCACGATGCCCGAGAATGAAATATAAAAATTCATTGCAATTGCTTGTTGTGCCACTTCCCAACTCTCAGTAAAGCAATGCATCACACCGCCCACTTCATCAGCTCCCTCTTCTTGCATAATCCGTAGCGTATCCGCAGCGGCTGAGCGCGTATGAATGATCAAGGGTTTCTTCGCTTTTCGTGCTGCGCGGATGTGCTGGCGGAAGCGCTTTCGTTGCCATTCCAAATCTCCAGTCAGACGAAAGTAATCCAGACCGGTCTCACCAATGGCTATGACTTTGGGATGGTTGGCGAGATCCGCTAATTCGTCAGCTTCCGGTTCTATCTGATCTTCATAATCCGGATGCACGCCAACGGAGGCAAATAAGTTTTCATGTGCTTCGGCTAACGCCCGCACGCGAGGAAAATGCGGCAAATTAACACTGACACACAGTGCGTGAGTCACTTGGTTTTCCTGCATTTTGCGTAACAATTCATCCAGATTTGCTGCAAGATCAGGAAAATCGAGATGACAATGCGAATCAATGAACATATATTAAGAGATCTTCAAAAAGTTAGTGTGCCCCACGTAGCGCATCAGCCCAGCAGTTCGGTGTTTCAAACAATCGCACTTGCTCTAATTGAAGATGATTGCCGTAGCTATCCTGGTAAGCTTCATCTAAAATATCAAAAGCAATGAGAGCCAGATTCTCAGCCGTTGGTTGAACATCCAGCACGACCGTTTTGTGACCTTCGATCGATTGTAAAAATTGCAATACCACCGTATCACCCGAATAAACCAGGAATGCATGATCCCATTGATCAACCAGTACGGATTTAGCAATACGTTTTACTTCTGAGAAATCCATGACCATGCCTTGCTCAGCAACGCCTTCGTCGGCGATAATGTTACCCGATAGGGTGATTTCGATCATATAGCGATGACCATGCAAATGACGGCACTGGCTGTTGTGCGTCGAAATGC
>LNFM01010722.1_pt1 | contig 12761 bp, 14 predicted proteins | sample 596031 | NCBI WGS metagenome assembly LNFM01 (sample SAMN04254537, study PRJNA301005) | activated carbon metagenome | isolation source: dual media filters at the Ann Arbor, Michigan drinking water treatment plant | place: USA: Ann Arbor
CCATGAGTCACCAGCCAGCCACGACCGCGCCGCGCCAAGCGGCGGTGCTGTTCATTCTCGTCACCGTGCTGCTCGACATGTTGTCGTTCGGCATTATCATCCCGGTATTGCCGAAACTCGTCGAGGAATTCCTCTCCGGCGATACCGCGCAGGCCGCCGTGCTCTACGGGTTGATGGGGACGGCCTGGGCATTCATGCAGTTCTTCTGTTCGCCGATCCAGGGTGCCCTGTCCGACCGGTTCGGCAGGCGGCCGGTCGTGTTGTTGTCGAATCTGGGCCTGGGCCTCGATTACATCGTGATGGCGCTCGCGCCGAACGTCGCCTGGCTCGTCGTGGGCCGCGTCCTCTCCGGGATGGCCTCCTCCAGCTTCAGCACGGCCGGCGCCTACATCGCCGACGTCACGCCGCCGGCGCAGCGCGCGGCGGCATTCGGAAAGATCGGCATGGTTTTCGGTCTCGGTTTCATCTTCGGTCCTGCCTTGGGCGGCTGGCTCGGGGCAATCGATCCCCGACTGCCGTTCTGGGGCGCGGCGGCGCTCAGTCTCATGAACGCCTGTTACGGATTCTTCGTGCTTCCCGAATCCCTATCGCCTGACAAGCGGACGCCATTCGCCTGGTCGCGGGCCAACCCGGTCGGCTCGCTCGTGCTGCTCCGTTCGCACCATGAACTCTTCGGTCTCGCAGCCGTTGCCTTTCTCGGCTATCTCGCCCATGCGGTGCTCCCGAGCGTGTCGGTTCTGTACATGGGCTATCGCTATGGGTGGGGACCGGCCGGCGTCGGGTTGATGATGGCGGGCGTCGGCGTCGCGGCGATGATCGTGCAGGGCGGGCTGATCGGCCCGATCACCAACCGGTTCGGCGAACGGAGGACGGTGTTGATCGGGTTGCTCTGCGGGTCGGTCGGCTTTTTCGTCTACGGTATCGCGACGGAGGGGTGGATCTTCTGCCTCGGCATTCCCGTGATGGCCTTCTGGGGGCTTGCCGGTCCGGCGACACAATCGCTCATGACGCGCCGCGTCAGCGGCGCGGAACAGGGCCAGCTGCAGGGCGCAATCGCCAGTATTAACGGTGTGACCGGCCTGATCGGGCCGATGCTCTTCACTCAGACCTTCGCCTACTTCATCCGGTCAGGCTCCGCTCTCAGCACTCAGCCCTCGACTCTCAGCGTGTCCGGAGCATTTCCCGGCGCACCGTTCATCCTGGCTTCGGTTCTGCTTCTCAGCGCCGCCGCGATCGCATGGCGGACGACGAAAGCCGGCGGATCCTAGACCGACTGTATCCGCTGCTCCCCGGTGATGCGCGTGACAATTGGAAAAGCCTCCCGCCCCGCATCGCCGTGTCTCTGCCGCTCTTCCTCAGCCTCGGACGACGAGTGAGCGTGAATGCCGGATTGCAGAAGCCGGTCCCCACATTCACGACCGCGTCACCCCTGACCCCGATAGACACGATACAAGATCTGCGCGGCTAGTCCACCAGCAGGGCCGCGAGCCGGGGGAGCCAGGGCAGCAGGACCATACCCAGGCAGATCGAGAGTGCCACGATCGAGGCGACGAGATCTTCGGCGAGTTTGGCTTCGGTCGCGAAGATCACCGCCATCACCGCCGAGGGCATCCCGGCGATCAACAGCACGGCTGCCCGCTCCAATCCTGTCAGCCCCAACAGCCAGGTCGCGACCCAGCCGAGCAACAATCCGCCGGCCATGCGCAGCCCCACGCCAAGGCTTGTCAGCTTCCAGGTCGTCCGCACGGCATGTACGCTGATCGAGAGGCCGAGTACCAGACTCGCCAGCGGGATCGTCAGACCATGCACCGGCATCAGGATCGTCCGCAGCCCATCCGGCAGATGAAGTCCGGCGGCCTTCACCGCCAGGATTGCGGTCAAGGCCCAAAGCGGCGGGGATGTCATCAGACGCCTGAGCGCCGCATGGGACGAAGAATCGCTCGTGCCATGCCAGAGGGCCATCGGATAGAGCATCGTGAAGGTGAGCGCCGTCTGGCCAAGGTCGAAGAGGATCGCTTGCGCGAGCCCCTCCTCGCCGAACGTGGCCAGCGTAACGGGATAGGCGAAGTAGATCGAATTGATGGAGCCGACCGCGAGCAGGAATCCCCCTTGTGTCGGGCGGTCGAGCGTCAGCCTGCGGGCCAGCGCCCAGGCAATGAGCACGAGTGGAATCGTGACGAAGCAGGCCGCGAGGGGAATCTTCCAGGCCGTCGGCGAGAACACCACGCGATCCAGCGACACCAGAATGGTCGCCGGCAGCGTGACCGAAAAGACGAACGTCCCCAGCCGCTCTGCATGACGCTTCCCCAGGACGCCGAACAGGCGCAGCGTCGCGCCGACGACGAAGAGAATGAGAAAGAGATGAAGGGATGAGGGCATGGCAGGGGAGAGTAGCAGAAAAAAGGATGGGGGAGGGGGTTGTGGCAGAAACTCACCTGAGCAGCTTCAAAAAGGTCTCTGTCTTTGGTAGGCTTACCGACAGCAGGCGCAAGGTACTGTCTTGAGAAAGACAGCGAGACCCAGCCAACCTGGAGGCAACGATGACGATATCCGCAAGATTTTTTGAGATGCTTCGCATGATCGGCCGGCTCTGGGCCGACCTTCCCCTGTTGGTTCGACTCCTCAAGGCGTGGAAGGACGGCAGCTACCGGGGCCTCTCCCTGCGCACGCTTGTGTCGCTGGCGGCGGCGCTCCTCTATGTGCTGAGTCCGGTGGATCTGGTGCCGGACTTCATTCCCGGCATTGGCATGATCGACGATGTGGTGGTGCTGGCGCTGCTGCTCCAGAGCCTGGCCCAGGATCTGGCGGCCTTTCGGGCGTGGGAACAGACTCGCCGGTGAGCCAGGCAGCCTTCACACGGGACCGCCCTGCGGCTGATTGAGTGCTCTGAAGATCGCCGGAGAAACCAGAAGCGCGACCGCTGAATGTCACCGAGCGATTCGCTCGGTGCGTGTGCGAGCAGCGGTCCCTTGGAGTGCAAATTCCGACTCTCAACTTCATGACCTCGCCATCCCTGATCCGGATAGTCACGCTACAGGATGTGACACCACATATGTAGAACTGCCGGATTGACAGGGGCGCGTACGAAAGTGCAACATGCGTATCCTGTTGACCTGGAAAATGCGTATCACACAGCGTGATGGCCTTCGTCATTGCGCTTCGTGATTATTAAGGGTGTGTTGCGGGCAATACGATCAAGAGGACGTGCGGCGCCGCAGTAAATCTTAGAGAATAAGGAGACCAGAATTATGGCATTGCTGATTACCGCTGAATGTATCAATTGTGGCGCCTGCCTGCCGGAATGTCCGAACGAAGCCATCTTCGAAACTCGCGGCGGCGCGGAAGAGAAGGGACTTCATGTCGGCGACGGCCAAGGCATGGGGAACGACATTTACGTGATCGCGCATGACCGGTGCACCGAGTGTGTCGGCCATTTCGACGAACCGCAATGTGCGGCCGTCTGCCCGGTGGATAATTGTTGCATTTCCGACCCGTTGTATCCGGAAGGCACCGATGTCTTGCTGGAACGGGCGAAGACCCTCAATCCGGACAAGACTATTGATCCGGCAAAAGTGTGGAGCGGTGTGCGGAACTGATCGCGTCCATAAGTAGCTCTACAGGATGCTCAAAATGGCCGTTCAGCAAGGCCGCAGCGAGCGAAGAGGTGAATCGTACTCCGTGCCGTACGGTGAGCCTCTGAGCGATGCGAGAACGCCGCTGGCGGACTTTTTCAGCATCCTGCTTGGCCTAATTGGAACGATGAGTCATGGCTGATAAGAAGCCACGATTTCTGACCAATGCCACGGTCATCAAGGTGCTCGCGAAAGTCTTTGCGTTCCAAGCCATCGAGATCAATCTCTTGCGTGCCCAGGCGGGAATCTCCGATGCGAATTGGAAAAGCCTGAAGCGGGACGCGTTTAAGAAAACCTACGCGAAGCAACGGGCCTTTTATGAAGATCGCTTAACCGGCGCATTCGCGCTGGAGCACATTTCCCAATCTGAGCGCGAAACCAGATTGCTTGAACTCTGGCTCAAACAGAGCGAAGAGTCTTCCCAAGACGAATCATAAACAATCACTCGCAGCATACTCGCACGAATCTTTCCTGTGACGGGCAGAACTCCGCGCGAGACATTCCATACTTTTTCCAGTCGAACCAAATGAAAGGCAAAAGAGCTCATTAATTAACTAGTTCGTGTCGTCGATCCTTCATCTTCCTGCGTGCTATACTTTCAGCCATGTATCACCGCCGACGGCTTCGCCTCTTCACCATTATGAGTTGGTTCGCGCTCGTCCTCTGTCTGGGCGTTACGATCGACTGGGTCGATGATCTGGCGTTCGAGGACACGGACATCGTCGAGGGGCTCACTCAGACCTCAGAAGAGGTGGAGAATCCGGATGAGCATCTGCTCCTGCGTTCGGTCCGTGCGGATGGCTCCGCTGTGACACTCGTCACACTTGCCCCGAGTGCGGACAGTGCCATGAGGTCCTTCTCTTTTCAGCCGGTAACGGCATCGGCGTGGATCACGCCGGCGTGCCGCTATCCCTCTTCCCGTAGCAGCCCGGTTTCGTTTATTACACCACTTCGCATTTGATTCCATCGCAGCGCCACCACGTCCTGCGTTCGCTCGCCTGAGCGACGCGCGTCTTCTTTTGCTCATGGAGGCCTGTGATGCACTATCTCTATTTTGGTCGAACTGCGTGGTCTACATTCCGGTTGTGGTTACTCATCTCGTCTTGCTTTGTGATGCTGTCGCTGGTCGCGTCCGTACCGGACGTTCGCGGGGCGACCGGTCTGACGGCAGAAGATGCTGTCCAGATCGATCGCGTGGTGATCGAAGGAACGATTCATACGCGAGACACGACGCTCATCCGGTTATTGCCTCGTTCCGTGCCGGATCACTTTACCCGTGCGGAGCTTGCAGAGTTTGAACGGCGGGTCCGAAACTTAAGTCTCTTCGACGACGTTCATGTGACGCAGGAGGGATCTCTTCTGCGCGTGACTGTGCAAGAAAAACTGACACTGGCCCCGATTCTCACCTTTACCAGCGGCAGTACCGCCAAAGATCTCAACGCCACGGTGGGGCTCGCTGAATACAATATGTGGGGAACTGGCACACAGCTCGGTGGTCAGTTCAGTTACAGCCAACGAGGACCCAACATCGATCTGTGGCTTTCACAGCACCCCTTTGAGCCGGACCGATGGGCTAAAGAGGTCAAAGGGTTTTACCACGTCAATAACATCCGGTTCGCCGATTCCGACTTTTCCTGGACGCGGAACCGGTTTGGCGCTGAGCTGGAATTACGCGGGCCCTACAGCTATGGCTCTCCCTTCCGATACGAAGTGGTCTTGGAGGTCTATCGCGAGGTGGTCCTCGAGGAACAGGCGTCCCGCGCACTGTCCAATGGGTACTATATGGGTGTGATTCCTGAGTTCATGTGGGACCGATACCACTGGGATGATCTAGTCCCTAGCGGATACCGCATCAGTCTTGAACTCAAGCCCGGGTTTTTCTTCGGAGCCAATCACCAGCGGCATGAAGCGAAACTCCGGTACCTTCAAGGCGTCCCGTTGGGATCCATGACGGTGTTGATGATCAACAGCGTCGCGGAGGCGGTCAACGACACCGGGAGTCCCAATCATAGCCTGCTCCTCGGCAGTATTGTGGGCATCCGGGGATTGTCGGACAATCTGTATCGGAACCATGCGCAGACCTATACCAATCTGGAACTGCGGCATGCCATGTCACTGGCTCCTCGATGGGCACTGCAGGGCGTCCTGTTGTCTGACATCGGCATGTTTGAATCATTTGCCGAGGATGGTGCCGTACAACCCTGGAAAGGGGCGGTGAGTGTGGGGGCGGGATTTAGGCTGATCCCGACGTTTTTATCCAACACGCTCTTGCGGGTGGATGCGGCCCAACTCCTCGCGCCGACCCAGAACACGCTCGTTCAGGTAGGCATTACACAGTACTTCTGATGAGCGGAAAGAAAAGGGGCTGAAAGAAAAAGGGTTGGGAGTCTTTTCCGATCGTACAGGCCGTCAAATCCGGGCGAATCGGATTCAAGGCCTGAATGTGAAGAAAAGATTTCCGACCCCTTTTCAGCCGCCCCGCTTTATTGACACGATCTTCTTTTCAGTTTAGCCTGCCGCCGATTGTCGTTCTGCAGCATAGTGAACCGAATTGTCACAGAGGAGGGACATGATGCTCGCTCGATTCATTCTCGTCGTGCTGGTGCTCGCCACATTCGGATGCTCTTCAGCCACCTACATTCGTGCGAAGGCCACGGAGAATCCTCTTGATCGTGTGGCGCAGCAGGCGCAGAAGGATTGGTCCGTCGAGCGAGTGGATGCCAATACGTTACAGCTGACCGATTCCTGGCCGATCCACAGCATTTTCAGCCTCGGCCGCAGCGTCTCCCGCGCGAATCTGTCCTATGACGGGCAGAACTCCGCGCTGGACATTCAATACTACTTCCAATCGAATCAACTCGTGCTGCTGTTTATCCCCATGTACCTCGATGCGGAGCCGGGGTTTGCCGGTGGAGCACTCAAGCCGATCATGAGTGATCAGGTCAATGACATCCTTCGGTGGAGCGGGGCGTCAGTCATATCGAGACGCGCAGGCGAGCAGTCCGAACTCTTCCCTCCTAAGAATCGTGCTGTACCGCCACCAGCAAAATAAACACAGAGCCCCGATTCGAACGAGGGGCGAGAGTCAGTTCAGCTCAGTCCATACTGTAAGCCAGACCCCATTGCTGTGTGTGTGGAGTTCAATGACTTGAAGTTCCAATTTGGAACATCAAAATGGGGCAGGACGAGAAAATTACCAAAAGCCTTTGCGGAACCGCGAACAGTTATGACGGACAGATTGGGTCGCTCTTCGATGCCATTCGCCAACTCATGGAACCGCCGCCCGTCAAATCCAGACGGATCGGATTCAAGGCCCGAATGCCAAGAAAAGATTCCCGACCCTTTTTCAGCTCTCCCCGGTTCAATCCTGTCTTGGACAGCAGAGGGGCAACCTCTTAAATGCCCTCCATGCCCCGGTAGAAATATGTTAGCGAGATACGTTTCTGACATAATGCGTCTGAATGAGTTAGGCTTCACGATGCGAGGTAGTTTCAAAATTCTAGTATTAGGTGGGAACCATGGCCAGCCACAAGCCGAAGAGTCCTCATAAAGCGCCGAATCCGGTCAAGAATGAACCGAAGCAGTTTTTTGACTTGATCGTTGGCAACGCGATCGACTTTTTCGACACATCGATCAAGGATTTTGAGAAAAGGCCAAAGTACTCTGTTATTAATTTCTGCTCCGGTCTTGAACTGATTCTGAAGGCACGCCTGCTTTTGGAACATTGGTCCATGATCTTAAAATCACCTGACAAGGCCGACCTAATTAAATTTCAGAGTGGCGATTTCCTATCTGTCACGGTAGTGGAGATTATTGACCGACTCACTAAGATATGTAATGAGACTTTTTCACCAGACGAAACGAAATGTTTCGGGCGCCTTAGAGACCATAGAAACAAGATGGTTCATTTTTGTCATGACGCCTATTCGAAGAAACCCGACCATAAACTTTTAGAAGAAATTGCCGCAGAGCAATGTATGGCGTGGTGCTATTTGCACCGACGACTTAAAGGGGATTGGTCCAAACACTTCCAGAAGCATCGCCAAGCAATTGAAGGGATCAATGAGGCGCTACATGCTCATCGCGTTTTTCTCAACACCAAGTACTCAACCCTTAAGCCGGAGATTGATAAGGAAATTTCAGTCGGCAGTGAATATCGCACATGTTTTGCGTGTGGATTTCCTTCTGCAAGAGTGAGTGAAATACAAGAACCGGTACATGAGGCCGAATGTCGGGTCTGTGGTACTCGTGGGTCTTTTCTACGCGTGGCTTGCCCTACATGTAGCAAGTTGTCAGATATCGACGATGTGGGCTCAGGATCGTGTGAAGACGAAACTTGCGGAGTTGAAATTACACTGGATGACGTAATGCAAGAATATGTTCCGCCGTATGACCCCAAGGACGAAAATCCAGCTTCTTATTATTGTGCAGCATGCGAACATCCTGAGCAAAGCGCAACTATCCTGGGCGACCGATATTTTTGCTTCTGGTGTCATGAATGGTTTGATTGTACAGAGCAATGTGGGTTTTGCGGAGAGCACTTGGTAGGGTTCGATCCAGATGAGTCTGGTTTTACTGGTTGTTTCATGTGCTGTATTGCCGCAAGGGAGCATTTCGACAAGGACTAATCCGGTACGTCTGCGGTCGCGAAGCCATCAGAGGCCAGTGGGAAAACGGGGACATTCTCAATTTTCCGGCACGTGGCCGCCCGGTGCTTCCTCGCCGCCCCCTCAACCATAGACCAACGCGGCCTGAAAAAGTAGAATGTCCCTGTTTCTTTGTCCCTTCGCTGACTCTCTCTCAACTGGCGGTTTAACCCAGAAATGGTTCGTATCGGAGCGTCGCACACAATGGATAACATTAAGCTCAACTACCATCAATGGCGGATTGACCTTAAGAAACCGCTCGGTTCTCCTGGCGGGTTTGGGGAGGTATTCCTTGGAGAGGGAATAGACGGCAAGGTAGCTATCAAGCGTCTCAAAGTAACGGTAGCTCAGGCTGCACATCGAGAACTTGCCATCGGGCAGGCCCTTTATGGGCGACAACTTTCCCATGTGGTTCCAGTACTTGATTGGGGACAGGACGCCGATTCGGATCGATATTTTCTCGTGATGCCTGTGTGCGAAAGCAGTCTTCAGGATGCGCTCCGTGACAAGGGATCATTTTTACCCAGAGAGGTCATGGGAATTATGATGCAAATTTTGGAGGGACTGGGAGAAGTGAACGACATCACACATCGAGACATGAAGCCATCGAATATCCTATGGCATGAAAGCGTATGGAAAGTTGCCGATTTCGGGATTGCCAAGTTCGTAGAGGACTCAACATCGCTTGAATCGCTTCGTTCCTGTCTGACGCCTCCCTATGCAGCTCCAGAACAGTGGTTGCTTCAACGTCCTACACCCGCAACAGACATCTATGCGGTGGGATGTATTGCGCATGCCCTGTTGACCGGTCAGCCTCCCTTCAAAGGCGACGTGGACGCATTGCGCGATCAGCATCTCACCAAAGATCCGGCGCTACTTGAAGCTCTGCCACCGGGCGCTAAAGCTATTGTGGCAATGATGCTCCGGAAATCTCCTGAGATACGACCCAAAAGGGATAGGTGCATCGAAGTGTTGAAACAATGCATGGCGAGCGAGAGCAGACCGACTAGCAAAGCGGTGGTGCAGTTGGCCGAAGCTGTAAGCCAGGTTGCGGTGGCACAGGCCAAGGCAGAGGCCGAAAGAAAGGTTGCACAGGAGCGGCAGCGGCAGCGCGATGCATTATTCGAACAAGGCGTGCGTGAGCTGCGAGGCATAAAGGAAAGGTTGTTTTCACGCATTCTTGAGCACGCAGGTGATGTTATGTTCAAGGAGAAAGGACAGGGCGGATCAGGTCGTCTTGTGCTCGGGACTATGGAGTTTAACTTTGATACCGATGGTCACTTCAGTTCTTCGAACGGGATGAGACGTTGCGATGACATGAGCTCGTGGGGTGTCCATAGAAAGCGGTCGAAGTGGGATATCGTAGCTTTTGGGGAAATGTCGATTGTGCAGCACTCCTCTAGTCCCTATGTGCGTAGTGCAAACCTTGTCTTTTGCCGACCGCATGACGGTGCCGAATATAGATGGTTCGAAATGGCCTTTTGGTCTCTCGCGGATCAGCCGCGATTGAAGGCTTATCCAAGTTGCTTGCGTTATGTCTTTGAGATCGATGAGGCTCTTTCTAACACCGTAGGGCTCATGAATTTGGCACATAAACCCGTGGCGATAGATGGCGAGAACGAAGAGCCGTTCATTGAGTATTGGATAGGTGTAGTTGCACTGGGTGCGATGGGGAAATTAAGCAGACCCACACAGATGCCAATGCCTCGTTAGATCAATTGGGGCAAAAAGAGAGAATAAAAATTTAGGGTCGAATCCTGAATCGTTCATCGAAGCGAATCTGTGGGAGCTGACATGACTATTGATAAGTCCCTGCTCAAGCCAGACTCATTTTCTTGGAGCTATTGATTCGGAGCACTACAGCTCCAGCCAAAGCCGCAAGGCTCTGTCGAGTCTTTTCTGATCAACAGTGGCGAGGTGACCAAAGCGTCGGTTGATGCGGACGTTGCCCAGTGTAAACGGTCTGCGCTTGACGGTGCTTGAGGGAAAGAACAGGGGTTGGAAGTCTTTCAAGTTGTACATGACGAGACTGCAGCCACAAAAACTGGACAGGTTCTTTCAGAACGTCCTGCTCACCGCGTTCGCTTTCTGATCCTGTGTGATAGTCTCTTCACTCGATGACGACTCGCTCTCACCAGACCGGTCTCGCCGTAATTGCTGTGTTCAAGATCGTGAAAGGCCTGCTGTTGTTGCTTGTCGGGTTGGGCCTGCTCCAGTTGATGCATGCGGAGATTGCGACACTGTTTTCACAGCTCATCGAAGCGCTGCACTTGAATGCCGACTCCCGGATCATTCATGCGCTGGTGCTGAAAGTCGATGCCTTACAACCGCATACGGTGCTGATGGCGGGGCTTGTCAGTCTCGGCTATGCGGGGATGTTGTTGCTGGAAGGAATTGGACTGTGGCTGGAACGTTCCTGGGCCGCGTATCTGACGGTGATCTCGACGAGTCTGCTGCTTCCGTTTGAACTCTATGAAGTGATCGAGCAGGTGTCGATGTTTCGAGTCGGCGTGCTGATGCTGAATCTAGTCATTGTGCTCTACCTCGTCGTCCAATTGAAGCATCATACCCTGCGTTCACAGGTGTCTGTCCCAAGGGATATCTGACAGATTGGGTGCTCGACATGAGACACAGGAAGGCGTGACGGAACGCGCGGCTTCCGCTGCCTTTCCCGGCCCCATGGCGCTCATTCGACGACGCTGAATTCATAACGCGAACTCGTCAGCGTGGCCAAGAGATCCGACGCGTGATCGCGCCCGCGGGTTTCCATCGTGATGTCGATCGTAGCTTCGTTCAGGCTCACTCCGTAGTGCGCGCGGTTATACGACGTCTCCATGATATTGGCCTGGGCCTTGGCGATTACCGATGCCAGTCCTTCCAATGCGCCGGGATAGTCCGGGAGACGCACTCGCAGACGCAGCCGTCGCCCGTCCCGAACCATACCTTGCTCGATGATTCTTGCCAGCAGTGTCACGTCGAGGTTGCCCCCGGACACCAGCACCGCGATGTTTTTCCCGCGATGGCCCGTTTTGGCTTGCAGCACGGCGGCAAGCGCAACGGCGCCGGCCCCCTCCGCCACCGTTTTCTCGCCTTCGAGCAGCATCAGAATCGCCTCCGCAATCTCGTCTTCCTCGACTGTGACGAGCCGATCGACATATTTGCGGGCCAGCGGCAGCGTGCGCACGCCTGCTTTTCGAACGGCGATCCCGTCGGCCAATGTGGATTTTGCCGGGAGATCGACGGGGTGCTGTTGCTGCAGCGCCTGGTGCATCGACGGTAGTCGGCTTGTTTGAACGCCGATCACTTCGACCGCTGGGTTTCGTTCCTTGACCGCACAGCCGACCCCGCCGATCAGTCCGCCGCCTCCTACCGGCACCAGGATCACATCCAGTGCGGGGTTTTGCTTCAGGAGTTCCAGCCCGACGGTTCCTTGTCCGGCGATGACCGCGTCGTCGTCAAAGGGATGGATAAACACGGCGTTCCTCTGCACGCTCCGTTCAATGGCTGCCTCGCAGGCCTCGTCGTAATTGTCTCCGTGCAACACGATATCCGCGCCGTAGGCTCGGGTCGCCGTCAGCTTGATGAGCGGCGTCGAACGCGGCATCCAGATTTGCACGGGAATGCTCCGCTGGGTCGCGTGATAGGCGACGCCCTGTCCGTGGTTTCCTGCCGATGCCGCGATGACTCCCTGCCGCCGTTCATCGTCCGTCATCGTCAGGATGCGGTTCAACGCGCCGCGCTCCTTGAACGATCCGGTCATCTGCAGATTTTCAAGTTTCAGAAAAATCGCGTTCCCACTCAGCCGGGACAGGGTTTTGGAATGCACCAACGGCGATTCATAGATGGACGGACCGATGCGGGTTGCGGCTGCTTCGATCGATTCAAGAGTGACCATGCTTCGTTCTCCCTTTTTCTGATTCATTCCGGCCCGTAGACAATAAAAAACCCCTGGCAGAACCGAATCCGCCAGGGGCCGTTGCTCGCGTATGTTTCCAGTCGCAGGCAGGCTTAGGCGGAGCTGGCGATCATCATCGCCGCCGCCATGCTAATCCCGATGCTCTGCCGAACGGTCGTCATAGTTGGTTGGCTGCCGAATGCGCGTCTCTCAGCTCAGCTTATATCATCAGGCCGCAGGCAGATCAAGATTGGTTACGTTTAAGGGCGGTCCGCAACTTCTCTTCGTGCTCCTTCGTGAGCGAGGATTTGAGGATGGTTCCCTCGTATTTGGAGATTCCGGCCAACAGCTTGTCTTCCTTGAAGTTCCGAACCAGCAGGAAGATCGCCGAGGTGCCTGGCCGGATGGTGCTGCCGAGGGCCCTAATGAAATTGTCGGGGATCCCATAATCGTTCAGCACTCCGGATTCACTCGCCGCGACGGTCATGGCTCCTCCCCCTGCGCCTCCCGCCAGTGATCCCAACAGCCCTGCCAGGGGATTCATGAAGAGCAGGCCGATCAGCCCGCCCCATAACATGCCCAGCGCCA
>LNFM01012240.1_pt1 | contig 12760 bp, 17 predicted proteins | sample 596031 | NCBI WGS metagenome assembly LNFM01 (sample SAMN04254537, study PRJNA301005) | activated carbon metagenome | isolation source: dual media filters at the Ann Arbor, Michigan drinking water treatment plant | place: USA: Ann Arbor
CGCGCTCGTACGGCATCGCAAGTATTCGAAGCTCGTCGGCACGTACAGCCAGGCGCTTCCTACGATGGTCAATCCAGACACGAAGCGCATCCACACGAACCAAAATTTCTGCTTCACGAACACTGGCCGACTGAGTTCGAGCCACCCAAACCTGACCAACATTCCATCACCGGCCAAGGGTGAGGAAGGTACGGAGCTGCGCAAAGCCTTCATCGCACCGCGCGGCTATAAACTTATCTCGGCTGACTACTCTCAAATCGAGCTTCGCGTGCTGGCGCATATCTCGCAGGACCCGGCGTTCATTGCTGCCTTCCGCAACGGCGAAGACCTGCACGCAGCAACCGCCCGCGACGTGTTCAAGACGACGCCAGAAGAAGCTGGTGACAAATGGGCGGGCTTACGAAGGGCAGCGAAGGTTATCAATTTCGGGATCGCGTACGGCCTTACCGCGCACGGGCTATCGCATCAGTTGAAGATCGACGAGCACACCGCACAAGACTTCATCGACCGCTACTTCGCGGGACTACCTACGCTTGCCGGTTATCTACAAGACACTCGTCAGAGAGCGGCCAGGGATCGCTACGTCCACACACTCTACGGTCGTCGCCTATTCCTCAACGAAGGCCGCGACCGCGCATCGACGGCCTACGCAGGACGGCAGGGCGCGAATGCTGAGATACAGGGCAGCGCCGCCGATCTAATCCGCCTAGCAATGGTAAGCGTTCGGCAAGGCATCATCGAGAATGAACTGGACGCGAGCTTGCTTCTCAGCATCCACGACGAATTGCTCGTCGAGGCCAGCGACGAACACGCGGAGCAGGTTCGCGCCCTGGTCGAAGAACGCATGGCCAATGCAGGGAACGAAGTCGCGTGGCGCGTTCCAATCTTAGTGGACGCCAAGATCGGACAGAATTGGGCGGAGGCACACTGATGGAAAATTGGAAGGCCGTTATCGGCTACGAAGGTATCTACGAAGTATCTGATCTTGGGCGCGTTCGTAGCCTAGGGCGACGGACGTGGTGTCGGTGCGGAGGAAGTCATTTTCGACAAGGCAAAGTCCTGGCGTGTGCCGTCGATCAATCCGGTTACAGGCGTCTGACGCTCGTCGATCTGTACGGGAAACGAACAATGCGAACCGTTCATTCAATCGTAGCCGAAGCGTACATCGGCTCTCGCCCTCTGAACCAGCAAGTCAGACACCTTGACGGCAATTCGGTGAACGACGCCGCGAGCAACCTGGAATACGGGACGGCAAAGCAAAATGCCCAAGACAAGAAAGCCTACGGTCGCCCGCAGCACGGCATCACGCACCCGCGCGCCAAACTCACAGAAGACAGTATCCGCAAAATCCGATCCGCCGACACAAGCACCTATGGGAGTGGGATCAAGCTCGCCCGCGCGTTTGGTATCAGCTACGCGCACGTCCACCAAATCCGTACGCGCAAGCTCTGGACGCATCTCGACGAAGCACATTGATATGTCGTTGGGCGATGTCATCGAGCACTTCGGCTGGCGCGTCATCCTTTGCTACTCGAAGGCGTTCGACGATGCCGAAGACGCGGCCTACGCACACAACTACCCGGAACTCGAATTGCAGATATTCCACATGGCGAAGGAGCTGCGCGAGCTTCACGGTTTCAGTCACGGCAAGGCAGTTTCAGTAGCGTACGCATTGCGCATGTGCGCGCACAGTCCCGACCTAATGATTTAAGGAACATCATGGACTTCCAGAAAGCATTCAACACGTGGGCCGAAGGGTCCAAGGTAGCCTTCGACGACGACCGCACCGCGACTATCGGCGGTTCTGAAATCGGCGGATGCGCACGTCAGGTTGGCTACAAGAAATCGAAGACGCCGGAAGATGCAGGCCACGTCGATAGTGGTGGCTTCGCAGCTCGCGGCAACGTCATGGAAGACGGCGCACTCGTGCCCGTCGTCCGCAAGGCAGTCGAAGACGCGGGCGGCACGCTGTTGTGGGCTGGCCAGGCTGACCAGATGCGCCTCGTAAACGCCAAGCACAAGATCAGCGCGACACCGGACGGCCTGGCTATCAACATGCCGTTCGATTGCCTGGTCAAGTACGGCGTCCCTGACATCACGAATGGTAAGGGCACGACCGGCGAAGTCTACGTCGAGATGAAGTCCATCGACCCGCGTGTGGCTGCCCATAAGCTGCCGAAGGACGCGCACGTTGACCAGGTGAACTTGGGCATGGGCTTGGTGCGTGACAGTGAGTTCGAAGACGGCGTGCTGTACGAACCGAACTACGCCATCATCGTCTACATGGATGCGTCCGATTATTCCACCATCCACATCCACGTCGTCGCGTTCGACCAAGGCGGCTACGAGGGTCAGATCGCCCGCACCAAGTACATCATGGATGCGGTCGCACACGGGCCGAAGGGCGTCGAAACACTGCGTCCCGAAGGCAAGATCGCTGGCGATAGTACGTGCCGGTACTGCGCCTTCTCGAAGCGTTGCCTGGGGTATGCCGCGTCGGTGCCGAAGCTGACCACACTCCCCGACAAGAAGACCGTTTCAAAGGTGCGTCGGCTGGCGGGGTCCCTGAGGTTCGCCAAAGACAAGTCCGAGATGTTCGAGGCCAAAGCCAAGAAGATCGAGGCTGATCTGAAGGAAGAATTGATCGCCGCCAAAACCAAGTGGATCGACATTGGCGACGTGAAAATGAATTGGAGTACGTCGGACGGGCAAGAGCGCTTCGATACCGATGCGGCGAAGAAACTTCTCGTCGGCTTCGGCGTCGATCTCGCGACACTGACGAAGAAGACGAAGCCAAGCGAGAGCTTGCGCGTCGAGTACGTGAAGCAGTTGGCGTCCTAACTCCCCGAAATTTGCGTACCAGTAACGCGTTCCCGCACTATCACACCATGGAGAACTAAGCATGACTGGAACATCTCTCACCGTCGTCAAGCAGGGAGCCCCCTTGGCCCCAATCGACATGACCAACATAAACTACGACATCGCGGAACGCTGGCTGCAATCGCAGGGCGGGTCGCGGGCATTCGCTGGCGAACAGCTTGCCTTCAACGGTCAGGAAGGCGTCTTCAAGATCGGCTTCGGCAACAAGGCTGTCGAACTCGACGAAGTAGAACTCGTCGTGAACGTGCCCTACCTGGCGAACGTCTGGCAGAAGTGGGACGGCAAGGCACCTGAGTATCCCTACATCGCCCTGCCGTTCGTCGGCCAGGCACTTCCGAACCGCGACACACTGGGTCTCACTGACCAGGCGTTGTGGCAGGAGAACAAGTTCAAGAAGGGTGAGAAGATCGACCCGTGGAAAGAAATCTTGGTGCTCGTCTGCCGCACTGAGAAGGGCCGTCTGTTCCACATGATGGGGAACAACATCACGTCGCGTAACTCCATCCTGGCGCTCGTTCGCGATGCCGTCGTGGATGGCAAGCGTAACCATGGGAAGCTGCCGGTCGTGAAGTTCACCGCCGAAAAGATCAAGGGCGATGACGGCAACTTCTACGTGATGAAGTCGGAAATCCTGCGTTGGGTGAAGATGGAAGCCATCGACAACCCCGGCGCTGAGATGATCGTATCGACCGATGCCACGCCGCCTGCCGATGAGCCCGAAGCACGCACGGTTGCCAAGCCGCGCACGCAGAAGGCCGTCGCACCGAAGGCACCTATCGAAGTCGAGTACGCGGAAGTCGAGGAAGCATCGAAGCCCGCCAAGCCGAAGACCCGCATGGCTGCACCGCTTGACGAAGACGACGACGGCGAAGGCGGTGAGGTCGAGGAAGTCAAGCCCGCGCCGAAGCGTCGTACGCTTAACTAAGCAGCGTCTCGCGGCATACGCCAAAGCGTATAGGGCAACTTTATACGCCGAAGCGTATGCCGCACTCGCCACCGGGGAAGCATAATGGAAAACCTAAACGTCCACATCGCACTTGAACTCTCACCTGCCGAACTCTCGTACCTGTACCGCGTCGTCGTCATGCAGTTTGACATGCCGCCGCCCGCCGAACTCACGCAGAAGATTTTCAACATCCGTATGGCGTTACGCGCACCCATCCTCGCACTCGACTTGGAGACTGAGCCCGATGGCATCGAAGTACCAAAAGAAGCAGTCGGAGACGGTCGAGTTTCTACTAAACCTGCACAGCGCAAGCAGCGTAAGCGCCGGGTTAATTGAGCTACGCGCGAAGTCGGCGGAAGGCCCGGTCGTGGCACGCGAGTTCTGTAGCTCGTACGCCAAGGTCGAGCGCTTCGTCGAGAAGTACGGCAAGCGCGAAGACAAGCTCGCCGTCTACTATGGCGTAGGATTGAGAAGCAACGCGACCGACGGCAAGAAGGGCAACGTCCTATCCGTTCCTGCCTTGTGGTCCGACATCGACGTACAGAAGCACGGCATGAGCTTTGAGCGTATCGTCACCGCGTTTCACGAGCTGCCAGGCGCACTACAGCCCACGGCCCTGGTTCATTCGGGCGGCGGTCTGCACGCGTACTGGCTTCTCGACGAGCCCTTCACCTTCCACATCGAAGAAGACCGGCACTTGGACGTTGCGAACTTCGAGGCCGTCAACAAGAAGTTCGGCCAGCGTACGGCGGGCGATGCGGTGCAAGACATCTCGCGCGTGCTGCGTCTGCCTGGTTCGTATAACTGCAAGCGCTCGAAGCCCTGCCACGTCATCTGGTTCTATCGCTGGCACAGACATACTTTGTCTCAGCTCGACGAGGCGATGGACGAGTTCGGTCTGTATCTCGGGCCGACCGGGTTCGTGCCGAAGGATCAGTTGCCAGTGATGACGGCTGGCATCGACGCCAAGCGCGCGTTCCACTACGCCACCGACCCTGGCAGGCGTGGATGGGAGGACAAGATGGGAGCCATTTGGGAGCACACGCGTATTGGCGGCGGCTTCCCGTTCCACGGTCTCGACGAAGCACAGCTATTGGCGACAGCCTATTTGTGGGCGTTCAATTACAAGGGCGAAGGCGGTGTGGAGGGCAAGAAGGACGACATCATTCACAAGGTCATGCGTTCGACGAAGGACATTAAGCATCGAGACGCGCCTGGCGAAGAATGGGACCTAGACGCGGAGCGCGAGAAGATTGCGTCTAAGTTGGAGCGTTGGGTCGAGAAGTGGGCGTACATAGCGGAAGCCCGCAAACAGGAAGAACGCTTGGCCAAAAAGGCGAAGACGGCAGAGAAGAAGGCGGCGAAGTCCGATGGCGAATAAACTCGACGACATGCCGGTGACGAAAGAGAAGTCCGACAAGGACGACAAGACCGTTCGCCAGTCGCCGTTGTTTGCGGCAGCGAAGGAACTCATCGGCCTTCTCAATGACGGTGGACGCGATCTCATTCAGAACGAACGGCTCTACGTCTACAGCGAAGGCGCGTGGGATACCATCGACCTTCGGCTGCAAGAAGAACTCGACACGCACTTGATGAAAGCGTGCCTTGGTGTTGGTTCGGAGTACGGCAAGGAACACAAGGCGGCATGGAAGACTGTCGTCACGCACATTACCGCGCCGATGGTTGAGTTCGACAAAGACCCGCTCATCGCCATGCCGAAGGGTACGCTTGATCCACGGCACGACGACCCGGAAGTCCTGCCCCACGACCGCGAGCACTACATCACACGGCGCATTGCGATCCAGTACGTCCCTGGCGCGAAGTGTCCCGAGTGGGAAGCCATGCTGTTGCGTATGTTGGAGCACCCTGACCGTACGCCGGAAGACGCGGTGAAGATGGCGAAGGCGCTTCAGCAATGGGTCGGTATCAATATCGTCGGCCCGCGTGCGAAGGTCAACCGCCAGCTTCAGAAGGGCCTCATCATCGAAGGCGCATCTGGCACTGGCAAGACGACGTTCGCGCGTGTCGTTGGGGAATTGTTTGGGACTGCCCGCGTCGTGTCCAGCCACCTATCGGAGCTTGGGTCGAACTTCGGGAAGTCGGTGCTCATCAACGCACAGGCTCTCATCTCTGACGACGGGATCGAACCGAAGACAGACGCCGATCCGCGTTTGTTGAAGGCTATCGTGACCGGCGAGAACATGACCGTGGACCGCAAGTTCAAGGACCATATCTCGTTCAAGTTCCAAGGCGCGGTACTGTTCACGACCAACGTGCTGCCGAATATCCGCGACGAAAGCTCTGCCGTCTACAACCGCTTCATGCTCGTGCGGATGGATCGCATCTTCACGGCAGCGGACCAGAAGAAGCAGCTCCGTGGCATGGACCCTATCGACTACCTGAAGAAGAAGAAAGAGTTCCCCGGCATCTTGAATTGGGCGCTCGACGGCTTCCGTGAAGCGTACGACCAGGGCTTCTTCTCACTGCCACCGGAAGTGCAGGACGCGGCCGACGTGTTCCGTAGCCGCAACGATCCAGTGTTCGCGTTCACGAAGGAATGCGTGTCGAGCGGTGACAAGTACATCCCGGCACGCGCTCTCACGGCTATGTGCATGGAGTACGCGATGGCCACGCATTCGGTGAACAAGATGTCAGCGAAGACGACGCACGCTTCGTTGCAGAAAGTTGTTCGTGAAGTGTACGACGGCGTGAAGTTCGAGACGGAAGGCGGCGCTCGTAACGTGGTCGGTTACATTGGCGTCGAGCTGACCGAACTCGGTCTAGCGCATTGGCAGAAGGTTAGAGACAAGGGCGTGGCTGGCCTCGAAGGCATGGTCTCGCCGTACATCAAGAGGGTGTGATGACTGAGAAAGTATATGCCGACCCTTACGTGAAGGGCTACCTAAAGTTCACCGACGAAAAGCTGGCACTGGTCAACGCCAACAAGGAAGCGGAGGAACGCATCCTCCGGACCATCGACCAGCTTCGTAGTGGCCTGCCGGTATCGACTGCGGCCGGGACTGTGAACCATGCTACGCCGGATCAGCGTTGGCTGGCGATTGCGCGGACGCATATCGAGGAAGGCTTCATGGCGTTGAACCGGGCAATCTTCCAACCGTCTCGCGTGCGTCTGCCCGAGGATGACGAGAAGGAAACGGTGTGATGAGGGCGAAGACCCTACTGCCCGAGCTTACCCCGGAGCAACGAACAGAGCTTGCGCGCCACTGGCGGGTGCTGCGCAAGGTCGGTCTAATCCGCCCGGCGCGGGAACGTCACGAGATGCGGAAGGCTTTAATGGACTGTCGTGCTGGCATACCAGTCAGCGATGAGCATGGCGTCTGCCCTGCCACCATCCTTCTTCCGCTTTAGAAGGGATGCCAGCTCGGGGAACTTCTTCAGTGCGAGTACCCGAGCTGCGTCCTTCTCAGTACCAAGAAGACCGTGCTTCTTCTTCCACTGCTGCGGAGTGACGAACACGATCTTGTAGCCGAGAGCTTCGACCACGCCGCGAGCACAGCCTGCCGAGTTGCCGAAGTTGAACATGGACGTGACGCCCTGGCCCGGCATCGCACCGACCTTCTCTATGACGACTGTCGTATCGTCCGGGTCCATCCCATGTAACATCTGCGCGAGACGCCGACCGTCTACCAATGGTGAGGGCTGCTTCCCGCCCTTGCGCTTTGGCGGTATCACGATGGGCATATCCACAACTTCGTAGTTGTCACAATCCGTATCCATTAGGGCGATGGCTCCGGTTGCGCCAGGGTCGATTGCGATGATGAGCGGCATAAATTATTCTCCAAGAAAAGTACCAATGCATACAACCTATTGTACCACGAACGCGTGAATAGCACAAGAAAGCGTGTTGACGATACGGCGGAATGGGCGTACTGCATTGCTGGTCACGAACACGACTAGGAGAAATGCAGTGCGTACCCTTCGCAAAAAATCCCAAGGTCTAACCGCTACTCAGACGTTGCCGTGTGTAAAGCTGAAACGACTTCGCGAGCGTGCGGGCGTCACTGCGCTTGAATGCGCCAAGGCTCGTCTGTCCTACTTGGGGAAGGACCCGAAGAAAGCATCGCCTAACTCTTGGTATCGGTACGAGAACACGACCTTCATGGCCGAGCGCTCGATACCGGACGAGATCATTGAAGCCGTCATGCCGTTGCTGGTTGGCAAGGGTATGCCGCCGATCACGACTGACGAACTACTGACTATCTCATCTGCGCATCGACTGCTGTCCGTACGGGGAACAACGGGCACAGACACACCGGCACCGAGCCGGATGCTGCCACAGAACGTGGTAGCGCCCGTCTACACTCCCGAGCAAAGCGGTCAGCCTCTTATCGTAAGGTATCGAGCTGAGCGGGGGGTCTACATGTCTGAAGATGCCGTGCATACGAGGACGTTCGGGACCGCGCCTATCACTGCGGCGAAGGACGTGAAGGGCGAGCAGTTTTGCGTGTTGGTTGCAGACGGCAAGGATGCGGGCACGCTTCTACAGTGTGTCGCGCCTACGGCCTACTCATCCGAACAGATGATTGGCCGTCGCGTTGTGGTCATCGAGAAGGCGATACACGGCCTGGCTGAAGTTCGAGTAGGGCGCGTGGCCAGTAGCGACGGGAACCAACTGCGGACTGTTGACTTAGAAGGGCGACCGTTGAAGGGCGAAGTCTATGGCGTGGTCTTCGGAAGCTACGCCAGGGAATAGCGAGTTTATCGAGTTTACCTAGTTTAACGGGCGGGAGGTATGGCGACATGCCCCCGCTCACGTTTTGATTTACAGTCACGCGCTCATGGTGTATGATAGTGCATAAGAAGATGACGGACCCGCTTCGGAGACACCCATGCCACGGATGAAACGGCCAAAAGCGAAGGCCATCTCGCCAGCACTAAACGCACACGTCGCCGCACTGATCAAGGGAATGCTTGAACGCGGTGATCGGCAATCCGACATAAGCGCATACTTCAGCATTAATCAGGGCCGCATTTACGAGATTAGCTCGGGCCAGCGTTTTGCCAGCGTCATTGTCGCACGGCCTGAAACGCTGCCGCCACCCGGCCCGTACCTCGTAGTTACAAAAGTTTCCCATGAGCGCGCACAGATTGCCGAACAAGTCCTTGTTCAATTCCTTCGCGTGCTGGACGGCGCGACAAACGATTTCCGCGCGCAGCTCATGCAGACATTGAAGGAATAGTTCGATGGCTCACGGTGCCAACTACGAGACGCTGCGCCTACACACGCTTGACGACGTGCTGAAAATGTTTCCCGCCAGCCTACGCCCTTCGCGCCAGAAGCTCGAAGAAACCGCATTGGCGTACGGATGTTACCGCGATCTGTGGGGCAAGAAGGCGTTCACGGACGATGATGTCGATGCCCTAATGGAGTACGCGCGGGGCAAGCCAACGGATGCCGACACAATCGCCAAGCTCGGGCCAGGTCGCCTGTACTCTGCCTCGTATCCTCGCACCATGCCAGGCTACATGGTGTGCATTGCGGATCAGCTCGTGCATGACGGCACGGTCTTCGTCGGCTTCGCACCGGCTAATGGCGTGGGTGACATGCTTCAGCTCGTGCAGTTCGGCAGCCCCGAGCCGCTGGCCATAATCCATTTCTTCCCTGCTACGCCGTCCGATGTGGACTTCCACAGGGAAGCTCTAAAGCAGTGGCAGTGCCGGTCGGATAACACCAACTGGTACATGCGTTCCGCTGCCGTGAATAAGTACATTCTCAGTTTGCGTCTGAAGGGTGAAAACGAAATTGATGAGGACGCAGACAATGGCTAAGCCGGAAAAAGGTTTGGAGAAGTGGGAGCTGCGGAAGCTCAACGAATTGAACGTCGCCTCGTGGACAGACGCCACGGACGCGAAGAACAAGATGCGTGAGGCGATGAAGAAGCGGGCGAAGGATAAGGAAACATCGACGGCAAAGGGCGGCTTCGGTGCCGTTGACGCCGCCGCAAAGCCTGCCGAAACGACGACGCCCGCCTCGACTTCGCCCACCACCATACCGGCGAACAAGATCGAAGTGCTGCCATCGTCTGCCAAGGTTGACGTGGCTGGCGCACAGCTCGCGGTCCACGTCCATCCGGCGAACGCACCGGCCTATGTCACGCACGCACAGTCGCTTGCGTGGAAGGACGTTGCAGTCGGTGCCTGGTCATGGGTGCAAGCGTTCGTGATCGGCGCTGCGACGTGGGCGTTCGTCTCGTCGAAGTTCGGCGCGGTCGTCGTCGCAAGCCTGGCGGTGCAGTGATGGCGACAACGAAAATGGAGTATCAGGGCCACGAGCCAGCCGGGTATAGCCTTGACCAGCCGTCACGCGCTGGTGAGCTATCCGCATCGGAGTTGACTGGCTGGCGGAAACCGGAAGGCCGGAAGGACGACCATGCAAAGTCCTGGCGTCCCGGCCTCATAGCCCCCGAGTTCATCCGTGGCGTGGCTACCGTGCTGGCGTTTGGCGCGGTGAAGTATGCGGCGGGGAATTGGGCGCTCGGGATGGACTGGTCTCGCCCCATAGACGCGCTCGACCGGCACTGGACCGCTTGGAAGGGCGGCGAGAAGCGTGACCCCGAGACCGGCTATTCGCATCTCTGGCACATGGGGTGCAGCCTCATGTTCCTCGTAGCGTACGAAGCTCGTGGCATCGGCCGGGATGACCGCTCGGAAGTCGGCCTGATGGCGAAGGAGAAAGCAACATGAGCCAGGTGTTCAACGCCTACAACGTCACGACCTCGCGCATCACGAACGACGAGACCGGGAAGACGACCATCGAAGTACGCGAACACACGAGCGGTCGCCTACTGTTCACGGTGGGCGCGAAAGAAGGCGCACTAGAACAACAACTCAGCGCATATTGCTCGGGGCTTCTGACCGGCATCGACACTGGAAAGACCCAACTGCAAGAAGAAATTCGCAACGTATTGGGGATCAACTGACATGGGCGCGCGGGCAGAATTTGGGAAGTACCGGCTGGCATGGGTGAACGGCGAGCCGAAGGTGGCCTGGTCGTACAAGGATGCGGACGGCAACCTGGTTCGCCCGCGCCATGCCCTGCCGGACGTGGACAAGAACTCGACCGTGGCGGAACTCAGGGCGGCGCTGATTGCGTTCGCCTCTCGCCACGAGCGCGCGGAGCTTGTGAAGGCCACGGATAAGGTCGGCGCGATCCTCGACGCCTACGCCACGAACCGGGAACGGGACGGCAAGGTCATGCGCCCGATCCTTTCGAACATCCGGCAGCTCAAACCCTTCTTCGGCCAGATGCGGCCTGCCGACATCACGGAGGACGTGTGCCGCGCCTACACCAAGGAACGGGCCACGCCACGGAAGTCGAAGCACGGCAAGGCGCTTTCGTGCTCGGGGTCCACAATCCTTACGGAGCTGGGCCGGTTGTCTACCGCGATGGAGTGGGCGATACAGCACAAGATCATTCTCCCCACCGACAAGCCCGTCATGTGGTTCCCACAGGCCAGCGAGCCACGGGATAGGGTGTTGACGCCCGACGAGGCAAACGCCCTTCTGGACGCATCGTCGGGTCATACGCGCCTATTCGTTCTCATGTGCCTACTGACGGCGGGCCGGACGAGCGCGATCCTTGAGCTGACGTGGGATCGCGTGGACTTCGAGGGCGGCGTGATCCGGCTCAAGGCCCCTAAGACAGTTAACCTCTTGCAGAAGGTGGCGAAGAAGGGTCGCGCCGCCGTACATATGGACGACATGCTGCGCGCCGCCCTGACGGACGCCAAGCAGAACGCCGACACGCCGTTCGTGATCGAGCACAACGGGCGGCGGATTGAAAGGATCACGAACAGCTTCGATGCGGCGGTCACTCGGGCCGGGCTCGAAGACGTGACGCCTCACACGCTGCGGCACACGGCGGCAACGTGGGCGCAGGAAGGTGACGTGGCGGTCGGGCACATCTCGAAGTTCCTTGGCCACAAGAACCAGCGGACCACGGAGCGCAATTATACCCACGGGGAAACGGCACTCACGGTTGCCCCGGTGCAAGCCGTCGCCGCCAAGCTGGCCAAGTTGCGGGTGGTGAAATGATCCTCACGAGCGCGAGGATTTGTAGCGTGGCCCGGTGCCGTAGAGCGTTTTCCGCACGATCACGAGGATTTGGAGATGACTATTATGTGTAGCGCACATAATTCAATGGAGCGGGCGAAGGGGATCGAACCCTCGACCCCGACGTTGGCAACGTCGTGCTCTACCGCTGAGCTACACCCGCATCCGAGAGCGCCTGATAGCAAGGCCGAAAGGGCGGCGCAAGGGTATTGTCTGCTGTGCGACGGCAAGCCCGACGCCTGGTTGCTGTGCCCTCTACACCTTAAGAAGCATTATTATCTTTATCGCACTTGGGTCGGCATGAGGTCCCGCTGCCACAACCCGCGTGCCGTTGCGTACCGAGACTACGGCGGACGCGGTATTATTGTTTGCGATGAGTGGCGCGACAATGCCGAGGCTTTCGTTCTGTACGCGCTAGATACGCTTGGCGCGCGGCCCCCAGGGCACAGCCTAGACCGGATCAATAACGACGACGGCTATCGCCCTGGAAATGTGCGGTGGGCTACGCACAGCCAGCAAATGCGCAACCGCCGCCCTTTCGCCAGGCGGCGCATTCAGCCGTTCTCTGATTGGTTGCGCGAGATCGGATATGTTACAACGTGACAACTACGTGAGGCTCGCGGTGAAGTCGTCAACATACCTACTCGCGGGTCTGAAACGAGCCCTCAAAACCTAGAATGGCATTCCTGAAACCGGCCTGGCCGCAGAAAATTGCTACCGTCCCGAGGCGAAAACTACGTGAGTTGCGTACCGCCAGACACGCGTGTTCACGTTGCCAACGTGAGGGTCGAGGGTTCGATCCCCTTCGCCCGCTCCATGCGATTTTCTGATTGGTGCGATGACTGGGCGTCGGCTTACGCC
>LNFM01010723.1_pt1 | contig 12759 bp, 9 predicted proteins | sample 596031 | NCBI WGS metagenome assembly LNFM01 (sample SAMN04254537, study PRJNA301005) | activated carbon metagenome | isolation source: dual media filters at the Ann Arbor, Michigan drinking water treatment plant | place: USA: Ann Arbor
CCGGCACGCGGGTGGCGCTGCTGTTCCTGGATCTCGACCGCTTCAAGTCGGTCAACGACACGCTGGGCCACCTTGCCGGCGACGAACTGCTGGTGGAAGTCGCGGCGCGGCTGAAGACCTGCGTGCGCAAGTCGGACACGATCGCGCGCCTGGGTGGCGACGAGTTCACCGTGATCCTCGAGGGACTCGATGCGCCGGTCGATGCCGAGATCGTCTGCCGCAAGATCATCAAGTCGCTCGAAGCGCCGCTGTTGCTGCAGAACCACGAAATCTACGTCACGACCAGCATCGGCGTGACCTTTTTCCCGAGCGACGACACGGACCTCAATGGCCTGCTGCGCAATGCCGATGCCGCGATGTATCGCGCGAAGGAGGAGGGCAGGAACAAGTTCCACCTGTTCACGGCCGACCTCAGCGCACGCGCCGTCAAGCGCATGGGCATCGAGTCGGCGCTGCGGCACGCCGTCGAGCGCCAGGAGTTCTACCTCGTCTACCAGCCGAAGATCTCGGTGCAGACGGGCGAGGTGCTGGGCGCGGAAGCCCTGCTGCGCTGGGAGAATCCGCAGCGCGGCCTGGTGTCGCCGGTCGACTTCATTCCGGTGGCCGAGGAGACGGGGCTGATCGTCCCGATTGGCGAATGGGTGCTGCGCCGCGCCTGTGCGGACATCCGCAAGTGGCACGCGGCGGGCTTCGACCATGTCAGCGTCGCGGTCAACCTGTCCGCCCGGCAGTTTCGTCACGGTGAACTGATTCAGACCATCCGGCAGGCCCTGCAGGACTCCGGTATTGCAGCGCGGCAGCTCGAACTGGAAATCACCGAAAGCCTGCTGATGGACGACACCGAGGCGAGTCAAATCGCCCTGAACGACCTGAAGGCGCTCGGCACGTCGATCTTCCTCGACGACTTCGGCACCGGCTACTCGTCACTGGCCTATTTGAAGAAGTTTCCGATCGACGGGCTGAAGATCGACCGCTCGTTCATCCGCGACCTGCCCGGCGACCCCGACGACGAGGCCATCACGCACGCCATCCTCGCGCTGAGCCAGGCGTTGCGTCTGCGCGTCGTGGCCGAGGGCGTCGAGAACGAAGCCCAGCTCGAATTCCTGCGTCGGGCCGGGTGCAGCGTCGTCCAGGGGTTCTTCTTCAGTCGCCCCCTAGTGTTCGACAAGTTCCTCGAATGGTTGCAGCGCACGACGCCCGCGCGCGTCGGCATCGCGGGCAACCAGGGCTGGTAGTCGCCGCTCCTGCCCTGGTCGCCCGCTGACGGTCGGCCTTGTGGCGCCAACAGCCAGTGTCCGGAAACCCCGTTGCCTGTTTGCAACAAACTATGAACGACGCGGCCCTAACGCCGCTAAGCGTTTGCATTTCCTGCCTTATCCAATAGAATGCTGTTGCGTTTTGGCACAAATATAAAAATGCTGGCGGGCCGCTGATACCCGCCTGGCCCCGAGTGGAATGTCAGACAACGACCGTCTTGGGCCCCGCGACGTCGCGGAGTCGGGGTACCGGGTCGCCGTGCGTCATGGACCGGCGCACGCGTTGGCAGGACAGTCGCAGACCGGATTCGGGTCGGCGTTCCTGCACAAGACACCATCTGAGGCATGACCTCACAACTTGAGCGGCAGCATGAACGAACGAATTGAACTGATTTCGCAGGTCCTCAACGGCAACCGGGCCGATGTCTTCCATCAGCCAGCCGTCCACGCACTGGAACCCGCCGCCGACCCCGTCCAACTGTCGATGACCCGCGCCGCCCAGGCGATGCTGTCGCGTCAGGCGCACGACGGGCACTGGCGCTTCGACCTCGAAGCCGACGCGACGATCCCCTCCGAATATCTGATGCTGCAGTACTTTTTCGGCAGCGTCGACGCCCAGCGGGAGCAGCGGATCGGCCGCTACCTGCGCCGGCGGCAGCAGGAAAACGGCAGCTGGCCCCTCTACGAAGGCGGCCCGGGCGACCTGAGCGCGACGGTGAAGGCCTATTTCGCGCTGAAGCTGGCCGGCGACTCCCCGGAAGCGCCGCACATGGTGCAGGCCCGCCACTGGATCAAGGCGAACGGCGGCGCCGAGCACTGCAACGTCTTCACCCGCATCACGCTCGCGATGTTCGGCCAGCTGTCGTGGTCGACCGTACCGGCGATGCCGGTCGAAATCATGTTCCTGCCCAAGTGGTGGTTCTTCAACCTGAGCCGCGTGTCGTACTGGTCGCGCTGCGTCATCGTGCCGCTGCTGATCATTTTCGCGAAGCGGCCGGTGGTGAAGCTGAAGCCCGAGCAGGGCGTGCGCGAACTGTTCGTGGATGCGCCCGAAACGCTCCGCAACCTCGACAAATTCAAACCCGGCAAGCTGGTCGCGAACACCTTCCTGCTGATCGACCGCGTGCTGAAATTCCTCGACCCGCTGGTGCCGTCGTTCATCCGCGAGCCGGCCCTGAAGCGCGCCGAACGCTGGACGCGCGAGCACACCGAAGGCGTCGGCGGCATCGGCGCGATCTATCCCGCGATGGCGAACGCCGCGATGGCGCTGAAGCTGCTCGGCGCGCAGCCGGACGACCCGAACCTCGTGCGCACCCTGCGCGCGATCGAAGACCTCGTCATCGATTCCGACAAGGAAACCTACTGCCAGCCCTGCGTGTCGCCGATCTGGGACACCTGCCTGATGCTGTCCGCGCTGACCGAGGCCGGCACGCATCCGGAGCATCCGGCGGTCCGGCAGGCCGTCGAGTGGCTGTTCGACCAGCAGATTTTCGTGCCGGGTGACTGGTGTGACCAGGCCAAAGGCCTGACCCCGGGCGGCTGGGCGTTCCAGTACGAGAACGACAAGTATCCGGACGTCGACGACACGGGCATGGTGCTGATGGCGCTGCTGCGCGCCGGCGCGCACGACAACGAACACAAGCTGAAGCGCCTGAACCAGGCCGTGAACTGGCTGCTCGGCATGCAGAACGAGGACGGCAGCTGGGGCGCGTTCGATATTGGCAACAATTACGAATTCCTCAACAACATCCCGTTCGCCGACCACGGCGCGCTGGTCGATCCGGGCACGGCCGATCTGACCGCCCGCTGCGTCGAACTGCTCGCGATGCTCGGCTACGACCGGCAGTACCCCCCGATCGCGCGTGCGCTCGAGTTCATCGAGGCCGACCAGGATCCGAGCGGGGCGTGGTACGGCCGCTGGGGCGTCAACTACATCTACGGCACCTGGAGCGTCCTCGCGGCGCTCGGCATCATCGGCGAAGACGTTGCGAAGCCCTACATCCGCAAGGCCGTCGAGTGGCTCAAGAACGCGCAGAACAGCGACGGCGGCTGGGGCGAGAGCTGCAATACCTACGACGATCCGATGCTCAAGGGGCGCGGCGAGAGCACGGCTGCCCAGACGGCCTGGGCGCTGCTCGGCCTGATGGCGGTTGGCGAAGTTCATTCGCCGCAGGTCAAGGCCGGCGTCGATTACCTGATTCGTCACCAGGACGAACACGGCGAATGGGAAGACCTCGCCTACACGGGTACCGGTTTCCCGCGCGTGTTCTACCTGCGCTACTACGGCTACAGCCGGTACTTCCCGTTGTGGGCCCTGGCGACCTACGCGCGCCTGCGCCGCGGCCTGCCGACCCGGCAGTACGAAGTGCTCGCGCAGGGGCCGATCGATCTCGGGCCGTTTGCGGTGACGAGCCGCTACTGAGCCCGGGCGGCCGGCGCCGCCGCGCGCCGGCCACGGTTCCTTCGAACGCGAGTGCGGGATTGCCCGGCCACGGTCCGGGCCGGGCACGTCAGCGCGCTGCCGCCTGCCGGGGTTCAAGACTGGCGCCGTTGCGGCCGCTGCCTCCGGGGACTCGGTGATCGCGCGAACACGCCGCACCGTAAGCCCGATATCGATAGACTGACGTCCAGACAATCAGCATAGAAATGGCGCTGCCGTCGCGCGGCGCGTGTTGTGGAGCTTGCACATGTCCGACTACATCGCCCCCCTCAAAGACATGCGGTTCGTGATCGAGCATCTCGGCCCGCTCGCCGACATCGCGGCACTGCCCGGCTTCCAGGACGCCACCCCCGATCTCGTCGACGCCGTGCTCGCCGAAGCCGGCAAGCTCGCCACCGAAGTGCTGTCGCCGCTGAACCGCATTGGTGACACCGAGGGCGCGCAGCACACCGGCGATGGCGTGCGTACCGCGAGTGGCTGGCGCGAGGCCTATCGCGCGTTCGTCGACGGGGGCTGGAACGGGATCGGCTGCAACACCGAGTTCGGCGGCCAGGGTCTGCCGAAGCTCGTGTCGACGGCGGTGGCCGAGATGTGGAATTCGGCGAACCTGTCGTTCGCGCTCGGGCCGATGCTGACGCAGGGCGCGATCGAAGCCATTGAAGTGCATGGCACCGACGCCCAGCGCGCGACCTATCTCGAGAAAATGGTCACCGGCGAGTGGACGGGCACGATGAATCTCACCGAGCCGCAGGCCGGCTCGGACCTCAGTGTCGTGCGCACGCGCGCGGTGCCGGCCGACGATCACTACCTGATCAGCGGCCAGAAGATATACATCACCTACGGTGAACACGATCTCACCGAGAACATCATTCATCTCGTGCTGGCGCGACTGCAGGACGCGCCGGCCGGCACGCGCGGCCTGTCGCTGTTCATCGTGCCCAAGTTCCTGGTCAACGCCGACGGCAGCATCGGCCGGCGCAATGACGTGCGCTGCGCGTCGATTGAACACAAGCTCGGCATCCACGGCAGTCCGACCGCCGTGATGCTGTACGGCGAACAGGGCGGGGCCGTCGGGTATCTCATCGGCGAGCAGAACCGCGGCCTCGAGTACATGTTCACGATGATGAATAACGCGCGTCACGCGGTGGGTCTCGAGGGCGTCGCGATCGGCGAGCGCGCGTATCAGCGCGCACTGAACTTCGCGCGCGAACGCGTGCAGGGCAAACCGGTCGGTTTCCAGGGCGGCGCGGTGCCGACGATCATCGAGCATGCGGACGTCCGTCGCATGCTGCTGACGATGAAATCGAATATCGAAGCCATGCGCGCGCTGGCCTATGTCTGCGGTGCGGCCTTCGACTGCGCGGCGCGCGAAGAGGATGCCGAACGGCGCGCGCTGTTCCAGCGCCGCGGCGACCTGCTGACGCCGATCGTCAAGGGCTGGCTCACCGAAACCGGCATCGAACTCGCGTCGCTCGGCGTGCAGATTCACGGCGGCATGGGCTTCGTCGAAGAGACCGGCGCCGCGCAGTACCTGCGCGACGCACGCATCACCACGATTTACGAAGGCACGACCGGCGTGCAGGCGCAGGATCTCGTCGGCCGCAAGACGCAGCGCGACGGCGGTCGCGGGGCGCGTGAACTGATCGCCGACATGCAGGCAACCGTGACGGCGCTCGCCGCGCAGGCCGATCCGCGCGCGCAGGCCATCGCGCGCGAACTCGGGGCCGGCGTGCAGACGCTGGAACGCGCGCTTGCGTGGATTCTCGAGGGCACCGGCAGCGACGCGCGGCTGCCGGCGGCGGCATCGGCTCACTACCTCAAGCTGTGGGGCATCGTCTGCGGTGGCTGGCAGCTCGGGCGATCGGTCCTGCTGTGCCTGCAGGGCGCCGGCGAAGACGACGGGTTTCGCGCAGCGAAGATCAACACCGCGCAGTTCTACGCGGCGCAGGTGATGCCCGAAGCAATGGCCCTGGAACGCAAGATCGTGCACGGATCCGCCGCCGTGTTCGGGCTCGACGCCGCGGCATTCTGAGGACCCGGCGCGGCTCGCCTGACGCGCCGCGCTTCTGCTATCGTGGCGGGGTTTAAACGCCCCCGGTTCCATCATGCCCTGGCCATCCCTCAGCGCCCTTGAACAACGGGTGTCAGCCTGGCACCTCCAGCGCTGCCACAACATCGCCGACCTGCGCCGGGCTGCGAAGTGGCGCGTGCCCGCCCCGATGTTCCATTACATGGATGGCGCCGCGGATGACGAAGTCACACTGGGTCGCAATGCATCGGCGTTCGATGACATCGAACTGCTGCCGCGCAATCTGATCGACATCACGCACATCGACACCACCACGACCGTGCTCGGTCAGCCGGTCAGCATGCCGCTGATCCTGGCGCCGACCGGCATGTCGCGGCTGTTCCACTGGCAGGGAGAACTCGGCGTGTCGCGCGCGGCGGCACGCGCCGGCACGATCTACTCGCTGTCGACGGTCGGGACGCACTCGATCGAGGAAGTGGCCGCCGAGTGCAGCGGGCCGAAGTGGTTCCAGATTTACGTGTTCAAGGATCGCGGGCTCGTCACCGAGTTCATCGAACGCTGCCGCGCAGCCCGATACCACGCGCTGTGCCTGACGATCGACCTGCCGCTGACGGGCAATCGCGAACGCGACCAGCGCACGGGCATGACCGTGCCGCCGGCGCTGACGATGAAGAGCTGGCTCAGCTTCTTCCTGAATCCTCTCTGGTCACTGTGTCATGTGACCTCGCCGCCGTTCACGCTCGCGAATGTCGCGCACCGGGTGAGCACCGGCAAGGATGTGCAAACGCTGCAGAACTACATCGGCTCGCAGTTCGACCGCAGCGTCACCTGGGACGACGCCCGCGTGATGGTCCAACAGTGGAACGGACCGTTCGCAGTGAAGGGCATCCTGACGGCGGATGACGCGAAGCGCGCCATCGATATCGGCGCCACGGCGATCATCCTGTCGAATCACGGCGGCCGGCAGCTCGATCACGTGCCGGCCCCGATCGACATCCTGCCCGAGATCGTGCAGGCGGTGGACGGGCGCGCGGAGGTGATCGTGGACGGCGGAGTCCGTCGCGGCACGGACGTGCTGAAGGCCCTCGCGCTCGGCGCGCAGGCCTGCATGACCGGCCGCGGCTATCTGTTCGGCCTCGGGGCCGGCGGCGAGGCGGGCGTCGATCGCGCGCTGTCGCTGTTCAAGAAAGAGATCACGCTCGACATGGCCCTGCTGGGCGTGCGCAACGTCAAGGAGATCACACGAGATCATGTCCGCTATCGACGAAGAATTCGAGACTGATATTCCGACCCTGCGCCGGATCCTCGCGGAGTGCCGCACGGTCGCCGTGGTCGGCCTGTCCGCGAGCTGGCATCGCCCGAGCAACTTCGCTGCGAAGTACATGCAGGAGCACGGTTACCGCGTGATCCCGGTGAACCCGATGTACCAGGAAGTGCTCGGCGAGCGCTGCTACCCGAGCCTGCGCGACGTGCCGGAGAAGATCGACATGGTCGACTGTTTCCGCGCCAGCAGCGAAATCCCGGCCATCGCCGTTGACGCCATTGCGATCGGCGCCAAAGTGCTGTGGATGCAGCTCGGTGTGATCAACTACGAGGCTGCCCGGAGCGCGCGCGCGGCGGGCCTCGAAGTGGTGATCGACCGCTGCGTGAAGATTGAACACGCGCGTCTGTTCGGCGGGCTCAATTTCGTCGGCGTGAACACCAAGGTGATCTCGTCCAAGCGCCCGCGCATCGTGGCCAACTGACGCGCCTGATAATGCCGGCACGCGCCGCGCGTGCCATCCTGGAGTGCCCGCATGTCTGACCGCAAATTCGGATTCGAAACCCTTTGTCTGCACGCCGGGCAGATTCCTGACGCCGCCACCGGCGCGCGGGCGGCCCCGATCTACCAGACGACTTCCTACGTGTTCGACAGCGCCGACCACGCGGCGAGCCTGTTCAACCTGCAGACCTTCGGCAACGTGTACACGCGCCTCTCGAATCCGACGACCGCGATGTTCGAGGAGCGCATGGCGGCAATCGAAGGTGGCCGCGCGGCGGTCGCCGTCAGCTCGGGGCTCTCGGCGCAGATGGTGACGCTGTTGACGCTGCTCGAGGCGGGTGATCACCTCGTGTCGTCGAAAACGCTGTATGGCGGCACCTATTCGCAGTTCGACGTCAGCTTCCGGCGTCTGGGCATCAGCACCACCTTTGTCGATTTCGACGATCCCGACGCGATAGCCGCGGCGATCACACCGAAGACCAGGGCGGTCTATGCGGAGGCGCTGGGCAATCCGCTGATCAACGTCCTCGACATCGAAACCGTGGCAGACGTGGCGCACGCGCACGGCGTGCCGCTGATCGTCGACAACACTTTTCCGACGCCCTTCCTGTGCCGCCCGATGGAGTGGGGCGCGGACATCTGCGTGCACTCCGCGACAAAGTTCATCGGCGGCCACGGCACTTCGATCGGTGGCGTACTCGTCGAGTCGGGCCGCTTCCCGTGGGACAATGGCCGCTTTCCAGGCATGACCGAGCCGTCCGACGGCTACCACGGTGTGAAATTCTACGAGACCTTCGGTGACTTCGGCTTCACGATGAAGGCTCGCGTCGAAACGCTGCGCACGCTGGGCCCGGCGCTCGCGCCGTTCAACGCGTGGATGTTCCTGCAGGGTCTCGAAACCCTGCCGCTGCGCATGGAGCGCCACTGCGAGAACGCCATGAAGGTGGCAACGTTCCTGCGCGATCATCCGGCCGTCGGCTGGGTGCGCTACCCGAGCCTGCCGGGCGACCAGTATCACGAACGCGCGCAGAAGTACTGTCCGCGCGGCGCGAGCTCGATCATGTCCTTCGGCATCAGGGGCGGGCAGGCCGCGGGCGTCAAATTCATCGAGAATGTGCAGTTCCTGAGCCATCTCGCGAATGTCGGCGACGCCAAATCGCTCGTCATCCACCCGGCCTCGACGACGCATCGCCAGATGTCGGAAGAGCAGCAGATCGCCGCCGGCGTCGGGCCGGACATGATTCGCATCTCCGTCGGCCTCGAAACCGCCGACGACATCCTGTGGGATCTCGACCAGGCCCTCGCCAAGTCGCAGCGCTGAGCGCCGCGCGTAACCGGAGTCCGCCATGAACCAGGCCATCAACCCTCTGCTCGATCGTTTCACGCAGCTGCTGGGGCCGACCGGCGTGCTGACCGGCAACGATGTCAGCGCGCGGATGATCCACGTGTGGCGGCAGGAGCCGATTCGCGCCGCCTGCATCCTGCGGCCGTCGACGACGGAAGAGGTCGCCGCGATCCTGCGCCTGTGCCACGAGGCGGGTCAGACGGTCGTCCCGCATGGCGGGCTCACGGGGCTCGTGCAGGGTTGCAACGGCAGCGAGGCGGACGTCGTGCTGTCGCTGGAACGCATGAACCGGATCGAGGATCTCGACGCGATCGGCCGCACGATGACCGTACAGGCCGGGGTGCCGCTCGAGAAGCTGCAGCAGGAAGCCGAGAAGGTCGGCTTGATGTTCCCGATGGACCTCGGTGCGCGCGGGTCGTGCCAGATCGGCGGCAATGTGTCGACGAACGCCGGCGGCAATCGCGTGATCCGCTTCGGCATGACGCGCGACAACGTGCTGGGCCTCGAAGCGGTGCTCGCCGATGGCACGGTCGTCACGTCGCTGAACACGATGATCAAGAACAACGCCGGTTACGATCTCAAGCATCTGTTCATCGGCAGTGAAGGCACGCTCGGCATCGTCACGCGCGTGGTGATCCGGCTGCGCGAAATGGCGCAGGGGCAGCAGACCGCGTTCGTGGCCTGCGATGATTTCACGCAGGTCGCGGGCTTCCTGCGCCACATCGATCGGTCGATGGGCGGCGCGCTGTGCTCGTTCGAGGTGATGTGGCGGGACTACTACGAACTCGTGACTTCCGCGCCGGCGACGAACGCACGGCCGGTGCCGCTCGAACACGAGCATTACATTCTGTGCGAAGCGCTCGGTACCGGACACCCGCAGGACGCGGAACGCTTCGAGTCGGTGATGATGGAAGCGCTGGAGCAGGGGCTGGTCGCGGATGCAGCCGTCGCGAAGTCCGAGAACGAACGCCGGGCGATGTGGCGAATCCGCGATTCGGTCGATCAGTTCTTCCGCTATGGTCCGGCTTTCCTCTACGACGTCAGTCTCGCGATTCGCGACATGGATGCGTACGTGAAGGAGGTGAAGCGTCGGCTGCTCGAGGCCTATCCGGCGCACCACTGTTTCACGCTCGGCCATATCGGTGACGGCAACATTCACTTCGCGATTGCGGTGGGTTCTGCCGCGCCGGAAGATCACCGGCGGGTCAACGCCTGCGTGTACGAACCGCTGCAGCCGGTCGGTGGTTCGGTGTCGGCGGAGCATGGCATCGGCACCGAAAAGATTGCCTATCTGCCGCTGAGTCGCAGCAAGACCGAGATCGAGCTGATGAAGCGGCTGAAGGCGGCGCTCGATCCGAAGCACATCCTGAATCCCGGCAAGGTCTTTCCGGGGCCCTGAGTCCGGCCGCGCGCATGTCGGCGCCCAGCGACGCAGCCATCGCGCAGATCCTGGCGCGTACCGCGGCTTCCGGCTGCGAACGCGTGTCCTTCGCGTGCGCAGACTGGAATGGCCGCCTGCGGGCCACGCAGTATCCTGTCGCCGCACTCGCCGGGGCCCTGCGCGACGGCGTGCCGGTGACGACCGCGATTTTCGCGCCCGACAGCGCCGAGGCACCTATCCTCACCGGCCACTTCCACGATCCGGCCAATGGCTATCGTGATGCCTGGCTGATGCCGGACGTCGACGCGGTGCGCGATGATCCGTATGCGCAGGGGCCGCGCGCGCTGCTCGTGCCGGGCGCACTGCGCGGCGACTTCGCCGACTGCTGTCCGCGCGCGATCCTGCGCCGCGAACTCGACGCGCTCGGGGCGCTTGGCTACCGCTGCGACAGCGCGTTCGAGTTCGAGTACCACGTGCTGAACGAGACGCCGGCCAGCCTGCGTGGGAAGGTACCGGCGGCGCTGGATCGGCACGCTGCGCTCGAACGCATGTATTCCTTCGTCGATCAGGCCGTCGCCGCGCCGCTGCTCGACGCGACGCGCGCCGCTGCCAGCGCCTTCGACGTGCCGGTTCACAGTCTGCACGCGGAGTTCAGCGGCCTGCTCGAAGTGGCGCTCGCGCCGGCCACGGGTGTGCGGGCGGCCGACGATGCGGCGATTTTCAAGGCAGCGGCGAAGATCGTGGCCCGGCGCCAGGGCGCCCTCGCCACCTTCATGGCGCGCCTCGCCGAGCCGTTCGAGTCCGCGGGCGGGCATCTGAACCTGTCACTGCATGCGGTTGCCGACGACCGTCCGGTGTTCTTCGCGCCGGACGGCCAGTGCAGCGGTGCGCTGCTCGGGTTCCTCGGTGGACTGCAGCGCTTTACGCCGGAACTGATGTTGCTGCATCTTCCGCATCTGAATTCGTTCAAGCGCTACGTCGGCGACACCTTCGCGCCGCGCACGAACAGTTGGGGCTTCGACAACAAGACCTGCGCGTATCGCGTCGTCAATCACACGCCGATGCTCGCGCGCATCGAGTGCCGCGTACCGGGCGCCGATGTGAATCCCTATCTGTCGCTGGCGGGCGTGCTCGCGTCCGGGCGACGCGGCATCGAGCTTGCGCTGGCGCCGGCCGCGCCCGTCACTGGCGATGCTGCTGCCGGCGGCGCGCCGCAGGGGCAACCCTGGCCACCGGATTTTGCGTCGGCGATCGCGGCCTGGCGCCGGTCGGACTTCGCCCGCGACACGTTCGGCGCGCGCTTCGTCGACGCCTACGCCCTGACGCGCGAGTGGGAGCTCGCGCAGCTGGCGCGGACCGTCACGGACTGGGAATTGCGTCAGTTCGGCGAGGGCGTCTGAGCGCGGCCGGCGTCGGCGGCGCGTGTGTCCGGCCGAGACGCGCCGGTACGAAGCCCGACGTCGTCTCTGGATCGGCATGACGTGCCGCGTGACACCATGAAGACGCGGCGCTGCATGTGCCGCCACTGCCAACAGGAATCAAAGATGACCTTGCACGCCAGCGCCGTACCGGCGCCATTTCGCAAATCATTCACCGTGTTGCCGGCATGGCTCGATGCCAACGGACACATGAACGTCGCGTTCTATCTCAGCGCGTTCGACAAGGGAAGCGATCCCTTCTTCGACTATTGCGGCCTTGGCTGGGACTATACGAAGAGCGGGGCCGGCTCCGTGTTCGCGACGGGCTGCAATCTCGACTTCAGGTACGAGCTGCTCGAAGACGATGAACTCGAGGTGACGACGCGCCTGCTCGATTACAGCGACAAGCTCCTGCACCTCTGGTGCGAAGTCTATCGTCGTGGCGAGTCGTCCCCGGCCGCGACCCAGGAAGCCCTGTTCATGCATGTGTCGCTGCAGACGCGCAAGAGTGCGGCGTTCCCCGCCGCGTCGCTCGACCGGCTGGGCCAGGTGCACCAGGCACATGCGGTGCTCGACCGGCCGGGCAGCCTCGGCAGGACACTGGAGATTCGACGCAAGCCAAGCTGACGCGGGCCGCTCAACAATCCGTCAAGGAGTGCCGTGCGCGGATGTCTGCGTAGCAGAAGTCGCAGACGATCTTGAAATCGTTGAAGCGCCTGAAAGCCTCGGTCAACCCGTCTTCGACCAGGAACATCGCCTCGCAGCGCATGCACCAGGCCTGCAGGTCATCGGGCTGCGTACTGTTCTCGACGAAGCCGAGGACTTCGTCGCGCACCTGCAGCAGGTGACAGCACACGACGGCCGGCACGCGCTCACCGTGCGTGCCGCACTTCAGGATCAGACATTCGGACTCTGGCATGTCGGCTCGGTGTGAATGAACCGCGCCACCGTAATGGCCCCGGGCGCTGGCCGCAATGCCCGAGAAGCCCGCCGGTCAGGCATGGTGGGGAGGTACCGGTCGAGACCGATTCATGCGTGCTGCGATCCGACGGCGTCTGCGGCTTGCACCGTCGTGTCAGTACCGCCTCAGACGGCGGGCCCTGGCAGTCTGACCTCGACGACGAGGCC
>LNFM01015154.1_pt1 | contig 12759 bp, 9 predicted proteins | sample 596031 | NCBI WGS metagenome assembly LNFM01 (sample SAMN04254537, study PRJNA301005) | activated carbon metagenome | isolation source: dual media filters at the Ann Arbor, Michigan drinking water treatment plant | place: USA: Ann Arbor
CCAACTTCGACGACGCCGACATCACCGACCTCGAAGCTTTCCGCGTCTCCACCAACAAGGAGAACGAGAAGAGCGGCGTGAAGGTGACCATGCTGGCTTTCCTGATCAAGGCCTGCGTGGCCTCGCTCAAGAAATTCCCCGAGTTCAACAGCTCGCTCGACGGCGACGCGCTGGTCTACAAGCAGTTCTGGCACATCGGTTTTGCGGCCGACACGCCCAACGGCCTGATGGTCCCGGTGATCAAGGACGCCGACAAAAAGGGCGTGCTGCAGATCAGCAAAGAGATGGGCGAACTCGCTGCCAAAGCACGTGAAGGCAAGCTGAGTCCAGCTGAAATGAGTGGCGCCACCTTCACCATCTCCAGCCTGGGCGGCATTGGCGGGCGTTACTTCACGCCCATCATCAACGCGCCCGAGGTGGCCATTCTGGGTGTGTGCAAGAGCCAGATGGAGCCGGTTTGGGACGCGAACAAGGATGGCGGGGCGTTTGTGCCCCGCCTGATGCTGCCGCTCTCGCTGACCTGGGACCACCGCGTGATCGACGGCGCTGCGGCGGCACGCTTCAACGCGTACCTCGGCCAGATCCTCGGCGACTTCCGTCGCGTTCTTCTTTAAGGAATGGCGATGGCACTGATCGATATTCAAGTACCCGACATTGGCGACTTCGACGAAGTGGCTGTCATTGAACTGCTGGTGAAACCGGGCGACACGGTGAAGGCCGAACAGAGCCTGATCACCGTGGAGTCCGACAAGGCTTCGATGGAGATTCCATCCAGCGCTGCCGGCGTGGTGAAAGAGCTCAAGGTCAAGCTGGGCGACAAGGTCAAGCAGGGCAGCGGCCGGGGCTGCTGCAGCTGCCGCACCAACTCCCGTTCGCCCTGAGCCTGCCCTTCGACGAGCTCAGGATGATCGGAATTCAAGCTCGGCCGGGGCTTCGACAGGCTCAGCCCGAACGGATGGAGTTGGACCCGTCGTGGCACCAGCTGCCTCCTTCGCCGGCGCCGCCGACCTCGAGTGCGACGTGCTCGTGCTTGGCGGCGGTCCCGGCGGCTACAGCGCGGCTTTCCGCGCGGCCGACCTGGGTCTCAAGGTCATCCTCGTCGAACGTTATGCCACGCTGGGCGGCGTGTGCCTGAACGTGGGCTGCATCCCGTCCAAAGCGCTGCTGCACGTGGCGGCGGTCATGGACGAGGTCAGCCACATGGCCGACCTGGGGGTGGACTATGGCCAGCCGGTGCTCAACATCGACAAGCTGCGTGGCCACAAGGAAAAGGTCATCGGCAAGCTCACCGGTGGCCTGGCTGCCATGGCCAAGATGCGCAAGGTCACGACCATGCGCGGCTATGGCGCCTTCGTCGGTGCCAACCACCTGGAGGTGGAAGAAACCAGCGGCACAGCGCAGGAAAAGACCGGCAAGAAGCAGGTGATCGCCTTCAAGAAGGCCATCATCGCGGCCGGTTCGCAAGCTGTGCGACTGCCCTTCATGCCGGAAGACCCACGCGTGGTCGACAGCACCGGGGCGCTCCAGCTCAAGGAGGTGCCCAAGCGCATGCTGATCTTGGGTGGCGGCATCATCGGCCTGGAGATGGGCACGGTCTACAGCACGCTCGGCGCGCGCCTGGACGTGGTGGAGATGCTCGACGGCCTGATGCAGGGCGCCGACCGCGATCTGGTGAAGATCTGGCAGAAGATGAATGCCAAGCGTTTCGACAACATCATGCTCAAGACGAAGACGGTGGGCGCCAAGGCCACACCCGAAGGTATCGAGGTGACGTTTGCCGCGGCGGAAGAGGGCGGTACCGCACCGGCGCCTCAGGTTTATGACCTGGTGCTGCAGGCGGTGGGCCGCACGCCCAACGGCAAGAAGATCGCCGCCGAAAAAGCGGGCGTTGCCGTGACCGACCGCGGCTTCATCAACGTCGACATCCAGATGCGCACCAACGTGCCCCACATCTTCGCCATCGGCGACATCGTGGGCCAGCCCATGCTGGCGCACAAGGCGGTGCATGAAGCGCACGTGGCGGCGGAAGTCATCGCTGGTGAACTGCAGGGCAACAAGGACCTGGCCAGCGCCGCCTTCAACGCCCGCGTGATCCCCAGCGTGGCTTACACCGACCCTGAAGTGGCCTGGGTGGGTCTCACCGAAGACCAGGCCAAGGCGCAGGGCATCAAGGTCAAGAAAGGCTTGTTCCCGTGGACGGCCTCCGGTCGCGCGATTGCCAACGGTCGCGATGAAGGCGTGACCAAGCTGCTGTTCGACGATTCACCCGAGGCCCACGGTCACGGCAAGATCCTGGGCGGCGGCATGGTGGGCACGCACGCGGGGGACATGATCGGCGAGATCGCGCTCGCCATCGAAATGGGAGCGGACGCAGTGGACATCGGCAAAACGATCCACCCGCACCCCACTTTGGGCGAGAGCATCGGCATGGCCGCCGAGATCGCCCATGGCAGCTGCACCGACGTGCCGCCGGCCCGCAAGTAAGCCAGCACAACAAAAGGGCCCGCAGGTTCCAGCAACCTGCGGGCCTTTTTTGGGTCAGCCCACGGCTAGGGCGCCAAAGCCTTGGCGGCGGGCAACGTTCGTTCGGAGACGATTCTCCAGCCGGAGTCTTCACGATGGAGTCGAAGGATCTTGGGTTGCGCGGTTTCGCGGTACTCGCCGGCGGCATAGTCCTGCAGGAACGCGACGTCCATCGAACGGTCATCAATGCGCTCCATGCGCAGTTCCCGGATGCTGATCTGGATGTCGGCGCGGCCAGCAATGACCGTTCTGCGCTTGGCCGCCCACTGTTCCTGCGACTGACCGCTCGCCGGTACGAACTGTGCGCTGTAGTGGCCAAGGTAGGCGTTGACGTCGCGACGTGACCATGCCATTCGCCAGTTCTCGACCATTTCACCGACTTCGTCTTCGTCCGTGCGGGTGGGTGGTGCTGCTTCGCGTGCAGGTGCCGATGGTGCGACTGCAGCTGCAACAGGCGGTGCAGTCGATGTCACCGGGGCGACGACGTGGGCAGAACGGCTGTCTTGCAGCAAAAACCACAGCACACCGGCCACTGCAAGCACGCTCGCCATGCCCATGAGGAAAACGGGTTGAAGTGGGGCTGAGGTGGTGGCCGCCTTCATGGAAGGCGCCAAACTTTCGGTGACGCGTGTAACCGGCGCTTGGTGTGGCATTTCTTCACCCATGGCCTTGTGGAGCAAGGCCAACCGTTTGTCCATGGCGGCCAACTGCACGGCCTGGCCACTCGAATGGGGAGGAGCGGGCTTGTTGAACCGATTTGCTGCGGACTCAACCGTTCCGATCGAAGCGCTGTTGACAGGAGTTTGCATGGACATGCCGCCAGTGAAGGACCTGTTGTCTGCCTGCCCGATAGCCTGCAGCTTGCCCACTATGGCGCGGGCCGTGTATTCAAGAACGCGGTCAGGTGCCGAAAACGGAGATTTGTCACCGTTTCATGCGCTTTGTCTGCTCAGTGCAACAGGTCGGCCGAGATTTGGCCCGGGCGCGCAACGGCCTCAGTTCGGCGCAGATGCCGGATTCTGCGAGCTGGTCATGGGCACGCGACGCGCTCCATTGAATCGGGTGCTCCAGTAGGACATGCGCATGTCTTCCACACGCACCTGAGAGCCCGAGCGGGGGGAGTGGATGAACTTGCCGTCCCCCACGTAAATACCCACATGGCTGAAGGCCCGGCGCATGGTGTTGAAGAACACCAGATCGCCAGGCTTGAGTTCGCTGCGGTCGATCACTTGCGTGGCAGCGGCCTGCTCGTCGGAGCGCCGCGGCAGGATCTTGCCCACAGACTGTTCGTAAACCGCACGCACGAAACCGCTGCAGTCGAAGCCGGTTTCCACCGTGTTGCCGCCGTATTTGTAAGGCACACCGAGGAATGCCATGGCATTGATGACCAGGCTGGACGCCTGCTCGCTCACACTGTCGCGTGCATGCTGGAACTGGCTGCCCAGGCGGGACATCAGGCCCTTCTCTGCCAGCAGTGCGTCCATGTCCTCAAAGGCGGCCTCGGGAGGCGCGGCATGGACCGCGGTCGCGAGGCTGAGCATGAGGGCAGGGAAGATTCGACGCATGGCCCGCAGGGTATCGGCGATAACCCGTGAAGTCAAGCGAGAAGTAACCCGCAAACCTTTGATTTTGTTGGATTTTGTACCGCCCATCCGTCAAATCGACCTTCAACTGGATCGGCGCGAAGGCAGGGTGTCCTGCACCGTGGGCAGATCGACCATGACCGGCTTGCCTGGCGTGGTGCACCCGGTGTCGCAGCATTTGCCGGGTTGGCGGTTCTTCGTGATGGCGCGCGCCGGGTCGTGCGGGGCCGCGCTGGCGCTGCCATCGGCGGCGATGCCGCGCTCCAGCAGGCGCTCGACCAGCTCGACCTTGTTGCCCACGGGATAGTTGCGCCAGATCTCCTGCTTCATGGCCGCCGGCGAGCCACCGCCGTGCAGGCTGATCACGCTGTACCAGCCGCCCTGGTAGCCGGCGGTCAGGTCTTCAATGAAGCGCGCCGTCTCGATGCGCTGTTCGTAGGGAATGTCGGGGTTGGCACGCAGCACCTCGCTGAGCTTGGCGCCGGTTTCCGGGTTGTGGTCTTCGTCCGGGCCGGGCAGGGTGACGATGAGGCCGCCGCTGACATAGTGCGCGATGCGGTGCATGTCGTAGATCTTCGTGGCCAGCAGCAGCTTGCCGATGTTGGCGAAGACCGGGTCGGGCATGAAGGTCTTGCTGTGCTCGTCCGCCTTGCCGTAGACGCTGGCCGCCACGCCGCAGGCGTAGAAACCTTCGGTGATGGTGATCAGCTCCACCATCTGTTCGCGCAGGTGGCTTTCACGTCCCGGGTCGAAGCCGTTGGCTTCGCACATGAGCGCACCCGCGCCGATGAGAAGGTCGCCGAAACCCGCACGGGCGGCGATGCAGGTCTGCCGGTGGTGGGTGGCGTAGCTGTAGGTGAGGTGGCCGGAGTGTTCCCATTCGCCAGCGAAGAACACGCTGTCCCAGGGAACGAAAACCCTGTCGAAGATGCACACGCCGGTGCTCTGGCCGTACTTGCGGCTGAACAGCGCGTCGCCGTGTTCCAGCTTTTCGCCAGGCCGCCCTGCCGGGCGGGCCACGATGGTCAGACCGGGGGCATCGATGGGAACCGCGCAGCAGACGGCGAAGTCGGCGTCTTCCTTGCCCATGTTGCGGCAAGGCATCACCAGCAGTTCGTGCATGTAGGGCGCGCCCGTGACGATGGCCTTGGTGCCGCTGATGACGATGCCGCGCACACCGTTGTGGACGGCGTTGCGCTCCACCACATGCACGTAGCTGTCAGGGTTGGCTTGCTCGTGCGGGCGGCGGCTGCGGTCGCCCTTGGCGTCCGTCATGGCCACGCCCAGGGTCAGGTCCTGGTCCTGGATGCGGTGCAGGTAATGGTGGAAGCGGTCCGTGTGCTCGGTGGTGCCGCGTGAGTCGTCGATGCGCGCGCTGACCTGGGCGATGGCGTTGACTGCGTCGTGGGTGAGATAACGCTGTGCGCAGCCCGTTTCCTGGCAGATCAGGCGCACGGCCTCCAGCTTGTTGAGCAGGTCGCCGCTGCTGGTGTTCAGATGGCTGAGCCGGTTGACCGTGCGCCCGCTGGTGTGCTGCACCGCGGTCATCAGCGGGGCATACCGGGCTTGCAAGGCGAAGTCGTAGGTCAGTGCGACGGCATTGATGCCAGGCTGGAACGCACGTTCATCGGCCACGCTGTTCACCTGATTGCCGTCCACGAACACCCTGGGTTTGAAACGGCGCAAGGAGTCGCGGTAGTCCTGTCCACTCATGAGTTGTGGGGCGTGTTCTGTGGTGTTCATGGGTTTTGGCGTGGACGAATGAATTGAACGTGACGCGATTGGTATCGCGCCCTTTAAATATTTGAACACTGTTCAAATTTAAATGCAATCGTTCAAAAGTTCGATGGGTGGCAATATCCGGGACTAAACTGCCGCCATGGAAGTCCAGTTGCACGAACTCACACCGGTCCTGTCGGCGGCCGACCAGGAGGCCTTGGAGCGCCAGCAACAGCATCGCCAGCAGCGGCAACTGGCCATGTCGGACACGCGACGCGCTCTGGTGCTCGACGCGGCGCGCAGTGTGTTTGCCGAAAAGGGTGTGGAGGGCGCGAGCATCCGCGAGATTGCGCGCCGCGCCGGCTACACGGCAGGGGCGATTTACAGCTACTTCGACAGCAAGGAGGCTATCTATGCCGCGTTGCTGGCCGAGTCGCTGGAGCGGCTCAACACCGAAGTGGCTGGAGCCCGCTCGTTCAAGCTGCAGCCGCAACTGACGCTGGCGGCCAAGGCCCAGGCCTGGTTCGGCTTTTACGCCCGCAACCCGCGCGACCTGGACCTGGGCTTCTATCTGGTGCAAGGCCTGGCACCGCGCGGCCTGACCGGCGAACTCAACCAGCAACTCAACGGTCGCCTGCAGGACGCGCTGCGCCCCTGCGAAGCGGCGTTGCAGTCCATGGGCCTTTCTTCCGAGGCCGCCTTGCGGGAGAACACTGCCCTGTTCGCGCACGGTGTGGGCTTGCTTCTGCTGCAGCACACCGGTCGAATCCGGTTGTTCGGGCAGTCGGCCGAGGCGCTGTTTGAGGCCTATGTGGAGCAACTCGTGGCCCGTTTGAGTCCAGGGGCACAGGTGGCTTTGCGGGCGGTGGACCAGCCGGATTTGTTCGGCCTCTGATGTGCATCAGCCGCTCGCGCGGACGGCACTGCGAAAATCGCCCATCCGAGCCCTCTGAACCCAATACGAAAGACACGCATGCTGCTGGACGCTGACGACTCCCAACTGGTGCTGGTGGACTACCAGGCCCGCCTGATGCCCGCCATCTTTGAAGGCCCGCAGGTGCTGGCCAATGCTCTGCGCCTTGTGCGCATCGCCCAACTGCTGGAGGTGCCGACCTGGGGCACCGAACAGAACCCCGAGAAGCTGGGGCCCAACCCGCCAGAATTGCGTGATCTCTGTCGCAGGACGCTGGCCAAGATGCACTTTGGTGCCGTGTCGGACGGCTTGGGCGATTGGCTGCGACCGCCCGCCCGACCGACCCAAGGGGGCGGCAACGCGCGCAGTTTGCCCAAGCATTTGCAGAAACCTGCCGCAACACCGGCTGCTGAGCGCCAAACCATCGTGGTGGCCGGTTGTGAAGCCCATGTGTGCCTGATGCAGACTGCGTTGGAACTGATCGAGCAGGAGTTCGACGTGTGGGTGGTCACAGACGCTTGTGGCTCCCGCACCGAGCGCAACCGCGACGCAGCATTCGACCGTCTCGCCAGCGCCGGCGCCGAGCTGGTGACGACCGAAATGGTGGCCTTCGAGTGGTTGCGCACCGCTGACCACCCGCTGTTTCGCGACGTGCAGGCGCTCATCAAATAAGGCCCGCCGGACATGCGCAGGGAACATCCCCCGGTGCATGTCAGCCTGTCGAAAGCTGGCCAACCATAATTATGAATTCAGTTTGAGTGCCAGCCACCGGCACCACCACAGCAGGAGACGTTCATGAGCCAGGCCCAGGGTTACGCCGAGTTTTACCGCCGTTCCATTGACGACCGCGATGCCTTCTGGACCGAACAGGCAGCCCTCGTGGACTGGAAAAAGCCGTTCGACCGGGTCTGCAACCACGACAATCCGCCGTTTGCGCGCTGGTTCGAGGGCGGACTCACCAACCTGTGCCACAACGCGGTGGACCGCCATTTGAAGGACCGGCCTGACCAGAACGCGTTGATCTTCGTCTCCACCGAAACCGACGTGGAGCGCACCTACAGCTTCCGCGAACTGCACGCCGAGGTGCAGCGCATGGCCGCGGTGCTGCTCAGCCTGGGGGTGAAGAAGGGCGAACGCGTTTTGATCTACATGCCCATGATTCCCGAGGCGGCCTTCGCCATGCTGGCTTGTGCACGCATCGGAGCCATCCACTCGGTGGTGTTTGGCGGCTTTGCCAGCCATTCGCTGGCCAGCCGCATCGAGGACGCGACGCCCGTGGCCATCGTGAGTGCCGATGCCGGTTCGCGCGGTGGCAAGGTGGTGGAATACAAGCCGCTGCTGGACGAAGCTATCCGCCTCTCGGTCCACAAGCCGGCCCATGTGGTCATTGTCAACCGCGGCCTGGCGCCCATGAAGCTCACGGCTGGGCGCGATGTGGATTACGCCAGCGCGCGCGAACAGCATCTGGAGACAGCGGTGCCTTGCGAATGGGTGGATTCCACCCATCCGAGCTACACGCTCTACACCAGTGGAACCACGGGCAAGCCCAAGGGTGTGCAGCGCGACACCGGTGGCTACGCCGTGGCGCTGGCTGCGAGCATGAAGCACGTCTTCATGGGCGAGCCCGGCGAAACCTACTTCTCCACCAGCGATATCGGCTGGGTGGTGGGTCACAGCTACATCGTCTACGGCCCTTTGATCGCCGGTATGGCCACCATCATGTACGAGGGCCTGCCGATCCGCCCGGATGCCGGCATCTGGTGGCACCTGGTCGAGAAGTACAAGGTCAGTGTCATGTTCAGCGCACCCACCGCTGTGCGCGTGCTCAAGAAGTACGACGCCTCCTTCATCAAGAACCACGATCTCTCCAGCCTCAAGGCGCTGTTTCTGGCCGGTGAGCCGCTGGACGAGCCCACCGCGCAGTGGATCGCCGAAGCCTTGGGCAAACCCATCATCGACAACTACTGGCAGACCGAAACCGGCTGGCCGATCCTGTCGCTCTGCAACGGCGTGGAGCCGGCGAAAAGCAAGTTCGGTTCACCCGGACGTGCGGTGTACGGCTACAACGTCAAGTTGCTCGACGACCAGACCGGTGCCGAACTCACCGAGCCGGGGCAAAAGGGCGTGGTAGCCATCGAAGGCCCGCTGCCACCCGGCTGCATGCAGACCGTGTGGCGCGACGACGAACGCTTCGTCAAGACCTACTGGTCCAGCGTGCCAGGCAAGATGGTGTACAGCACGTTCGACTGGGGCATCAAGGACGAAGACGGTTACTTCTTCATCCTGGGCCGCACCGACGACGTGATCAATGTGGCGGGTCACCGGTTGGGTACGCGCGAGATCGAAGAGAGCATTTCCAGCCACCCCCGAGTGGCCGAGGTGGCGGTGGTCGGCGTGGCCGACCAGCTCAAGGGCCAGGTGGCCATGGCGTTTGTGGTGGTCAAGGACGCCTCGACGCTGACTGACGACGCATCGCGCCTGAAGCTCGAAGGCGAGGTGATGAAGGTGGTGGACGAACAGCTGGGCGCTGTTGCGCGACCGGCCCGAGTGCGCTTCGTCTCGGTGTTGCCCAAAACCCGCAGCGGCAAACTGCTGCGCCGCGCGATCCAGGCGGTGTGCGAAGGTCGCGACCCGGGCGACCTCACCACCATGGACGATCCAGCCGCGCTGCAGCAAATCAAGGATCTGCTGGTCTGAAGGGTCTGTGCTCGCCCGGCCTGTGGGGCTGGGCGCATGGCCATCCAGATGCTTTCTAAGTATGATTCATGCTTATATTCACACGAGCGATGGGCACCATGGACAAGATGATCGAATCCGATGGGCAGGTGGAGCGGGTCCGGGTTTTTGAACTCGCTGCCGAGCTCTTTGGCGTGCTGGCCACTCCCATGAGGCTGCGCATTCTCAGCGCCTTGTGCGACCACGAAAAGTCGGTCTCGCAGTTGCTGCAGGAGATCAACACCACCCAGCCCAACCTGTCGCAACACCTGAACCTGCTGTACCGCTCGGGCGTGTTGGCCAAACGCAAAGAGGGCACCCAGGTGATCTACCGCGTGCAGAGTGAAAAGGCGGTCATGCTGTGCCGCACGGTCTGCACGCAGATCGCCATCGAGATCGATGAACCCAGCGCGGTGCCTCCGTCGGAGCGGCTCTCGCCTCGTGTGACCTCCTGAAGTCAGTCAGCAGACGTCAAACAGTTTCTACGGCGCTTCCCGAGGTGGCACAATCCTCGGTTGCAGTCAGGTCCTTCCACAGTCACTGTCGCATCCGCATAACGGTCAAGCCGTGCAGCGGAAGGTTTTTCTAACCAGCTAATGTTTCCTGCGAGCGATTCCCAAGCCAATGGGGGCAACGTCTATGTTGCCTACAAGACCAACTCGTACCTCTTCGGCGGCAATGCGCCGTATGTGGAAGAGATGTACGAGAACTACCTCGCCAATCCCGGCAGCGTGCCTGACAACTGGCGAGGCTATTTCGACGCACTCCAGAACGTTCCTGCCGGCGATGGGTCCGACGCCCGCGACGTTCCGCACCAGCCCGTCATCAATGCCTTTGCCGACCGCGCCAAGCAGGGCGGCACCAAGGTGGTCGTCGCAACCGGCGCCGACTCCGACCTCGGACGCAAACGCGTCGCCGTCCAGCAGCTGATCGCCGCCTATCGCAACGTGGGTGCCCGCTGGGCCGACCTCGACCCTCTCAAGCGCGCCGAACGCGACAACATTCCTGAACTCGACCTGGCGTTCTACGGCTTCGCCGACGCCGATCTGGAAGTCATCTTCAACACGAGCAACACGTTCTTCGGCAAGGAGACCATGTCCCTGCGCGAGTTGCTCAACGCCCTGCGTGAAACCTACTGCGGCTCCATCGGCGCCGAGTACATGTACATCACCGACCAGAGCCAGAAGCGGTGGTGGCAGGAACGCCTGGAGAGCACGCGCTCCAAGCCGGCCTACAACGCCGAAAAGAAAAAACACATCCTCGACCGCCTGACCGCAGCCGAAGGTCTGGAGCGTTTCCTGCACACGAAATACGTGGGTCAGAAGCGCTTCTCGCTTGAAGGTGGCGAGAGCTTCATCGCGTCGATGGACGAGCTGATCCGTCAGGCCGGGCAGGTCGGCATCCAGGAAATCGTGATCGGCATGGCCCACCGCGGTCGCCTCAATGTGCTGGTGAACACCCTGGGCAAGATGCCCAAGGACCTCTTTGCAGAGTTCGATCACACCGCGCCTGAAGACCTTCCTTCCGGTGACGTGAAATACCACCAAGGCTTCAGCTCGGACGTGACCACCCCCGGCGGCCCGGTCCACCTCTCGCTGGCGTTCAACCCCTCGCACCTGGAAATCGTCAACCCCGTGGTTGAAGGCTCGGTGCGCGCGCGCATGGACCGCCGTGGCGATCCGCTGGGCAAGCAGGTGTTGCCGGTGCTGGTGCACGGCGATGCGGCTTTTGCCGGCCAGGGCGTGGTCATGGAAACGCTGGCGCTGGCCGAAACGCGCGGTTATTCCACCGGCGGCACGGTGCATCTGGTGATCAACAACCAGATCGGTTTCACCACCTCCGATCCGCGCGACAGCCGCTCCACGCTGTACTGCTCCGACGTGGTCAAGATGATCGAGTCGCCGGTGCTGCACGTGAACGGTGACGACCCGGAGGCCGTGGTGTATGCCACGCAGCTCGCGCTGGAATTCCGCATGGCCTTCCAGAAGGACGTGGTGGTCGACATCGTGTGCTTCCGCAAGCTCGGCCACAACGAGCAGGACACCCCCAGCCTGACCCAGCCGCTGATGTACAAGAAGATTGCGATCCACCCCGGAACGCGAAAGCTGTACGCGGACAAGCTCGCTGCCCAGGGTCTGGGCGAGACGCTGGGTGACGACATGGCCAAGGCCTACCGCGCCGCCCTGGACGATGGCCGCCACACTGTTGACCCGGTGCTCACGAACTTCAAGAGCAAGTTTGCGGTGGACTGGAGTCCATACCTCAACAAGAAGTGGACTGACAGTTCCGACTCGGCCATTCCCATGGCCGAATGGAAGCGCCTGTCCGAGCGTCTCACCACGATTCCCGAGGGCGTCACGCCTCACCAGCTCGTGAAGAAGGTGTATGCCGATCGTGCAGCCATGGGTCGCGGCGAAATTCCAGTGGACTGGGGCATGGGCGAACACATGGCGTTTGCCTCGCTGGTGGCCAGCGGCTTCCCGGTGCGCCTGTCGGGCGAAGACTGCGGTCGCGGCACGTTCACGCACCGCCACGCAGTGATTCACGACCAGAACCGCGAGAAGTTCGACGTGGGCACTTATGTGCCATTGCAGAACGTGGCCGACAACCAGGCGCCGTTTGTGGTGATCGACTCGATCCTGTCCGAAGAAGCGGTGCTGGCCTTCGAATACGGTTACGCCTCGAACGACCCCAACACGCTGGTGATCTGGGAAGCGCAGTTCGGCGATTTCGTCAACGGCGCCCAGGTGGTGATCGACCAGTTCATCGCCTCCGGCGAAGTGAAGTGGGGTCGTGTCAACGGCATCACACTGATGTTGCCGCATGGCTATGAAGGCCAGGGCCCCGAGCACAGCTCGGCTCGCCTGGAGCGTTTCATGCAGATGGCGGCCGACACCAACATGCAGATCGTGCAGCCCACCACGGCCAGCCAGATCTTTCATGTGCTGCGCCGCCAGATGATCCGAGGGCTGCGCAAGCCGCTGATCATCTTCACGCCCAAGTCACTCCTTCGGAACAAGGACGCCACCTCGCCGCTGTCCGAGTTCACCAAAGGTGGTTTCCAGACCGTGATTCCCGACCAGAGTGCTGACGTGGCGAAGAAGGCCGAGAAGGTCAAGCGCGTCATCTGCTGCTCGGGCAAGGTGTACTACGACCTGGTGAAGAAGCGTGAGGAGCGCGAGTCCGATGACGTGGCGATCATCCGCGTCGAACAGCTCTATCCGTTCCCGCACAAGGTGTTTGGTGCCGAGCTGCGCAAGTACCCCAACGCCACCGACATCGTGTGGTGCCAGGACGAGCCGCAGA
>LNFM01010724.1_pt1 | contig 12758 bp, 10 predicted proteins | sample 596031 | NCBI WGS metagenome assembly LNFM01 (sample SAMN04254537, study PRJNA301005) | activated carbon metagenome | isolation source: dual media filters at the Ann Arbor, Michigan drinking water treatment plant | place: USA: Ann Arbor
CGAAAGGTGAACTCAAGGCGTTTCCGCCTGAGAACGGTCGCTTTCCGATGGAGGCGATGGGCGACGAGATCGCTGTGCCCGACGGCGATGCGTTGACGGCGGCGCTCAGGTTCGCCGAGGAACTCTTGCTCTACGCTCCGGTCACGCGAAACTTCCAGAAGGAGATCGCGCACCGGTCGATCGGCGTGCCCTTTCATTACGCACAGACGCTCGAGTTGGGGCCGAATCCCTACGCAAGCACCGATCGCATCGAAGGCACGCGCGCATTCGTCGAAAATCGCCGGCCAGTCTGGCAAAACAAATAGGAGCGGGCATGGGTCAGCCGAAGACGGAGGAGTCGCGCGCTTCCTTGCTCATCAAGGAGCGCCATGACGGTGTGCTGGTCGCGCGCATGAACCGTCCCGAGCGAATGAACGCGCTGGGGGGCGGACTGCGGGAGGCACTGAACGCGGCCTGGTTCGAGTTCCGGGACGATCCCCAGCTCAAGGTGATGATTCTCACCGGCACCGGTGAGCGTGCGTTCTGCACCGGAAACGACTTGCGGGAGAGCGATGAACGGGCGCGGGGAATCGGCGCGCAGTCGGCGCAGGCGTTGCTCGAAGCGCAGCGCACGGCGCACATCGTCGCCTCCATCACCACCAACAACCTGCATCTTTACAAGCCGGTGATTGCCGCCGTCAACGGTTGGTGCCTGGCGGGTGGCTGTGAGATGGCGCTCGGCTGCGATCTGCGTATCGTCGAGTCCCATGCCCGCATGGGGCTGCCCGAGGTCAAGCGCGGCATGGGCGCGAAGGCGACGACGCACAAGCTCTACTACCTCACGCATCTTGCTGCGGGGTTGGAGATCGAATGGACCGGGGATCCGATCAGCGCCACGCGTGCGCTGGAACTGGGATTGGCCAATGAAGTCGTGCCGACGGGCCGCAGCGTCGAACGCGCCTTGGAGATCGCCCGGGAAATGTGCCGGCGCCCGCTCGACTATCTTCGATATCACAAAGAACGCGTCTTCCAAAGCCTGGGCGTGCCGCTGGCTTACGCCTTGGCCATGGACCAACGCTTTCCCCCGCATGAAGGCTCGGCGTATCGAGCCGGGCTGGAGGCGAGCCTCGCATCCGGGTTGCCCGGTTGGTCGGGCGGTTCGTGAGGAGACATGCCATGACGGTTCTAGACACACGTATCGATGGCCCTGTGCTGAGCGTCGGGCTTGCGCGCGCGGAGCGAGGCAACGCATTGAATCGCTCGTTGCAGCGCGAACTCGCGCGGACCTGGGCGTCGTTCGAGAGCGACGACAGTCTGCGCATCGCGGTTTTGCACGGCACAGCCTCGGTGTTCTCGATCGGCCACGATGTGGCAGAACTCGCCGCCGATCCCTCGGCCGGGCCAATCCCAGACGAGCACCTGTTTCCGCTGCATCTGAGCAAGCCCGTGATCGCGGCAATCGACGGGCCGTGCTACGGACTGGGTTTCGAGCTCGCGCTCGCTTGTGATCTACGGGTCGCCAGCGAAGGGGCGCAGTTCGGTTTCGTCGATCCGCACCTGTTCGTTCCGTACAGAGTGGCAACCGTGTTGTTGCCACGCATGACCTTTCTCGGAACGAGCCTGGACTTGATCTTCTCCGGGCACCGGATCTCGGCGACCGAAATGCGCGAACTCGGTTTGGTGAGTGAACTGGTCGCAGGCACAGGCGCTGCCCCACGTGCCATCGAACTCGCGCACGACATGAGTCGGCGTTTCTCGGGCGGGTGCGATTGTCGCAAGCAGGCCATCTGGCGGCTATCCGGCATGGCGCTGCCGACCGCGATGCAGATGGCAAGAACTGTTCGCTGACGTCGACCTTGCGGACAGGCGGACGCACCCGACCGTGCACCGCAGCGTCGCAGCGGGGGAGCGTCCGGTAGGAGACGGACACTGCACTCGGGGGAAGGCCGAAACGATTGAGTCGTGAACGCTTCGGTGGCGAGGGCATGCAGCAGCAGCGCCATCGAGCCGGACTACAGGCTAACAACGGAGGCGAAGATGGCTAGGTTGATTACCGGCGGGATCGCGTGTGTTTTCTTCGCTGCGGGCTCGTTTTCGTGGGCGCAGGACTACCCGAGCAGGCCGGTCAGGATGATCGTCCCCTTCTCGCCTGGCGCTGGCACCGACTTCCTCGCCAGGGTGACCGCGCAGCGCTTGACCGAGGCTCTTGGACAGCAGTTCGTCGTGGAGAACCGCGCAGGAGGCGCGGGTGGGACGGTGGGAAGTGCGTTCGTCGCGAAGGCGACCGCTGACGGGTACACGCTGCTGATGGCGAACATGAGCAGCCACAACGTGGCCCCCCATCTGTACAAGAAGATGCCCTACGACGCCCTACGCGACTTCGCACCGGTGCACTTGGCAGGCCGCACGCCGCAGGTGCTCGTGATTCATCCGTCCTTGCCGGTCCGTGATCTGAAAGCGCTGCTCGCCCTGGCGCGCAGTCGTCCGGGCCAGCTCAGCTTTTCGACTTCCGGCAGCGGCAGCTCGTTGCATCTGGCCGGAGAGTTGTTCAATTCGATGGCGAAGCTCGACATTCTGCACGTTCCCTACAAGGGGGCGTCCATCGCGATGACCGATCTCATTGCCGGACAGGTCAGCATTTCCTATCCGTCGATCTCCACGGCCTTGCCGTTCATCAAGCAGGGCCGGGTGATTCCCCTCGGAGTCACGGGACTGGCGCGGTTTTCGCTGCTGCCGGAAGTGCCGACGATCGCAGAAGGCGGACTGCCCGGCTACGAGTTGATCAACTGGATCGGACTGGTGGCCCCCGCGCAGACACCGCGTCCGATCATCCTCAGGCTGAATGAAGAACTGGCGAACTGGGCGCGGGACCCCGAGAATCGGCGCAAGATGGCGGCGGTGGGATTCGAGATCGAACCCGGGACGCCTGCGGAGTTCGGGGAGATGCTGAGCAAGGGGCATTCGACGACCGGAAAGCTCATGGCAGCGCTCGGAATGAAGCAGCAATGATCGGCGCGCTTCGGGCGACCCATCGATGGTCGTGTCGATCTGCTCGAGACGCATGGGAAGGTGTTCGCCGTCATCGACGGTGTCGTTGTGCGCGGGTGGGGCGGGGCGAGGGGGGGCGTTCTCATCGGTGACCGCTCGGCCGGGGCCCCCGATCGCAACACGAGGCAACCGAAGCTGCGCGACCGGTTCGTTCGGAATCCCGACACAAGGGGCAGCGCGAGCGGCGGCTGCGGAAGAATCGGATCGACGCTGCAGCCGAATCCATGTACGTGGGATGTCCGGTGGAGACAGGCAGGCGGACAACGGTCTTCACTCCCTGCGGCCAATCGGTCGATGACCCCGAGGGGGCGAGTCCTCATCGGAAGCGCGAATGAGCGCGCCCAGTTGCCACCCCCGGAAACGAAGGCCGATTGTTCGAAGGGACTCGAGCCCGTCGTGTCGCTCGACCGAAAAGACGTGATGACCCCTGCCCGCACCCCGTGGGCCTAGCATGCGACGCAAAGGGCAAGCCGACGGGACAAGGATTCCTGGCGGCCTGCCGGCGAGGCGCAGCGGCATTTTGCGACAGCGCGTTCGCGTGAACCTCGTATCTCATCCGGGCGACAGGCCGCTCGCCACCGATGCCCGCAGAGGCGAGTTTGCAGGATGCGTTCGCGTCGCGGAAAGCGAAACACGGATCGCGCAGGGGCAGTGCGTCAGGGGGGCGCGGGATCTCCCATGCACTACTGGCTATCGATACAGTTCCGCAGTTACACTCCATCCGCCGCCTCTCGTTCAGGGATCGACCCATTGCCCGCTCCCGTTTCACTTGCCCCTCGTGCCGCTCACCTGGCTCGCCTGAGGTCCGTCTGGCGCTCCGCGGGTTGGCCCTCCCGGGATGCGATCGAACTCGACTTGATCGCAGCCGGATGGGTGGTGTGCCACCGGGACGCGGAGGACCGGGAGACTTTGCGGCTGACCGAATCCGGCTTGCAACTGCTCGCCGATGCGCGCAGGAAACGCACCCGTGCCGCAAGCCCCCACGATCGGCTCGCGGCACTTGTTTGCGCGCATCTCGGGCGCCAGGGGCGCATCGTTTGGCGCGAGCTTTCGCTGCGGGCGAAAGTAGAGGTTTCCGCGGACGATCGCGTGGTACAGCCGGGTTCGCCCATGCTGGACTTCGAAGATCTTTCTGCACACGGTCCAGCGGACGCACTCGCGCCCGTCCACTCGATACCGACGAGATGGCGCATTGCGCGGCCCGACGTGTTCTCCGTACGCAAAACTTCCGTCGAGCGGTATCTGCACCCCGTCGTGCACGAGATCAAGGTGAGCCGAGCGGACCTTCTCTGCGATCTTCGCAACCCGTCGAAGCGCGAGGCTTATCGCTGGCTGTCTTGCGAAACGTACTACGTGTTTCCTGCGAACCTTGCCGCGCCCGAGGAGATCCCGGAGCCGTTCGGCATCCTCACCGTGAACACTTCGATCGACGAGGGCAGCTTCCTGGACGAGGGCACCCTCGAACTCACGCGTCCGGCGCGCCATTGTCCCTGCGAACTGCCATTCGCCGTCTGGATGGCCCTGGCAAAGTCGACGCCCGTGTACGACGACGCGACCGAACCGGCGCAAGCGGCCTTGACTGATGTCGCGCATGAAGACACCTGAGCCGTCCCTTGCGGGCGCGCAAGACCGAGCGCGAGGCGGCCTGCCGTATACCCTGTCGGTTCGCGGACTGTGCGAGTTCGCCGCGAAGGAAGGCGATCTCGACCTGCGCTTTACACCCTCGCCCACGGCGCAGGAAGGCATTGCCGGTCATCACGAAGTGCGCGCGCGACGAGGAGAGGGCTACCGCTGCGAAGTGCCCGTCAGAGGCGAGTACGCGAACCTCGTGGTGCGCGGGCGCGTCGACGGCTACGATGCCGAGCGCTGCGAGTTGGAAGAGATCAAGACCTGCCTGGGTGACGCCGCGGCGATACCGAGCAATCACAGGCGTCTGCATTGGGCGCAGGCCAAGGTCTACGGCGCGCTCCTCTGTCGCGAGTTCGGTCTGCCCGGCATCACGGTGGTGCTGGTTTACTTCGACATCCGAAAGCGAACGGAACTCCCGCGCCTCGCCGAGGCTTACACAGCCGCCGAACTCGAGGCCCATTTCTCGATGCTATGCGAGCGCTTCATCGGGTGGGCGCAAGCGCAATCGGCACATCGGGCGGCACGCGACCATGCACTCGAGGCGATGGGATTTCCCTACGCCCGGTTTCGCACCGGACAGCGGGACCTCGCCAAGTCCGTCTTCAATGCGGCGCGCGCGAAAGCCTGCCTGCTCGCACAGGCACCCACGGGGATCGGCAAGACGCTCGCCACGCTGTTTCCCATGCTCAAGGCTTGTCCGCGTGAAGCAATCGACAAGATTTGCTACCTGACGGCCAAGGGTTCAGGCAAGTCGCTCGCGTTTTCCGCGCTCGAAACGCTGCACCGCGCGCATCCCGGGCTCGCGTTGCGAGCGATCGAGTTGACCGCGCGCGCGAAGGCCTGCGAGCATCCCGACAAGACTTGTCACGGCGAATCGTGTCCGCTCGCTCGGGGGTTTTACGATCGCCTGCCCGCCGCGCGCGCATCGGCGGCCTCGCATCCGCTGCTTACGACGATCGCTGTGCGCGAGATCGCGCGCACGCACGGGCTCTGTCCCTACTATCTGGCACAAGAGATGGCCCGCTGGTGCGACGTCGTCGTGGCCGACTACAACTATTACTTCGACCGCAGTGCGCTGCTGCACGGTCTTGCGGAAGAGAACGGATGGCGTCTCGCGCTTCTGGTCGACGAAGCGCACAATCTGCTCGACCGGGCACGCGCGATGTACAGTGCCGAACTCCACAGCGGCCGGCTTCGCCACGTGCTTGCGACTGCGCCGCCTCGCGTGGCGAGTTCTCTGAAGCGACTGCGCAAGCAGTGGAATCGCATCGCGCGCGCGGCCTCGACGCACTACAGCGCGCTGCCGTCCGCGCCCGAGGCATTGCGGCTGGCGCTCCAGGATGTGACGGGAACGCTCTCCGAGCACTTCGCGGACACGCCGATGCTTAGGGATGCGGTCCTCCTCGAACTCTACTTCGATGCGCTTGCCTTCGAGCGGGCAATCGAGACCTTCGGCCCGCACTCCCTGTTCGATCTGAAAATCGAAGGCGGTGCACCCGTTGCGAACAAGCGCAGCCGCATCGATTCCACGATCGCCATCCGCAATGTGGTGCCGGCCGCCTTTCTCGGCCCACGCTTCGGAAGCGCCCACTGCGCCGTTCTCTTCTCGGCGACGCTCGCGCCCTGGCAGTTCCATATCGACACCCTGGGGCTGCCGGCGTCGACGGCGTGTGTCGACATCCAGTCGCCGTTCGACCCCGAGCAGCTGCGCGTGCGTATCGTCGACGGGGTTTCGACGCGCTATCGTGATCGCGACCGATCGATTGCTCCGATCGTCAGCCTGGTCGGCGGCGAGTACGCACGCAGGCCGGGCAACTACCTCGTGTTTCTCAGCAGCTTCGATTACCTCGACTGCGTCGTCGAACACTTCGCTTCCCGGCATCCTGACATTCCCTGCTGGCCGCAGACCCGCCAAATGGATGCGACGCAGCGCGAAGATTATCTGCAGCGCTTCACGGTCCAAGGGCGGGGGGTGGGTTTCGCAGTCCTGGGCGGCGTGTTCGCCGAAGGCATCGACCTCGTCGGCGAGCGCCTCGTCGGGGTGTTCATCGCCACCCTCGGCCTGCCGCAGGTGAACGACCTCAACGAACAGATGCGCCGCCGTCTCCATGCACTGTTCGGCAAGGGCTACGACTACGCGTATCTGTATCCAGGATTGCGCAAGGTCGTTCAGGCGGCCGGCCGGCTCATCCGCTCGGAAACAGACCAGGGCTGCATCTTCCTCATCGACGATCGATATACCCAGCCTGGGATCAGGCGGCTGCTGCCGGCATGGTGGAGCATCGCCTCCGGGCTGCCCCAGGCATGCGTTGCTTGCCCATGAAGCAAGCCGCAGCATGGGCACGGCTTCGGTGCAGACAGTCGCAAGGTCGAACAGAGACAATCGGATGCGTTCGAGCTTCGCCGCCGTATCCTGCTGGCCGTCGAATCTGCGGAGCGGGAAACCGATCCGGCAAAGCGCGCTGCCCGGCTCTCTTTCGCGGTGATCGGGGGTGGGGCGGACGGCGTGGAGATGGCTGCACCCTGGCAGAGAGCGCTCGACACGCCTTGCGTAGCCAGTTCAGGCGCTTCGATCCAAACAAGGCGCGCATGCCCCGGGTGGCGCCGGCGGCAGAACGGATGGGCAGGCAGGCAACTTGCAACCTCTTTGCCGCGCTCGCGGGCTAATCGACGCCACCATTCCAGGATCGGGACTACGGTCATCCGGCCACCATGGGGCGCAGCAAGGCGGTTGCACTCTTTGGCCGGGTGCGCTTGTGGGGCTGGCCTGGCTGGATCACATGGCTGACCGCACACCTGTTCTTCCTGATCGGCTTTCGCAACCGCCTCAATGTCCTGATCGATTGGGCCTGGGCCTATTGGACCTTCGAGCGTTCGGCCCGTGTGGTCATCGATACCGCGCCCGGGGCGAAAGAGGGCGCAACCGTCTCGACGCAAACGGCGCAGGGTCCCGGTGAGCGAACGGGGGACGGGGCGTACGCAGCGCTGATCGATCCGAGTGTGCGTGCACATCGCTGCGATGCTCGGCTGCACGCCGACGCATGTCGGATCGGACGGAATATGATAAAAGCGTCGTGCGAGCACTTGCATCCGATCGCCTTGCTGCAGGCAGGACCGGAAGAGAAAGAGCCACGACGGCCGCGACTTCGCAGGTCGAAGCCTCTCCTCCCGGGCAGCGCAGTCGACGATGCGGGAGAAGGGTGGTTCGAAATTCCCCATCGTCGCGGCGGCGCGCATGCCGATCGCGACGCTCGCCGACACGAGACGAGAATCGCACACGCAACCGGAGATATCGATGAGGCTCAAACCTGCTGTATCAGTCGACGAGGCGGTGAACTGGCTGGCCACGCAAGCGTCGGCTGACTGGGGCGTCGAGGTCACGCCCGAGCTGATCAAGACCTTGACGCCGATGGCTGAAGCGATGGCGGCCATCAGTGCCGCCGACGTGCCGTGGGACGTCGAACCCATGTTTCTCTAGCCCGGCACATCCAGAATCGAAAGAAGACGAACATGACAAAGACCTTTGCGGTCGCGCAACGCAGCGTCATCGACATCGCCGGCGCCGTCGCCCGGGGCGAAGTCACCCCTAGCGAGGTGCTCGAGTCCGTCATCGAGCGCATCGATGCGACGGAACCGCGACTCAAGGCTTGGACGACACTGAAGCTCGATGTCTCGCGCGAAGAAGCTGCCGTCCTCACGGCGGAGGCGAAGTCCGGCAAACTGCGGGGGCCTCTGCATGGCGTGCCCGTCGGCGTGAAGGAATGGTTCAACGTCGCGGGTTTTCCGACCCTGCTCAAGGGCATGGACGCACCGCCGGAGCTGCGCGACGCAACCGTGGTCGCGCGGCTGCGCGCAGCGGGCGCAATCATCGTCGGCAAGACCACGGTGCCCTTGGACGACAAGCCGCCGGCGACGACGAATCCCTACAACGTGGAACACACGGCGGGCGGCTCCAGTTCCGGCTCGGGCGCTGTGGTTGGCGGTCGCGTGGTGCCGATCACGCTGGCCGAGCAGACGGCCGGCTCCGGTCTGCGCCCGGCGGCCTACTGCGGTGTCGCGGGCATCAAGCCGACTTATGGCTATCTCAGTCGCTACGGGCTTTTCCCCGGTTCATGGTCGCGCGACCACGCTACGCTGATCGGATACACGATGGCCGACATCGCGCTCGTCATGTCGTGTCTCGCAGGCTACGATCCGCTCGACCCGACGACGGCGCACATCGAACCGATGCCCGCAGGGCTCGACCTCGCGTCGCTGGGCGCGCCGCGTATCGGCGTGATCCGCAACTTCTTCCCGGAGCGCTTGCAGCCGGACATGCGCGCGGCCATCGACATCAATGCATCGAAGCTCAAGGCCGCCGGCGCCACCGTGGTCGACGTGATGTTGCCCGCCGAGTTCGACCTCGCCTGGAAGTGCGCCGAGATGACCTGGGTCGAGAGCGTCACGCGCAAAGCCGGCTCCGAGAACAAGCCGGTCAAGCTGGAAGATCTCGCAAGCTCGCGCGCGTCCGTCGGCACGGCCGGCGGCGTGCGCGCGTCCGAACTCGTGCCCGCGACGTACTACATCCAGGCGCGTCGGATTCGCACCTGGCTTACCGGCATGCTCACGACGCTCATGCGGGAGCAGGGTCTAGACGCTCTCCTGACTGCGCCGGCGCCCGGTGGCGCGCCGAAGGGCCTCGTCTCCACGGGCGACCCCACCCTGCAGATTCCCTGGAGCTTCCTCGGCTTTCCTTGCACGACGATCAATGGCGGTCTCGGGAGCGACGGCATGCCCCTGGGCTTGCACTTCGCCTCGACGCCGCGCACCGACTACGAACTCATGCGCACGACGGCTTGGTGCGAGAAGGTGATCGGTCTGCTGCCGCCGCCCGCGCTCTAGGGATGTGGTGAATGACCTCGGCGCGTCGTCATGACGATGCAAACGCTCGTCATGGAGTCGCGATGGGGTGTGGCAGTCGGCGCAAGTCGGCTTGGAAACCGATTCGCTGGCAGTGAAGGCATGCTTCAGCGAGTCGAGAAGAAGCGGGCAGCAGTCTCGAACGAGTTGGCGCCGCCGTGCCGACCGTGGCTGTGCGCGCTGATCAAGCCGCCCTGCCTCGAAGCATCGGGTGTGTTGCTCGCCGCGGTTGCGCTGTCGTCGTACGTGGTGTCCGACGAAGGTGCCCCGGACGACACCTGTGCTACAGTTTCCGGCATGGGATCGGTGCCGCCGCCGTCGAGTGTCTATCCGACGCTCGCATCTTCGCGTGTCCGGCCGGCGGTTTATCGTCGCTGGCTTCCTGCGGTTGGGAGGAAGGCTCGTCGTCGGCAGCGCGTGCGGCCAAGTGCAAAGCCCGGACGAGCAGGAAACCGAAGCAAGCTGACGTTCTCCGTTCTCTTGTGCTCGACCGGACACTCGCCTGTGCAGCGGGCAAGCCCGTCAACGTCATCAATCCGGAGGTGCCGACATGAGTTGGAGTCCCGAGCAGTACCTCAAGTTCGCCGCGCCGCGCTTTCGCCCGGCGCTGGATCTGCTCAACCGCGTCACCGTCGAGAATCCAGGAACCGTTTTCGACTTGGGCTGCGGCACCGGCAGCGTCACACGCGCGCTCATGGAGCGCTGGCCGGATGCCGAAGTCATCGGAGTGGACGACTCGACCGAGATGCTGGCGCAGGCGGCAAAAGACCTGCCCGGAGCAACGTGGATGCAGCAGAGCCTCGTCGACTGGAAGCCGACGAGACCGGCCGATGTGATCTACTCCAATGCCGCGCTGCATTGGCTGCCCGATCATTCGCAGTTGTTTCCTCGGCTGGTGAATTGCTTGGCACCCAACGGCCTGTTGGCGGTGCAGATGCCGCGCAACTTCGATGCTCCATCGCATACCCTGATCACCGAAACGATGCGGTCGGCGCGCTGGAAGTCGAAGTTCACCGGGCTGCGGATGAGTCCGCCGGTGGCAGAGCCCGCCGACTACTATGACTTGCTCGCGCCGCTGGCCAAGTCCATCGATATCTGGGAGACCGAGTACATCCAGGTGCTGGAAGGCAGGGATCCGGTCGCGCAGTGGACCAAGGGCACCTGGCTCAAGCAGTTCCTGGAGATGTTGCCCGAATCGGACCGTGGCGCTTTCGAGGAGGACTACGCCGCGCGGGTGCGCGTGGCCTATCCGCAGCGCGCCGATGGCAGGACGTTGTTTCCCTTCAAGCGGCTGTTCATCGTGATGCAGAAGAGATCGTCTGCCATCGCGTGCTGAGTCGGAAGGCCATGGTCGACATGAGCGCATGTGGAGGCCGTTGGCAGCGGCTGTTCGCCATGGTCGCGTCGGGGATCGCGGTTGCCCGCTTTCGATCTGTCGTCCATCGGGCCACGCGAACTCACGTGGACTTGTTCTTCATCGACATGACCCGCGGTGAACTTTCCGGCGCCCTTCGAATCACCGCGGCGAAGTGTCGCATCGCGTGGTAGACGAGCGCGTTGCGAAGCGCGATCCATGCGGAGCGTAGCGGTCCAGGAATCGGTAACCGCACGAGTTCGCAGCGCTGTTGCATCAAGTGCTCGATTCGCTCTCTCAGATGCCTGGCAAAGGGCTCGTCGCGTACGACAACGTTGGCTTCGAGGTTCAGGCTCAGGCTGGTCGGATCGAGGTTGCTCGACCCCACGGTCGCCCAGTCGTCGTCGACCACTGCGACCTTGCCGTGCAGGGGGCGCTCGCTGTATTCGTAGACGCGGACGCCCGCTCTGATCAGGTATCCGTACAGCAGTTTCGATGCACGCTGAGCCCAAGGCATGTCCAGTTGGTCCTGCAGAATCAACTCGACCCGTACTCCGCGCCGAGCCGCTTGGCGCAGGTCCCTGAGCAGTCGATATCCGGGAAAGAAATAGGCGTTGGCGATCAGGACGCGCGAGGTTGCACTTCGCACCGCGGCGCGGTAGTGATGTTCGATGTCGCTGCGATTGCGGCGGTTGTCTCGCGTGACGAACGCGGCCCGTGCGCCGGCGCATGCAGCCCTTGCACCGGTGCCCGTGCCGAGCGTGGCGGGGCTGTTCTCACCATCGAGCCACTCGCGCCAGTGTTGCAACCACGAGCGCCGCGTCGGCTGCGACGTCTGCAGGCCGTCATGACAGAAGGTGCGGATCTGCCCGACGAGCGGGCCCTCGATCTCGACTGCATAGTCCTGCTTGGCGAGCGGTCCGTATTCGGCCAATTGGTCGACCGAGTAGTTGAGTCCGCCCACGAACGCGCGCTGTCCGTCGACGACGACCAGCTTTCGGTGCATCCGGCGCAGCATGTTGACGCGATAACCGAAGAGGTACTTCACGGGCTCGAAAACGCGCACTTCGACGCCTGCGTCCAGGAGCGGCTTCGTGAACGACGACGGCAGATCGGGTGATCCCCAGCCATCGATCAGCACATGCACGTTCGCGCCGCGTTCGGCTGCGTGAAGCAAGGCGCGCTGCAGTTCGTGCCCAACCGGATCGTTGAACAGGATGAAGGTCTCGAGCAGCACTTCGTGCTCAGCGGCGATGATGGCATCGAAGACGCGGGGGTAATACTCTTCGCCGTTCTCCAGCAGCGTAATGCGGTTGCCAGGCACCCAGTGCGAATTCAACATGTCTGGCACCTATGCGTGCAGCCGGCGGACGCGATGACAAACCTTTCGGTTTGTTTCTCGGATGATGCCCTGATCGCTTTTGCGACACGCCCCAACGAATACCCCATCCGGAGAACGAGCACGCAGGCGTGAGGAAAGTTGCTGATCGGCGGCACGGCACCGAGTGCGAACTTCGTGCATGGTCCGACTCACGGCCGAGACGATAACGGGTGGGTGGCGATTCGATCTGTTTGCTAGCACACGAAGCGGCGTGTCGAGTGCCCTGATCGATCTCCGTGAGCGTGGCGAGATCGTGGTCATGTCTTTGCTGTTCGGTGATTGGAGCGCAACCCTGCGGGCTTGGACTCGAGCAGCGAAGAAGTCGGGCGGGCTGGTCGGGTCGCAGGATGGGTGTCGTGGATACCGATCGGCCGAGAACGGGCATTCAACCGCCCCAAGGGCCAATGCCGAACGCGCAGCGACACACTGCCTTCGCGCCGCCCGAGGCTGCCCGAACTCGATCGCAGG
>LNFM01010725.1_pt1 | contig 12758 bp, 10 predicted proteins | sample 596031 | NCBI WGS metagenome assembly LNFM01 (sample SAMN04254537, study PRJNA301005) | activated carbon metagenome | isolation source: dual media filters at the Ann Arbor, Michigan drinking water treatment plant | place: USA: Ann Arbor
AAAAGGGGCTGTGTAGTTGCAATTCGCGAGAAATTAACATCGCCCGTTGCGGGAGGATGCACCCTACTGGCCGACCGATTCGTTACGGAGGTTCGCAAGTTCGGTCTGGCCGGCGACCGCGGGTGCAAAATCTGGCTGCAACGCCAGCGCTCGTTGGTACGCCTGTTCGGCTTCGTCGAACCGCCGCAATTTCGCCAGCAGTTCCGCCACATTCGAGAGCGCCAGCGGATTGGTGGGTGACAGCTCCACGCAGCGCTGGTAGTGCTCGAGTGCTTCTTCGTCGCGATTGAGATTCACCAGCACGGCGGCGAGATTGTTGTGGGCCAGCAGCGAATCGGGCGCCCGCGTAAGGCCTTCCTCCAAGCTTTGCGCGGCGGCGGACCATTCACCGGCCGCGGCGAGGACTACTCCCTTCGCAACATACGGCTTGGCGTGCTCGGGGTCGAGCGCGATCGCCGTGTCGAATTGAACGAGTGCGGCTTGCCGATTGCCGGACGCGAACTCCAGATCACCCAAAAGACACAACGCTTCCGCTTGCAATCGCCGCGTGGGTGGCCGGAAGGGAAACACGTCGGGCTGCGGTTCGCTGGCCGCGATGATCATGTTGGCCTGCGTGCGCGCGAGTTCGGTTCGCCCTTCTTGCAACCACGCTTGGGCGAGCAGCAATCTCGCAAGATAGTCATCGCTATCGGCCGCCAGGAGCGCGTTGAGCTCATCACGGGCGGCGCTCGGGGCGCCGGCTTGCAACTTCGCGAGCGCGATCTGGCGCTGCAACCCGACGGGCGTCACCAGTCCCCAGCGCCGCGCCTGCTCGAAGTGCGCAAGCGCGGTGGAAAGTGACTCGTCTCCAATGCCCGGCGCTTCGGCCGCTGAACTTGCTCGACCCAAAGCCATTTCGCCCTTAAGCAGCTGATACCGTACGAATCCACTGTGCAGCATCAGGCCGGCGAGAATCGTCAGCCCCGCCGCGGCAAATTGGCCTCTGCGTGTGAGTTGTCCTTTGTTCTTGAGCGGAATACCCGCCAGCAGCACATCGGCGTTTTGCACCAACCGCAGCGCGAGCACACTTCCGAACGCCAACAGCGCGCAGCAGGCAAGCGCCAGGAGGAACGAGACCGCATCGTACAAGCCGCGTACGATCGGCAGCGTCATTAAGAACACGCCCGCCATCAACATATCTTCGCCCACGGTGAAGTCGTATGGTTTCTTCGGTAACCGTTCCGCCACTTCACTCTTGAATAGCGGCGGCGTAGTCGCGCCGTACTTCAGAGCACCGGTGGGGCAGGCGCTCACGCAGTCGAGGTCCTTAAAACAATTCGCATCCATCACGGCGCCGTACTTGGCGACTTCGTGAATTACGCGCACGTTCGACTTGCACGACGTGACGCAGAGATTGCAGTGTGAACACTCGCCCGGACCGGCAATGATCCGCAGCGGAGAGATGCGCTCGGCCGCGGCGAAGATGGCGCCGTACGGACAGGCGTAACTGCAAAAGCTGCGCGAACCCATGAAGTAAATCAGTAGGAATCCGCACACCACGAAGGTGGTGATCGACATGCCGAGGCCGGGAAAGCTACGCAACAGATCGGTGGTGGTGAACGACGACCAGCCTTGCGGATCGCTCACTACATGCAGCGCGGGGAGCGCTTCGCCGGTGAGTAGTCGCTTGAGCGGCGGCCACGCGAACAAGTACCCCGCCGCCAGCGCCGGAACCCATACTAGGGTTCGCGACCGGACCGGCCCTGTGGGAATACGCAGCTTGCGCAGCAGCGCCGCGCTCAGGTCTTGCAGCGCCAGAATGTGGCACCCCCAGCCGCAGAAGAACCGGCCAAAAATCGCGGTCGCCAATACCGCGCCGAGCATGAACAAAAAGCCGACCGTGATGATCCCCAGGTGCAGCGTATCGAACATCTCGCTCGGCTCGACCGGCGCCAGCGTTCGGCCTGCGCGCCACCAATGCAGCAGGTGGAGGCCCATCAGCAGATGGACCGCCACCAAACTGGCGGCACGCCATTTGGTTGCTTTCGACATGCGGGCTGGCGGCGACGGGGTGCGGAGCGGGCTCGACATCAGACTTCTCGATCAGCCGCAGGGCGCTAGCCCCCGGTCGGTCGTTTGGTAGCGACCGGACCCGCGTAACCCGATAAAACGGCCGCGTGCCGGCTAATGAGCCCATTATAACTGAGCGCGAGCTTACTAGCGCGACATCAGCGGCGCCATTTGCAGCAGCAGGTTCGGTTTGGCATCGCCGAACTGCGTGATGTGCGACGGGTACTTGCCGTCCCACCGCAGTACGCGCTGCTGTTCGACCTCCAAGCGGCGGAGCTCGATGAACAACGGGTCGGCTTGGGCGGCGGCGGTCGCTTTGGCCACTTGGGCGATGGCGTCCGCTTCCCCCTCGGCAATCGTGCGTACCTTGGCGGCTTGGGCGTCCGCCTCCAGTTGCAGGCGTTCATTCTCTTTCACTTGGGCTTGCTGTTTGGCGGCCGCGATTACTTTGAGCTGCTGCGCGACGAACGTTTCGTCAATCGCGGCTTGAATCTTGGGGTTCTGGTACGTGAACCCGCCGAACATACCGATGGTAGTGATAGTAATTCCTCGCTCCGCGAAGAACGGCACCACGCCAGTCCGCACCGCGTCGATCATTTCCGGCTTGCGGGAGCGGAGCTCATCCAACGGGTACTTAGCGGCCACCTCGGCGGCGATGCTTTGCACCCGAGCGCGAACTTCGCTATCCATCATTTCCGCGAGACTTTTGCTGCGATACATGTAGAGGAACTTGGCTGTGTCGGGCTCGATGATGTGGGCCGTGCAGTTGAACCCCACCGCGAAGCCGACCGAATCTTGGCTTTCGATCCAAATCGCTTGGTTGGTCGAAGCGGTGCCGGTGTTGGCGTCGGCGGTCCACTCGCGCGTCACCGGCGACCGGTCCACCTTCACCAGCCGCACGGTGTCGATCCACTCGCCATTGCCAATCGTGCGGCCAAGCTGCACCCAGCGGTGCGGAATCTGCACGCGCTTGGCGGCCACCTTCTGCTGGTTGAGATACGCTTCCGATTCAAAGGTGGTTTGCTCGGCGGTGTCCCCTTCCAGTGGAATCAAGAAGCCGGTCTCGCTGGTGTCGATCTCTTCAAACTCCGGCTTGTCGTAAGGGCGACAGCCGATGGCAAGAAGCAGCGGAAGAGCGAGTGAGTAGTTGAGTAAGCGGTGCATGAGGGAAACCTTTCTGGCGCTTGGCGCCAACGCACAAATGGTTAAAGCCGGAGGAAGCACATCCGCCGCCACGCGCTAGCGTCCGGTTCTTGCGCGCTGAACCGGGGGCTAGCGCCCTGCGGCTGATTTCACTAGCGGAGACGGAGGACGCGAAGGAGCGCGATGCCGATCGCAACGACGCCGATTACGCCGACTGCCCACCACGCGTGGTCGAGCATCTGCCGGCCGCGATCGACCAGCCGCAAGGACTCGCTCGCCTTGGGCGTGTCGAACTGCCGCAGCGCCGCGTCGGTGCTGAACCGTGGGGCGGCGATTTCTTCGAGCCACACCCAACAGGCGGCGAAGAGCACGACTCCAATCGCCAAGGCGGCGATCGGACGGAACCAACGGGCGGCGGATTCTTCGGAGGAAGGCGGGAACATCGAATGACCTCGGCTTTGACGTGGAAGGGGCCTTCAATTTGGAAGGCCCCTCTAAAGCAATGGCGATGCCAAGCTCGACCAGGCGATGTAAGTGCTGATAATGCAATCATTTACGGCGATTCGAGTGATGTGCATTCTGATCCGAAATGTGATATAATTTCTCAGGTTAGCAATATTCACCATATTCGAGTTCGCCCAGCATGTTGCGATCCATCCACCTCCTCGAATCGGCCACCCAGCCCGACGACGAGCTCGCTCACGTCTTCCAAACGCTCGCGCCGGCGGGGTGCTCCGTCGAGCGAACGAACGACGTTGCGCACTGGCGGGTGGAACTTTCCAGCGGTTCGCCGAACCGATTAGCCGTCGTGCCCAACGAAGGTTTGTCCGATGTGGCTGATGGCCTGGGCCTTGTTCGCCAACTTCGCGCCGCTTCACCACATCTGCCGATCGTGGTCGTTGCGCAGCAAGGAAGCGTCGCCAGCGCGGCGGCGGCGATTGATGCGGGAGCGAACGATTTTCTCGTGCGGGGCGATCAGCTTCAGCAGCGGGCCGCCACGCTGCTGGCGAAACTCGAAGGGCTGCTCTCCGCGCTCGACTTGGCTGAGCAGCGCGATCGGCAGCTCACCGAGCTCACTACGTCGCAGCAAGCCGCCACGCGGATTGTGGGGGAATCACCGCAGGTGCGCGCGCTCATCGCGCGCATCTATCGCTTGGCCGCCGTTCCGCGGCCAGTGCTCATCACCGGCGAGCGTGGCGTCGGCAAGGAGCTGGTCGCACGGGCGCTGCACTCGGCCGGCCCGCACGCGAAGGCGCCCCTCATCACCGCCAACTGCGCGGCGTTCTCGGATGCTCTCTTGGAAAGCGAGCTCTTCGGCCACGAGCGCGGCGCGTTCACCGGCGCCGACCAGGTGCGTATCGGCAAGTTTGAACAGGCCCACGGCGGGACGCTGTTTCTCGATGAAGTGGGCCACATGTCGCTGCCCTTTCAACAGAAGATCTTGCGCGTGGTGGAGTACGGCAGTTTTTCGCGCGTGGGCGGTCACAGCGAACTGCAAGTGAACGTGCGGGTGCTGGCCGCCACGAATGCGGATCTGAAGCAGCGGATCCGCCGCGGCGAATTTCTCTCCGACTTGTATGACCGGCTAGCGTTTGAAGTACTCGATGTGCCGCCGTTGAGAGAACGCGAGGGGGATGTCGAGGTGCTCGCCCACCATTTTCTGGAACAGTTCGCCGCCGAAATCCCGGCGTTCCGCGGGAAGAAACTCGCCAAGTCCGCGCTCCGCGTTCTCGCCCGCTATTCGTTCCCCGGCAATATTCGCGAACTGAAAAACATCATCGAACGCGCCGCCTATCGCGACGTCGGCAACGAGATCACCCCCGAAGACATCGGCATGCTCAGTGAGGACCAGCTCACGATCCGCGAAGGAAGTTTTCGCGAACGCGTCGACGCTTTTAGCCGTGAGCTGTTACGCACCGCCCTCACTCACGCCGCCGGCAACCAAGCGGAAGCGGCTCGCGTGCTGGGGCTTAGCTACCATCAGTTTCGCTACTTTCGGCGGAAGCTGTTGGGGGAGGAAGACGCCGCTGGCTGAAGGCCAAATTCGCGGGCAATGAGCGCACTACCATGAGCATAGCATCCAACCCTGCTGCGAAATACAATCTTCTAGATCGTTCCCCTGGTTTTTGTTGCTAATCGGATCGTGCTGCGATGAAGATCGTTGTCGAACACTACAATGCGGATTGCGTGCCCAACCCGAATCCGCATGGTGCAACGTCCTACAAGACTTTCAATAAAGTCCGGCAAGCGATTCTCGCTGCTTGCCGAAAACATGGCGTCACTTATCCAGACGACGACCCATACCCGGACGCCAACCCATTCGAGTGCGACATGTTTTTGGTCGATGACCAATACAATGACGATCTCTACCATTACATGGAAATTTGCAATCGCAAAGTTCTTTCCCCAGCATGGTTTCAGGACATGATGGAAGTCCTTCGTCACTTTCCTAATTGGGGCATTGGGATCAAGAACATCCGATTCGCATACTTGATAGTTTTCAGCGACAAGTTGATGGTAACTGGACACCCAATGTCAGGATGCAACGACATCAAGTCAGTGGTAGCCGCTGCCAGCGCAAACCTCTGGGGAGTCAACGGAGAAGTTGACCCCTACATCGCCGAGCAGTTTCATCGCGAGGAGCTTCTCGAATCCCCAATCTGCGGCTGCTACTATTGTTGTGCAATTTTTCCGCCGTCTCAGATCATCCAGTGGACTGATGAAGATGACGACGGTTCCGGACAGACCGCCGTTTGTCCACAATGTGGGCAAAGCAAGATTATTGCTCCCAAGCCATCGTTTACTTTAGAACCCGAATCGCTTCGGCAGCTAAGCGAATTGGCGTTTGGTCCGGTTGCGAAGCGTTTCACTTGATCCCAGTACGGGCTCCGTGGAGCGTCGCCGTCCCGCGCTTCACGCCGCAGCGCGAGCGCCCGGCGCTTTTAGCGACATCCCAATTCGGTGCCGCCACGCGCGGAGTGAAGTGGGCCGCCAGTACAGCGCGCGGTTGACGGCGGCGCGGGCTTCTTCGGCGCGGCCCAGCTTGAGGAGCTGCTTCGCAGCGGCGGTCCAGCGGTAGGCGAGGGCTTCGTGCAAACTTGGCAGCGGAAAATGCGGGTCGCGGGCGGCGATTTCGGTGTACAGCTCTTCGTAATCGCGGGCCCACAGCAGGTGCCGGTCGGCGTGGCGGCAGCTAAGGTTGGTCTCTTCGTCACGCGCTTCGGCCGAGCCGAGATAGAAGCGCACCGGTTCGCCGGGGGCGTGCAGCCAAGCGCCGGCCTGCGCGATCGCGGTGAAAAGAAACGTGTCTTCGCTGGTAGTGCGCTGGCCGCTCCAGCCGCCGACGAACTCGATGGCCGCGGTACGAAAGAGCGAGCAGGAGGCCACGCCCGCGCCACGTTCGAAGAACCATTCCACGGGGCGCGCGATCATCTCTCGCAGGTCATCCGCCTCGAGCGGTTCTTCGTCTGCAGTTAGGAAGAGTCGATCGGCGCTCACCGCCACGGCATGCGGATTTTCCTGCAGCACTCGCGCCGTGCGAGCCAAGAAATCGACGGGCCAGTGATCGTCCGAATCGAGGAACGCCACCAACGGCACGTGCTTGATTTGTGCGAATCCCCGGTCACGCGCACTGGCCGCGGAAGCGTGGGACTGCCGCAGCACGCGCCACTCGAACGCGGGCGAATTGCGCTCGAACCAGGCCTCGGCCGCCTCGGCGCCGCCGTCGGTCGAGCCGTCATCCACCACCACCACGCACTCGGGGGCAAGCGATTGCCGCAGCACGTACGGCAACGTTTCCAGCAGCGTCCGCCGGCGATTGTAGACCGGAATCACCACAGCGACGCCGGACTCAAATGCCTCGAATCGATGCTGAGTAAATCGAGTGTTCTGCCCCATCACACACCTGATTCTGGTTGAATTAGTGGTAACAAATTGCCCAAGCGCTGTGTAATTCGCCGCCATTTTGACGGTTTCGCCATCCGCTGAAACCCGCTGCGCGACGATTGCAGAGCGGCTGGAATCTTGAGCGTATCGAGCGCCGCGAAGCGCGCTTGCAGTTCGTTCGCAGCGACGGAACCAAGGACGACCTGGGCGAGCTCGACCGCTTGCGCCCGCGCGGCCGGTTCCCACGGCAAACCTGCTTCGTACTGTTTATGCGGCGCGTAACAGGGTTCGCCGCCGGCGCAGTCGTCGGCCAAATCGGCGAGCAGCAGAATTGCGGAGGGGTGGTCAGCGCTAGAGACGTTGTGCGGTTCGGCGAGCCACCGCGTGAACCCGTCTTCACGTCTCGCTTGGCAGAAGTCAAATACGAGCGATTCGGTCGGCGCTCCCACCGCGGCAGTGAGTCGCGTGCGATGCGCAGATTTCGTACGCCTCGCACCATCGGCGAAGTCCCCATACAAATACGCCGAGTGCAATAGCCCCGCCGCGACCACCGCTGGCGGTTGGCGCCACGCGGCCAGCAGACTCGCCGTGCCCACCAGATGGCAGACGAACGGCCGGCCACTCGCGCGAAAACAGCCCGCAAAGAGCTGTGTCGCCTGATCGTACGCCGCGCGCACGAGAGCCAACTCGGCCGCCGACCAGTTGGCGTCGATCAACTGGGCGTAAAGCTGGATGTTGGTTTGCGCGGTCATGCGGTGGTTAAATGTCAGTGGTTAGTTGTTAATTGGCAGCTGGATGCAGCAATAGAAATTCTTAGCAACTGACCACTAACAACTAACGAAACACTTATGCAGCTTGATTCACGACACGCACGGTCGGCGCTTGTGGGGAGCCGTACTTCGCGCGGGGATAACGCCACTGGTTCACGCGGTTTTCAATGGGCCCGATCACCCATTTTTCGAGTTTGCGGGCTGGGCCGGCGCCGACTTTTCGTTTTAGCTTCCACATCCAATCGAGCGCGTAGCGGCGGTGGCCCGAAACCCAACTGCGGGAGATGCGGTTGTGGACGGCGCGGGGGTCGAGGCCGTACTTTTCGTTCATCCGGTCGAGGGTGGCCTGCTGCCAGGCTTGGCTCCAGCGCAGGTTGAAATATGCCCGGTCGGCGGCCGTGAGTTCGCGCGGCGGAACGTAGGTGATTTCAGACGTTGGCTCGAGGTACACAGTGTGCCCCGCGGCGCGGACGGCGAGGCAGAGGTCACCATGTTCGGCGTTCGAGAGGAACTTTTCGTCAAGCGGGCCGAGTGTGCGGAAGGCGTCCATCGCAACGAGCACAGTGTGGAATTCGATTAGTTCCGTCTCGCGGCGCTCAAGGGATTCGGCCACTTCGGCTTCGAGTTTGTGGGCCAGGTGATGCCGTTCGACGTAGGTGCGGCGGCCGCGCTTATCGAAATCGATCCGGCACTCGCCGCCGTACATATGCAGCTTCACCCCTTCGGGTTCGTGCTCGAAATACTTGGGGCCAACGACCCAGGCGCCGGTTTCTTCCGCGCAGGTGACAAGCGCTTCGAGCCAACCGGCGGTGGGCAGCACGTCGTTATCAACGAACACTACGTACTTGGTGCGCACCTGCGTGAGCGCCAAGTTGCGGGCTTGGTTGGGCGTGAGAATTTGATCGGTGCGGAGCAGCGTGAACCCGTGCTGGCGCGATTGGGTCGCCAGGTACGCGGCGACTTCGGGGGGCGAACCACCGTCGATCACGACGAGTTCGTACGGTTCGGTTGTGACGGCGAGCAAGCGTTCGAGCGACCGCTGCGTGGTGCTAAACACTTCCCGCGGCACGAAGGCGATGGTTGCTAGCGGCGACGGCATGATGAGCTTCCCGACGAGAAAAGTGGACTCTCTTTCCTAATCGGCACCATTGACGTGACGCCGCGCAGAAAGTTAGGCCTCTGCGATAAATCGGCAAAAGTTACTGGTTCGCCGCAGGGAATATGGGTGGAAAGCGACTGCTAGCACACGTTGGGTGCTGGCGGTTTATAATCGGCTACATGCCCGCTGCTTCGATCTATCTCGACCACAACGCCACCACGCCGATCCTACCGGCGGTGGCCGACGCGATGCGCGACTGCCAACTGCGGCTCGTGGGGAACGCGGCGAGCCAACATGCGGCGGGGCGGGCGGCGCGGCGGGAGCTCGAAGCGGTGCGCGAACGGTTATTGGAACTCGTGGGCGCGGGGCCGGATGATCGGTTGATTTTCACCAGTGGCGGGACGGAGTCGAACAATCTGGCGCTCCGCGGGCTGTTGGGTGCCGAGCGGAAGCGGCTCGTCATTTCATCGATCGAACATCCAAGCGTGGAAGCGGTCGCGAATCAACTTAAACTTGCCGGGCACGACGTTCAGCGGTTGCCGGTCGATTCCTCCGGGCGGACCCAGTTTCAGGATGCCATGATTGCCGGCGCCGGGCTGGTCAGCGTGATGCTCGGCAACAACGAAACCGGCGTGCTGCAACCGATTTCGGAAATCGCGGCGGCGTGCGCAGCCCACGGCGTGCCGCTGCACAGCGACGCCACACAGGTGGTGGGCAAACTGCCCGTCTCGTTCCGCGAGCTTGGCCTCGCAGCGATGACCTTCACGGCGCACAAATTCCACGGGCCGGTGGGGATCGGCGCGCTAGTGGTGCGGCGGGGCGTTGAACTCGCGCCGCTGTTGGTGGGGCAAGCGGGGTACGAACGCCCCGGCACCGCTGCGGTAGCGCTCGCGGTGGGAATGGGCGCGGCGCTCGAAGCGTGGCACGGCGAATCTTCCGAGCGCGAAGTGCGACTGCAAACGCTGCGCGATGAGTTCGAACAGCGCATCACCACCAGCGTGCCCGAAGCGGTGGTGATCGGCCGCGAGGCGCCGCGGTTGCCGCACACGGCGAACATTGCCTTCGTGGGGTTCGATCGGCAGCAGTTGCATGTGGCCCTCGATCTTGCCGGGATTGCCTGTTCCACCGGGTCGGCGTGCGCTAGCGGGTCGAGCGAACCGTCGCCGGTGCTGCTGGCGATGGGGCTGCCTGAGGCGCAAATTCAGGGCTCATTGCGGTTCAGTTTGGGGACGGGCACCACAGCGGCGGAGATTGAGGAAGCCGCGAAGCGCATCTCGTTGACCTGCAAGCACTTACGACGCGAGAAAAGTCCCTAGAAAAAGGGGCTTGGCGGCTAACGGAAGCGGGGCAAATCGGGTAGAATCCGGGACTGGCCAAAAGCGGCCGTTTTCCGCGATTTTCCCCGTATTTCGAGCCTCCTCATGCCCACCGGCGTCGTCACTCTGCCGCTGCGAGGAAGACGCTTTGCGGGGGCTCAAAAGTCGGCCCCAAAGCCAACACAAGGGCCGGTCATCGACGGTTTTATCGCCGGCCAAGAGAACACGCTCGTCGCCGGGGTGATCGGCAAGTTTCTCGCGGCCGTCGAATCGCCAGAAGAGCGCGAATGGCTGGCCCGTCGGGCGCCGCTGCTCCTGCTTGGCCCGACCGGCTGCGGCAAAACGCATTTGGCCCGCGGGGTCGCCGAACTGTGGCACGCGAAGTTTGGCGCCGACAAGGTCGCCTACCTGACGGCGAGTGATTTCCACCGCCAGTTCTCTGATGCGATGGGCGATCAGCGCACCGCCGCGGTGCGGAATGAACTTCGAAGTTGCCAGCTGGTGGTGATCGAAGACCTCGATCGGCTATCCCAGGCGGACTACCTCCAGCACGAACTGGCGATGCTGCTCGATGCGCTGGCGACTGCGGGCGGCGTGCTGCTGGCGACCGCCACCAAACCGCTGGTGCAAGCGGTGGGCTTTACGCGGCCGGTACTCAGCCGATTCGCGGGTGGGCTAACCGTGGAACTCGCCCGGCTTCAGCGCGCCGCGCGGGCGGAGTTGATCGTACGGACATTTCAAGCGATCGGCTGGCCCTACGAAGTGGCGGCGGTGGAACTGTTGGCCGCGGAGCTTTCGGGTGATGCGGGTGAGATTTTCCAAGTCGCCACGCGGCTCACGGCGGCGTGCCGCGGTCGGCAACCGGTGACGGTGACGCTGGTTCGCAACATCCTCGCCGAGCGGAGCGCTGAGCCGAGTTTGCCGCTGGCGGAACTGGCGCGAATCGTCGGCAGCTACTGCGGCGTGACATTAAAAATGCTCACCAGCAGTTCCCGCCGCAAAACGGTGGTGCTGGCCCGGGCGCTCACCATTTACCTCGCCCGGCAGCACACCCCGCTCAGCTTTGAAGAAATCGGCCGCTACTTCGGCGGCCGCGACCATACCACCATCATGCATAACCAGCAGCGGATCGAGCGTGAACGACACACCGACCCGCTGATCGCGGCGGCGCTGCGGGATTTGGAGTGCCGCTTAGCGGGAAGAGTCTAACCGCAAAAGATGCAAAAGGGCGCGAATGAAGAACTGAATGGGGACAACGTGTTGAGGGAGTGTCAATAAACGGAGTGGTTAGTGTTCACGAACCAAGGGCGATGGTTGGTGGGATAAAAATTATCGACAAACGCCGACGGTTCGCCGACAGGAACTCGACGGTTGGGCAACAGGTTATCCCCAGCGGCCAACGGAGTGCTAAGTCGCAAGCGGGCAGGGAGTTACAACGAGCTGGGCGGCGTGAATTGACACTTTGGAGTGGGTCCTAACTACAAAAGCAATTATTAAAAATTCTCTTTCTCTTACTTACCGGCGGGCCGTCCCTTGGATCGGTTCGCCCACTAACCTCGAAAGCATTCACCCATGAAGATCACCTGCAATCGCGACAAACTGCTGCAGGCTTTCCAAACGGTTGCTCCGGTCGCCCCGGCTCGCAGTCCGAAGCCGATCCTGCAAAACGTGAAAATGGAAGTCGCCGACGGCATCGCCACGCTGATGGCCACCGACCTAGAGATTTCCATTCGCTACCAAACCGATGGCGTCGAGATTGACTCCGCCGGCTCGGTGGTGCTGCCGGTGCAGCGGTTCGGTTCGATCCTGCGGGAATGCACTGACTCGGTCTTCAAACTCGACACCGATGGCCAAAACACCGTCATCCGCGGCGAGCGCAGCAAGTTCAACCTGCCGGCCGAGAACCCGCTCGACTTCCCGGCGATCGCCAAGTTTGAAGAGGCGGCGTATTACGAAACCTCCGCGCGGCTACTGAAGGAACTCATCCGCCGCACCGTATTCGCGACCGATCACGAAAGCAGCCGCTACGCGCTCGGCGGCGTGAAGCTGGAATGGGCCGACGGCAAGTTGACCGGCGTGGGCACCGACGGCCGGCGCCTCGCACGAATGGAAGGGCCGATGAACGCCGTGGGGGAGCCGACGGCGTTCGGCGAACCGACCATCGTGCCGAGCAAGGCGCTGCTGCTCATTGATCGCACGATTCACGATGACGATGGCGAGGTACATCTCGCCGTGCGGCAGAATGAAATCCTGGTCCGCACCTCGCGTGGCATGTTATCGACGCGGCTCCTCGAAGGCCGCTTCCCGCGCTGGCGGGATGTCTTCCCGACCCGCAATAACGCCCAGCAGGTGACCTTGAGTGTTGGCCCGTTCTATTCGGCGGTGCGGCAGGCGGCGATTGTTACCAGCGACGAAAGCCGCGGCGTGAACTTCACGTTCGCCGACGGCACGCTCACCCTCGCCGGCCGCGCGGCCGAAGTGGGCGAATCGCATGTG
>LNFM01010726.1_pt1 | contig 12757 bp, 13 predicted proteins | sample 596031 | NCBI WGS metagenome assembly LNFM01 (sample SAMN04254537, study PRJNA301005) | activated carbon metagenome | isolation source: dual media filters at the Ann Arbor, Michigan drinking water treatment plant | place: USA: Ann Arbor
GCTGCCGACCGCGATCGGCGCCGGCAGGCGAAACAGCTCTGCCTGCACGGTGACGGTGGGCGCGGGCAGCTCGAAGTCGAGTTCCGAACGGGCGCGATCCAGCACCCACAGATGCAGCGCGACCGAGGCGGCCAGCACGACAGCCACGCGGCCGAGACGGGCCGGCGGCTTCGGCAGCGGTGCGGTGCGTGCGACGACGTTCATCGGTCAGCGCCCATTGCCGTGGAACGCAGTTGCGCGCTGCACCGCTGACCGCGGCTGGGCGGGCAAGGCACTGCAGCGCAGCGACGTTCGGCGGCTAACATAGGCCGGGCTCGTTCCTTTCACCACCCGACGATAACTCGAATGAAGCTTGCCACCCTGCGCGATGGTTCCCGTGACGGTCAACTCGCCGTCGTGTCGCGCGATCTGACCATGGCGCACTTCGCCAGCGGCATCGCCGGCCGCATGCAGCAGGTCCTTGACGACTGGACCTTCATTGCGCCGCAGCTCAACGACCTGTACCAGACGCTCAACGAAGGACGCGCGCGGCACGCCTTTGCGTTCGACCCCGCGCAGTGCATGGCACCGCTGCCGCGTGCCTTCCAGTGGGCGGACGGGTCGGCCTACGTGAATCACGTGGAACTGGTGCGCAAGGCGCGCCAGGCGGAGATGCCGGCGAGCTTCTGGACCGATCCGCTGATGTACCAGGGGGGCTCGGACGACCTGCTGGGGCCGCGCGACGACATCGTCTGCGCCAGCGAGGCATGGGGCATCGACTTCGAGGCGGAAGTCGCGGTCGTCACCGACGATGTGCCGATGGCGACCGACCCTGACGCGTCCGCCGCGCATATCCGGCTCCTGATGCTGGTCAACGACGTCAGCCTGCGCAACCTGATCCCCGCCGAGCTGGCCAAGGGCTTCGGTTTCTTTCAGAGCAAGCCCGCCACCGCGTTCTCGCCGGTGGCGGCGACCCCCGACGAACTGGGCGAGGCCTGGACCGGCCGCAAGGTCATGTTGCCGCTCGTCGTGCACTGGAACGGCCGCTGTGTGGGACGCGCCAACGCCGGCGACGACATGGTGTTTGACTTCGCCCAGCTCATCGCGCATCTGTGCAAGACCCGTAACGCGCGGGCTGGCAGCATCATTGGCTCCGGCACGGTGAGCAACAAGGACGCGTCGCGTGGCTATTCCTGCATCGCCGAGCAGCGCGCGCTCGAGATGATCGCTGGCGGCGAATCGAGCACGCCCTTCATGAAGTACGGCGACACGGTCAAGATCGAGATGCTCGACCCCCAAGGTGGCAGCATCTTCGGCGCCATCGAACAGACCGTGGTGCCGCTCGCAAAGCGCGCAAGATAGCCACAACCGGGAGGCGCAATGACAGAGAAGAAGGCGGCAGGCGGATTGCCCTTTGTCGGCAACATGACCGACGGCATCGACTTCGTTCGCAAGATGTGGGGCGTGACCGGCCTGCCAGGACTGCCCGGTATGCCGTCGGCTGCCGGCATTACGCAGTTCGCCCAAGGGCTACCGGGGGCGCTGCCGTCGATGATCACACCCACGCTGGACGTGGGAGAACTCGACAAGCGCATCGCGGACCTGCGCGCGGTCGAGCAGTGGCTGGCGCTGAACGCCAACATGCTGCGCGCGACGATCCAGAGCCTGGAGGTTCAGCGCAACACCATCGCCACGCTCAAGAGCTTTGGTGGCTCGATGCTCGCCAGCGTGACACGTGGTGGCGGCGCACATGAAGCGACACCGGGCGAGGCCTACCTGCGCCAGGCCGAAGAGCGCGGCGTGGCGCGTCGACAGGCCACTGCGGCGGCGTCGGCGGCGGCAGCGATCGCGCCGCCGGTATCGATGCCGGCGCCCGCTGCGCCGACCAAGCGGTCCAAGCCGCGCGTGCGCGGCAAGGCCGGTAAGGCGGCGGCTCAAGCCACGGCAGCCATGCCCCTCAACCCCGCCGCTTGGTGGGGCGCGCTGCAGGATCAGTTCGTGCGGGCCGCTGCCGCGGCCGCTACGGCCGAGTCGCCCAAGGCCGCGAAGCGCGCTGCGCCGGCGCAGGCCCCGTCCGCGCGGAAGCCGACGCGGCGCGTGCGCAAACGCACGCCTGACTAGCCGCAGGTCCACGCTGACGGGGCAACGATGCGATTCCGGCTCGCGCACTCCGCGCACACCGACTGGAGCGTCGCAGTCGAGGAGTGCCTGCTGCTGCTGGCCCAGTACGCCGGCGACGACCGCTATACGCGCACACCGAATCTCGGCTTCCTTTACCTGACCGACGAACTGCAACCGCATGCCGAGCGCATCCTGACGCTGCTGAAGAGCCGCACCGGCATTCCCAACTGGGTGGGCGCGGTGGGCTCGGCGATCTGCGCCGGCAGCATCGAATACACCGACGAGCCGGCCATGGCGGTGATGCTCGGTCACTTCAAGCCGGGCAGCTTCAACGTCTTCTCCGGCACGCAGCGCCCACCGGCGTTGGCGGCGCGCACCGACAACGGCGCCGAAGCCGCGTTCACGGCACTGGTGCACGCCGACCCGGCCGCGCATGACCTGCCCGATCTGGTGGTCGACATGGCACACAAGGTCGTCAGCGGCTATCTGTTCGGTGGCATCTCCAGCGGGCGCCATACCCATCAAATCGCCGACCGGGTGCTCAACGGCGGATTGTCAGGCGTGGTGTTCGCCTCGGACGTTGCGCTTGTCTCACGCGTCTCCCAGGGCGTGCATCCATTGCCCGGTGCGGCACGGCACGAGGTGACGCAGGCCGATGCCAATCTGATCATGGCGCTCGATGGCCGGCCGGCGTTCGACGTTTTGCTGGAAGATGCCGGGATCCGCGCGCGTGCTGGCACGGCCGACGATGCCACGCGCGAGGACTTTCCTCGCGTGCGCGCCCAGCTGCAGGCGCTGGGGCAGCGCGGCCTGTTTGTCGGCATCGAGCCCGTCGCGGGTGACGCCTACCGCGAGCGCACGCCACGACAGGACTACGTGGTGCGCAACGTGGTGGCGCTCGATCCGTCCAAGGGTGTCGTCGCCGTGGCTGCGCCGGTCGAAGCGGGCCAGATGCTGCGCTTCTGTACGCGCGACGAGGCGGCCGCACGCAAGGACCTGATGCGTATCTGCTCGGAGATCCGCAGCCACCTGCACGAACTGGAAGAGGCCGCAGGCGAGCCCGTGGTCGCGCGTGGTGCGGTGTATGTGTCCTGCCTGGGGCGTGGCAGCCACATGTTTGGCGAACAGCACGAGGAACTGCGGCTGATCCAGCGTCAACTTGGCGAGGTACCGCTCGTCGGCTTCTATGCCAACGGCGAGATCGGCGGACAGAACCTGTACGGCTTTACCGGCGTGTTGACAGTGTTCTACTGACCGGACCTGCCTGCCGCGCTGGCGCAGCACTTGATGTTGCTGCTACGCGGCCTGGGTGGTCGACGGTTGCGCTTGCAGATGCGTGCGCCGCCATTCTGCCAGCGCGTTGGCTACCGACTCCAGCGTGCGCAGCGTGGTGACATCCTTGGGCGGGCGTCGGTACAGCACCGGACACGTGCCGCCGGCCCATACCTGCATGTGTGCGGGCAGTTTGGCGCGAAGTTCGGCCAGACCGTCGAGCACGTGATTGGCATTCAGGCTCGACGAAAACGACAGCGCCACGATGTCGACCTGTTGGGCCGAAGCCGCCAGCACGATGTCCCAGATGGGCGTCTGCACGCCGAGCGAAATGCAGCGGCAGCCTTCCAGCGCGAACAGGGCCTCGGCCATCAGCACGCCCAGGCCATGCGGCTCCTGCGGGAAGGTGGTGAGCAAGATGCGCGGCCGGGCGGCGTTGGCTGGCCCGGGATGCGGGATGGTGTTGATCGCATTGCGCAGGATTACCTGGATCGACTCCGTATACAGGTGCTCCTCGAAGATCTCGAAGTAGCCGCGGGTCCAGGCATCGCCGACCAGTTCGTTCAGCGGCGCCACCACCTCGATCACGAAGCGCGACAGGCCAATGCGTAGCAGCGACTGCGACAGCTGACGCCGCAGCTCTTCCACCTTGTGCTGCTTGACGAGATCGATGTACGACTGCAGATCCTCGAACTGCTCGCTGTTTTCGCTTGCGCGTGCCGGGGCGGCGGTGGTTGCCTCCGACATCTGTTGCAGGTGATCGACCGCGAAGCCGATGATCTTGCCGGGCCGATGCCCCTGGTCCATCAGGCGCTTGATGACCCGCAGCTTGTCGACCTGGTCGAGCGGGTAGGTACGTTCTCCGTACGCGTCGCGATCCGGCTGGGGAAATCCGTAGCGACGTTCCCATACGCGCAACGTGTCTTTCGACAGTCCAGTGTCGCGTTCGACCGCGGCAATGGAAACGGTGATTGGAGTTGGCGAGCTGCGGTCGTTCATCGCGGCACTTGGCCTTTACCCGGCACGTGGACGGTTGGACCGATGGCCAACGCGATGCGGCCGTCTCGGTCGAAACAGCGTTTGTCCAAGACAATTCATTGACGCTCGCTGCTTTGCCGCATAGTATATGAGCCCGAAGTATGTTTGCCTAGGACAGCGGCCGTCAAAGCTTGTCCTAACTCAGGGCAAGGAAGCGCGGGCCAGCTGCCGTTCATGACCCCACCTACGTTGTTTCGCCGCCGCCTGCTGTTTGCAGCGCTGGGCTTGCTGTGCGCATCGCCCGTACGCGCCCGCACCTGCCCGGCACTGCTAGATCACACGCTGCCCAGGCTCCAGGACGACGTGCCGCAGCCGCTGTGTCAGTTCGCCGGCAAAGTCGTCATGGTGGTCAATACCGCCAGCTACTGCGGCTTTACGCCGCAGTACGAAGGGCTGGAGAAGCTCTACGCCCGCTACGTTGCCCAAGGCTTCGCGGTGCTCGGCGTACCGTCGAACGACTTCAAGCAGGAAACGCAGGACGCCCGGGCGATCGCCGACCTGTGCTTCAACACCTACGGCGTGAAGTTCCCGATGTTCGGACCGCAGGTGGTTACCGGACCCAAGGCGCACCCGTTCTACGCTGCGTTGGCGCGGGCGAGCGGACGGGCGCCCCGCTGGAACTTCCATAAGTACCTGATCGACCGCCAGGGCCGGGTGGTCGCCGACTTCCCCAGCGCGGTTGAACCGCTCGATGCGCGACTTACCGGCCGCATCGAGGAATTGCTGGCCGCGCGCTGAGCGCGGGCAGCCCTTGCCAGCGTGACCGCCGCCATATCGAACAAAGAATGGATCGACGATGAAGATTGCAGTGGTCGGTGCCGGCGTGTCCGGGCTTGGATGTGCACACCTGCTGGCGCGCGAACACGCGGTCACGCTGTACGAGGCGGCCCCGCGACTGGGCGGCCACACCAACACCGTCGACATCACGGTCGACGGCATATCGCATCCGGTCGACACGGGCTTTCTCGTGTTCAACGAGCGCACGTATCCGAACCTGATCCGCCTGCTCGGCGAACTGGCGGTGCCAACCGCGCTGTCTGACATGTCGTTTGCCGTCAGCGTGCCGCTCGAACGTAACGGCCGCGTGCTGGAGTGGTCGGGTGCCAATCTCGACACGGTGTTCGCGCAGCGTCGCAACCTCGCCTCGCCGAAGTTCATCGGCATGCTGCGCGATCTTCTGCGCTTCAATCGGCAGGCGACCGCGATCGCTGAGGGGCGCGAATTCGGCGACGACCTGTCGCTGGGCGAGTTCCTCGATCGCAACCACTATGGGCAAAGCTTCCGCCAGTGGTACCTGCTGCCCATGGCGGGTGCGATCTGGTCGTGCCCGCTGGCAACGATGCTGGCGTATCCGGCCGCCACCTTCATTCGCTTCTGTCACAACCACGGCCTGCTGCAGGTTAACAACCGGCCGCGCTGGTTCACGGTGGCGGGCGGCGCGCGCCAGTACGTGGAGAAGATTGCCGCGGGCCTCACCGACATCCGCGTCGACGAGCCGGTGCTCGAGGTCACGCGACAGGAGGGCGCGCACAAGGTCGCGGTGCGCACCCAGCACGGCGTGGCGCTGTACGACCACGTGGTGCTGGCAAGTCACAGCGACCAGTCGTTGCGCGTGCTGACCGATGCCGACGCCGCCGAACGCAGCGTACTGGCCGACGTCGGCTACCAGCCCAACCGCGCCATCCTGCATACCGACGAGCGCCTGATGCCGCACTCGCGCAAGGTGTGGTCCGCCTGGAACTACCTGAGCGCGGGTGGAGACTGTCCGGATGTCGCCGTCACCTATCTGCTCAACAAGTTGCAGCCGCTGCCGTTCAAGTCGCCCGTCTTCGTCAGCCTCAACCCGCTGCTGGAGCCGCGCGCCGACAAGGTGCTGGCCGAGTTCGACTACGCACATCCGGTGTTCGACCAGGCGGCGATCGCGGCGCAACGGCGTCTGCCTGACGTGCAAGGGCGTCGCCAAGTGTGGTTCGCCGGCGCCTGGACCGGCTACGGCTTCCATGAAGACGGCCTGAAGTCGGGGTTGGCGGTCGCCGAAGCGCTGCTCGCGCTAGGCCGGCGCGCCTCCCAACTGGCGGCCTGAGGATCCCCAGGCAAACCCTGCCTGCCGTCAATGCGCCACATGCGGCGGCAGATAGCGTTTGCCTTGTTGGGACTTTTCGGTTCAAATCGTGACTCATTGGTCACGTCTTCCTAACTCGGCCCCGGGATGTCCGCGTCACCCCTCATCGGCTTCGGCTCCGTGCGTCACGCGCGGCTGCGCCCGGCGCAGCACCGATTTGCTTATGGCAGCTACTTCCTGCGCCTGCCGTTGCGCGCCATGGCGGGGCGGGCGTTGAACCTGCGCTGGCTGAAGCACAACCGCTTTGGTCTTTTCTCGTTGCATGACGCCGACCATGGCGACGGGCGCGCGCCGCTCGCATGGATCGAGTCGCTGCTGGACCAGGGCGGGATTCACGACGCGCGCGGCGAAATCTGGCTGCATGCGTTTCCGCGCGTGCTCGGCTATGTCTTCAATCCCGTCAGCTTCTGGCTCTGTCATCGCGAAGATGGCGCCCTGCGGGCGGTCGTGTGCGAGGTCAACAACACCTTTGGCGAAAAGCACTGTTACCTCCTGGCCCATGCCGATGGGCGGGCGCTGCGCTGGGGTGAGGAACTGGTCGCCACCAAGGCGTTTCACGTGTCGCCGTTCTGCGAGGTGAGCGGTCGGTATCGCTTTCGCTTCATGCTGGCGGCACCCGATCCATCCGCGCCGCCGGACGAGCGCGGCGAGCGCTTCGTCGCCCGCATCGACCATGACGGCGCCGACGGCCCGCTGCTGCAGACCTCGATCCAGGGTCGGCTCACCCCGCTGACCGATGCCGCGCTGATGCGTGCGTTCTTCGCCTACCCGGCGTTCAGTTTCGGCGTCATGGCGCGCATCCATTGGCAAGCGCTGAAGCTGTGGCTCAAGCGCGTGCCCTTCTTCAGCAAACCCGCTCCGCCGGCGGTCGCCCTCACGCAATCGTCTGACCCGTCCTCCCGAAACGACCCCACACCTTCCGCCCCTCACGCTGCTTCCGCCCTCTCGCACCCATGAACGACTTCGCCCTGCGCATCGCCGCCGACACGTCTGCCCACGGTCCGGCCGAACTCGACACCAGCGGCTTTCCCGCGCAAGCGCGCTGGGTGCTCAAGCTGCTTGAACGGGCCGAGCACGGCGCGCTGATGCTGACCTTTCCCGACGGTCAGCGCGCCTGCTTCGGGCACGGTGGCCCGACCGCCGACGTGCATCTGGCTAACTGGAACGTGTTTGGCGCGGCGCTCAAGAGCGGCGACATCGGCTTTGCCGAAACGTACGCCGCGGGCGACTGGACCTCGACCGACCCGGCGCGCGTCCTCGTGTTCTTCGTGCGCAATCGGGCGGCCGTGGAGCGCGTGATCTACGGCTCCTTCTGGGGCTCGCTTGCGTACCGCATCAAGCACCTGCTCAACCGCAACAGCAAGCCGCAGGCGCGCAAGAACATCACTGCGCACTACGACCTCGGCAACGCCTTCTATGCACTCTGGCTCGACCCGTCGATGACCTACAGCAGCGCGCTGTTCGAAGCGGGAGCGGCCGACGGCGCGTCGGTACACGCCCCGGCCACTGCCGCAGCCCTGGCGCAGGCGCAGCGCGCCAAATACGAACGCGTGCTGGCTGAACTGCGCACGGTGCGCGGCGCACGCGTGTTGGAGATCGGATGTGGCTGGGGCGGCTTTGCCGAGACCGCCGCGCGCGCCGGCGTGCACACGACCGGGCTCACGCTGTCGCCATCGCAACTTGATCACGCGCAACAGCGCCTGGCGCGGCAGGGTCTCACCGCCGACCTCAAGCTGCAGGACTACCGCGACGAGCAAGGCGTCTACGACGGCATCGCCAGCATCGAGATGTTCGAAGCGGTGGGCGAGCAGTATTGGCCAAGTTACTTCGCCACGCTCAACCGCTGTCTCGCCCCGGGCGGTCGCGCCTGCGTGCAGACGATCGTCATCGCTGACGATCTGTTCGCCCGCTATCGCAGCGGCACCGACTTCATTCAGCAGTACATCTTCCCGGGCGGCATGCTGCCCTGTCCGTCGGTGTTCCGCGCGCAGGCGGCCAAGGCCGGCCTCACGGTCGTCGAGGAGCTGGCCTTCGGCCGCGACTACGCGAAGACGCTTGCCACCTGGCGCGCCACCTTCATGAGCCAGCTCGACACAGTGCGCGCACAGGGCTTCGACGAGCGCTTTGTGCGCCTGTGGGAGTTCTACCTCGCCTATTGCGAGGCTGCTTTTGCCGAGGGCAATACCGATGTCGTCCAGTACACCCTCGCCAAGGTCTGACATGCCGGCCCGACTCGGCGCGGCGCTGATGGTGCTCTTCCTGGCCGCAGCGCCCGTGGCTGCCCAAAACACTTCAACTGCGTCGCCCGCCGCGACGACCGCCATGACCACCGCCCATATTGCCCGCTACGTGAACGACGCCCGCCTGGCTGGCGAAGGCAAGCTCACCTGGCTCGGTTTCCATGTGTACGACGCGCGCCTGTACGCGCCCGCCGGGTTTGACGTGGGCAATCCCTTCGCCCAGCAGTTCGTTCTTGAGCTGACCTACGCGCGCAAGCTCGAAGGCAAGGCCATCGCCGAAGCCAGCCGCGACGAGATGCAGCGCCTGGCTTTCGGCACCGCCGAGCAGCAGGCCCGGTGGCTCGCGCAGATGGAGAAGCTGTTCCCGGACGTGGAAAAAGGCCGCCGCATTGCCGGTGTCAACCAGCCCGGCAAGGGCGCCCGCTTCTACGTTGATGGCAACTTCGTCGGCAGCGTCGAAGAGCCTGATTTCGCGCGCGCTTTCTTCGCCATCTGGCTCGATCCACGTACGCGAGCACCGCGCCTGCGCGACAGCCTGCTCAAGGCCGGCGGCGCCACCGCCGCCATCGCGCCGTAGTGCGCTGATGCCGCTCTTCGCGCGCCGGCCACCTCGCTCCGTCGCCATACGCTGCTGACCCATGGCCTCCGCCACCCTCGCGGCCGCGTTGCCGCCGCGCCTGGTTACCGGCCGCGGACTCGCCGCCTACGCGCTGCTCGGGCTGCCGCTGGCAATGACGGCGCTGCCGATCAACATCCTGCTGCCTGACTACTACGCCGCCAACACGGGTCTGGCGTTGACGGTGATCGGACTCGTGCTGCTGGCCACGCGGCTGGTCGACGCGGTGGCCGATCCGCTGCTGGGCAGCTGGGTCGATGCGCAGAAGGGACGCGGTGGCTATCTGCGACCGGTGCTGATCGCCGCGCCGCTTCTTGCGCTCGGATTCGTGCTGCTATTCAACCCGCCGCAGGTCGGCGGCACGGCAGCGGCGACTTGGCTATTCGCCACGCTGGTGGCGGCCTATCTGGGCTACTCGCTTGCCACCGTTGCGTACCAGGCGTGGGGCGCGGAGCTGGCGCACGACGACGCCGGCCGCACCCGCATCACCGGTGCCCGCGAGGGGGCCGGCCTGGTCGGGGTGCTGATTGGCGGCGCGCTGCCCTCCATCACCGGCATGGGCGTGCTCACCGGGGTGTTCCTGGTGGCATTGGCGCTGGCGCTGGTGGCGCTATGGCGCGGCGCACCGCGGGCGCCGCGCTCGCAAAAGGTGGCCGCTACCGGCAATCCCTTCGCCAGTTTCGTCCTGCCGCTGCAGAGCAGTCGGCTGCGCTGGTTGCTTGCCGTGTTCGCACTCAATGCGATCGCGCCATCTATCACGGCGACGGTGTTCCAGTTCTTCGTGGCCGACCGCCTGGGCCTGGCCAGCTATACCGGCATGTTCCTGGCGCTGTACTTCATCGCCGGTGCAGCCAGCATGCCGCTGTGGATCCGTCTCGCCCGCAAGTACTCGCTGCACTCGGTGTGGCTGACCGGCATGGTCGCTTCGGTGGCCGCGTTCATCTGGGCCTTTGCGGTCGGCCCGGGCGACCTGGCGGCCTTTGCGTTCATCTGTGTGCTGTCGGGTTTTGCCTTCGGGGCCGATCTGGCCCTGCCACCCGCGCTGCTGGCGCGCGTGATCGACGCCAACGGCCACGACGGTCAGCGCGAAGGTGCCTACTTCGGCCTGTGGAACTTCGTCAACAAGCTCACCCTGGCGCTGGCTGGCGGCATCGCTTTGCCGCTGCTCGAAGCGATGGGCTACGCGCGCGGCAGCAGCGATGCCGCTGCACTGACCGCGCTGGCATTCGTCTATGCCGTCGTACCTTGCCTGCTCAAGCTCGTCGCCGCCGCCTTGCTGTACGCGGCCTGGCGCCAACAACGTTTCTGAGGAATACATGCAATCGCGCCTGACACTCTTCTATCGGCTCGCCGCCGCCGCGCTGATCGCGCTCGCGCTGGCCAGCTGTGCCGCCACCGATCCGCAGCGCTATGCGCAGGAGAAGCCCGCGCTCGATCTGAAGCGCTACTTCAATGGCGTGATCGAAGGTCACGGCATGGTGCTCGATCGATCGGGCGAGGTGACGCGCCGCTTCGTTGTCACCATCAACGCCAGCTGGCAGGGCGACACCGGGACGCTGGACGAGGACTTCGTGTGGTCCGACGGCGTCAAGGAAAAGCGCGTGTGGACGCTCAAGCCAGGTGCCGCTCCCGGTCTGTGGGTCGGCACCGCGGCCGACGTCATCGGCCAGGCCGATGGCACGGTGGCCGGCAACGCGCTCAACTGGCGCTACACGCTCGCCTACAAGACTGCCGAGGGCAAGACCTGGAACATCGGCTTCGACGACTGGATGTTCCTGATCGACGAGCGCGTGATGCTCAATCGTGCCGTGATGAGCTTCTGGGGATTTCGGGTGGGCGAGGTACTGATCTCGTTCACACGCAAGTGAGCGGCGCCATGACCACCCTGACTGAACGCGCCGGTGCCGCCACCGTGACTCAGGTGTCCCCGCCGACATTGTTCGGCCCGCTCAACCCGCCGTTTGCCAGCTACATCGGCCGCCGCGTGTGGGTGATCGGCGCCAGCTACGGCATTGGTGAAGCGATTGCACGTGACTTGATGAGCCGCGGCGCGCGAGTCGCCCTGTCCGCGCGCAACGCCGAACTGCTCGAGAAACTCGCCGCCGACAACCCGCAGGCGCTGGTGCTGCCGCTCGACGTCACCGACCACGCCACGCTGGTCGCTGCGGCCGAGCGCCTTACCGCCCGCTGGGGTGGCGCCGACCTGGTGCTGATCGTCGCCGGCACGCACACCGAGATGCGCGCGCAGGACTGGGATCTGGCGAAGGCGCGCCGCCTGCTGGAGGTCAACCTGCATGGCGTGCTCAACTGTGTGGACGTGGCGCTGCCGCTGATCCAGCGCGCCGGGCCGGGCGCCGGCATCGGCATCGTGTCTTCGGTTGCCGGCTACGTGGGCCTGCCCAAGGCACTCATCTACGGTCCGAGCAAGGCGGCGTTGATCAACTTTGCCGAGTGCCTGCATGGCGATTTGCGCCCGCAGGGCCAAGCCGTCTACCTGGTAAACCCTGGGTTCGTCGACACGCCGCTGACGCAAAAAAACGACTTTCGCATGCCGGCGCTGCTATCGGCCCAGGATGCAGCGCGTATCACGCTCGACGAGATTGCTGCCGGCCGCTTCGAAATCCACTATCCGAAGCGCTTCACCCGCTGGCTCAAGCTGCTGCGCATCCTGCCTTACCGCTTTCAACTGTGGGCGGTGCGCAAGGTCACGGGGCAGTAACGATGGCGGTCGATGCTGCCGCCCTGGCCCGCCTGCGCCAGTACTTTGAGTCCATCAGTCCGGACAGCGTGCGCAAGCTGGGCACGATCTATGCCGAGGATGCGTACTTCAAGGACCCCTTCAACGAGGTACGCGGCGTGCCGGCGATCGAGCGCATCTTCACCCACATGTTTATGCAGGTCGACGCGCCGCGCTTTGTCGTGCACGACGTCGTCGCCCAGGACGCGCAGGCTTTTGTCACCTGGGATTTTCGCTTCCGCATGAAGCGCTTCAACCCGGCCGAACAGGTCATCCGCGGCGCCAGCCACCTGCGCTTCGACGCTGCCGGCAAGGTGGTCTTTCATCGGGACTACTGGGACGCAGCCGAGGAGCTCTATGCGAAACTCCCGGTGTTGGGCGGCCTCATGCGTTTCTTGCGCCGGCGCGCCGCCAGCTAGCTCTTCTGCGAGGCCCACCGATGTCGCAATCGATGCTCTATCCCGATCTCTTCCGCTCGCTTGAATCAGTGCGCTGGAACATGGAGAAGGACGTCCCCTGGGACGAGTTCAACGGCGACCAGCTGTCCGACGAGCAGGCGCGCACCATCAAGATGAATGCGATCACCGAGTGGTCGGCGCTGCCGGCCACCGAGATGTTCCTGCGCGACAACC
>LNFM01010727.1_pt1 | contig 12752 bp, 12 predicted proteins | sample 596031 | NCBI WGS metagenome assembly LNFM01 (sample SAMN04254537, study PRJNA301005) | activated carbon metagenome | isolation source: dual media filters at the Ann Arbor, Michigan drinking water treatment plant | place: USA: Ann Arbor
ACCGCCTCGATGTGCCCCCGCTGCTCTGGAACGTGTTTCCGTTTCACCCCCACGAAGTGGATGCCCCGTTCACGAACCGCAAGTTCACGGCCGGGGAGCTTCGCCTCGTTGATGAGCTCAATGCGGAGTTGGTGAGGTGGCTCGGTGTCCGAAGCATCATTGCGATCGGCGACGACGCCGCACGCTACGGGGCTAAGTTCGGCGCGCCGCTGGAGCGCGTGCGCCACCCCAGCTTCGGCGGAACATCGGACTTTCGCGAAGGCATGCAGCGTCTCTACAAACTGCAGGACATTGATCCGGCCTCATCGCAGCAAAGTCCGCTCTTTTGAGCAACGGTAGATCCTGCGCGACGTGCTAGAGCCGCGGTGGTTTTCAGATGCGGGTTGAACCTCGCAACGACCCGCCCTTGAGCTGAGATGTTGGGGACCAGAACCCCGAATGGCTACTGCGCCCGTTGTATCCTCGCCGGGTTGAACTGCGGAAAGACCGGCTTGAACAAACCACAGATGTCATGGCATGAGGCACTGCGAGAGCTTGAGCTCGACGTGGGCGCCACCCTTGACCAGGTGAAGCAGCAGTACCGCCGCCTAGCCATGATGTGGCACCCCGACAAGAACAAGCAGCCGGCAGCAGGCTCGCGCATGGTGCGGCTGAACCTAGCCTACGAGACGCTCTGCCTGCCCCACCAAAATGAGTCATTCAGTCCAGGTACTGGGCACAACAGCCCTGTGGATGAGGATGACGACTTCGAGCACAAAAACCCGTTTCACAATCACAGTGACCCATTCGGCTACGCCAGTGGGTTCCGCGACAACCCCCAGTTCGCCAAACGCGGCAAAAATATTACCCGCAAAGTCAAGCTCACGATGTTTGAGGCCGCGTTCGGCTGCAAAAAGACCGTCCAGGGTGAGACCACCGACTACTGCGCATCATGTGGAGGGTCCGGTCGGGCGAATGGAGATGGCAACCGTTGCCATCCCTGTGCGGGTATGGGGCGCATCTACCCGAAAGGAAGAGGTCGATACGCATACACAACTTGGTGTCAGGAGTGCGGTGGTTCCGGTCAGGTTCTTCGCAGGTGCGGCGCTTGCCATGGCTCGGGAAATGGGCATACGCGTGAATGGCGGATCGATGTGACCTTCAAGCCCGGCGTGACAGACGGGCTTGTCTTGCGTTCACCCGGCCATGGAGGCAAATCCTCCAGCGAGCACCTCAGTGGTGACCTTATCCTGACGATCCAGATCATTGAGCACCCACATTTTCGTTTCACTGAGGAAGGGTTGCTTGAAGTGGAGGTGCCCATCTCGACCTGGCTGTGGATGGCCGGAGGGGAAGTCGTGATCCCATTGCTCGATGGCGCCAGGGTAGTGAACTTCCCGTCCAGAGCCTCGGAGATATGTGTGGAGGGACAAGGCTGGCCCAAAGGGTCTGGTTCATCAGAAAGAAGTGATCTGATCGTCAAGCTCACTCCGAGGCCCGTCAACAACGTAAGTCCAGAGCAACGCATGCTGCTTGAGCAGTTGGCCAAAGAGCAAAGAGATGTCGCCCTGGACGCCTGGAACGAGGAAATGTTGGCGTGGACGCACGGTACAGCAGACACCCGCTTCGGTTCGGTCAAGCCCAAGAGGACTTCCAAACGAAGAGCGCAGCAATCCCAGTCGCGCGCGTGAGCCCGCGTGTGCGATAACAAACCCATCTAGAACTTCCGGCCAGCCGAGTCTGTGGGTTTTCCGGTGTGGCGGAGCTGCAGGCCAATGCACTCCAGCGCTGACCGACCCTCATTGTCTGAGCGCCATGCCGGCGTATGGGCCTCGGTGATCTCCGCGCTTCTAGAACGCTCATCCCTCGCCGCGTCTGCCACTACCTTCATGCGATCAGAAAGCGGGGAGCGATTCACCTTCAAAACGCAAACCGTACGCGGCTTATACGGGATTGGGTTGTTCAACCTGATCGGCAGTGCCCTTGATCGTCAGCGACAGAATCAACACCCCTGTCGCCGGGGGGAAGCAAAGCAGGAGTGCCCACCACCCGGAGCCGTAACCATCGCGAGACCGTTTGATGACCTGAAGCACGATTCCAAAGAGAAGCACGATAAACAGGATGCCACCGAAAAGGCTCTTTGCCTGTCCGAATATCACAATGATGGACACCAACCCGGCCACCAGGCAAAACAAGCGCACGCTGTAGGCAGAGCGGGAGATGCGGCCCTTGGGGCTCCAGAAGTATTCGGGCGAGGTGGTGGAGTCAGGGGATGTCATCAAGGGCCTTGGAGGTAAGGGCAGGAATCCTACCTTGCACAAAGTGGGTTTTCGCGTGGCCACCGGTTTGAAGCTCCATATTTCTCTCCGCACCAGTGCAAGGGATGGCTCCATCAGGGTGTTCTCAATGTGCCGGACACGCGCGGCGCGCACGAAAAGTAAATTTGTGCCAACGCATGAATTCACGTTGGTTGACCCCCTTGAATCCACGCGACCACATGGCAAGATGCGTTCACACCCCATGAACCCAGTCAACCGAATGAGCAGGAACACCCCAGTGCCCGAGCAAGCCACGCAGGTTCAACGCGTGATGTTCCACTTCGGCAAGTTCATGCTCCTTCACTGCCTCGTTGCGGCTGGGACCGCCAGCCTGGCGACATCGCTCGTATTGAACAACTGACCTGCAGGACGCCAACCACATGAACCACGCACAAAGCAAACACGAAGACATCCAGAGCATCGCCGCCGGCATCCAGCTGGCCGAGCTCGTTCTCTCCATGGACATGGCCACCGACAAAGGGCTGATTGCACGCCGACTGGCCCGTCAGGTGCTGGGAGTGGATGACCACGGTACCGCTCCGGCCGTGACTGCCGTGACAACCAATGGAACCACCCGCCTGATCCCCCGCGATGAGCCTGTGTTTCTGGTCCGGGGGCAAGACAGCGTTGGCGGCGAAGCGGTCCGGAGTTGGGCCGCGCTGGCAGAAGCCGCTGGCGCCCGGCCGGAGATTCTTGCGGTTGCACGAGAGCAGGCCGACAGGATGGATGTGTGGCCGAAGAAGAAGGTAGCCGATCTCGCGGGCCAACCCCAGGCTGGTGCTCCCACCAGGTCGCGCTCATTGCGTGGATTCCCAATCGCGCGTGGACCTGCTGGCTCCTCTACTATGCGTGTTGGGGTCTGCTGGCGATCTCGATCGGCTCGATCATCGTCATGGACCAGTGAGAAAATCAGTTCGAGCAACCTCCTCTGTACAAGCCTCCCCACGAATCGCCTCCCAAATCTCCCCAATCGACACCATGAAAATTCACACCGAAACGCCATCCAACACATTGAGGTCCACGCGAGTGCGAATCCTTGGCACCGTGGCCGCGGCCTTCATCGCTGCGCTAGCCCTGCTGGCCATCAGAATGCAAGACCACAGCGTCGTCGTTCACTACCCGCGTTATCACCCCTCGATGGGCGAACAGATGATCTCCATGGGCACCTACTTGCTGCCGTGCCTGGCGCTGCTGCCGCTGATAGTGTGGGTTCCACGGCGCTGGGTGCCCTGGGCGCTCGCGTCGTGGTTGCTTTTGTTCGTGGGCGTGGGAGCCAGCAAGTTTCTCTGATCAGCAAGAGCAAGCCATCACCGCTGTGATCAGTGAATCAGCACAAGAGGACAATCAAACATGAACGACAAAAGTCAAGAAGCGACGGCCGCTGCGAAACTCGCTGGATACACCTGCATCGCTGAGCACGCTGCTGCACTCACACACCAGCACAAGCGCCTCATTCTTCCGGCAAGTGCGACAGCGTATAGCTACGCGGGAAAGGACGACCCCTCGTACACGTGGACCTCCTTCACATTCGAAGATGGCTCAGAACTGCGTGCGGCCCTCAGCTTCAATGGGAATCGCATTGATGCGTACTGGGGAAATGAGGGCTGCAAGCCACACGACGAAACGCCTTCTGTGGTCTCGTCAACCTGACGAAGCAGGAAGCGGCACCAGGCTCGCTTCCGCCCGCAAGCCAGGCCCACACGCTATTGCGCAGAGCCTATATCCCAAGTGTGGTCACGCCCGCGAGTGCTTTGGTGCGCGCGGGCTTCTGTTTGTCCGGTTGCCGGCCACGCATGGAGCGCGGGAAAAGCAACTTGACGCCAACGCATGAAGTTCCGTTGGTTGGGCCAGGACGCCGCAGGTTACGAGGCTCAGTTCGGAACCGCAGTGGTATGTGTGCGCCGAGCAGCTAAGTCACTCAGGGGAGTCAAGATTTCCTCCAAACAACCGATAGAGAGAAATCTCCATAAACCAGGAACCAAAGTGGACGTTTCACCCGCAGCAATGGTTGGCGCCGTCGTGGCATCCAAACAGGCCAACACAAGTCAAGAAGTGCAATTGGCCGTGATGAAAAAGGCCATGGACATGCAGGGCGCGGGCACGCTGTCGCTGCTGCAGAGCGTCACCGGCAACCTGCCATTGGCCACCAGTGGCAGCGTGGGCACTCAGCTCAATCTGCTGGCCTGACACCCACTGCGCATTTCTGCCGATAGAGACACTGACGACCGCTTCATAGCGGCGAACGTAATCCAACGTTGCGAAGGCTCCACCGTTGCTCCTAGCCCATAATTCCTTCCACCGCACAGACGCCACCTCCAGCACCGCGCTCATCGCCACCGCCGCGCTGGTCAGCCTCACTCTCCTGGGCTGCGCTCCTCTCTCCCTGACCCGATCCTTTGACGGCTCACCGCTGCGCCCCAGCGCCGAGGTCGCAGTCCTCCTGCAAAGCACCGTCAAATCCGATCCGTCCAACGTCGATGTGAAGCTGTGGCACGCCCGCGTGCTCGAGATCAACGGGCGGCCCTGGAATGAGGATGTGTTTCGCTACCAGCTCAAGCCTGGCACGTACAAACTCAAACTGTACTGCCTCGTGCCAGCCACTGCCACCCGCGCGCAAATCACGGGTGAGGGCGTGTATGAAGTCCAGCTCACAGCGGGCAAAACGCACTACACGTGGGCTGTGTTTCGCCCCACACACCAGCGCCAGATCCTGGATGAGGTGGCTCCTTCCCAGCAGTCAAAGCGCAAACCACCGGCGGTGCGCACCGTCACCCTGTACGACAACTGCGTCAACACCATGGCCCACCGCGAGCCGGACTTTTGATGCGCAAGCCCCCTTGAAAAGACGAAGACCTTCTGTAGCCTGACTGCAAGAAATCCGATTTCCCGCAGCCATCCGATGGCATCCCCATAAACCACCTTTTCGCGAACACATGAACCTTCACCAGATCCTCAAGCGCGCCGTGATGGGCACCATCCTGATGGCGCCCGCCCTGTGCATGGCCTGGGGCGCCATTGCCTCCAACGGCAACACGGGGACACACACCTCCACCGGCTACGGCAGCGCGGCCGAAGCCGAGCAAGTTGCGCTCCAAGGCTGTCAGAAGATGGGTCTGCCCTGCGAGATCACGATCGCGGGCAGCAACACAGGCGCCTTCATCGTTTACGTCGGTAGCGAAGGATTGCACGCCTCTTTTGCACCCGATCCAGCGGAAGCCGACAAACGCGCCAGGGACGGTTGCCGCAGGAATTACAAGGAGTGTCAACTCAGGGCGGCAGCGTGGGATGGAGGCGTCGCCTGGCTGGCTGCAGTCCGCAGCGATAGCGGCTCCTACGTGGCTTACAACTATGCGGACCCAGCACAGGCGATTGCCATTGCGATGGCCGACTGCAAAAAGAACTCAACAGCGCCAAACACCTGCGCCATCTTGGGCGACAGCGCACACCAAGGACACGTGGTCACCGCAAATTCGCAGAAAACAGGCCACGGACACATTCACATTCACTTGAACCTCGAAGATGCTGTGCGCGGTGCACTCACGGGCTGCGCCAACCAGCCGGGCCGACCTGATGATTGCAAAGTGACCCAGCAGTTCAGCAACGATGCTCCGCTTCCGGCACCAAAGGCCATGCAAGCACTGTCCCTGCAGGCCGAGAAGAATCGCACCGCCGCCGTGCGCGTAAAGTCGCCCGCTGCTGTGAAAACCGTGCGCAGCACCTCGAAGACCACCGAGCACTACACCTGCGAGACGGTGTGCCAGAACGCCAGCTGCGTGAGCAAGTTTGGTGATGGCACCATCCGCCGCTGGACCGCACAGATGAAACACGACGGCTTCAAGTGGGCCTTGGACACCACCACCTGCGGGCGCTGATCCGCGCATTCACAGATTTTCAGAACACCACTCTCATTTCGAGGAACCTACGATGAATAGCACCAACACCACCCACAGCCGTCCAGCCCTCGCACTTCTCGCCTCTGTGGCCCTCTCGATGGCCGCGCTGCTCTCGGGCTGCAATCCGACAACCGAGTCGGCATCAACCGACGCACAAGAGGGCAAATTCCCGACCGTGCAGGACATGCAAGGCTGGCGCGAGCGCCGCGATGGCATGCAGTGGCAGACAACAGCTTTCAATGTGACGGACCTCAAGTGTCGCAACCTCACCGATGCAGACAAGGCCAAAACGCCTGCGGGCGTGAAAGGCTATGAGCAAAAGTACCAGGTCAGCGTTGCCTGCAGCTACACCCTTGGGTATGAACGCGCCCACCGCAACAACGCTTCCCGCACAGAGTCGCTCAAGCGCAAGGTGGTGGGCGAAGAGTGGTACATCGCTCGCGTACCCGGCAAAGAGCACAACGAATGGCACAGCAACTCGATGGGCGTGCCCGGCCAGGACGTCAACTGAGCGCGCTACGGCCCAGTTCCTCGACCAGCGCTGGATTCGAACCCCTGCGCTGGCCTGTTCCGTTTGACGCACGCACGCAGGTGCGTTGACAATCCTGCCCAAGACGGGCAATACCAGAACATCTCCTCGCACAGCTGAGCCACCAGCTGCGCCACGGGTGATCCGGTCTTTCTCGACGATGTCGGAAAAGGCTGCTGCGTAACACCAGCAGTTGTGTGCCCTGTGCACACCAAATGCGTGCTTTCACCTCACGTGGATGCACGCAAACCTCACCCCTTCGGGCAACACGCTTGCCCCTTGGGGTTGCTGTCGTCTGAAGGTTTTCTTCAACCCTCAGACCTCAACCAACAGTCACAGCTTTAACGCTGCGGCGCTGTCAGCAGTTCACCACCACCACCCCGCAGGGACACCAAGCTCCCTGTGGGCGCGGGTACTGCTTTCTCTGTTCACAACATCCGCATCGCCTCCAGACCCCACAAGGTTCGGAGAACACGAGCGCGGGCTTTTTGCACATCTTTCAGGAGTACGCAAATGCAAAGCAACACGACCAGTAACGGCGCCGCTCAAAAGCCAGCCAATGAGTCCACGACCAAGAAATACAGCTGGTATGAACGGCTGATTACCTTCACCGTTCAGTGGACCATCCTCGCCATCGTCGCAACTGTCCGGGTGGCGTTCTGGTGCATCAAGCGCGCCGTGGTCTCGATCTTCAGATCCCGCAAAGCCTCCGCAGCACCCGTTGCAGCAGTGGCCGAGCAGGAGGAGGAGACCGCCGAGCCGGCACCCGCCGCAGAAGAAGTAGTCGCATCCCATGAAGCGCAAGAAACAGATCCAACTGGCTACGTCCAGGCAGCTGATTTCGAAGCCGCCGACTGGACCTGCGGACTACCTCTGCAGCCCGCCGTTGGAGTCATCCATCTGCGTGGTTACACCGCCCAGTGCATCGTCAAGCGTGACCTCATCATCAATGAGCCACGTCTGCGGGCAATCATGAAAGGCCGCCGTTTCAGCCTGCCAGACGCTCTCTACAACCCTGTGGAAGGTACCTCGAGCATCAAGGACGAATCGGTGGAACTCGCACAGGAACTCATCAACCGTATCGGCGCCGAGGCCCGCACCACTGCCATGCGCCGTGGTCGCCCCAGCAACGCTGACCAGGCCGCCCCGCAATGGGCGCCTTGGGAAGAGGACGATGAGCAAGCCGCAGCACGAGAAGCAGCAGCAGCAGAAGCACTCGCCCAGGCAACAGCCCAGGCAAGCGCCAAAGCACAGGCCCAGGCGCAAGCCATGGCCACGCTGCAGAAGACCATCGCGCGCGACCAAGCGAATGCCCCCGTCCTGCCCAAACAGGTCGAGCAAGCTGTAGCTCAACGCCGCGAGGAACGCCAGAAGCAGGCTGCGACCACCATCGCCAGCACTGCCAACGTGTTCCAGGCCCAGGCCATGAAAGGCATCACCTACGTCGGTCACATCGCTCGCAGCGGTATGACCAAGGTCGCACCACGCAAAGGAAACCCCTACGAGGTCTTCCAGGTCGTGGTGCAGCTGGACAACGGTGCTGAGATGTCCTTCCGTGGTGCAGAGATTGAGCGTGAGATGGAACGTCTGGAATGCCAGGACGGCCAGCGCATCTCGATCACCCCCATGGGCCAGGTGCCCATTTCACTGCCAGGCGGCGGTGAAGGCACCAAGAACCTGTTTCGCATCGAAACGGAGTTCGCCAACGCCTGAGCACCCCCAACGGGGCGCGATGGCACAGCAACGAGCACGCCCCCAGTGGCGCAGCTCACACTCGAGAACCACCGGCCCCGCAAGGGACTGGTGGTTTTTTTTCGTCTCTACAGGACTGAAAGGCGTCCTTTGCGCTCACCGCGGTGCAGCACACAGCCCAGAGGGTGGACAGCTGGGGCTACTTCGGGGCAAACGGTCGGCGGGGCTCCGAAGCGAGCAGGGCGTTCAGAGTGCGAAACACACCCCAAAACGCGCCAACGCATGGGTTTCGGTGCAAAGCCACGGTCCCTTGCCCGCACGAGCCATCAAACAATCTACCCACGCGCACATGGGTAGCCGCGTGCACCAACGCATCTGCCCATTTTGAGCGCAAGCACAACCCCCTCGGAGAGTTCCATGACTGCAACGATGACGCGATCCACCTTCATCAAGCCCTTTTCGTTCGCCAGAGCCCTGATCGGATCGGTGGCTTTGGCCACGTCGCTGGTGGGCCACGCCGGTGGGCCGGCTACGGGTGGCGCGTCGGAATGGACGCAAATCATGAACAACATCGAATTGGCGGTGGCGTCTGGCGAGCAGGCCAAGATTGCCTACAACACCGTGCGGGCGTACGAGACACAGTTGCAGCAGTACTACGCGGAGTTGAAGCAACTGGAGAAGCTCACTAAGGTACCACGCAACCTGGATGAGGTCATAGACCGCTACAACTCGGTGGTTGCCTTCCGTGGTCGACTGGAGCAGGTACAAGGCTCGGTCGGCAAGCAGGTCGAGGTCATGAAAAAACGCCTGACCGAGGCTCAACTCGCCGGCCAGTCGTGGGCCGAATACGTCAAAGGCGAGAAAGAACGCGTCGAACAGAAGAACGAGCGCGCCATCCAGCGTCTTCAGTACGAACAGGGGGTCTTCAAGGCGGTTGAAGAGGACTACAAGTTTGCGCGGGACATCGAGCCCAAGATCGACGAAGCCAACGGCGTCACCGGTGCCCTGCAGGTGCTCAACAAGCAAATGAACCGCCTGGTCACGCAGAACGCCAAGCTCACGGAGGCGATGGCCGTCAAGAACACGGAAGACCCATTGAAGATGCAGCAGGAGAACGAGCGCGAAGCCGCCGAAATGCTCTTTCGGGAATACACAAGGACCGTGCAAGTTTTGAAGCGCGCTCGCCAGCTCGAGTTCGGCAAGACCATCGGCAAGTAAGAGGTCGTGATGAACAGTTTCCAAGCGACAGTGCGCGACCGGGAATTCTTTGCCAATGTCGCAGGTTGGCTCAGTGAGCGGGTCGTGCTGTGGTTCATGAGGCAGGGGGCCAGCTTTGCCACCAGCCACATGCGAAAGCGCATGCTCATCGTGGTGATGGGGCTGGTCGTCGCAATTGCATCGGGGTTTTCCTTCAGTCAAGGCAACGGGGGACTGGTCGGCAACGGCCCCGGAGGTCTATATGCGGAGGAAACCCCTCCCAAGCCTACGGCTGCAAACCTGGGCAAGACGCCCATGAACTCGGGCGAGATCGTAGACCTGGTCGTCAACTCGGTTGACTCAGAGGTCAACAAGCTCAAGAACAATGCGACCCTCACGCGATACGGAGACCTGATCGCTGGCTTCTTTCTGATCTCGCTCCTCTCTTGGAGCCTGGTCAAGGCGCTCGCTACGGCCAAAGGCTTTGGAGATGTGATTGCCGACTGGGTGCCCCTCTTCGTTTCGTTTGGATTCGTCTATCTGTTCCTGAACAAATCCGCGCCCAACATGATCGAGGCGTTCGTCTCCGGGATCGGAACGGCCATCAGCGGCATGCCCATGAACGGCATGGGGCCCAGCGTACGTGCGGTCATGGACCCCATGTTGGGAGCGATGTTCGACATGATCAATTCGCCAGTGAGAGAGGGCACGAGCATATGGGAGTCGATCACGATGCTCCCGGCCAAGCTTGGCAACATCATCACAACGCTGTTGGCAGTGCTGTTTCTGGTGATCGGCCTTGTCGTCTCAGTGGCCACGGTGGTGATGTCGCACATCGCCATTGCGCTGGCCATGGCCATGGCCCCCGTCATGGTGCCTTTCATCATGTTCAAGCCAACCACCTGGATTTTTGACTCCTGGGTCAAGTTCACACTGGGCGCTGCCATGATGAAGGTGGTTTTTGCTTTCATGGTGAAAATCGCAGCCGCCATCCTGGCCGGCACGACCGTGTTTCGCCAGAAGCTCGCAGCAGACGCCACGCTGGGCATTGGCGACTACGTTGTCGCCGACCTCGTTGTCCAGGCCACGATCATCCTGTTGTGTCTTCTGGCCATGCTCATCCTCATGCAGACGCCGGGCATTGCCACAGGCCTGCTCAGCGGAAGTGCAAGCGGCGGGGGCTTCAGTGGCCTGAAGGCGTTCACCGGCGGCACCAGCGGTCGGTCATCGGCCAAGGGTGCCAACGTGGCAGCTGCTGGCGGCAACAAAGCAGTCGGTGTTGGAGCCAATGCAGCAATGGCGGCCGGGCGCGGCGCAGCGAACGCCTGGAAAGCGAGCACTTCCCGGCCAGCACCGTCGCCTCGGCCGACTGTGTTGGGGCTGCCAGCGCCGTCGAAATAACCATGACGCCGTCGGTGGGGTCGCCGAGCACGACACCCCATTACACTCACACAAGGAGGCCCGCACAGGGCCTTCTTTTCGTTGTCGGTCCGATGAGCAACATCCACACTCAGACTCACGGTGAGAAACGACATCCAAGGCAAGGGATGGTTGCTGCGATCACTGAAAAGCAACTTTTCTCATCACCCATCCCTTGACGCAAGTGCGATGCGTGATAACTTGAAATAGCCAGAAACCAAACCAACGAATCGCACTCTCGAAAGGTGCACACAAAGACTGCAGAGGACCCTTTGGCCCAACTCGGAAACAACCTTCTTCACAAGCTCAAGATCCTTGCGCTTGTCCTGCTGATCGGGTTCTCCTTTCTGGCGATGATCGCCATGATGTTCGACTCTCAGCGGACAAACTACCTTTCGCTGGACTTTATCCCATCGAGCCTGGACCAACTCACCGCGCAGTCCATCATGGCCTTTCTCGTGGCGCTCGTGGTGGGGGCACTCATCGTTGAAGCCATGCAACACCATCGCGACGGAGGCAGCTACCCTCGCTACTCCAACGTGGTCTACATGCTGTCCAAGCCGATTCTGTACCTGTGCGGTCTGCAACTGATCGTTTGGTGGTTTGGCGCCGGCCCCAAAGCTGATGCAGAACGCTACGTGATCTATTCCTACGCGGCGATTGGCATGGCGGGCGTTCTAGTCACCCGCTACGGCTACCTCAAGCCCCGCTTCCTTCAAGCTGCCGCTCCCATGCCGGTCAACGGGCAGGAAAACGCAGAGCAGAAGGAAGAGGAACTCGATGTGGGTCAGGTCAAGAAACCCACCGGGGGCTTCAAGGACATCTTCGGCTACGCAGAAGTCAAGGACCGCATCAAGGACGCTGCCTCCCAAATCATTCAGACCGGTGCCAACAAGAAGCAAGCCCGCAATGGCATCATGTTCTTCGGTGAGCCAGGCAACGGAAAGACGGCCTTTGCAGAGGCGCTGGCCGGTGAATTCCGCCTGCCGCTGGTGACCCTGACCCTCTCCGATGTCGAGAGCAAGTGGGTGGGGGAGAAGGCCCAGCGCATCGCGGCCGCTTTCGCGAAGGCCAAGCGCAACGCCCCGTGCGTGTTCTTCATCGACGAGATCGACTCCATCATGGGTGAGCGCACCAGCACCGGCTCCGGAGTGGCCGAAACGCAGAACAACAACGTGGTCAACGCGCTGCTCACCCTCATGGTGGATCTGCGCAACTCCAAGGTCATCCTCGTGGCCGCCACCAACTACATGGACCGACTGGACAGTGCCGGCGTGCGCGAAGGCCGCTTCGATTTCAAGATCGAGATCACCACCCCCGACCTCGAAGCGCGTGTGGGTCTGCTCAAGAAGGGCCTGCAGATGAACGTGCCCCACATCAAGGCTGCGCCCGATGTGGTCGAAATGGTGGCTCAGCGATGGAACGGCTTTTCTGCCAAGCGCATCCTGGCCGTCACCGAGGAATTGCCCTCTTACCTGAAGCGCAACGAACTGCGCACGCTGGGGTTCGAAGAGTTCATGGGTGCGCTGCGCTCCATCCAGGGCCGCAAGGGCGTGAAGCTGGAGAACGTCAAGCCCCTGAGCGAGCTGGTGTTCTCACCCAACACCCGCGAAATGATCGACATGCTCATTGGCCGCATGGCCGACCCGGTGCACACCGAGAGCCACGGCGGCACCATGCCCACCGGCGTGCTGTTCTACGGCGCTCCAGGCACCGGCAAGACCG
>LNFM01010728.1_pt1 | contig 12751 bp, 12 predicted proteins | sample 596031 | NCBI WGS metagenome assembly LNFM01 (sample SAMN04254537, study PRJNA301005) | activated carbon metagenome | isolation source: dual media filters at the Ann Arbor, Michigan drinking water treatment plant | place: USA: Ann Arbor
GACGACTACCAGCAGATGCCGCTGCCCATGGTGGCCGAGCGCGCCCAGCGCGCTGCTCTCTGGCTGGCTGAAGATGTGCTGCGCAGATCGGTTCCGCTGCCCAACCAGATGCGCTTGAAGGCGCCAGCGGCCTGAAGCACGCATTGCTGCGGGGCTCGGATTACCGCGCCCGAACGCCCAGCACGCCGCATACCGCGATAAGGGCAATTCCCAGCAAGCTCCATCCATCGGGCGTGTGTCCGAACACCACCCAGCCAGCCAAGGTGGCGAAAGCGATCTGGGTGTACATGTAAGGCGTGATGCTCGAGGCGGGGGCTTTCTGGTAGCCCTTGATCATGAAGTAGTGACCGAGTGAGCCGAAAACGCCGATCAGGCCCACCAGCAGCCACATCGTCGGGTCCTGCATCGGCGCCCAGGTCCAGGGCAAGGCCAGCGTGCCGAACACCAGGCCGGTAAGACCGGTGTAGAAGTGCATGGTGCCGGGGTCTTCGGTGCGCACCATCTTGCTGGTCACGATCTGGTAGCAGGCGTTGATGACCACCAGCAGAAGTGGCAGGAACATGCCGATGTTGAGGTCGGAGCCCTTGGGCCGCACCACGATCAGCGCGCCGCTAAGCCCGCCGACGACCAGCAGCCAGGTCAGGCCACTGACGTGTTCGCGCAGCAGCAACGAGGCCATGAGCGTGATCACCAGCGGCACCAGCATGAGGATGGCGGTGAACTCACCGACCGGAACGTGCTGCAGCGCCAGGTAGGCCACGGTGCCGGAGGTGACCATGAGCGCGCCGCGCAGCAGCTGCCACCACGGCGAGCGGGTCACGAAGAGCGATCGGCCATGGCGCGGCAGCAGCAGCGCGAGCGTCATGCCGGTCTGCACCACAAAGCGCAGCCAGACCGCCATCAGCACCGGCACCACGCCGCCGACGTACTGGGAGGTGGTGTCGAGCAGGGCAAAACAGCCGGTGGCGACGATGGCCAGGGTGATGCCCCGACCGGGGTGGGGGTAGTGAGGGGCAGACAACGAAGGGGGGCGCTTGTGGGCTCGGGGGGCGTTCAGAGGCTCAGAGCCGGGCCACCGAGCGCAGCACTTCCGGTGTGGCGGTGGGGAAGCCGAAGTATTCCAGATACGCGGGAATCATTTCGAACAGCATGTCGGAACCCACCTGCACCTGGCAGCCGCGGGCTTTCGCTGCGCTGAGGAAGGCGGTCATTTCGGTGCGCATCACGACTTCGCCCACAAAGGTGCGGGCATCCAGGCGCGACACGTCCACGGGCAGCGGGTCGCCTTCGTTCATGCCCATGGGCGTGGCGTTGACCACCAGGTCGTGGCCGGCCGGGTCGTTGCGGCCGGTCTGCACGGTGATGGCGGGGTAGTGGGTGCGGATGCGCTCGCCGAGGCCTTCTGCGGATGCGGTGTTGACGTCAAACAGGCTGATGGCCGTGATGCCCGCGCCCGCCAGCGATGCCGCGATGGCACAGCCCACACCGCCGCTGCCCACCACCAGCACGCGAGCGCCATTCAGGTTCAGCCCCTTGCGCTGGACGCCGCGCACGAAGCCGGCGCCGTCGAACTGGTCACCCACCAGGCGGCCGTCGGGCAGGCGTTTCACGGCGTTGCAGGCACCGGCCACTTTCACGGTGGGCGTCACCTCGTCGAGCAGGCCCACCGTGACCACCTTGTGCGGCATGGTGATGAGCGCGCCGCGGATGTTGGTGAGGCTGAACACGCTCTTGAGGAAGGCCGGGTAGTCCTCGGGCTTGCAGCCGAAGGGCACCACGATCGCGTTCACACCCACGTGTTCGAAGTAGGGGTTGTAAATCATCGGCGACTTGAACGAATGCGTCGGGTAGCCGATGTGGGCAATGAGTTCGGTGTTGCCGTTGATCATGAAAGGGCTCGTGGGTGCGGCGTGTGAAAAGGTGGGCGTGACTGTAGGTTTCGGCGGCGGCGGGCGGTTGGTCTGGCTGGTTCGAGAAGAGCGTTTTTCGATCAATGTCGTTCGTTTATCGCGCGATTCAGGGGTAAGCCCGCAGCCGGTCGCGGGCCGCAGCCGCTCCCTCATGGCCAGCGTCGCCCGGGCCGGTTCAGGGCTTCTTCGTGGCGGCCGAGTGTACGAACTTGCGCACCAGGCCGTCCATGGCGATCAGGTAGCCGTCCACACCGAAGCCGACCACGATGCCCGCCGCTGCGGGCGACACCCACGAGTGGTGGCGGAATGCTTCGCGCGCGTGCACGTTGGAGATGTGGCACTCGATCACCGGCAGTGGGTCCACGCCCTTGATGGCGTCGTGCAGCGCGATGGAAGTGTGGGTGAGGGCGCCGGGGTTGATCACCACGCCCAGCAGTTCGCCCGCCTTGTACTGGCGGCCGGCTTCGTGGATGCGATCGATCAGCACGCCTTCCGAGTTGCTTTGCAGGCATTCCACCGCGTAGCCGATCTGCTCGCCGTGGGCCTTGCAGAAGGCCTCCACGTCGGCCAGCGTGGTGTATCCGTACTGCGCGGGTTCGCGGGTGCCCAGCAGGTTGAGGTTGGGGCCGTTGAGGATGAGGATCTTTTTCATGCGTTGCTCCAGGGAGGGGGCGGGTTCAGTTCCATTCGACCACGCGCCCGGTGGCGGCCGCCCCGGCGATGGCTTCGGTGACCTTGAGATTCTGCAGACCATCGTGCGCGGTCACCAGCGGGTGGGCTTCGCCGCGCACCACGGCGCCAAAGTGTTCCATCTGGTGTTTGAGCGGGTCGTCGCGCACCAGGCCCACGGTGCCCACTTCGAACGCCTTCCACCACGAGCGGTCTTCGTCCCGCGGGTAGGTCTTAAGGCGCATGGTCGGCACCGAGAGGCTGCCCAGGGTGCCGGCGAGCACGTAGCAGTCTTCGTCGTCGTAGTGGGTGTAGGCTGGGTTTTCCTGGCTGGTCTGTTCCCAGCTGCGCGGGCAGGCGGCGGTGTCGCTGAGCATGAAGCTGCCCAGCGCGCCGCTGGCAAATCGCAGGTTGATGGCCACGGTGTCTTCCACCGCGAAGCCGCGGATGGCGTTGGACCCGAAGGCCTGCACCGCCACGATCTCGCCGCACAGCATGCGCAGGTTGTGCACCTCGTGGATCAGGTTGATCAGGATCGGGCCGCCACCGGCCTCGCGGCGCCAGGGGCTGCTCTCGAAGTAGGCGTCGGGCTTGAAGAAGGTGGCGCTGCCCATGACGCTGACCAGCCGGCCGAGCTGCCCGGACTGCACCACCTGACGGGCCTTGGCCATGATGGGGCTGTGCGCGCGGTGGTGGCCGATCAGCACCGGCACGCCGCTGCGCTCGGCGGCATTCACCAGCGTCTGGCCCTCGGCCACGGTGGTGGCGACGGGTTTTTCCAGCAGCACGGGCAGGCCGGCTGCGATGCACTGCAGGGCCTGAGGCACGTGCAGCGGGTTGGGCGTGGCCAGCACCACGCCGTCGGGCCGGTCGCTGGCCAGCAGCTCGCCCAGGCTGCTGAACAGCGGCACACCGGCCTGCGCGGCCACGGCGGCCGCCGCAGGAGAAGGGTCCACCACGGCCGACAGCGCACAGCGGGCGCTGGCCTGCAGCACGCGGATGTGGGCCTGACCGATCAGGCCAGCACCGGCAACGGCAATGCGGGTCTTGGACATGGTAGAGGGAAATGCTTGAAAGAAGGTGCCTGCCAGCACGGAATGCAGAACCGGCAGGCACGGGCGGTGACGAGAAGTGCCCCGATCCAGCAAATGCGGCGGAACCGGCTTTGCCGGGCCGCTCGCATCGCCCCCTTGAGGGGGTGACGCGCCCGAAGGCGCGGCGCGGGGGTGGGCTTTACTTCCGGATTTTGGCCAGCTCGGTCTGCAGTTCCTTGACGGTTTCCTGGCCCACGTTGACCGCGTACTTGGCGGTCACCGGGCGCATCATGTCGCGCAGCTTGCTCACCTCGGCCGGGGGCAGCTGGGTGACCTGCATGCCGTTCTTCTTCATGTTGTCCAGGGCCGACGCCACCAGACCACGGGCCTGGGCACGCTGGTACTTGGCGGCTTCCACAGCGGCTTCGCTGATGATCTTCTTCTGGCCCGCGTCCAGACCGTCCCAGAACTTCTTGCTGATGATCACCGACTGCGGGTTGTACTGGTGGTTGGACAGCACGACGTTCTTCTGCACTTCGTAGAACTTGTTGGCGTTGATCACGGTCAGCGGGTTTTCCTGGCCGTCAATCGCCTTCTGCTCCAGTGCGGCGTACACCTCGGGGAAGGGCAGCGGCGTGGGGTTGGCGCCCATGGCCTTGACCCAGTCCACGTTGATCGGGTTGGGGATCACGCGCAGCTTCAGACCCGCCAGGTCGGCCACGGTGTTGATCGGGCGCTTGCTGTTGGTGATGCTGCGGAAACCCAGCTCGAAGTAGGCCAGGCCGACGATGCCCTTGTCCTGCAGCTTGGCGTGCAGCTTCTGGCCGAAGGGACCATCCACCACGAAGTCGGCTTCCTTCTCGTTGTTGAACATGAAGGGGAAGTCGTAGATCGCGAATTCCTTGACCTGCGAGGCGAAGATGCCCGAGTTCATGGACGCCATTTCCAGCGTGCCGCCCTGGATGGCCGACACGTTGGCCTGGTCGCTGCCCAGTGTGCCGCCTGGGAACAGGTTGACCTTGATCTTGCCGCCGGACTTGGCCGTGACGATTTCGGCGAACTTCTCCATGCCCAGCACGATGGGGTGGCCCTTCGGATTCTGGGTGGCGAACTTGATGGTTTTGTCCTGGGCCTGGGCGGTGCCGAAAGCAGCCAAGGCCACAGCGGCCACGAGGGTTTTGAGCATCAGACGTTTCATGTTGTCTCCAAAGGAAGGGAAGCAGTACGCGGGAACTTCAGAGCACACCCCGTGGCGTACCAACACACGGGGTGCGCGGGAATCATCAGTTGCCGATCAGCCAGCGCGCGGGGACCATGACGATCTCGGGGAACAGCACCATCAGGAACATCAGGCCGAACTGGGCGATCATGAAAGGCCACACGCCCTTGGTCACCTCGTCCATGCTGACCTTGCCCACGCCGGCGACGGTGTTGAGCACCGTGCCCACGGGGGGCGTGATCAGGCCGATGGCGTTGTTCATGATGAACAGCACGCCGAAGTACACCGGGTCGATGCCAGCGGCCTTGACGATGGGCATCAGCACCGGGGTGAGGATCAGGATGGTGGGCGTCATGTCCATGGCGGTGCCCACCAGGATCACCAGCAGCATGATGGCGAACATCAGCAACTTGGGGCTGTCCAGCAGTGGCTGCAGCAGTTCGACCAGCTGGTCGGGCAGCTGGGCCACGGTGATCAGCCAGGCCGAGACCATGGCCGCGGCCACCAGGAACATGATCACGGCGGTGGTCTTGGCCGCGGCCAGGAACAGGCCGTAGAGCTGGGTGATCTTGAGCTCGCGGTAGACGAACAGCGAGATCAGCAGGGCGTACACGGCGGCCACCACGGCGGCTTCGGTGGGCGTGAACACGCCGAATTTCAGGCCGACGATCACGATCACCGGCAGACCCAGGGCGTACGCTGCCTCTTTGAGCGCATGGACCACTTCACCACGGTTTTTGCGGGGGGGCGGGTTGACCATTTCCTTGCGTGCAACCCACCACCAGGTGAAGCACAGCGCGGTGGCCAGCATGATGCCCGGGGCGATGCCGGCCAGGAACAGCTTGGAGATGGACACGTTGGCGGCGACGCCGAAGATCACGAAGCCGATGGACGGCGGGATGATCGGCGCGATGATGGAGGCCGAGGCCAGCAGACCGGCCGAGCGCGCTTTGTCGTGACCCGCGTGCACCATCATCGGCAGCAGCAGGGCCGACAAGGCGGCCGCGTCGGCCACGGCCGAGCCGGACAGCGCGGCCATCAGCACCGCAGCCATGATGGCCACGTAGCCCAGCCCGCCGCGCACATGGCCCACCAGAGACATGGCGAACAGCACGATGCGTTTGGACAACCCGCCCGCGTTCATGATTTCACCGGCCAGCATGAAAAAGGGCACGGCCAGCAGCGGGAAGCTGTTGGAGCCTTCGATCAGGTTCTGGGCCAGGATCTGCGCGTCGAACATGTCCAGGTGCCACATCAGGGCAGCGCCGGAGATCAGCAGGGAGAAAGAAATGGGGATGCCGACGGCCATGGCGACGATCAGCGAGCCCAGGAAAACGGCGATGGTCATAAGGGGTCTCCGGGCGGTTCAGGGGCGCGGATCGCCGTGCGGCATGTCGTCCGATTCGCGGATGCCGATCAGGTCCCGGTCGCCCATCTGGCCCGAAAGCAGGCGCCAGAAGTTCAGCAGCAGGATGGGCGCACCCAGCACGGCGAACACCACACCGCTGGCGTAGAAGTAACCCATGGAGGTTTCCATCACGGCGCTGGTGGAGTCCCAGTTGATCTTGGTCTGCTCCAGGGCACCTTCGAAGATCAGCCAGCAGATGAACAGCATGGCCGCGTAGCTGATGCCCAGGCACAGCTTCTGGCCGGCCACGGGCAGGCGGGAGATCAGCGAATCGGTGCCGAGGTGGGCGCGCTCGTTGAGGGCGACCACGCCACCCAGGAAGGTCATCCACACGAAGAGCCAGCGGGAGAGCTCTTCCGAAAGGGTCAGACCCGAGTTGAATCCGTAGCGCATGACAACGTTGCCGAACACCATGACCACCATCAGCATCAGGCTGAGGGCCATCAGCACGGACAGGGCCCGGCAGTAATGGTCGATGAATTTCTGGATCACGGGCAGGCTCCTGCGGAATCGGATGCGTTAATGTACGAACTGGTTAGTTTTTGCAGATCGGGGCTTACCCTTATTGGGGTGCCGTCTGTCGACCCGGTGTTTTCCGCAGCGAGGGGAGGTTCAAGCCAGGATGCGGTGGAACCGGCTTTGCCGGGCCACTCGCATCGCCCCTTGTGGGGTGACGCCGCAGGCGGCGCGGGGGGTTACCTATTCACGAAGCGCACGACCATCTCCACCACGGCGGCCCGGCGCAGCGTGGCCACGCCGGGCGCGGCGAAGTCGCGTTTGAAGATCAGGCCGAAGGTGTGGCGGTTGGAGACGTTGAAGAACGTCAGCGCCGAGATGGACGCGTGGATGTCGATCGGGTCGAGGCCCGGGCGGAACACGCCGCTCGCCACGCCGCGCTCGTACAGCTTGTGGATCGACGAGATGGCCGGCACGTTGAGTTGCTGGATCGTCTTGCTCTGCGCCAGGTACTGGCCGCGGTTCATGTTTTCCGAAACGACCAGGCGGATGTACGGCTCGTTGCCGGCATGGTGGTCGAAGGTGAACTCCACCAGCCGGCGCAGAGCGGCTTCGGGCTCCAGATTGTCCAGGTTGAGCTGGCCTTCGATCTCGCGCATGCGGCGGTACGACTCTTCCAGCACGGCCAGGTACAGGCCTTCCTTGCTGCCGAAGTAGTAATAGATCATCCGCTTGCTGGTGTGCGTGGCCGCCGCGATCTCGTCGATGCGCGCCCCCGCCAGTCCCTTCTCCGCGAACTCCGCCATCGCCACTTCCATGATGTTGGCCATGGTGCGCTCGGGGTCGTTGGTGCGCGTCGTTTCCTTCACCGCGAGCGGTTTGGCGCGAACCCCTTGCCTGCGGGAATGTACTGGTTCGTTCATTTTTGCAGTATAGAGGCGCCATGCGCCGTCAGGCGGTGTTGCAGTTCCGTTGTGCACACCGAAACCCGGCGATGAAAGCAGTTTTTACGGGTTTACCCTGTACGATCCGCCGTCGACTTCGCCCCGTTGTCTTGTCCGGACGCCCCCACGCCATGCCTCCCACCACCGCCCACGCCTTCGCGTCGGCCTTCTCGAAAAAAACCGTCGAGATCACGCCCGGGCCCTGGAGCGGGCGGCTCGACCCGGATGGGTTCAAGCGCCCCGGCGGCCTGCTGATCGCGGCCCTGATGCAGGCGGCGGCGGAGCGGGACCTGTCGCTGGGCGAGCTGGCCACCACCATGGGCGTGAGCTACTGGGGCCTGAGCCAGCTGCGCATCGGGTTCCGGCCCATCGAGACACTCGACGACGACGTGGCGCAGGCCAGCGCCGCGTTTCTGGACCTGCCGGTCCTGACCGTGCAGATGCTGGCCGGCCTGCTGGACCCGGCCGAGGCAGTGGCGAGCCTGCCGCTGACGGGCGAAGACATCTGGCATGTGCGCCAGTTGCTGGACACCGAGCCGGCCGATCTGGTGCTGCTGCCCCCGCCCAACCGCTCGCGGCCGCTGCAGTCCCTGAGCGTGGACGAGCTGGCCGTGCTGCACCTGGAGCACGGCGGGAACGCCGTGGTGTGTGACGCGGTGCGGGCCGAACTGGCCTGCCGGCCGTTGTCTAAAACCGAGCGGCTGCGGGCCGCGCTGGTCGCGTCCGTCGAGCCCGCGGCCGAGCCACCGGCATCGACCGCGCACCAGCCGCCCATCCTGCGCTGCGTGTGTTGCCACAAGCGCCTGCGCATCCCCCTGCTGGACGCCCCCGGCGAGGTGCGCTGCCCGACCTGCCAGACCGAGTACGCGGTGCACTGGCAAGCCTCGGTCTGCCTGGTGCAGCGCATCGAGGCACCGGAGGTGGAGAGCGAAGCCGACGATGGCGACCAAGCCGAGTCGGACGTGGTGGCCAAGGCCACGCCATGGTCCGTGCTGGGCCTGGAAGAAGGCAGTGCCTGGGACGCCGTCGAGCGCGCACGGCGCACCCTGCTGCAGCAGTACCACCCCGACCGCCTGGGCCATGTGCCGCCGCTGGTGCAGCAGCTGGCCGAGCGCGAGTTCAAGCGCGTCAGCGAGGCCTACGAAGCGTTGAGGTCACAACGCTGAGGCCCGTCGGGCGTCAGGCGGCCGTGAAGAGCGCGGCGTCCATCACTTTCAGGTCAGTCGCCACCAGCGGCGCGAAGTCCATCTGGTCGAGGATGTCGCGCTGCAGGTGAATGCCGGGCGCGATCTCGAACAGCTCGATGCCGCCTGGCTTGAGGCGGAAGCTGCCGCGCTCGGTCAGGTACAGCACCTCCTGCCCGCGCACCAGGCCCTGCGGGCCGCTGAAGGTGATCTGGTCCACTTTGTTTACCAGCTTCTTCACGGCGCCCTGCTGCAGCACGCGCATCTGGCCGTCGCCGGTGGCGAGCTTCACGCCCTTGGCCGCCAGCGTGCCGCAGAACACCACCTTCTTGGCGTTCTGCGCGATGTCGATGAAGCCGCCGGGGCCGACGGTGACGCCGCCCAGGCGCGAGACGTTGACGCTGCCTTCGGCGTCGAATTCGCCGAAGCCCAGGCAGGCCACGTCCAGCCCGCCGCCACCGTAGAAGTCGAACTGCGTTGCCGCGTCGAGCATGGCGGTGGCGTTGCGCGCGTAGCCGAACAGCACGCCGTCCATCAGCGTGCCGCCATAGGTGCCGTGTTCGATGGTCTGATAGATGCGGTGCTGTTCGTTGCGCGCGGCGATCAGCTTGGCCACCGCGTCGGGCACGCCCACGCCGTAGTTGATGACCGGTCGCGCCTTGCCGGTGTTGAACAGTTCGACGTGCGCGCGACGGGCCACCACCTGGCGTTCGCTGAAGGCTTCCTGTGAGGCCGCCACTTCGCGCGCGTGGTCCTCGGCCTCGCTGGTTGCACGGGCCTCGCCGGTCAGTTCGCCGCTGAAGGCCGGGTCGAAGGGGATGTCGTAGCTGGTCTGCTGGGCCGGATCGACGACGATGGCGTCCACCCAGGCCGAGGGGATGCGCACCTCGCGCGCCTTGAGCGCACCCTTGGGCAAGCGTTCTTTCACCTGCACGATCACCGTGCCGCCGCTGTTGCGCGCGGCCAGCGCGAGCGACTGCGCGTCGAGGTTGGCGGCTTCGTGTTCGAAGCTGATGTTGCCGTCCTCGTCGGCCGCGCTGGCGCGCACGATGGCGATGTGGATGGGGAAGGGCTTGTAGCGCAGCCATTCGCGGCCGTCGATCTGGATGAGCTCGGCCAGGTCTTCGTTCGCCGCGTCGTTCATGCGCCCGCCGCCAAAGCGCGGGTCGCAGACCGTGCCCAGGCCCACGTGGCTGATGAGGCCGGGACGGCCCGCGCCGATTTCGCGCATGAGCTGGCTGCTGACACCGCCGGGCAGGATGTAGGCCTCGATCTTGTTGCTCAGCACCAGCTGCTGCATGGCCGGCGACCAGACCCAGTGGCCGCCAATGACCTTGCGGACCAGGCCTTCGTGCGCGAAGCAGTTCATGCCCTTGGTCTTCTTGTCGCCAATGCCCAGGGCGTGCATCACCGTCAGGTTGCGCGGTTGTTGCGTGGCGAGGTAGCGCGCCTGCACCGCTTCGAACACGTGCGTGGCTTCCATCAGTCCGCCACCGCCACCCATCAGGCCCACGGTGTCGCCGTCGTGGATCAGGTTCACTGCTTCTGCAGCGGTCATGAATTTGCTCACGTTTGTCTCTTTGAAGTACTTGAAGTCATTTCGTTCGTACCGATGGATGCCTGTGGCGGCAGGGGCGCTGTACCGACCACCGCTCAGATGCCACATCAACGCCTATCTCGAGGCCGGAAAAATCAGCGGTGCACGTCAAACAGAACAGCACCCTTCTTGAGCGCCGACTTGGCGATCACCCCACGGTGAATCTCCGACGTGCCGTCAAAAATGCGGTAGATGCGTGCGTCGCGGTAGTAGCGCTCGATCGGCAGTTCCTTGCAGAACCCCATGCCACCGAACACCTGCACTGCGCGGTCCACCACGCGGCCCAGCGTCTCGGCCGCGTGCACCTTCACCATGGCGATCTGCTCGCGCGCGTCCAGGCCCTGGTCCAGCATCCAGGCGGCGTGGTAGACCATCCAGCGCGCCGCGTTGATCTCGATCACGCTGTCGGCCAGCATCTGCTGCACCATCTGGAAGTCGCCGATGCGGGTGTTGAACTGTTTGCGGTCGTTCGCGTAGATCAGCATCAGCTCGCACACATGCGTGGCCTTGCCCACGGCGCGCGCCCCCACCTGCGCCAGTCGCACCACGTTGAGCGCACCCATGGCCAGCTTGAAGCCCTGGCCCTTTTCGCCCAGCAGGGCCGCATCGTCCAGCACCACGTTGTCGAAGAACAGCTCGAGGTGCGGCGTGCCGCGCAGACCCATCATGGCCTGGTCCTTGCCGACGGTGAAACCGGGCAGGCCCTTGTCCACCATGAACATGCTGATCTCTTTGTCGCCCGTCTTGGCCGAGACCAGGAAGAAGTCGGACCAGATGCCGTCGCTGATGAAGTGCTTGCTGCCGTTGAGCACCCACTGGCCTTGATCGTTGCGTTTGGCGTGGGTCTTGATGCCCGCGGCATCCGACCCCGCGCCCGATTCGGTGATGGTGATGGCGCAGGTGCGCGTGCCTTCCACGGCGGGTTTGAGCCAGCGCTCGACCTGCTCGCCCTTGCAGTGCAGCAGCGGTTCGTAGACGTTGCCAAACGCGCGGCGGATCAGCATGTCGCTGGTGTGACCGAACTGCTCTTCGCAAAGGATGCGGTCCAGATTCGACAGGCCGCCACCACCGAGTTCGGCCGGCATGTTCAGCGCGTACAGGCCCAGTTCCTTGGCCTTGGCGTGGATGCGGCGGGCGTCGGCTTCGGGCAGCGCGCCGGTGTTTTCCAGCGCGTTCTCCAGCGGGTGCAGTTCTTCGGCGATGAAGCGACGGATGGTGTCGATCATCATTTTCTGTTCGTCGTTGAGGGCGAAATCCATGGGGTTCTTTCAGTTCGTTTTCAAAGTGGGTGGAGCGAAGCGGGGCTCGCACTTAAGCACTGCTGAACCACCTCGCTCCGAAGAAGAAAGGCAACCTGGAAATGCGGTCGAACGAGATCAGCATGGTGTTGTCAGCCGGTGAAAGGGCGGCTCGCGGCCAGGCAGATGCCGGCCCATTGCACGGGGTCGGCGGTCATCTCGCGTTCGAAGTCCACCACCTCGACGCTCACCGGCAGGTCGGCAGGCAGGGCATTGAACAGGTCTGCAACGGCGATGGTTCCGTCGCCTGGCAGCAGGCGTTCGCAGCGCGCGGTGTGGATCATCTGTTCGGTGCTGAAGTGCGTGCCGGCCACGGCGTCGCAGATCTGCGCGTAGTGCAGCAGGCCGCGCGGGATGGCGCGGATGTCGTCCAGGGTGCTGGTGGAGCGGCCGAAGTGCAGGGCGTCGACCAGGATGCCGGCGTTGGCCGGCGTGCCAGCGTTCTGCACGATGCGCAGCGCGCTCTGGGCGTCTTTCACCGCGGTCCAGGGCATGAACTCCAGATCGGCCGTCAGGCCGTAGGGCTGCATCACCTCGCAGAGGCGGGCGTAGTTCGCCGTCAGACGTGCCTCGTCCGGGTCGTCGCCGGCCACCAGGATGGCCTTGGCCTTGAGCGCCGCGCAGGCGTCGTACAGCGCGTCCCAGGTGTGCGGGTCGAAGGCCTCTCCAATGCGGATGATCTCGACGTCGAAGATGCCCACACCCGTGTCGGCCATCGCGGCCTGGGTTTCTTTGAGCACATCGGGTCGGTCGATAAGGAACTGCTGCGGCGCGCCCGGCGCGTTGGGCCACAGGCGCAGACCGACGTACGGGTAGCCGTTGGCGGCCGCGACGCGCACCGCTTCCGGCGGCGTGCAGCGGTGGGACGACAGATAGGCGAGTGAATAGACGCGGGCCATGACGGTTTCACTTCAAGGGAGAGACGGCCGTTGGCAGCGCAATGGTCGAGACCATGTGGGTCGTCAGGTGCGCCGGCCCGCCCTTGGGTGGCCAGATGCCCTGGGCCACCGCGTCGGCGCGGGCCTTGGAGCG
>LNFM01010729.1_pt1 | contig 12750 bp, 8 predicted proteins | sample 596031 | NCBI WGS metagenome assembly LNFM01 (sample SAMN04254537, study PRJNA301005) | activated carbon metagenome | isolation source: dual media filters at the Ann Arbor, Michigan drinking water treatment plant | place: USA: Ann Arbor
TGTTGGCCCAGAAGCTGCGCAGGTCCTGGGTCACCTGCAGCGGTTTGCCGCCGGGCGAGAGCAGGTGCAGGGTCAGCGGCACCCGGCCCTCGGCGACCCGCGGCGTGTCGGCCAGGCCGAACAGTTCCTGCAGCTTCACCGCCAGCACCGGCGCGCTGCCGTGGGCGTATTCGATGCCGCGCTCCATGCCCGAGGGCACCGTGATCCTGCGCGGCGCGAGGGTGTCGAGCTTCTGCCGCAGCGACCAGTCCAGGGTCGAGCGCAGCGCTTCGCCCAGGGCCTCCTCGTCGAGCGCATCGAGCCGGGTCTTGCCGGCAAAGGCGGGCTTGAGCCACTGCTCGCGGCTGGCCAGCAGGGCGGCGTCGGACAGATCCGGCAGGCCCAGCTCGGGCAGCCAGTCGCGCAGGCAGCGCACGCGCTCGCGCCATTGCCGGAGGCCGTCGGTCCACGGCAGCGCCTCGAGCCCCAGCTCGCCCACGGCGTCGGACAGGGCCTGCGCGGCCAGCGCCGGGTCGGGCCGGCCGGCCGGCTTGCTCTCGAGCGTGATGCGGTCGAAACGGCGCTCGCGGCGCGCGACCAGGGCGCGGGCCGCCGGGTCCCAGCGCACCACGTCGCCTTCGAAGAAGCGCTGCGGGAAGTCGCGCTGCAGCCGCGCCTCGTCGACCGGCGCGCCGCGCAGCACCAGCGAATCCTTGGCCTCGAAGCGCAGCTCGCTGGCGACGATCCAGGGTTCGCCGAACAGCGCGCTGTCGTCGAAGATCCGCGCCATGCGGCCGTTCGCGAGCTGGTAGCGGCGCGGTTCGCCCGGGTGCTGGCGGGCGATGCGGTCGGGGAAGGCGTGCGCCAGCAGGTCGCCCAGCAGGTGGGCGGGGGCATCGACCGGCGGGCTTGCTTCCACCCGAAGGCGACGGCGCCACTGTTTGGCCGCGGCGTCGATGGCGGCGAGCGCACCGCGATTGGCGTCGGCGCCGACGCGGCCGCGCCGGAACGCCGCCAGGGCGTGCCAGCGGCTGGCGATGCCGTCACTGCGGCCGCGCAGCGGATCGCGGGCTTCGACCAGGGCGGCCAGGTCGCAGGCCAGCGCGCGCTCGGCCGGATCGCGCGGCGCCTTCAGCATCGCGGCTAGGCGCGGGTGCGTGCCCAGCGCCATCAGCTCGCGCCCGAAGGCGGTGATGCGCAGCGTGTCGTCGAGGGCGTCCAGTCGCTGCAGCAGCTCCCGCGCGGCGGCCAGCGGGCCGGTCGGGGGCGCGTCCACGAAGCGCAGGTCGCCCTCGCCCCAGGCGGCAAGCTCGAGCGCGAGGCCGGCGAGTTCGACCTGGGCGATCTCGGGCGTGCGCATCGGCTCCAGCCGCTGCGAGGCGGGCCAGAGCCGGTAGCACCAGCCGTCGGCGACGCGGCCGGCGCGGCCGGCGCGCTGGTCGGCCGAGGCCTGCGAGATCGCCACGGTGTCCAGCCGCGAGAAGCCGGAGTTCGGCTCGTAGCGCGGCTCGCGGGCGAGGCCGGCATCGATCACCACGCGCACGCCCGGCAGGGTGACCGAGCTCTCGGCGACATTGGTGGCGAGCACGATGCGGCGGCGGCCGCTGGGGTCTTCGGAGAGGGCGGCGGTCTGGGCTTCCAGCGGAAGGTCGCCGTGCAGCGGCAGCACGACCGGGGGCTCGCCCGCGCCGCCCGCGTCGGCCAGCACCCTCAACGCATCGCCGATCTCGCGCTGGCCCGGCAGGAACACCAGCAGGTCGCCCGGATGCTTCGACAGGGCCTCCTCCACGCAGCGCCTGAGCTGCGCCATCAGCGGCTCGTCGCGCCGCGCCGGGAAGTGCGCGACGGTCACCGGGTAGCTGCGCCCCGCGCTGGTCAGCCGCGGCGCATCGAGGAAGCGGGCCAGCTTCTCGCCATCCAGCGTTGCCGACATCAGCACCAGGCGCAGGTCTTCGCGCAGCTGCGACTGCACGTCCAGCGCCAGCGCCAGGCCGAGGTCGCCGGCGAGGTGGCGTTCGTGGAATTCGTCGAACACGATCGCGGCGACGCCATCGAGCGTCGGGTCGTCCTGGATCATCCGGGTCAGGATGCCCTCGGTGACGACTTCGATCCGCGTGCGCGCGCTGACCTTGGCCTCGAATCGGATCCGGTAGCCGACGGTCTCGCCGGGCGCTTCGCCAAGCTGGCGGGCCATGAAGCCGGCGGCCGCGCGCGCGGCGACGCGGCGCGGTTCCAGCATCAGGATGCGGCCATCGCCGCGCCAGGCCGCCGACAGCAGGGCCAGCGGCACCTGGGTGGTCTTGCCCGCGCCGGGCGGCGCTTCGAGCACCAGGCGCGGATGCGCGGCGAGGCTGTCGAGGATGCTCGGCAGCAGCTCGGCGATCGGGAAGTCGGGGCGGGTGGCGGCTGCAGTCACCGCGCTAGGCTAGAGAGCGCGGCGCCTCGCGTCGAGCGACGACGCATTTCCCTGTGGGAGGGACTTCAGTCCCGACGCTTTTGGCTGGCGCCGGCACAAGGCATCGGGACTGAAGTCCCTCCCACAGGGGGAACGCAGGCGCGCGGTGCGCTTCGTCGATTGGGTGTAGCGCTGGAAGTCGAGCTGCCGCAGAGCGAGCTGCTCGATCGCCGTCAGGTCCGCGCGCATCGCCGAGCCGTTGCCGCGCACCAGCAGCACGCCATTGCTGCCGTTGCGCCAGTCGACCCAGGGCGTGAAGCCGAAGGCGCCCGGGCTGGAGACGCGCAGCGTGTTGCCGGCCGCATCCTTGGCCTCGACCCACTGGCCGATGCCGTAGCCGTAGCCCAGCGCGCCAATCGGCGAGTAGTACACCGGCAGGCCCGCGGCGCGGTCGATCGCCATCGCGGCGATCGTGTCGTCGCGAAGATAGGCGGCGTGGCCATGGCGGCCACCCGCCAGCGCCATGTCCACCACGCGGCCGTAGTCGTCGAGCGTGGAGCGGGCGCCGCCGGCGATGCGCGGGTTCGGGTTGGGGATATAGCCGGGCAAGGCGGTGCCGGCGGTCCAGTCGGTGCCGGTCAGGCCCAGTGGCTGCACCACTTCGGCGATGAACAGCGCGTCCCAGCTCTCGCCGGTCGCGCGCTCGGCCATCGCGCCGGCGACCTGCATCGAGTTGCCGCCGTAGGCGAAGCCGGTGCCGGGCGCGTAGACCAGCGGCGTCGCGAGGATCTGCAGCGCGCAGGCCTGCAGCGTGGTCTGCCGGTTCGACAGGCAGGGCGCGTCGTCCACGTCCATGCCGGCGGTGTGCGAGAACAGCTGGGCCAGCGTGATCGCACGGGTCGCCACCGGGGCGTCGGGGAAGTAGTCGCCGACGCGGCTGTCCCAGGCCATCGCGCCGCGCTCGACCAGTCGGCCCAGCACCAGCGCGGACAGCCATTTGCTGGCCGACGCGATCGCCGGGCGTTCGTCGCCGCGGTGGCTGCCGAAGTGCTCGAGCATCAGCACCTGGCCGTCGCGGGCGAGCCGCAGCGAGGCGCCGTCGAGCGCGTGGTCGTCGACCAGGGCCGCGACGGCCTCGCGCACCGGCTCCAGGTCGTAGGCGGGCCGCGCGTTGCCGGGCGCCGGCAGGGCCAGGGCGCCGAGGCCAAGGGTGAGCGTGAAGGCGAGCCAGCCGGATCGGTTCATGCCCGCCAGAACGCAGCCCGCGGCCCGCGGTTGACCGGCGGCGGCTAGAATTGCCGCCTTTCCGACCGGACCCGTCCATGGACCTGATCGACATCGGCGCCAACCTGGGCCACGAGAGCTTCGACGCCGACCTCGACGCCGTGCTGCAGCGCGCGGTGCTGGCCGGCGTCTCGCGGCTGGTGGTCACCGGCGCCAGCCGCGCCGGCGCGGTGCGGGCGCTGGAACTGGCCAAGGCGCATCCGGGCCTGCTGTGGGCGACCGCCGGCATCCATCCGCACCACGCCACCGAGTGCACCGCCGAGGGCATCGCCGAGCTGCGCGCGCTGCAGGCCGAGCCGGAAGTGGTCGCCGCGGGCGAATGTGGCCTGGACTACCACCGCGATTTCTCGCCGCGCCCGGCCCAGCGCAGTGCCTTCGAACGCCAGCTCGAGCTGGCGGCGGCGTCGAAGCTGCCGCTGTTCCTGCACCAGCGCGACGCGCACGGCGATTTCATGGGGATCATGAAGGCCTTCGAAGGCCAGCTCGGCCCGGTGGTCGTGCACTGCTTCACCGGCACCCGCGCCGAATGCTTCGACTACCTGGACCAGGACTGGCACATCGGCATCACCGGCTGGCTCTGCGACGAGCGCCGCGGCCAGCACCTGCGCGAGTTCGTGAAGGACATCCCGGCGCACCGGCTGATGGTCGAGACCGACGCACCCTACCTGCTGCCGCGCACCGTGAAGCCAATGCCCGGCCACCGCCGCAACGAGCCGATGTACCTGGCGCACATCGTCGAGGAGCTGGCCCGCGACCGCGGCGAGGACGTCGCGGTCACCGCCGCGGCAACGACAGCCGCGGCCGCCGCGTTCTTCGGGCTGCCCGCGCCGCGCTGACTAGTTTTCGTCTACGGGCAGGCCGTGGCGACGGGCGAAGTCGAGCGCCTGGTCCCGCATTCCCTCGTTGAGCGCCTTCATCCGGTCTCGATGGAACTTGCGGCAGTCGCCGCCGGCGCGGCCCTGCGGACAGGCGGCCAGCGCCTCCTCGATCGCGCGGGCCTGGGCCATCACGTCGCCGGCCTGGCCGCCGATGGCCATCGCTTCCGCGAGGCCGTCGGCGGTGAAGGCGGTGACGAAGCGGTAGAGCGAGGTGTCGCGCTCCATCCGCGCTGCTTCCATCTCGATCAGGTCAACCACCAGGTCGCCGCCGTCGAGGTCGCCGCCTTCCCAGCGCGTGCGCCAGACGACGCGGTTGGCGCGGGTGCGGAAGTCCTTGATCACGCCAACGCCGGCACCCAGGAAGGGGACCTGGGTGGCGAGCGTGCTGGCGCGCCGACTGACCCACATCTGCACGAATACGTCGTCACCCTTGCCGCGGATGCCCTGCACGTTGCCGCCCGGGCCCTCGCCCAGGGTCTGCGGAACGCGCGGGATCGAGTCGAGGAACCGTCGCAGCAGGGTCATGTCGCGCAGCCAGGCGAAGCCGGAGCCGAGGTCCTCGCCCAGCAGCAGGCAGGCATCGCCGACGTCGGGATGCCTGCCGCAGGCCATCACGTCGCCGTCGGCCTGGCGGATGACGAAGTGCAGTTCGCCGTCGCCGTACGTGCCGGAGGGCAGCAACCGGTCTAGCGCCCAGTCCGGGAACAGCAGGCTGCCGTCCGCGGTGTTGGCGAAATAGGTGATCCGGTCCAGCCCGCGCGAGGAATCCACCAGCTGCCGCAGGCGCAGGTCGAAGCGGTAGACGCCGAGCTCGGATTCGGGATTGGGCGGGAACGGGCTGTTCGCAGTGAACGCGGCCTCGGCCTGGCGGCGCAGCTCGGCCAGGCGCTCGAGCTCGGCCACGTTGATGATTTCCTCGCCGTGCGCGATCCAGGCCTCGTCGGTGCCGCTTTCCACCACCGGGATCGGCGGCAGCTCGAACGGGTTGTGCATCGGCGGCAGGATCTCGAAGCGCTCGCCGACCAGGTCGCGGGCGGCCTGGCTGCCGGATTCCACGATCGGGATCGCCGGCGCGAACGGATCGTCGCTGGGCGGCGGGGGCAACACTTCGCCGGCGGCGCGCGCGGCGTCGCTGCCCGAGTCCACCACTTCGATGCCGGGCTCCTTCGGCGGCAGCGGCTTCTCCGGCGGCGCCATCACGCCCGCCGCCGCCAGCACGCCGCCGGCGATCACCACCGCCACGCCGACCGCGACCCAGGCGCGCGCGTTCACTGTTTCACCAGCTCGACGCGACGATTGAGGGCGCGGCCGGCCTCGCTGTCGTTCGGGGCCACGGGCTCGGTCTCGCCGGCACCGCGCGCCCGCAGGCGGCGATCGGGCACGCCGTGCTCGATCACCAGCGCCGCGCGCACCGCCAGCGCCCGCGATTCGCTCAGGCGCAGGTTCACCGAGTCATCGCCGACCGCGTCGGTGTGGCCGACGATCTCCAGGCGCAGCGAGGCGTCGCGACGCATCAGCTCAGCCACCTGCTCCAGCGCGGCGCCCGACTCGGGCTTGAGCGTGGCGCGGCCGGTGTCGAAATAGATGCCCTCCAGGCGCACCTTGCCGCCCTCGGCCAGCTCGGCCGCCAGCGCGTCGGCGTTCACGCCGACCTGGCCGGTCTGCATCGCCGCGCCCTCGACCACGGTGACCCAGGTGCGATGCTTGTTCACCATCACCGCGACGCTGACCTGGCTGGCGCCCACCCGGCCTTCGGCCGCGAGGTAGCGGAAGTCGCCGCCGACGCCGATGTTCATGCCCGCCACGTTGTTCCAGTTGGCCTCGCGGGTACCGGTGCCGCCGCAGGCCTCGCGGCCGGCGCACTGGTGCACGACCCGCAGGCCGCGGCCGCGCAGCGCCTGCTCGTAGTTGCGCAGGATCTCCAGCGTCGAGCGTCCCGACGGGTTGTTGTAGAGCGTGCGGGTGACGCGGCCCTCGACGGTGCGCGCGCGCAGGTCGCCGTTGCTCTCCCTGCCGGTCACCAGGTCGTAGGCGTCGAAGGCCAGCGTGGCGTCCTCGCGCACGGTCGAGCCGGCGTAGGGCTCGACCCGGAACGCGGCGCCGGGCGCGGCCTGCCCGCCGGCGCCGGCGGGCGCGGCCACCGCGCGGCCGCTGCGATCGACGTACTGGATGTCCTCGCCGCGGGCGCCGGCCTCGCGGGCGCAGCGCTCGTCGCCCAGCACGCAGCGGGTGATGCGGCGCGCTTCCCGGTCGGCGGCGTTGCGGACTTCGCTTTCGGCGGCGCGCTGGACGGTGCGCTTGAGCGAGTCGCCGAAGTCCTGCGCCGGGGCGGCGGCAGCGGTGAACAGCAGGGCGAGCATCAGCGGAAAGACGGTGCGTGACATGGCGGCTCCGGCAGCGGGAAGTCGCGGGACGAATCCGTCCCGTCTTCTCCCATTCGCAGTCCGGGGCCGGGTCGTGCCACGTTTCCGCGCCGCCTCAGTCTGCGCAGGACGCCGTCAGTCCGGGGCTGGCGACGCAGGCCGCCGCGCGTTCACGCCCGTGCCACGGCTCCGGGATGGCGGCGATCGCCGCCTGCAGGCGCGGCCGGAGCGCCGCGGCCGCGCCGGAGTCGGTGGCGTCGAGCAGTGCCAGCCGCAGGCGCCACTCGCGCAAGCCGGACGGGGCATCGGCGGGCGGCGGGGCATCGGGCTCCGGCAGCAGCCCGGCCGCCGCCACGTGGTCGCGGCGCCGCAGCGCCAGCGCCGCGCGCTCCAGCCTCAGGCTGGCCGGATCGGCCTCGGCGCAGCCGCGCAGGGCCGCGTCAGCTCCCGGCAGATCCGCCGTCGCCAGCGCCATCCGGGTCCGCAGCGCGCAGGCCAGTGCGAACCAGCGACTGTCGCGTCCCTGCCCCAACGCGTCCCGCATGCGTTCCGCAGCGGCGATGTCCTCGCCGGCGCCGCGCAGGTTGCCCAGTCCAATGCGCGTTTCAGCCCGGTTGAGCAGGCAGCTCAAGGCATGCACGTGCTTGCGGCCCAGCACGGCATCGATCGCCACGACCCGATCGAGCTGGCGCTCGGCTTCCCGCAGGTCGCCCCGTTCGAGCGCCAGGCCGCCCGCGTTGCAGTAAGCGATCGCGGCGATCACGTGCGGATCCTCGTAGTGTTCATCGGCCAGGGCCACGGCGGCATCGGCCAGTTCCTTGGCCCGTTCGAAATCGCGCCAGCGTCGCAGCGTGGGCACGGCGTCCGCCTGGGTGAAGGCGAGCCAGCCGGGCTGTTCGGCGTAAACCTGGTCGGCGACCTGCAGGCGCTCCTCGAACAGCGCGCGGTCATCCGGCAGGCGCAGCAGCGCATTCACGGTGGACAGGGTCTCGAGCAGCTTCAGGTGCAGCGCGGTCCCGCGCACGCCGGGCGCCTCCAGGCCGGGGCGGAGCGCCTGCAGCCGGGCGGCCGCCGCCTCGTTGTCGCCGCCGGCGGATTCCGCCGTGGCGAGCTGCAGTTCGATCTCGATGCGCTGCGCCGGCATTGCATTGCTCTCGTTGGCGAGCTCGAGGGCTTCCCCGAGCATTGCCCTCGCGCGGGCGTTCTCGCCGCGCGTGTGCAGCGTGGCGCCGTACTCGTGCAACAGCTGCCAGCGCAGCGTGGGATCGCTGCCGGGCACCGCCGCCAGGATCGCCAGCCCGCGTTCGAAACTCGCCTGCGAGGCATCGTACTCGCCGCGGGATACGCGGGCGCTGGCCACCAGGCGCAGCAGGTCCGCCGCAACCTCGGGAGCTTCCGCCACCAGGGCCTCGTCCACCAACGCCTCGCCGGCTGCCAGCAGTTCAGCCGCGCTGGCGTCACTCCCCTGGTTCGGATTGGAGGCCGCGAAAATGCCGGCTACGTAGTCGCGCACCGCTTGGGCCCGGGCCAGCGCGGTTTCCGACCGCGCCCGCGCTTGCTCGGCGGCGGCCTGCGCGGCGCGTGCGGCGTCCGCTTGGGCGCGGGCCTCGCGTGCCTGCCAGAGGCTCACGCCGGTTCCCAGCACCAGGCTGGCGACCAGGGCCAGCGACAATGCCGCCAGCGAAGGATTGCGCGTCACCCAGCGGCCCAGGCGATAGCGCCTGCCGCCGCGACGGGCCTGCACCGGCCGCGCATCCAGCCACGCGTGCAGGTCGGCTCCGAAGTCGGCGGCGCCGGCGTAGCGATCGCGCGGGTCCTTGGCCAGCGCCTTGCGCAGGATCGCGTCCAGGTCGCCGGGCAGCCGCGCGGCCGCGGGGATGACCAGCTCGCCGTCCGGAGCCAGCGCCGGCGTCTCGTCCAGCAGCAGCTTGTAGAGCAGGGCGCCGAGCCCGTAGACATCGGTGGCGGTGGAAATGGCGCCGCCCTCGCGCTGTTCCGGCGCGGCATAGCGCGGCGTGAACGGATAGCTGCCGCCGGACGTGAGCTCGGCGGCGCCTTCCTCGAGCACGCGCGAGATGCCGAAATCGAGCAGCACCGCGCGACCGCTCGTATCCACCATCACGTTGCCGGGCTTGATGTCCCGATGCACGATGAGCAGCCGGTGGGCATGCGCGACCGCGTCGGCGACCTGCTGCACCAGGCGCACGCGTTCGCGCGGAGGCAGCGCGTTGCGCTGGCACCAGGCATCGATCTGTTCGCCCTCGACCAGGGCCATCGCGAACCAGGGGCGGCCATCCCCGGCAACGCCGGCGTCGAGCAGCGGCGCGATGCCGGGATGCTGCAGCCGCACCAGGATCTCGGTCTCGCGGCTGAAGCGCGCCAGCAGGTCCTCGCCGGGCGCCGGGACCGCCAGGAGCTTCACCGCCGCCACTTGCCCCACCGGTGCGGTGGCCGAGCGGGCGCGATAGACGCGCGACATGCCGCCCTGGCCCAGCAGTTCGCCGATCTCCCAGCGACCCAGCCGCTGCGGCGGCCGGTCCATCGGCAGCGGCTTGTCCAGCGGGCCCGCGGCGTCGCCGGCAGCGAGCATCTTCTGCACCCGCTCGCGCACCGCCGCGGGCGCCTCGGCAAGCCGGGCCGCCTGGCGATCGGGCGACAGGTCGCGGAGCGTTTCGAACAGCGCGATCGCCTCGCGCCAGACCTGGGTGTCGTCCTGGCTCATGCGCTCATCCGATCATCGCGTGCAGGGCCGCGCGCGCGCTCGCCCAGTCGCGCTTGAGGCTGCGTTCGGAGCGGCCGGTCAGGGTCGCCAGCTCGGGGAAATCGAGGCCGGCGAAATAGCGCAGCTCGACCAGGCGCGCCTTGTCGGGACTGGCGCGGGCCAGGCGCTCGAGCGCCTGGTCGAGCTCGATCACCTGGTCCGGGCGCAGCTCCTCGGCGTCGGCGCTGTCGAACTCGACCCGCACGAGGCCACCGCCATGGCGCTGGGCGAGCCGTCGGCGGGCGTGGTCCACCACGATCCAGCGCATGGCCTGCGCCGCCGCCGCGAAGAAGTGCTGGCGGCTTTCGAGGGCCACCTCGCCGCCGCCGCACAGGCGCAGATAGGTTTCGTGCACCAGCATCGTCGGCGACAGCGTGGCGTCGCCGCCGTGCACGCGCGACTGGGCCAGCTGCCGCAGCTCGCCGTACAGCGCCTCGAAGGCCCGGGGCAGCGCCTGCGGGTCGCCGTTGCGGGCGTCTTCCAGCCATTGGGTGATGTCGACGGTCATGGGCACCAGCGCTTGGCCGCGGGATGACCGGACGTTACCGGGTGGCCCGCGGCATTTCCAGCCGAAGGTCGGCGCGCGCTTGCGCTAGGCTGGCGCTCGCTCGGCGGAAGTCCGACGGAGGAAGCAGGCATGACCCACTGGTTGCCGGCCGCTTGGCGCCGGCTTCGACGACCCGACGGCGCCGCGACCGGCAATGCGCGCTGGCGGGTGTTCGCCGCGTCCTGCGCGCTGCTGGGACTGGTCGCCCACCTGACCCTGCTGCCGTGGTTCCTCTGGCGCGGCGTGCCCGAGCTGGTCGCCTACAGCCTGCTGACCCTGCCCGTTTACCTGTTCGCGGTGTGGGTGTTCGTGCTCCGGCCGGGCCTGCCGCGCCGCTGGCACTTCATCGGCACCGTGGGCGTCGCGCTGGAGCTTGCGGGACAGGGCACGCTGGCCACCTGGCTGCTCGGCTGGGGCGCGGGCTTCCACTACTACCTGCTGCTGGTGCCGCTGGTGATCCTGTTCTCGCCGTTTGGCAAGCCGCTGCACCGTGCGCTGCTGTCGGCCGCGGTGGGCCTGGGCTACCTGGCGCTTTGGGAGGCTGGCAACCGGGTCGCGCCGGTCTACGCCCTGCCTGCCGAGGAGCTGCGCGTTTACCTGATCGCGAACTTCGCCCTGGTGTTCGTGGTGGTGATGGCGATCGGCTTCCTGTTCGAGCGCGCGGCGACGCGGATGGAGGGCGAACTCGAGTGGGAACGCCAGCGCTCCGAGCGCCTGCTGCTAAACACCCTGCCGGCGGCGATCGCCCAGCGTCTGAAGGACCAGCCGGGCGAAGCCATCGCCGACCGGCACGCCGAGGTGTCGGTGCTGTTCTGCGACATCGTCGGCTTCACCCGGATGGCGGAGCGCCTGGCGCCCGAACAGCTGGTGGCGCTGCTCAACCGCGTGTTCACCGCGTTCGACGACCTGGCCGACGCGCACGGCGTCGAGAAGATCAAGACCATCGGCGATGCCTACATGGTCGCGGCCGGGCTGCCGACGCCGCGCGCCGACCACGCGGCGGTGCTCGCCGACCTCGCCCTGGGCATGGTCGCCGCGGTGCGCTCGCTGCGCGCCGAGACCGGCGCGGCGCTGGACGTGCGCATCGGCATCCACAGCGGACCGGTGGTCGCTGGCGTGATCGGCCGGCGCAAGTTCGCTTACGACCTGTGGGGCGACGTGGTGAACACCGCGGCGCGGATGGAGTCGCACGGCGTGGCGGGCGCAGTGCAGGTCACGGAAGCGACCGCGCGGCTGCTGGGCGACGCCTACCCGCTGGCGTCGCGCGGGCAGCTGGAGATCAAGGGCAAGGGCGGCATGGCGGTGTTCCTGCTGCAGCCGCCCGCCTGAGTCAGCTGCGCAGGCCGATGCCCTTCTTCAGCAGCCACAGGCCCAGCGCGCCGAGCGCCAGCACGAAGCCGATCATCAGCGCAAAGGCGGTGACCATGGACACGTCGCTCTGGCCGAGCAGGCCGTAGCGGAACGCGTTGACCATGTAGAAGACCGGGTTGAGGTGGGTGGCCGCCTCGGCCCAGTCCGGCAGCAGCTTCACCGAATAGAACACGCCGCCGAGATAGGTGAGCGGCGTGAGGATGAAGGTCGGGACGATGGCGATGTCGTCGAACTTCTTGGCGTACACCGCGTTCACGAAGCCGGCCAGCGAGAAGATGGTCGCGCCCAGCAGCACCGTGGCCAGGGTGATGAACGGATGCGGGATGCGCACCTCGGTGAACAGCATCGCGATGCCCAGCACGATCGCGCCGACCATCAGCCCGCGCAGGACCGCACCGGTGACGTAGCCGCCCAGGATCACCCAGTTCGGCATCGGGCTGACCAGCATTTCCTCGATGTGCCGGCCGAACTTGGCGCCGAAGAAGGACGAGCTGATGTTGCCGTAGGCGTTCTGGATGATCGCCATCATCACCAGGCCGGGCACGATGAAGTCCATGTAGCTGATGCCATCCATGGTGCCGATGCGCGAACCGATCAGGTTGCCGAAGATCAGGAAGTACAGGGTCATCGTGATCGCCGGCGGCACCAGGGTCTGGCCCCAGATGCGCAGGATGCGGTTGATCTCGCGGCGGGCGATGGTCACGAACGCGGTGAGGTTCTGGCTCATGCGGACGCCTCCTTCGCGGGCACGACTTCCGGCTGGCCGGTGAGCCTGACGAAGAGTTCCTCGAGGCGGTTGGCCTTGGTGCGCATCGAGCGGACGCGGATGCCGGCGTCGCCGAGCGCGGCGAAGACGCGGGTGAGGTCCATTTCGCGCGGCATCTCGACGTCCAGGGTGTGGTGGTTCTCGGCGTGCAGGATGGCGCCGGGGATGCTGGGCAGGATCGCCGGCAGCTCGCCTTCCACGTCGAGCAGGAAGCCTTCGACGTCGAGCTTGGCCAGCAGGGTGCGCATCGGGCCCTGCTCGATGATGCGGCCGTGGTCGATGATGGCGAGGTTGCGGCAGAGGTTCTCGGCTTCCTCCAGGTAGTGCGTGGTGAGGATGACCGTGGTGCCGGCGGCGTTGACCTCCTTGAGCGTCTTCCACATGCCGCGGCGGATCTCGATGTCGA
>LNFM01010730.1_pt1 | contig 12748 bp, 12 predicted proteins | sample 596031 | NCBI WGS metagenome assembly LNFM01 (sample SAMN04254537, study PRJNA301005) | activated carbon metagenome | isolation source: dual media filters at the Ann Arbor, Michigan drinking water treatment plant | place: USA: Ann Arbor
CCGGGCGTGCGGGTTGGGCGGCCGCCGCGGCGGGCAGGGCGAGCAGCGCGACGAGCGCGGTGCGGCGAAGGACGAGAGGCAAGGTCATCGGTATATCTGTGGGTGGCCCGCGGCCAAGGCGCCGGACGATAAGTCATGCGCTGGCGGCGTGCAGGGTGTCGGTCGCGCACAGCACGCCGCAGCAGCGCAGGCGCCGCTTCAGGCGCCGACCAGGCCTGCCGGCCAGCGCAGCGTGTGGCCGGTGTCGCGCGCAAAACGCTCCAGGTCGTCGACGGTGTCGATGTCGACCTTGTAGCGGCGGTTGTCGGTGACGAAGGGTGCCACCGCCGCGGCGTTGGCGGCCTGCCATTGGCGGCAGCCGACGTTCGCGGCGCCGGCCAGGATCTGCTCGCGCACCTCGGCCGTGAACATCACAGGGTTGCCGCGTTCGCCGGCCACTTCGGGGTAGACCACCGACGTGCCCGCCGGCCGCTTCTTGAAGGCGCCGATGAGCGCAGTGATGTCCTGCGCGTTGATCAGCGGCTGGTCGGCCAGCGCGACGATCACCGCATCGAGCTTGCCCGTCAACGCGGCCAGGCCCAGCCGCTGCGAACTCACCTGCCCGTCGTCGGGGTTCGGGTTGCGCACCAGCGTGACGGGAAAGGGCATCACCGCCGGTTCGATCTGCTCGGCATGGTGGCCGAGCACGACGACGACCTCGTCGACCCCTGCGCCCGACAGCGCAATGAGCTGGCGGCGGATGAGTGGCACGCCGCCCAGTTCGAGCAGGCACTTGGGCCGGCTGCCCAGCCGCGAACCGGCGCCCGCGGCCAGCAGCACGGCGCCGACGACGACGCGGCTGTAGAGGCCACCGCCGCCCTTCAGGATGCAACCCATGGCTTCGCGCTTCAGCCGCCGCAGCAGCTGCCCTTGCGGGCGGCGGCTGCGGGGCTTTCGGTGGCGGGAGCGCCCGGCGCCTCTGCGGTCGTGAGCTGCGTCATCGCCACGGCCGGCGCCGGCGGTTCGGCCGTGGTGCCACCGCCGCAGCACGAACCCGCGATGGGGGGCAGGTCGGGCAGCGGCAGCGGCTGGCGCAGGGCCGGCTTGCCCGCGGTGGCGGCGGCTGCTACCACGGCGCCGGTTTCGGCGGCACCCGCCACCGCCGTTGGCACTGGCAGGCTCGTCTCGGCAGGCACGGCCTGCGCAGCCGCGGGGTCCGCGGCGCCGCGGCGCGCCGCCACCACGGCAGCCAGCACCGACAAGGCGATCTCCTCGGGCGTCGCCGCGCCTATGGCCTGCCCGGCCGGCGCGACGATGGCGGCCACCGCCGCGGCGTCTTCGCCGGCTTCCAGCAGCGCCGCCTTCAGCACCTGCGCCTTGCGCGCGCTGGCGACGAAGAAGACCTGCCGCGCACGCAGCGACAGCGCCGCGCGCAGGCCCTGCACGTCGCGCCGGCCCTGCGTGGCGACGACGACGAAGCTGCCGGGCGCGATCTCGGCACCCGGGTCGTCGCTGGCGATCACGCGCTCCGCGTCGGGGAAGCGCGCCGCGTCGGCGCCCTGCGCCAGCACGGTGACGGGCAGGCCGACACGCGGCGCCAGCCCGGCCAGCGCGGCGGCCAGCGGCGTGTCGCCCACCACCACCAGGCGCGGCGCGGGCAGCAGCGGGTCGACGAAGAGTTCCAGCGTGCCTCCACTGTGGCAGGCCATGCCGAACTCGAGCACCTCGTCGAGTTCGCGCATGCGGCCCTCTTCTGCCGGCGCGATGCGGATGATGCGCGCGCGCCCGTCGATCAGCGCCTGGCGCACGGTGCGCATCACCGCCGGCTGCGCGCAGCCGCCGCCTATCCAGCCCTGCTGTATGCCTTCGGCGGTGACCACCGCCTTGTCGCCGGGTCGGGCGGAGGCCGGCGCCAGCACACGCAGCACGCTGACCAGCGCGCAGGGCGTGCCCTGCTGCTGCAGGCGTTGCGCGGCGCCGAGAAGGTCGATCGGGTTCATGGGCTTGCTCCTTCAGTTCAGGACATCGGCGGCCTGCGCCAGGTCGCGCAGGCTGTTCAGGCGCACGAAGCGCTGCACCAGCGGTGCCGCGGCCTGCATCGCAGCCGAGGCCGGGCGCTGCTCGGCGGGGTGGAACCAGGTGATGCGCGCGCCCCGGCCGCGCACCGCGGCCAGTTCCTCGGCCAGGCGCTCGGGTTCGTCGGCGTCGAAGCCGTCGGACAGCACCCACACCCGCGCCGCGCGGCCGAGCTGGTGGCGCGCGTGCACGGCATGGAAGTCGTGCAGGCTGGTCGCGATGCGCGTGCCGCCGCCGAAACCGGCGGTGACGGCGTTGATCTTCTCCTGCACGGTGGCGGAATCACGCTGCAGCAGCGGCGTCACCTCGGCCAGCCGGGTGTGGAAGACGAAGACCCGCGCGCCCACCGCCTGCACGAAGGCACGTGCGATGCGCAGGAAGAGCTGGGCGTGCGTCTCCATCGAGCGGCTGACGTCGACGAGGATGAAGACACGCGGCTTCTCGCGCCGCGGCCGGCGCCAGGCCGGGGCGATGGGCACGCCGCCGGTCTTCAGGCTGGCGCGCAGCGTGCGCCGCACGTCCAGGCGCGCGCCGTGTGGGTCGTCGCGCCAGCGGCGTGTCAGGCGTTCACGCAGGCGGCGCGCGATGCGTTCGGCCAGGCGTTCGAGCAGGGCCAGGTCCTGCGGCAGCCACTGGTGCAGGCTGCGGTCGTGCAAGGCCTCGGTGCGGCTGGCGCCGCCCTGGGCACGCGGCGCGGCGTCGGCCTCGGCCTGGCCGCCGGGTGCGTCGAGGTTCAGCGCGGTATCCATCGCGCGCGCGCCGGGTTGCGGCGCGCTGTCGCCGGCCAGGCTGTCCTGCAGCGTCTGCACCACGTGGCGCAGGTCGCGCGCGGGGCGGGTCTGGCCGCTGACGCGCACCGTGCCCTTCAGGCGGTGGGCGTACCAGTAGCGTTCGAAGAGCTCGGGCCATTGCCGCCACGAACGCCGGTCGTGGCAGGCGATGGCGCGCCAGGCGGCGCTGATGCCCGTGGCGGTGTCAGGCCCACCGCGGTGTGCGCTGCGCTGCAGTGGCAGCGCGAGCGCGGCGCAGACGAAGTCCTGCTGCTCGGCCACGCCCACCTGCAGGCCGTGTTCGCGCAGCAGCGCGGCGAAGCCGGCGATGGCCTGCAGCGGCTCGGCGGTGGTGGCTTGCGCTGCGGCGATCATCGCTTCAGAGCGTCGACGCGGCGCGTGCCGCCGGCTTCACCGCCACGCCTTCGCTGGCCTGGCGGTGGCGGCCTTCCAGCAGCTGCCGCACCCGTTCGGGGCCGAACTGGAAACGGTCTTCGCGCGTCTTCAGCAGGCAGGCCAGCGTGTGCGTCAGCGCGGCCGGGTCGTCGGGCAGCAGCTTGTGGCCCAGCCGGTGCAGCGCGCGCACCCAGTCCAGGCTTTCGGCCACGCCCGGCGTCTTGCCCAGGTCTTCCTTGCGCAGCCGCTGCACGAAGGCCACGGCCTGCTCGACCAGCGCGGTCTCGGCGTCGGGCAGCGTGCTGCGCACGATGGCGATCTCGCGCGCCAGCGTCGGGTAGTCGACCCAGTGGTAGAGGCAGCGTCGGCGCAGCGCGTCGCTCAGTTCGCGTGTGCCGTTGCTCGTCAGCAGCACCGCCGGCACGTGCCGCGCCTTGATGGTGCCGAGCTCGGGCACGGTGATCTGCCAGTCGGCCAGCACCTCGAGCAGGAAGGCCTCGAAGGCTTCGTCGGCGCGGTCGATCTCGTCGATCAGCAGCACACAGGGCTGTTCACTCTGCAACGCGGTGAGTAGCGGGCGTTCGAGCAGGTAGTCGTGCGCGAAGAGGTCGCTCTCGCGCACCGACTGCGCATCCGTTTCGTGCAGGCGGATGGCCAGCAGCTGGCGGCCGTAGTTCCACTCGTAGGCGGCCTGCGCCAGATCCAGCCCTTCATGGCATTGCAGCCGCACCAGGCGCCGGCCGCTGGCCTGCGCGTGGGCGACGGCCAGCGCCGTCTTGCCGACACCGGCGTCGCCCTCCAGCAGCAGCGGACGCTGCAGTTCGCCGGCCAGCCACAGCGTGGTGGCCAGCGCCTCGTCGGCGATGTAGCCGGCGCGGTGCAGGGCCTCGCGCAGCGCGGCGTCGGTCATGGCACGGGGCTCAGGTCTTATTGCCGAAGAGACCGGCCAGCCAGTTCTTGAAAACGGTCCACATCAACGCCAGCGCGTTCAGCTCCTTCACCGGTGCAGCAGGCGCCGGGGCGCGCACCACGGCCGGCGCCGGCGCCGCGGTGGAAGCGGGTGCCGTGCCTGTGGCTGCCGCAGCCGCAGCCGCAGCGGCAGGCGCGGCGGACGCGTGCGCGCCGGGTGCCTCGCCGTGCTGCAGCATGCGCGTGACCGTGGTGTCGCCACCCGCCTCGTCGCCCGTCCAGGCCGGCGCCGATGCGGCCACCGCTGCCGCCGCGGCGCGGAAGTTGTCGGCGAACTGCGCCAGCATCGCATCGCTCACCGGCACCAGCAGGCGACTGCCGAACTGCGCCAGCTTGCCGCTGACGGTGACGTTGGCCTGGCCCACCAGCACCGCGGTGCCCGGCGTCTCGCCGGCCTCCAGGTGCGCCTTGAGCTTCATCGAGGCCGACGAACCCGAGCGGTCGGCGCCCTTGGCCATCAGTTGCAGTTCGTGCGTGGCGGCGTCGACGCCCAGCACCTCGATGTCGCCGGCAAAGCTCATCACCGCCGGCCCGATCTTGGTCTTCACGGTGCCCTTGTAGTGCGTGTCGTCGACCTGTTCGGTGATGGCCGCGCCGGGCATGCACGATGCCGTGGCGCGGATGTCGCACAGCACGGCCCAGGCCTGCGTCACGCCCACGGCGAGCGGGTAGCGCTTGTCGAGTTGGACTTCCATCTAGAGGGCCACTCCGCTCTTCACCAGCTGCTGCCAGACGCGGTAGCTGCTGTGCGGCATGGTCATGTCCGTGACACCCAGGTGGGCGAAGGCATCGACCACGGCCGAGGTGAAGGTGGGGATGCTGCCGACGTGCGGCGACTCGGCCACGCCCTTGGCCCCCAGCGGGTGGTGCGGGCTGGGCGTGACCGTGTGGTCGGTCTCCCAGTGCGGCGTCTCGACGAAGGTGGGGAGGAAGTAGTCCATCAGCGTGTTGCCCAGCAGGTTGCCCTGGGCGTCGAAGGGCATCTGCTGGCCCATCGCCACCGCGTAGCCTTCGGTCAGGCCGCCGTGGATCTGGCCTTCGATGATCATCGGGTTGATTCGCGTGCCGCAGTCGTCCAGCGCGTAGAAGCGGCGCACTTTGGTCTCGCCGGTGGCGCGGTCGATGTCGACCACGGCGAGGTAGATGCCGAAGGGGTAGGTGAAGTTGGGCGGGTCGTAGTAGTGCACCGCTTCCAGCCCCATCTCCAGCCCCGCGGGCACGTTGTTGTAGGCGGCCCAGCAGATGTCCTTCATCGTCTTGTGGCGGGAAGGATCCCCCTTGACGTTGAAGCGGTCGATCTCCCAGTCGAGGTCGTCCTCGCCCACTTCCAGCAGGTGGGCGGCGATCTTCTTCGCCTTGGCGTGGATCTTCCGTGCCGCCAGCGCGATCGCGGCGCCGGCCACCGGGGTCGAACGCGAACCGTAGGTGCCCAGGCCGTAGGGCGCGGTGGACGTGTCGCCCTCCTCGACCTGGATCACTTCGCTGGGGATGCCCAGCTCGGTGGCGATGATCTGCGCGTACGTCGTCTGGTGCCCCTGGCCCTGCGTGATGGTGCCCATGCGCGCGATGGCCGAACCGGTGGGGTGGACGCGGATCTCGCAGCTGTCGAACATGCCCACGCCGAGGATGTCGCACATCTTCGACGGGCCGGCGCCGACAACTTCGGTGAAGGTGACGAGGCCGATGCCCATCAGCGTGGGGCAGTTCGGGTCGGCACGCTTGGCCGCCTGCTCGGCGCGCAGCGCCTTGTAGTCGACGGCGGTGAGCACCTTGTCGAGCGCGGTCTGGTAGTCGCCGCTGTCGTACTCGAAGCCGAAGGCCGAGGTGTACGGGAACTGCTCCTTGCGGATGAAGTTCTTGGCGCGGATCTCGGCCTTGTCCATGCCCAGCTTCTGCGCCAGCACGTCGACCATGCGTTCGACGAGGTACACGGCCTCGGTGACGCGGAAGCTGCAGCGGTAGGCCACGCCGCCCGGCGCCTTGTTCGTGTAGACGCCCTTCACGCTGGCGTAGGCGGCCGGGATGTCGTAGCTGCCGCTGCAGATGTGGAAGAGCCCAGCCGGGAACTTGGTCGGGTCGGCGCAGGCGTCGAAGGCGCCGTGGTCGGCGACGACGTTGACGCGCAGGCCGGTGATCTTGCCGTCGGCGGTGGCGGCGATCTCGCCGTCCATGTGGTAGTCGCGGGCAAAGGCCGTCGAGCTGATGTTCTCGATGCGGTCTTCGACCCACTTCACCGGCTTGCCCAGCACGATGCTGCTGACGATGGCGCAGACATAGCCCGGATAGACACCCACCTTGTTGCCGAAGCCGCCGCCGATGTCGGGGCTGACGATGCGCACCTTGCTCTCGGGGATGCCCGAGAGCAGCGAGACCACCGTGCGCACGACGTGCGGCGCCTGGCTGGTGATGTAGGTCGTGAGTTCGCCGCGAACCGGATCAAAACTCGCGACGCAGCCGCAGGTCTCCAGCGGGCAGGGGTGCACACGCGGGTAGTGCAGGTGCTGCGTCACCACCACCGGTGCGGCGGCGAAGGCGGCGTCGGCCGCGGCCTTGTCGCCCGCGTCCCAGGTGAAGATGTGGTTGTGGTGTTCACGCGGGCCGTGGGCGCCGCTGGTCTTGCCGGCGAGGTCTTCGCGCAGCACGGGTGCGTCGGGCTGCAGCGCCTCGTAGGGGTCCATCACCACCGGCAGCTCTTCGTAATCGACCATCACGGCCTCGACGCCATCGGCCGCCGCGTAGCGGTCTTCGGCGATGACCACGGCCACTTCCTGCATCTGGAAGTGCACCTTCTGGTCGGCCAGCACCGCGGCTACGTCGCCGGCCAGCGTGGGCATCCAGTGCAGCTTCAGCGGCTTCAGGTCGTCGGCGGTGAGCACGGCGATGACGCCGGGCACCTTCAGCGCCTCGCTCTTGTCGATGGACTTGATGCGCGCGTGGGCGTAGGGGCTGCGCACGATGTCCATGTGCAGCATGCCGGGCATCTTGATGTCGTCGACGTAGTTGCCCTTGCCCTGGATGAAGCGCGCGTCTTCCTTGCGCAGGCGGCTGTCGCCCAGGCCCTGAAGCGCGTCCTTGCGCTCGAGCAGCGTCGGATCGGTCGGAGCGTTCATGCGGCCACCTTCTGGTCTGCGTTGAGCTTCGCGGCCGCGTATTGCACGGCCTTGACGATGTTCTGGTAACCCGTGCAGCGGCACAGGTTGCCGGCCATGCCCATGCGGATCTCGGCTTCGGTCGGGTTCGGGTTTTCGTGCAGGAAGCGGTAGGCGCGCATCAGCATGCCCGGGGTGCAGAAGCCGCACTGCAGGCCGTGTTCCTTGTAGAAGCCTTCCTGCACGGCGTGCAGCACGCCGGCGTTGGCCAGGCCTTCGACCGTCATCACTTCCGAGCCATCGCACTGCACCGCCAGGTGGGTGCAGCTCTTGACGCTCTGGCCGTCGATGTCCACCGTGCACGCGCCGCAATGGCTGGTCTCGCAGCCGATGTGCGCGCCGGTGAGGCTGAGCTTCTCGCGCAGGAAGTGCACGAGCAGGGTGCGCGGTTCCACCGCTTCTTCATGCGTGCGGCCGTTGACCTTCACGCTGATCAGTTTCTTGGGCATGTCGCTTGTCTCCTCTTGAACTTCAGCGGCAACGGGCGGCGGCGGCAGCCAGCGCACGCTTGACCATCTGACCGGCCATCGCGGTCTTGTAGGCGATGTCGCCGCGCAGGTCTTCGGCGGGGTCGCAGACGGCCATCGCAGCCTGCGCGGCCGCGGCCAGCGTGGTCTCGTTGACGGGCTGGCCGATGAGTGCGGCTTCGGCGTCCTTGGCGCGTATCGCCATCGGCGCCACGTTGGTCAGGCCGATGCGCACGTGGCTCACGACACCGGCGTTCATGCGCATCACCACCGCCGCGCCGGCCGTGGCCCAGTCGCCGGTCTTGCGCTTGAGCTTCTCGTAGGCCCAGCCCGTGCCTGCGGCGAAGGCCGGCACGCGGATGGCCACCAGCAGTTCGTCCTCGGCCAGCGCGGTGAGGTAGGTACCGTGGAAGAAGTCATCGGCCTTCACGGTGCGCGTGCCGTTCGGGCCCTGCAGCACGAAGGTCGCATCGAGTGCCAGGCTGATGGCCGGGTGGTCGTTGCCCGGGTCGCCGTGGGCAATGTCGCCACCCAGCGTGCCGCGGTTGCGCACCTGCGGGTCGGCGATGAGCTTGGGCGCATCGGCCAGCAGCGGCACCTTGGCCTGCAGCAGCAGGCTGTTGATGAGTTCGTTCTCCACCGTCATCGCGCCGATGACGATCTGGTCACCGTCCTCGCAGATGCCGCGCAGCTCGGGGATGCGGTTGATGTCGATGAGGTGGGCGGGCTGCGCGAAGCGCAACTTCATCATCGGCAGCAGGCTGTGCCCGCCGGCGAGGATCTTGGCGTCCTGCCCCAGGCTGCCCAGCAGCGCGATGGCTTCGCCCACCGACTTGGGCGCGTGGTAATCGAAGGCGGGTGGGATCATCGAAGGTCTCCGGCTCGTGGTTCTGCGGACGGCGATTCTTGATCGATCGCATGTTCCGCGTGCGACGGCAGGGCTTGCCGTCAGGCGCCTGGCGTGCCTGCAGCGCGCACGAAATGCAGCCTGGCTGCACGAACGGCAGCCACGGCCGCGGACAGCGTCCAACCCCCGGGAAAATCCTGACCGGTGTTAACCCTGACGCACGGCGACCGCGCCCGGCGCGATGCCCAGCCGCGCCATCAGCGCCGCGCTGCTGGTGCGCGAGACGGGCACGTCGGCGGCTTCATCGCGCAGGCGCAGTACGAGCCGGCCGTCCACGCGCTGCAGTTGCTGCACCGCGCGCAGGTTGACGATGTGGCTGCGGTGCACACGCATGAAGTGCTCGGGGTCCAGCCGCGTTTCCAGGTCGCCGATGCTGAGGTTGCAGAAGTGGTTGCCCTGCGTTGTGACGACACGCGTGTAGTGGCCGTCGGAGTGCAGCCGCAGCAGCTCGTCGGCCTCGACGAAGACGATCTTCTGCCCCGACGAGGTGGGTATCTTCTGCAGGCGCCGGTGCTGCACCACGCCAGGCAACGCAGGTGGCTGTTCGGCCGCGGCGACGACGTCGGTGATGTCGTAGAACACCAGCACATAGCCGTTGGGCGCCTGGTGCGCGTCGGTCGAACGTGTCACCTTGATGAGCAGCACCCGCTCGGGGATGTTGATGATCATCGTCATCGGCGGCGGGTTGGCCACCGGGCACACCGCGGCCTGGTCGAGCAGGAACTCGACCTTGGGTTGCGAGCGTTCGGGGTGGAAGCTCAGCACCATGCGGTTGAAGGGCTGCATCTGCTCGACCGGCAGCACGCGCCGCGCGAAGTCGTTCATGCCGGTGACGCGGCGCTCGTCGTCGAGCTGCACGACGCCGACCTCGAATCGCTCCAGCAGGTACAGCGGCGACAGCGGCGGGCGGGGGTCCATGGCGGGCCGATTCTTCCATGCCATCCCGGCCGCCGCCGGGACGAAAAAACCCGCCGGGCCGAGGCCGGGCGGGTTCTGCTGGTGGTGCGGCACGTACGCCGCAGGCCTTACTTCTTGCGCAGCTTCTGGATCGCCGCCAGTTGCGCCGCCATCGCGGCGAACTCGCTCGTCGCTGCCGCCAGGTCGATGTCGCTCTTGGCGTTGCGCATGGCCTCTTCGGCCAGCTTCTTGGCTTCCGAGGCCTTGGCCTCGTCGAGATCCTTGCCGCGGATGGCGGTGTCGGCCAGCACGGTGACGACACCGGGCTGCACTTCCAGGATGCCGCCGGCGACGAAGACGAATTCCTCTTCGTTGTTGTCGGCGCGCGTGATGCGCACCGCGCCAGGCCGGATGCGGGTGATCAACGGCGTGTGGCGCGGCAGGATGCCGAGCTCGCCGCTTTCGCCCGGCAGGGCGACGAAACTGGCTTCGCCGCTGAAGATGCTCTCTTCCGCGCTGACCACGTCGACGTGAAGGGTCGCCATGTCGGCTCCTTAATTGATTTTCTTGGCCTTCTCGAAGGCCTCATCGATGGTGCCGACCATGTAGAAGGCCTGCTCGGGCAGCGCGTCGCATTCACCGGCCGCGATCATCTTGAAGCCGCGGATGGTTTCCTTCAGCGGCACGTATTTGCCCGGGCTGCCGGTGAACACTTCGGCGACGTGGAAGGGCTGGCTCAGGAAACGCTGCATCTTGCGCGCGCGGCTCACGGCCAGCTTGTCTTCCGGGCTCAGTTCGTCCATGCCCAGGATGGCGATGATGTCGCGCAGTTCCTTGTAGCGCTGCAGCGTCGACTGCACGGCACGCGTGGTCTCGTAGTGCTCCAGGCCCACGACGTTCGGGTCGACCTGGCGGCTGGTGCTGTCCAGCGGGTCGACCGCGGGGTAGATGCCCAGCGAGGCGATGTCACGCGACAGCACGACCGTCGCATCCAGGTGGGCGAAGGTGGTGGCGGGCGACGGGTCGGTCAGGTCGTCCGCAGGCACGTAGACGGCCTGGATCGAGGTGATCGAGCCGACCTTGGTCGAGGTGATGCGTTCCTGCAGGCGGCCCATTTCCTCGGCCAGCGTCGGCTGGTAGCCCACGGCCGAAGGCATGCGGCCCAGCAGCGCGGAGACTTCCGTGCCGGCCAGCGTGTAGCGGTAGATGTTGTCGACGAAGAAGAGCACGTCGCGGCCTTCGTCACGGAACGACTCGGCGATCGTCAGCCCGGTCAGCGCCACGCGCAGGCGGTTGCCCGGGGGCTCGTTCATCTGGCCGTAGACCATGGCCACCTTCGACTCGCCCAGGTTCTCCAGGTTCACGACGCCCGAATCGGCCATCTCGTGATAGAAGTCGTTGCCCTCGCGGGTGCGCTCGCCGACACCGGCGAACACCGACAAGCCGCTGTGCGCCTTGGCGATGTTGTTGATGAGTTCCATCATGTTCACGGTCTTGCCGACGCCGGCGCCGCCGAACAGGCCCACCTTGCCGCCCTTGGCGAAGGGGCAGATCAGGTCGATGACCTTGATGCCGGTTTCCAGCAGCTCTTGCGACGGGCTCAGCTCGTCGTAGGCCGGGGCCTTGCGGTGGATGGGGGCGGTCAGCGTCTGGTCGACCGGGCCGCGCTCGTCGATCGGGTTGCCCAGCACGTCCATGATGCGGCCCAGCGTGGCCTTGCCCACCGGCACCGTGATGTTGGCGCCGGTGTTGCTGACCATCAGCCCGCGGCGCAGGCCGTCGGACGAACCCAGCGCGATGGTGCGCACCACGCCGTCGCCCAGCTGCTGCTGCACTTCGAGCGTCAGCGCCGTGCCTTCGAGCTTCAGCGCGTCATAGATGTGGGGCATGGCGTTGCGCGGGAACTCGACGTCCACCACCGCGCCGATGCACTGGACGATCTTGCCTTGGGCTTGCACGTTCGACATTTCAAAGGTCCTTCAAACTGGATTCGGGTCTTGGGGCGCGCAGGCTCAACCGCTGATCGCGGCGGCACCGCTGACGATCTCGGAGAGTTCCTTCGTGATCGCGGCCTGGCGGGTCTTGTTGTAGATGAGCTTGAGCTCGCCGATCAGCGTGCCGGCGTTGTCGGTGGCGGCCTTCATGGCCACCATGCGCGCGCTCTGCTCGCTGGCCATGTTCTCGGCCACGCCCTGGAACACCAGGGCTTCGACGTAACGCGTCAGCAGGTCGTCGATGACGGTGGGTGCATCGGGCTCGTAGATGTAGTCCCAGCCGTACTGCTTCTTCTCGGCTTCGGTCTGTTCCAGCCGTGCGGGTGCCAGCGGCAGCAGCTGCTCGATCACCGGCTCCTGCTTCATCGTGTTGATGAACTTCGTGTAGCACAGGTGCACGGCGTCGAGCTTGCCGGCCGTGAAGGCGTCGAGCATCACCTTCACCGGGCCGATCAGCTTTTCCAGCTGCGGCGCGTCGCCCAGCTGGGTGGCATGGCTGAGCACGTTGGCACTGATGCGGTTCAGGAAGCCGAAGCCCTTGTTGCCGATGGCCACGGCCTGGATGGTGCCGCCGGCCGTCTGCACGTCCTTCATCTTCTGCGTCACGATGCGCAGGATGTTGGTGTTCAGGCCGCCGCACAGGCCCTTGTCGGTGGTGACGACGATGAAGCCCACGGCCTTCGTCGCGCCGCCCGCCTTGGTCACGTCGCGCATGTAGGGCGAGCGGTACTCGGGGTTGGCACCGGCCAGGTGGGCCGTGATGTTGCGGATCTTGTCGGCGTAGGGCCGGGCCGCGCGCATGCGCTCCTGCGCCTTGCGCATCTTCGAAGCGGCGACCATTTCCATGGCCTTGGTGATCTTCTTGGTGTTCTCCACCGATTTGATCTTGCCGCGTATCTCTTTGCCGACCGCCATGGTCTTGCTCCTCTAGCTTCGGCTGCTTAAGCGAACGACTTCTTGAACGCCGCAATGGCGCCGGCGAGTTCCTCTTCCGCACCCTTGTCCATGGCCTTGTCGTTCTCCAGCTTGGCCAGCAGCGCCGCGTGGCTGCTCTTCAGGTGCTGGTGCAGGCCATGCTCGAAAGGCAGGACCTTCTTGACGTCGAGGTCGTCCACGTAGCCCTTGTTCACGGCATACAGCGTGG